>Ga0308160_10001020_pt1 | contig 43365 bp, 37 predicted proteins | sample PhyFR1_FD_201036 | JGI IMG/M metagenome (GOLD analysis project Ga0308160, IMG submission 201036) | Phyllosphere microbial communities from UC Gill Tract Community Farm, Albany, California, United States - DLSLF.R1 | ecosystem: Host-associated > Plants > Phyllosphere > Unclassified | place: USA... | reverse complement strand
CTGGCGGCGGGCATGACCTGGGCATTGACGCGATGAGCCTGATTAACAAGATGCTGCAAGACCTCGACGCGCGCGGCGGCGCGCCCGGCGAGGCGATTCCTCCCCACATCAAGCCGGTGGCGCGCCCCGCATCGAGGCGGCGCCAGCCGGACCGGCGCGTGATCGCGGTGTCGGTCGCGGGCGCGCTGGCCGCGGTGGCCATCGCCTGGGTCGGCTTGAAGCCGCACTTCAATACGGATACGGTCCAGGATGCCAAGCCGGCTGCGCCGGTGGCGGCCCGGCCGCTGCCGGAATTGGCAAAGCCGGGGCAGGGCATGACCAGCACGATCAGGCCGCTGACCGGGTCGGATGAGCCCGAGGTGGCGGCTGCTTCGCCTGCCGCGGCGCCGGCGCGCGAGCCGGCTGCCGAAACGGTCGCCGAGCCTGCCGCCGAACCGGCCGTCAAGCCGCGCGCCGCTGTGGTGCCCGCGCATGCCGGCAGGCAGGAGCCGGCCGCGCCGGTGCGCCGTGTCGCTGCGGACACGCCGGCCGCCCCGGCCGCCAAGTCGGTCGCACCGCTCGAACCCGACAGCGCCGAAGCACGCGCCATCCGCCGCGCGCTGGCGCTGGAACTCGAAGCACGCGCAGCGCGCAGGGCCGCCGCGCCGCGCGATGCACGGGTCGCCGCGGGGCGCCAGGAAAGCAGCTCGCAGCGCGCCGAGGGCGAATACCGGCGCGCGCTGGCGAGCCTGCAGGAAGGCCGCATGATCGAGACCATCGCCTCGCTCGAGCAGACGCTGCGCATCGACCCCGGCCATGAAGCGGCGCGGCAGACCCTGGTGGGCCTGCTCATCGAAGCGAAGCGCCCCGACGACGCGATGCGTCAGCTGCAGCTCGCCCTGGCCCAGGACCCGCGCCAGCCGGGGCTGGCAATGCTGCTGGCGCGCCTGCAGATCGAACGCGGCGGCAGCGGCATCGACACCCTGATGCGCACCTTGCCGTACGCGGGCGCGGATCCGGATTACCACGCCTTCCTGGCCGGCGCCCTGCAGCGTGAACAGCGCCACCGCGAGGCAGCCGGCGAATACCTGGCCGCGCTGCGCGCGGTACCGGGCAATGGCGTGTGGTGGATGGGTCTGGGAATTTCGCTGCAGGCCGAGCGGCGCAATGCCGAGGCGCTGGCGGCGTTCCAGAAGGCGCAGGCGAGCGGTGCCTTGTCGCAGGAGCTGCAGGCTTTCGTGGAACGCCAGATCCTGCAACTGGGCCGCTGAGCGCTACGGCGTACCGGGCTGCAGCCGGCGCAGCAGGCACCATTCGATGCCGTAATTGTCTTCTTCGTGGTAGCCCAGTGTCGAACCATAGACACCGGGCTCGAGCCAGACGAGTGCGCCGCTTTCCTCGAGCGACATATCCAGCAGCATCCCCGGGCGATCGCGGCCGGTATCGCCCGCGGCGATCGGCTGCTGCAGGTCGCCTACGCTGTTAGGGGACCAGGCCACGACCACGGCGCCGCGGACAGGGTAGCGCAGGCCGGCCGTGCCCGACGCGGCACTGAGCGCACACACCCGCTCGTGCGCGCGCTCGGCCTCGTCGTTATCGTCCGCGAAGTCGACCTTCGACAGCAGCAGCGTGTCGCGTGCCGCGCCAAGGTGGATGCGCACCGGGGTCGACGCGCTGCCCCAGAAATAGGCGGAGGCGCCGTCACCGTAGGCATGCACGCCTTCGGCCCCGAGGTGCCGGATCGCGCGGTCGTATTCGCTGTCCGGCGACAGCCCCACCCTGAGCACGCGCCCATCCGGCCGGGTGGCGCGCCATTGCGCCGCGCTGCGGTCGACTTCGGTACCGGGCCAGCGCGCAAGCATCCAGGCAATCAGGTCGTCGCGGCTTTTGGCCGGGTCCGTACTGGCGAGATATTGATGGCCGGTGGGCCCGTTCGGTTGCCAGTTTTCGGGCAGTTCGCCTGTAAACGGCGAGTAGTAATGCAGTTCGGTGGCCAGCGCCGGGTCGATCGCTTCGCTGCCGTGCCACTGCAGGAAATCATCGAGGTTCGCTACGAGTACCGGGCCGCCTTCGCATTCAATATAGCCTTGCCAGGCCGTCATAGCTGCGCCAACCGCTCCAGCGCCAGCCTGAGCGTCTCATCCCGCTTCGCAAAGCAGAAGCGCACGATGCCCGACTCCTTCGGCCGGCTGTAGAACGCCGACACCGGAATCGCCGCCACCTTGATCTCGCGCGTCAGCCATTGCGCGAATTCGGATTCGCCCAGGTCCGAGATGCCGTCGTAGCGCACGCACTGGAAATAGGTGCCGTCGGCCGGCAGCAGCGTGAAGCGGGTGCCGGCGAGGCCTGCGCGGAACAGGTCGCGCTTCTTCTGGTAGAAGGCCGGCAGCTCGAGATACGGCGCCGGGTTGGCCATGTAGCCGGCCAGGCCGTGCTGCATCGGCGTGTTGACGGTGAAGACGTTGTACTGGTGGACCTTGCGGAATTCCGCCATCAGGGCCGCCGGCGCGGCGACGTAGCCGATCTTCCAGCCGGTCACGTGGTAGGTCTTGCCGAAGCTGGACACCACGAAGGCGCGTTCGGCCAGCACCGGGTGGCGGCTCACCGAGGCGTGCTGCTGGCCGTCGTAGACCATGTGCTCGTAGACTTCGTCGGACAGCACCAGGATCCGGGTGCCGTCGACGATGCCGGCCAGCGTATCCAGGTCGGCCTGGCGCAAGATCGACCCGGTCGGGTTGTGCGGCGTGTTGATGATGATCATGCGCGTGCGCGGCGTGACCGCGGCCGCGACCTCGTCCCAGGGCACGCTGAAGCCCCTGTCGTCGTCACCCCGGCCAATGCGCATCTGCACCGTCACCGGCACGCCGCCGGCCAGCTGGATGGAGGGCAGGTAACTGTCGTAGGCCGGCTCGATCACGATGACTTCGTCGCCCGGGTGCACGGCGCACAGGATCGCCGTGATGATGCCCTGGGTGGCGCCGGCGGTCACGGTGATCTCGCTGCCCGCGTCGTAGGCATGGCCGTACAGCGCGGCGATCTTGGCGGCGATGGCTTCACGCAGCGGCGCGGCGCCGGCCATCGGCGGGTACTGGTTCAGGCCGGCGCGCATGGCGTCGTTCACCATGTCGAGCAGCTTGTCGTCGCAACCGAAGTCGGGGAAGCCCTGGCCGAGGTTAACGGCGCCGTGTTCGGTGGCGAGGGCCGACATCAGGGTGAAGATGGTGGTGCCGACGGCCGGCAGGCGCGATTGCAGGTTTGGAGTGCTCATGGCGTTGGTTAGGGATGTCGATGTCTTATTCTAACGTGCTGCTTGAGGCCAGTTTGACCCAGGCTTCGGGCGTCATGATGCGGAACAGACCGTCGCGCGCGGTGCGGCGCGCCAGTTTCAGCACGGCCTTGTCCTTGCTGACCAGGATGGACGCTCCGGCGTCGCGCGCCACTTCCAGGAATTTCTGGTCGTCGCGGTCGCTGCAGTTCGGCAGCTGGAGGGCGCGCGAGTTCGGGGCCACCACCTGGATCAGGGCGTCGAAGCGGGCCTGGGCTTGCGGGCGCGAGCTGTCGTCGAGCGGCAGGTGCGGGTAGTGCAGCACGGCCAGGTATTCGGCGCGGCAGTCGGCACGGGTCACCGCCTGGACGCTGCCGCTTTCCAGCGCGGCCAGCAGCGATGCCCAGCGCGGGTCGTGAAAAACGAACAGGTCGAGGCAGACATTGGTGTCGAGAACGATGGGTTTCGTTGGAGCAGGTATCATGTCAGCAATTTTACCCGTTGCACTGTTTTTTCTGCTGATCGTTCAATGCTTATCGTTCTCTCTCCCGCGAAATCGCTCGACCTCGACGCCCCGCCGACCACCCACATCGCCACCACGCCGCGCTTCATCGACGATGCCGCCGAACTGATCCAGGTCCTGAAGCCCTGGTCGCCGGCCCAGGTCGGCGAGCTGATGAGCATTTCGGACCAGTTGGCCGTCCTCAACGTGACCCGTTACGCAGACTGGCATCCGGACCACGGCAGCGCGCGCCAGGCCATCATGTCCTTCGACGGCGACGTCTACACCGGCCTGGACGCGCGCACGCTGCGGCCCGAAGCCCTGGACTACGTGCAGGGGCGCGTGCGCATCCTGTCCGGCCTGTACGGCCTGCTGCGCCCGCTGGACCGCATGCATCCCTACCGCCTGGAGATGGGCACGCGCCTGCAGAACCCGCGCGGCAAGGACCTGTATACCTTCTGGGGCGAGAAAGTCACCGGCGCGCTGAACGCGGACCTGAAGGAGGCGGGCGCTGAAGCGGTCGTCAACCTGGCTTCCGAAGAGTACTTCAAGTCGGTCAAGCCGAAGCTGCTGGACGTGCCGGTCATCACGCCGGTGTTCGAGGACTGGAAGAACGGCAAGTACAAGATCATTTCCTTCTTCGCCAAACGGGCGCGTGGCATGATGGCGCGCTATGCCGCCGAGCACGGGATCACCGACCCCCAGCAATTGAAGGCCTTCGACGTCGACGGCTATGCCTTCGACGAAGCCGCATCGAAGGAAAGGGCGTGGGTGTTCCGCCGCCGCCAGGAGGCTTGAGGCGGCCCGCTCGATCCAACCATCTTCGTGAGGAAGCCATGCACCGCAATTCGCTCGTCCTGATCGCCGCCTTGCTCGGCACGCCCTGCGCCGCCCATGCCGCGGATGCGCCGGCGTCCGCGCAGCAGGCGCCCGTGCAGCGCGCGCAGTTCGCCTACCACAGCGCCTTCCTCATGAACCTGCATCACTTCCTGTTCAACCTGGCGACCCATCCGTCGGAACTGGAACCGCTGCTGCAAAAGACCCGCGCGACGCCGCGCGAAGGGGCCGTCCTGCGCATGGCGGTCGCCTTCTACCGCACCAATTATGCGCAGCGCGACCTGTTGTTCGACGAGACCATGGCGGTGATCAAGCGCGCGCTGAGCGTCGACGACAACCGCCGCGACCCGAACGGACTGGCCTTGCCCGATGGCTTGCCGGCGGTGCTGAAGGCCGCTGGTCCGGCTTACGCACGCCTGGCCTGGGCCGACGACGATGCCGCCAACCGCGCCTGGATCGTCGTGGCGCGGGAGTTCGACGGGCGCTACGGCGCCGCCGTGCAGGCCGCGGTCGAGCATGGCCTGGGGGCGGGCTTCCCGCGTGCGCCCGTGCGCATCGACCTGGTGCGCGAGACCGGCAAGCGCCAGGGCGCCTACACCGACACCCAGGTCGTGATCCCGGCCGGGCGCCCCAGCTACCAGGGGCTGGCGTCGATGGAAATGCTGTACCACGAAGCGGCCCACGTGCAGACGTCAAGCGCGCTCGAAGCGTCGATCGAGGCGCGCCTGAAGGCGGCCGGCAGGCCGACCGACTCGGAACTGTGGCACGTGCTGCATTTCTACACGGTGGGTGCGGCGGTGGCGGCGGCCGTCAAATCCGATGGCGTGGCCTACGAGCCGTATGCGGACCGCGTTGGCCTGTTCAAGACTTACTGGGCGGCGTACGTGCCGCTGATCGAAGCGGACTGGGCGCCGTGGCTGGCGGGGAGGGAAAAGATGGAGGAAGCGCTGGACCACATGGTGGGGCGCTTGCCGGAGGGCTTGTAGACATCGTCCCCGCCTGCGCGGGAACGACCACCTGCAGGTTTATTGCACCGCATCCTTCGGCGCCGGCTGCGGACCCGCCTTGGCCCAGAACTTCCACCACGCCGCATCGCCCTTGGCGTTCGGGTTCAGGAAGCGGCTGTCCGGGTAGTTCTTCTGGAAAATGCGCTGGGTGTCGTCGCGCAGGTCGAACATGCCGAGCTTGTCGTAGCTGCGGATCATGATGAACAGCGCTTCCTCGCGCGCGGTGGCTTCGCTGAACTGGGTCACGGCGGTTTGCGCGCGGTTCAGCGCGGCCAGGTAGGCGCCGCGGCGGTAGTAGTAGTTGGCCACGTGGACTTCGTACGACGCCATCGCATTGATCAGGTAGTTCATGCGCGCGACCGAGTCCGCCGCATACTTGCTGTTCGGGAACTTGTCGACCAGTTCCTTGAAGGCGGCAAAGGCTTCGCGGGTCGCCTTCGGATCGCGCTCGGTCGGGTCCTGCGAATAGATGAAGCTCAGGAAGCCGATCTGGTCATTGAAGTTGATCAGGCCGCGCAAGTAATACATGTAGTCGACCTGAGGATGGTTCGGGTGCAGCTTGATGAAGCGTTCCACCGCGGCCAGCGCCTCGGCCTGGTCCTGCGCCTTGTAGTGGGCGTAGGCGATTTCCATCTGCGCCTGGGCGGCATAAGTGCCGAACGGATAGTTGGATTCCAGGCGCTCATACAGCTTGATCGCGGCTTCGTAGTGGCCGCCGGCCATTTCATCCTTCGCGTCAGCGTATAATTTCGATGCTGACACGTTCTTGCTTTCCTCGTTGCGGTCCTTGAAGACACCGCAGGCGGACAAACTTAGCAGGGCCGAAGTCACAATCAATACAGACAATTTTTTTTGCATAAGCTTTTTGCAAGAAAGTTTTACCGAACGGTGCCTTGGATGATCAATTCAAGGTTCCGAGAATCAACGAACCGGCTGATTATAGCCGATGGGACTGACGTGATATTAAATGCTGCGCCGAATTCGGCGGAAATGCCTTTTGACCCCGATTTTGACGACGAACTCGATGCGGAATTCCCCGCCGCGGCCGGCCTCGACGCCGAACCGATTACCCTGCAGCTCGGCAGCGAGCACTGCGGCCAGCGCCTGGACAAGGTGATCGCCGGCCTGGTGCCGCAATTCTCGCGCAGCCGCCTGCAGCAATGGTTCGACGACGGCCACATCCTGGTCGACGGCAAGCCGGCCAAGGGCAAGGCCACCGCCTATGGCGACGAAACCGTGGTCGTGACGCCGCAGCCGGCCCCGGAAGACACCGCCTACGCCCCGGAAGCGATGGACCTCGACATCGTCTACGAAGACGACGCCATCATGGTCATCAACAAGCCGGCCGGCCTGGTCGTGCACCCGGGCTCGGGCAACTGGTCCGGCACGCTGCTGAACGGCCTGCTGCACCACTGCCCGCAACTGGTCTCGGTGCCGCGCGCCGGCATCGTGCACCGCCTGGACAAGGATACCAGCGGCCTGATGGTGGTCGGCAAGACCCTGGCGGCCCAGACCGACCTGGTGCGCCAGCTGCAGGCGCGCACCGTCAAGCGCGAATATTTCGCGCTGGTCTGGGGTACGCCGCGTCCTTTCGGCACCGTGAACAATGCGATCAGCCGCCATCCGAAGGACCGCATCAAGATGGCGGTGTCGGATGCGCCGATGGCGAAACCCGCGATCACCCACTACGAAGTACTGCAGACGGGCGAGCTGGACCGCCGTCCGGTCACCCTGGTGCAGTGCCGCCTGGAAACCGGCCGTACCCACCAGATCCGCGTGCACATGCAGCACCTGGGCTATGCGCTGGTCGGCGACACCGTCTACGGCAAGCCGCACCTGATGCCCTTCTTCCACCGCCAGGCGCTGCAGGCGCGCCGCCTCGGCCTGTCGCACCCGTCGACCGGCGAACACATGGAATGGGTCGTGCCGCTGGCCGCCGACTTCGCGGCACTGCTGGAACGCGCCGGGATCGAAGAACCGGAAGCGGCTTGATCCCTCGTATGGAAGGCCTGGACATGGATGCGGCCCTGATCCGCCCGGATTGGCCCGACCTGCCGGACGCCGTCGGCGCGCTGGCGACCACGCGCGCGGGCGGCGTCAGCGGCGCGCCCTACGATGACGGCCGCGGCGGCGGCGGCCTGAACCTGGGCCGCCACGTCGGCGACGATCCGGACGCGGTACGCGCCAACCGCGCGCGCCTGCAGGCCCGCCTGCCGGGCCATCCGGCCTGGATCTCGCAGGTGCATGGCGCCGACGTCGTCGATGCCAGCCTGGTCCAGCCCGGCGCGCCGGTCCAGGTCGGCGACGCCAGCGTCGCGCGGGCGCCCGGCGTGGTCTGCGCCATCCTCACCGCCGATTGCCTGCCGGTGCTGTTCGCCGATCTCGACGGCAAGGTGGTGGGCGCGGCCCATGCCGGCTGGCGCGGCCTGGCTGGCGGCGTGCTGGCGACGACCGTCGCCGCCATGCGCCGGGCCGGAGCGGGGGAGATCACCGCCTGGCTGGGGCCGGCGATCGGGCCAGCCGCGTTCGAAGTCGGGCCGGACGTGCTGGCCGCCTTCGAGGCGGCATTGCCGGGGGAGGCGGCCTCCGCCTTCCGTCCCTATCCTGGACGCGAGGACAAATACCTGGCGGACATCTATGCCCTGGCCAGGCGCATGCTGGCGCGCGACGGCATCGCGCGCGTGCACGGCGGCGAGCGCTGCACGCTCACCGAAGTCGCCAGCTTCTATTCCTTCCGGCGAGACGGCGTCACCGGCCGCCAGGCAAGTCTGATCTGGATCAAATGAGCTCTGGCGGCGCTCGTTATTCTTCCGGGCGCATATCCTTCCCATCTTTATCTTCCTGCGCGCCGGCATCGCTGCCAGAGCGCGCACGCGGACGGAAACGCACGCCGCCGAGATATAAAACAAGGGATAATGGCAACACACCGTAACCGAGGAAGGTCATGATGCCGCCCACCACGGTGGGCTCGGTCGCCGCCATCAGGGTCACGACATACATCCATCCTATGGCCACGATCCACATCCGACGCTCCTGCGGGTTCAAATAACCGATTCTAAGACAATGGATGCCGATATGAATACGCCTGACGCCGCACCGCCGCAGTCCGCCGCTTCCTGGATGTCGCAGTTTGCCGATCCCAACGCCTGGCAATCCTGGATGAAACTGCCCGAGGCCGGCATGTTCGGCGCCAACGGTAACCCGTTTGCGGCCAATCTCGCAGCCAATCCGGCCGGCATGGTAACCGGCCTGCTGAAGGACTTCGGCGCCGGCCTGGCGCCGGGCAAACTGGAGGCGCTGCGCGACGACTACCTGCAGAAGGCGGGCCGCCTGTGGCAGGACATCATGAGCGGCAAGACGCCCGAGTTCAAGGACAAGCGTTTCTCGGCGCCGGAATGGAGCGCCAACCCGATGTCCGCTTTCAGCGTCGCGTCCTATCTGCTGAATTCGGAATTCCTGATGGCGCTGGCCGAAGCGGTCGAGGTGGCGCCGCGCGACAAGCAGAAGATCCGGTTCGCAGTGCAGCAAATGGTCGACGCGCTGTCCCCGGCCAACTTCCTTGCGACGAATCCGGAAGCCCAGCAAAAGATGCTCGAGACCAATGGCGAGAGCCTGAGCAAGGGCCTGCAGAACATGCTGGCCGACATGCAGAAGGGCCGCATCTCGCAATCCGACGAATCCGCCTTCGAAGTCGGCCGCAACGTCGGCATCACGCCCGGTACCGTGGTGTTCGAGAATGCGCTGTTCCAGCTGATCCAGTACACCCCGGTCACGCCGACGGTGCACACGGTGCCGCTCCTGATGGTGCCGCCCTGTATCAACAAGTTCTATATCCTGGACCTGCAGCCGGAAAACTCGCTGGTGCGCTACCTGGTGGAGCAGGGCAATACCGTGTTCATGATGTCCTGGCGTAATCCGGACCAGGCCATGTCCGCCATCACCTGGGACGACTACGTCGAAACGGGCGCGATCCGGGCGATCGACGTGGTGCGCGAGATTGCCGGCCAGGACAAGGTCAACGTGTTCGGCTTCTGCGTCGGCGGCACCATCGCCGCCACCGCGCTGGCGGTCGAGGCCGCGCGCGGGCGCCAGCCGGCGGCCAGCCTGAGCCTGTTCACGACCCTGCTCGACTTTGCCGACACCGGTGTGCTCGACGTCTTCGTCGACGAGACCCAGGTCGCACGGCGCGAACAGACGCTGGCGCGCGGCGGCCTGATGCCGGGACGCGACCTGGCCACCACCTTCTCGTCGCTGCGTCCGAACGACCTGGTGTGGAACTACGTGCAGCAGAACTACCTGAAGGGCAAGACGCCCCCGGCCTTCGACCTGCTCTACTGGAACGCGGACAGCACCAACCTGCCGGGTCCGATGTACTGCTGGTACCTGCGCAACACCTACCTGGAAAACAAGCTGAAGGTGCCGGGTGCGCTCACGGTCGCCGGCGTCCCGGTGGACTTGCGCCTGATCGATTGCCCGACCTTCATCTACGGTTCGCGCGAAGACCATATCGTGCCCTGGGATGCGGCTTATCTGTCGATGGGCCTGCTGAACCCGAAGAAGCCGAAGCAGAACCGCTACGTGCTGGGCGCCTCCGGCCACATCGCCGGCGTGATCAATCCGGCATCGAAGAACAAGCGCAGCTACTGGGTCAACGAAGCGGGCGGACGCAGCCGCTCGAGGACCGCGGCCGAATGGCTGGAGGGCGCGACGGAAAAGAAGGGCAGCTGGTGGCCGGAATGGGCCGCCTTCCTGGCCGAGTTTGGCGGCACGGACGTCGAAGCGCCGGCCGAGCCAGGCAATACGGCCTACCGCCCGATCGAGCCGGCGCCGGGCCGCTACGTCAAGGCGCGTGGCGACTGAGGCGCGGCCTGAACATCGGGCAACTTGTCGCAGACTTAATCTAGTTGCCCGGTGAATAATTGCTGCACCTGCGTTCGCAACGTGGTATTTTTAGCGAGTATCCTCTTGGAATCGGAGACACCGCGGGCAAGCTTCGCGGCTGCCAGATAAGAACATGCGCGCCAAGCGCAACCTATGGAACTTGAGATGAGTAGTACGAAAAAGAGTAGCGAACGCCTGATCAAGAAGTACCCGAACCGCCGGCTGTACGACACCCAGACCAGCTCCTACATCACGTTGTCCGACGTGAAACAGCTGGTGCTCGACGCCGACGAATTCACGGTCGTCGACGCCAAGACCAGCGAAGACCTGACCCGCAGCATCCTGCTGCAGATCATCCTCGAAGAGGAAGCGCACGGCGTGCCCATGTTTTCCAGCAGCGTCCTGTCCCAGATCATCCGTTACTACGGTCATGCGATGCAGGGCATGATGGGTTCCTACTTGGAAAAGAACGTCCAGGCCTTCACCGACATCCAGAACAAGTTCGTCAACTCGGCCGCCGGCAGCATCGAGGGCAAGCCGCTGAACACCGAGATGTGGACCCAGTTCATGAACATCCAGGGCCCGATGATGCAGGGCATGATGAACAACTACATCGATCAGAGCAAGAATCTGTTCCTGCAGATGCAGGAGCAGATGCAGAACCAGAGCAAGGCGATGTTCGGGGTGTTCCCGTTTGTGGCGCCGCCGACGGACAAGAAATAAGCATCCAAGGTCGTCGTTCCCACGAAAGCGGGAACCCATGCTGAGGTCCGGTACCCCCTTTTAGCCACACAGCGTGGTCCCCCCGCCTTCGCGGGGGCGACGAGTTGTTCCACTTGCTGTAAAATCGCGGATTGCCCAGAATTTTCAGACGCAATCCGACATGCAAGAACTCCGCCGCAATCCGCTTCCCGTTTCCCAAGATGCCACCGCCGTCCTCGAGGCGCCGGCCCCGGTCGTCATCCCTCCAGCGCCCGTGACGCAGGGTGCCGCGCCCAAGGTCGGCTTCGTCTCGCTCGGCTGCCCGAAGGCGCTGGTCGATTCCGAGCAGATCCTGACCCAGCTGCGCGCGGAAGGCTACGAGACCGCCCACTCCTATGCCGGCGCCGACCTGGTCATCGTCAACACCTGCGGCTTCATCGACGCCGCGGTACAGGAATCGCTGGATGCGATCGGCGAAGCGCTGGCCGAGAACGGCAAGGTCATCGTGACCGGCTGCCTCGGCGCCAAGAAGGATGCGCAGGGCGAGGACATCATCACCAAGGTGCACCCGAAGGTGCTGGCCGTGACCGGCCCGCACGCCGTCACCGAAGTGATGGAATCGGTGCACCTGCACCTGCCCAAGCCGCACGATCCCTTCGTCGACCTGGTGCCGGACCACGGCGTGAAGCTGACGCCGAAACACTACGCCTACCTCAAGATTTCGGAAGGCTGCAACCACCGCTGCAGCTTCTGCATCATCCCGTCGATGCGTGGCGACCTGGTGTCGCGCCCGATCCACGAGGTGCTGCAGGAAGCCGAAAACCTGTTCAAGTCGGGCGTCAAGGAACTGCTGGTCATTTCCCAGGACACCAGTGCCTATGGCGTGGACGTCAAGTTCCGCACCGGCTTCTGGCAGGGCCGCCCGGTCAAGACCCATCTCACGCAGCTGACCGAGGAACTGGGCAAGATGGCGAAACAGTACGGCGCCTGGGTGCGCATGCACTACGTCTACCCCTACCCGCACGTCGACCAGGTGATCCCGCTGATGGGCGAGAACGTCGTGCCTTACCTCGACATCCCGCTGCAGCACGCCCACCCGGACGTCCTGAAGCGCATGAAGCGCCCGGCCAGCGGCGAAAAGAACCTGGACCGCATCCTGCAATGGCGCAAGATGAACCCGGACCTGGTGATCCGCTCGACCTTCATCGCCGGTTTCCCGGGCGAGACCGAGGAAGAGTTCGAGTACCTGCTGGACTTCCTGCGCGAAGCCCAGATCGACCGCCTCGGCTGCTTCGCCTACTCGCCGGTCGAAGGCGCCACCGCCAACGAACTGGCGAATCCGGTGCCGGAAGCGGTGCGCGAAGAACGCCGCGCGCGCGTGATGCTGCTGCAGGAAGAGATCTCGCTGAAGCGCATGCAGGCCAAGGTCGGCAAGACCATGCGCGTGCTGGTCGACGAAGTCGGCGCGCGCGAGGCGATCGGCCGCTCGGCGGCGGATGCCCCGGAAATCGACGGCGTGGTGCACATCAAGCGCGCGCTGGCGCCGGGCAAGGCCAAGCCGGTCGTGGGCGAGTTCATCGACGTGGTGATCACCAGGGCCGACGCGCACGATCTGTGGGCGACCGTGGCGTAAGCGATTTAGCCCGATAATAGAACAGCGTCGTTTGACTTACCCCGTCATTCCCGCGAACGCGGGAATCCATGCTGAGCCAATGTTCACACGGCGTATGGATTCCCGCTTTCGCGGGAATGACGGGGTTCTCCGTTAACACTCCGGTTACCAACAGCATGACCAAGAAATCCATCCAGACCCAACTGATCCGCAGCGACTACCGCGCCCCCAGCGGCTTCGACGCCTTTCCCACCGCGATCCACCACGCCTCGACCGTCCTGTTCAAGGACGTGGCCAGCATGCGCTCGGGCGACTGGAAGAACAAGAACGCCTACACCTACGGCTTGCATGGCACCCCGACCACCTTCACGCTGGAAGCGCGCCTGGCCGAGATCGAGGGCGGCAGCCACTGCCTGCTGGCGCCGTCCGGCCTCGCCGCCATCGCGATGATCAACCTGGCGCTGCTGAAGTCCGGCGACGACGTGCTGCTGCCGGAAAACGTCTACAACCCGAACCGCGAACTGGGGCGCTGGCTGTCGAGCGACTTCGGCATCACGGCGCGCTTCTACGACCCGATGGTCGGCGCGGGCATCGCCGACCTGATCCAGCCGAACACCAGGCTGATCTGGACCGAAGCCCCGGGCTCGGTGTCGATGGAAGTGCCGGACATGCCGGCGATCTGCGCTGCCGCCCATGCCCGCGGCGTGCTGGTGGCGCTCGACAACACCTGGGCCGCCGGCCTGGCGCTGCGCGGCTTCGATGTCGGCGCCGACATCGTGATGCAGGCGCTGACCAAGTACCAATCGGGCGGTTCGGACGTGCTGATGGGCGCCGTGATCACGCGCGAGCGCGCGCTCAACGACCGCATCGCCCAGTCCCATATGCGCCTCGGCATGGGCGTGGGCGCCGACGATGCCTACCTGGTGCTGCGCGGCCTGGAAACCATGAAGCTGCGCTTCGACGCCCACGACGCGGCCGCGCGCAAGGTCGCAGCCTGGTTGAAGCAGCGTCCGGAGATCACCAAGGTATTGCACCCGGCCTTCGAGGATTGCCCCGGCCACGCCAACTGGCGCCGCGACTTCAGCGGCGCCGGCGGCCTGTTTTCGGTGCTGTTCAATCCCCGCTACACGGAAGCGCAGACTGACCGCTTCGTCGATTCCCTGAAGCTGTTTGGCATCGGCTACAGCTGGGGTGGCACGCATAGCCTGGCGGTGCCTTACCGCATCCAGGGCATGCGCCGCAACTGGCCGGACGCGGGCATTCTGGTGCGCTTCAATATCGGCCTGGAAGATGCCGACGACCTGATCGCGGACATCGAGCAGGCCTTGGGCACGCTTCGCTGACGCCTGGCGGCAACGATAAGTACAAAGTCACCTTCGTGGTGACTTTTTTAATTCACAATTGCCGTAAGGAAACTTCTGATGTTATAATTTCTCGAGAGAAATAGTAATCCGATGTGCCGGCTTCCCGTCCGTCGATCACTCGAGAAACGAAACATGTCTTTGACAGACAAAGTACGGCGCGAAGAAGTCATCTGGGCGCTAGGTAGCCTGTGCGGCCTTTACCGGATCCCGTTCGACGCCGCCCTGCTTGCCCAGCAGTTCCCGCCACCGTATACCGTCGGCACCTTCCACGAAGCGGCGCGCTCGCTGGGACTGAAGACCGGCAGCTGCGCCGTCGCCGGCCTGGACTGGCAAGCCTTGCCGCTGCCGGCGATCGCCTTCCTGCGTCCCGTGCAAGGGGATGCCGACGCGTCCGCATTTCCGAGCGCCATCCTGATTCTCAAGACGGACGGCAAGGTCCTCAGCTATTTCCGCGCCGGGTCGCAGCTCGCCGAGTCGATCGGCACCGACGAGGCCGTGCTCCGCTTCGAGCCCGAGATCCTGCTGGCAACCAAGGAAGCCAGCGTCGGCGACGGCAAGGCCGGAGAAGAGGAGATTGCCGGCTTCGCGACGGAAAAGAAGAAGTTCGGTTTCCGCTGGTTCGTTCCCGAGTTGCTGAAGCATAAGAAGATCTGGCGCGACATCCTGCTGGCCTCGCTCGCGATCCAGCTGGTTGGCCTCGCCACGCCGCTGTTCACCCAGGTCATCATCGACAAGGTGGTGGTGCACCAGACCAAGAGCACGCTGATCGTGCTCGGTATCGGCCTGCTGATGTTCATGGTCTTCACGTCGGCCATGACCTGGCTGCGCCAGTACCTGGTGCTGCACACCGGCAACCGGATCGACGCCGTGCTGGGCAGCCAGGTGTTTCGCCATATGCTGCGCCTGCCGCTGCCGTATTTCGAGCAGCGTCCTACCGGCACGCTGGTCGCCCGGCTCCACGGCGTCGAAACGATCCGCGAATTCATCTCGGGCGCAGCGATCAGCCTGGTGCTCGATCTGCCCTTCCTGGTGATCTTCCTTGCCGTCATGTTCAGCTACAGCTGGCAGTTGTCGCTGATTGCCATTGCGCTGCTGGGCGTGATCGTGGCGATGAGCGTGCTGGTGACCCCGCTGTTCCGGGCGCGCCTGAACCAGCAGTTCATGCTCGGCGCCCGCAACCAGGCTTTCCTGACCGAATACCTGGCTGGCATGGGCACGGTCAAGTCGCTGCAGATGGAGCCGGACATCGACCGCAAGTACGGCGACCTGCTGGCGCAGTACCTGGAAGCCGGATTCCGGACCAAGCAGGTGGGCAATACCTACAACGTCGCCACCAACAGCGTCGAGCAGGTGATGACGCTGGCCATCCTGCTGGTCGGTGCGCTGCTGGTGATGCAGAACGACGGTTTCACGGTCGGCATGCTGGTCGCCTTCCAGATGTTCGCCGGACGCATGAGCCAGCCGATGTTGCGCCTGGCCGGCCTGTGGCAGGAATTCCAGCAGGCGAACATCGCGGTCAAGCGCCTGGGCGATATGATGGACCTGCCGATGGAACCCTACGTCCTGACGCCAAGCCGGGAGGGCAAGGGGCAGGGCGCGGTCGACTTCGTCAACGTCGCGTTCCGCTATTCCGAGCAGCATCCCTGGCTGTACCGCAACCTGAGCCTGAGCTTCAAGCCGGGCCGCCTGAGCGTCCTGATGGGGCCGTCCGGTTGCGGCAAGAGCACGCTGGCCAAGCTCCTGCTCGGCTTCTACCAGCCCGGCGATGGCCAGATCCAGCTCGACGGCCGCGATATCCGCTTCTTGGCGGCCAATGAATTGCGCCAGACCTTTGGCGTCGTGCCCCAGGAAACCGTGCTGTTTTCCGGCACCATCTACGACAACCTCGTCATGGCGCACCCGCACGCCAGCTTCGACGACGTGATCGAGGCCTGCAAGGCGGCCGAAATCCACGAGATGATCGAGAAGCTGCCGAACGGCTACCAGACCGAAATCGGCGAACGCGGCACCGGCCTGTCCGGTGGCCAGCGGCAACGCCTCGCGATCGCCCGCGCGCTGCTGAAAAAGCCGCGCATCCTGGTGTTCGACGAAGCCGTGTCCAACCTCGACCAGCAGACCGCGGAGCAGTTTGCCAAGACGGTCAATTCACTGAAAGGCAAAGTCACGATGCTTTTCATCACGCACCAGATCCCCCGCGGACTTCAGGTTGACGAAGTCTTCAGTTTCGACCGTAACCTGCCCGCCGCCAAGATGAAAGTGGTGGACCAGCAGGCAGCCACTCCACGGGCCTAGCATTGCCGCACGCCTGAGATCAGATAACAAAGACAGGAAAAAACATGACCACGACCACCACCTCGTCCGGCACCACCACGCTGCCGGCCAACGTCGACAACCTGACCCTGACCGGTAGCGCCGATATCGACGGCACCGGCAATGCGCTGAACAACGTCATCACCGGCAACGCCGGTGCCAACGTGCTCGACGGCGCTGCGGGTGCGGATATCCTGTATGGCCGCGCCGGCGACGACACCTATGTGGTGGACAACACGGGCGACGTGGTCTTCGAATACGCCGGCGACGGCACCGACCAGGTCCTGTCCAGCGTGTCCCACACGCTGGCCGCGGATGTCGAGAACCTGGCCCTGACCGGCACCGCCGACATCAACGGCAGCGGCAATGCGCTGAACAACGTTATCACCGGCAATGCAGGCGCCAACGTGCTCGACGGCGCCGGCGGTGCCGACACCCTGGCCGGCGCTGCCGGCGACGATACCTACGTGGTGGACAACGCGGGCGACGTGGTCATCGAAAACGCCGGCGAAGGCACGGACAAGGTCCTGTCCGGCGTCAGCTACACGCTGGCTCCGAATGTCGAGAACCTGACCCTGACCGGCGGCGGCAATATCAGCGGCACCGGCAATGCGCTCGACAACACCATCGCCGGCAACAACGGCAGCAACGCGCTGTACGGCATGGACGGCAACGATACGCTGGCCGGCAACGGCGGCGACGACCTGCTCGACGGCGGCCTGGGCGCCGACAAGCTGCAGGGCGGCACCGGCAACGACACCTATGTCGTCGACAATGCCGGCGACGTGGTGGTGGAGGACGCGTTCGCAGGCAGCGACACGGTGCAGTCGAGCATCGACTACACGCTCGGCGACAACCTCGAGAACCTGGCGCTGACCGGCACGGCCGACCTGAACGGCAATGGCAATGCCCTGGACAACACCATCGCCGGCAACAGCGGCAACAATACGATCGATGCCGGCGCCGGCGCCGACACCGTGTCGGCCGGGGCCGGCAACGACGTCGTCGGCGGTGGCGACGGCAACGATATCCTGAACGGCGATGCCGGCGACGACCGCTTGTCCGGCGGGGCCGGCAACGACAAGCTGAACGGCGGCACCGGCGCCGACCGGATGGACGGCGGCATCGGCGACGACACCTATGTCGTCGACAACAGCGGCGACCTCGTCATCGAGGATGCCGATGGCGGCATCGATACGGTACAGTCGAGCATCGGCTACACGCTCACCGACAACGTCGAGAACCTGGCGCTGACGGGCACGGCGAACATCGACGGCACCGGCAACGTACTCGACAACGTCGTCAGCGGCAATGGCGGCGCCAACACGCTGCACGGCCTGGACGGCAACGACACCATCAACGGCGATGGCGGGGACGACAGCCTGTTCGGCGACGCCGGCAACGACCTGCTGGATGGCGGCACGGGCGCCGACAGCATGGCGGGCGGCACCGGCGACGACACCTACATCGTCGACCATGGGGGTGACGTCGTGACCGAGTTGGCGGGCGAGGGCGTCGACACCGTCCAGTCCAGCGTCAACACCACCCTGAGCGCGAACGTCGAGAACCTGGTCCTGACCGGCGGCGGCAACATCGGCGGCACCGGCAACGAACTCGATAACGTCATCACCGGCAACGATGGCAGCAACGTGCTGCGCGGCCTGGAAGGCAACGACACGCTGGTCGGCAAGTCCGGCAGCGACGTGCTGGACGGCGGCCTCGGCGCCGACAACATGCAGGGCGGCAGCGGTGAGGACACCTACGTCGTCAATGAAAGCGGCGACATCGTCACCGAAGCGGAAAATGCCGGCCTCGACACGGTCCAGTCCAGCATCGATTACACGCTCGGCGCCAATGTCGAGAACCTGACCCTGACCGGCAGCGACAACCTGGCGGGCACCGGCAATGCGCTGAACAACCTCATCACCGGCAATGGCGGCGACAACCTCGTGTCGGCCGAAGCCGGCAGCGACACGGTGTATGCCGGTGCCGGCAACGACACCGTCGGCGGCGGCGACGGCAACGACGTCCTCTACGGCGAGGCCGGCGACGACCGTCTGCTGGGCGACGCCGGCAACGACGCGCTGTATGGCGGCACCGGCAACGACATCGCCGGCGGCGGCGACGGCAACGACGTCCTGTACGGCGAGGCGGGCGACGACCATCTGCTGGGCGACGCCGGCGACGACACGCTCAACGGCGGCCTCGGGGGCGACCGAATGGAAGGCGGAACCGGCAACGATACCTACGTAGTGGACGACAGCGGCGATATCGTGATCGAAGCCGCCGGCGCGGGCGTCGACCTCGTGCAGTCGAGCATCACCTACACGCTGACCGACAACGTCGAGAACCTGACCCTGACCGGCAGCGCGGACATTGACGGCACCGGCAACGAACTCGACAACGTCATCAACGGCAATACCGGCAACAACGTGCTGAACGGTATGGACGGCAACGACACCATCAACGGCGAGGCCGGCGCCGACACCCTGATCGGCGGCGCGGGCAACGACGTGCTGAACGGCGACGCCGGCGACGACTTCCTGCGCGGCGACGCCGGCAACGACATCCTCACCGGCGGTGCCGGCGCCGACACCATGGCGGGCGGCAGCGGCGACGACCTCTATGTGGTCGACAACGTCGCCGACGTCGTGATCGAGAGCCAGGACGAAGGCATCGACACGGTCCAGTCCTCGGTCAGCTACACGCTGGCCAGCAACGTCGAGAACCTGACGCTGACCGGGCGCGCGGATACCAGCGGCACCGGCAACGGACTCGACAACGTCATTACCGGCAACCGGGGCAGCAACGTGTTGAGTGGCCTCGACGGCAACGACACGCTGACCGGCAATGCCGGCAACGACATCCTCGACGGCGGCACGGGTGCCGACGCCATGCAGGGCGGCAGCGGCGACGATACCTATGTGGTCGACCATGCCGGCGACATCGTGACCGAGAGCGCGGGCGACGGTACCGACAACGTCCAGTCCGGCATCGACTACACGCTGACGGCCAACGTCGAGAACCTGACCCTGACCGGTGCCGATAACCTGTCCGGCAGCGGCAATGCGCTCGACAACATCATCACCGGCAACGGCGGCGCCAACACGATCAGCGCCGAAACGGGCAACGACACCGTGTTCGCCGGCGCGGGCAACGACGTCGCCAGCGGCGGCGACGGCGACGACGTGCTGAACGGCGAAGCCGGCGACGACCAGTTGTTTGGTGACCTCGGCAACGACACGCTGGATGGCGGCGCGGGGGCGGACCGGATGGCCGGCGGGACCGGCAACGACCTGTACGTGGTCGACAACGACGGCGACCTGGTGGTGGAAGCCGCCGACGCCGGCACCGACCTGGTGCAGTCGAGCATTACCTACACGCTGACCGACAACACCGACAACCTGACCCTGACCGGCGGCGCCGACATCGACGGCAGCGGCAACGCGCTCGACAACATCATCAACGGCAACAGCGGCGCCAACGTCCTGGACGGCAAGGCCGGCAACGACACGATCTACGGCAACGCCGGCGCCGACACCCTGATCGGCGGCGACGGCAACGACCTGCTGAACGGCGGCGACGGCGACGACCGCCTGCAAGGCGATGCCGGCAACGACAGGCTCGACGGCGGCGTGGGCGCCGACAGCATGGCCGGCGGCAGCGGCGACGACACCTACATCGTCGACAACGCCGGCGACCTGGTGGCCGAGCACGCCGGCGAAGGCAGCGACACCGTGCAGTCGAGCGTCAGCTACACCCTTACCGACAATGTCGAGAACCTGATCCTGACCGGCTCGGCCAACCTCGACGGCAGCGGCAACGCGCTGGACAACGTCATCACCGGCAACGGCGGCAGCAACGTGCTGAGCGGCATGGGCGGCAACGACACGCTGCTCGGCAATGCCGGCGACGACCAGCTGGACGGCGGTACCGGCGCCGACAACATGCAGGGCGGCAGCGGCAACGACACCTACGTGGTCGACGATGCCGGGGACCTCGTCGTCGAAGCGGCCGGCGCCGGCGACGACACGGTGCAGTCCAGCATCGACTACACGCTGGGCGAGAACGTCGAAAACCTGACGCTGACCGGCACCGACAACCTGAACGGCACCGGTAACGCGCTGGCCAATGCCATCGTCGGCAACGCCGGCGCCAACCTGATCGACGGCGGCGCCGGTATCGACAGGATGAGCGGCGGCGCCGGCGACGACACGTATATCGTCGACGCCACGGCCGACCGCATCGTCGAAGCGGCCAATGATGGCTACGACATTGCCTACGCCAGCGCCAACTACACGCTGAGCGACAACGTCGAAGACCTGGTCCTGACCGGCACCGCCAATCTCAGCGGCACCGGCAACGCCCTGGACAACACGATCACCGGCAACCCCGGCGACAACGTCCTCTCCGGCATGGCAGGCAACGATCTGCTGCTCGGCGGGGCGGGCAACGACACCCTCGACGGCGGCAGCGGCAGCGACACCATGCGCGGCGGCACCGGCAACGATACCTACGTGGTCGACAGCGCGGCCGACACCGTGCTCGAGAGCGCCGGTGAAGGCACCGACACCGTGCAGTCGGGCATCAGCTACACGCTGGGTGCGCATCTGGAAAACCTGATCCTGACCGGCAGCGCCAGGCTCGACGGCAGCGGCAACGCGCTCGACAACGTCATCATCGGCAACGACGGCGACAATGTGCTGAACGGCATGGACGGCAACGACACGCTGCTCGGCGGTGCAGGCAACGACACTCTCGTCGGCGGCGCCGGCGCCGACAGCCTGCAGGGCGGTGCGGGCGACGACACCTATATCGTGGACGCCGCCGATACCGTGATCGAAGCGGCCGGCGCCGGCACCGACACGGTGCTCTCAAACATCGACTACACGCTGGGCGAGAACGTCGAGAACCTGACGCTGACCGGCACCGCCAATCTGAACGGCACCGGTAACGCGCTGGTCAACGCGATCGTCGGCACTGCCGGCGCCAACCTGCTCGACGGCGGCGCCGGCGCCGATACCATGACTGGCGGCGCCGGCGACGACACGTATATCGTCGACGCCACCGCCGACCGCATTGTCGAAGCGGCCAATGGCGGCCATGACATCGCCTACGCCAGCGCCGACTACACGCTGAGCGACAACGTCGAAAGCCTGGTCCTGGCCGGCACGGCCAATCTCAGCGGTACCGGCAGCGCCCAGGACAACACGATCACCGGCAACGCCGGCGACAACGTCCTCTCCGGCATGGCCGGCAGCGATCTGCTGATCGGCGGCGCCGGCAACGACACCCTCGACGGCGGCAGCGGCAGCGACACCATGCGCGGCGGTACCGGCAACGATACCTACGTGGTCGACAGCGCGGACGATACCGTGCTCGAGAACGCCGCCGAAGGCACCGACACCGTGCAGTCGGGCATCAGCTACACGCTGGGTGCGCATCTGGAAAACCTGACCCTGACCGGCAACGCCAGGCTCGACGGCATCGGCAACGCGCTCGACAACGTCGTCACCGGCAACGACGGCGACAACGTGCTGAACGGCATGGACGGCAACGACACCCTGATCGGCGGTGCGGGCAACGACACCCTGATCGGTGGCGCCGGCGCCGACAGCCTGCAGGGCGGAACGGGCAACGACACCTATATCGTGGATGCCGCCGACACCGTGATCGAAGCGGCCGGCGCCGGTACCGACACGGTGCTCTCAAACATCGACTACACGCTGAGCGAGAACGTCGAGAACCTGACGCTGACCGGCACCGCCGACCTGAACGGCACCGGTAACGCGCTCGCCAACGCGATCGTCGGCACCGCCGGCGCCAACGTGCTCGACGGCGGCGCCGGCGCCGATACGATGACCGGCGGCGCAGGCGACGACACCTACATCGTCGACAACGCCAGCGACGTGGTCGTGGAAGCGGCCGGCGAGGGCAGCGACACCGTGCTTGCCAGCGCCAGCTACGCGCTGGGCGCCAACGTCGAGAGCCTGGTCCTGACCGGTAGCGCGGATAGTATGGGTGTCGGCAACGCCGGCGACAACACCATCACCGGCAACGGCGGCGCCAACACGCTCGATGGCGGCCTGGGCGCCGACCTGCTGTACGGCGGCGAGGGCAACGACACCCTGATCGGCGGCGCAGGCGACGACACCCTCGACGGCGGCACCGGCGGCGACGCGCTGCAAGGCGGCGCCGGCAACGACACCTATATGGTGGACAACAGCGCCGACACGATTGTCGAAACGGCCGATGGCGGCATCGATACCGTGCATGCCGGCGTCAGCTACACGCTGTCCGCGCACGTGGAAGCGCTGGTCCTGAGCGGCACCGGCAACCTCGACGGCACCGGCAACGCGCAGGATAACGTCGTCACCGGCACGGCCGGCGACAACGTGCTGGCCGGCATGGATGGCAACGATACGCTGGCGGGCATGGACGGCAACGATACGCTGGCCGGCGGCGCCGGCGACGACCTGCTGCTCGGCGGCGCGGGCAACGACACTTACGTGTTCCGCGCCGGCGACGGCAACGACCGCGTCGTCGACGCCCAGGGCAGCGACACGCTGTACGTGGGCGGCGGCCTGACCCTGGCCGACCTGCAGGCCGAACGGGAAGGGAACGACCTGGTGCTGACCGCAGCGCAGGCCGGCAACCGTATCGTGCTGGCCGACTGGCTCAGCCAGACCGAAGGCGTCTCGCGCATCGTGTTCGACGACGGCACGGCGCTCGACAAGGCAGGCATCCGCGCGCTCTACAACACCGCGCCGACCGCCGTCGCCGATAGCGTCGTCGTGCACGAAGATGGCGGCCTGTTCGCGGCGCCGGTCACCCAGCTGCTGGCCAACGATATCGACCCGGATGACGGCGACGTGGTCCGTGTCATCTCGGTCGGGTCGTCTGCCGTCGGCGCCATCGTGTCGCTGAACGGCGACACCGTCGGCTACGACATCGGCGCCGCCTACCAGGAGCTGGCCGAAGGCGAGGTGCTCAACGACAGTTTCACCTACACCATCGCCGACGCGCTGGGCGAGACCTCGAGCGCGACCGTCGAGGTCCAGATCGTCGGCAGGAATGATGCCGCGGTTGTCGCCGCCGATACCGCGGCCGTGACCGAGGACAGCGCGATCGTCGCCAGCGGCAATGTGCTGGCCAACGACAGCGACGTCGACGGAGGCACCGTGCTGCAGGTGGCCGCCCCCGGCACCTATGCCGGCGTCTACGGCGCCCTCGCCATCGCGCAGGACGGCAGCTACACGTATACGCTGGACAAGAATGCCGCCAACGTCCAGGCGCTGGCCCAGGGCCAGGTCGTGACCGACAGCTTCGCGTACGTCGCGACCGACGGCCTGCTGGGCGTCGCCTCCACGCTGGCGGTCACGGTCACCGGCACCAACGACGCGCCGGTCGTGGCGCTCGACACCGCCCAGGTGAGCGAAGACGGCGCGCTCGCCACCGGCGGCAACGTGCTTGCCAACGACCGCGACATCGACAGCGCGTCGCTGACCGTGGCGGCGCCGGGCACCTACGCCGGCACCTACGGCAGCCTGACCCTGGCGCAGGACGGCAGCTACACCTACAGCCTGAACAACGGCGGCGCCAACGTGCAGGCGCTGGCCGCGGGGCAGTCGGTGGTGGACAGCTTCGCCTACGCCGCCGCCGACGGCATCGACGCCACGGCATCGCGCCTGGACATCACCATCAGCGGCGCCAACGACGCGCCGGTGGTGAGCTTCGACAGCGCCCAGGTCACGCACAAGCTGGCGCCATCGGCTACCGGGAACGTCCTGGCGAACGACCACGATGTCGATAACGGCAGCGTCTTGAGCGTCGCATCGGCCGGCACCCTCGCCGGCCAATACGGTTCGCTGGTGCTGCAGCAGGACGGCAGCTATGTCTACAACCTGAACGACGGCGCCGCCAACGTCCGGGCGCTGGGCCGCACCGAGTCGGCCGTCGACCACTTCGCGTACGTCGTGACCGACGGCAGCGCCAAGGTGGGCTCGACGCTCGACGTCACCGTCCACGGCAGCAACGACGCACCGGTCGTGGCGCTCCCGTTGGCCGACCGCAACCTGACCTTCAACAAGGCGTTCGCCTTCGCGATGCCGGCCAAGACCTTCATCGACGTCGACAAGGGCGATACGCTGACCTACACGGCCACCCTGGCCGACGGATCGAAGCTGCCGTCGTGGCTGAAGTTCAATGCGGACACCGGTGTGTTCTCCGGCACCACGCCGAAGTCCATCGGTTCGATCGACGTCAAGGTCACGGCAACCGACAAGGTCGCGGCCACCGGCAGCACCGCCGGCAGCCTGTCGGTATCGGACGTGTTCACGCTGTCGGTCAGCCACGGCAACGAGGGCCTCGGCAATGGCTGGGACGCGCCGCCGCCGGGACACGACCAGGACCATAACGACGGTCCCGGCACCAGCCCCGGCAACCCGGGTTCGAACGGCGGCTGCAATGCGCCGCTGCCGAAGCCGGGTAGCAACGGTGCGAACGCCGTGCTGAGCCTGGCCGTGGAGATCGACACGCCGCGCGGCGACGCCGGCATCAAGCTTTCGATCCCCGCCTACCTGACCCCGAGCCAGCTGAGCAGCCTGGGCGGGTCATCGGGCAGCATGGGCAACACCGTGTCGGCGTCGCAGACCTTCGGCAACTGGCTCGCGGTCGACTTCGCGGTGTCGGCCGCGGTCGCGGACCAGAAGACCCTGGCCGCGCTCGCCGATCACGGCGGTATCGACGTGACGGTGGTCAGCAAGGCGACGGCCGGTTACCTGGGCTCGACCTCGGCCATCGGCACCAGCCCGCTGTCGCTGAATGCATGCTCCGGCACCGACCTCAAAGGTTTCGAGGGCCTGGGCCAGGGCGTCAAGAAAATCAAGTAAACAAGTAAGCAAGGGCAATGAAAAAATCCACATCCCAAGCGCCGGCGAACGTGCTCGATTTCTCGCCGCCGCTGCTGCGATTGCAGGCGTCGGCGCCCAACCCGCTCGGCGGCAAGGTGCTCTGGACGCTGTTGCTGCTGCTGGCCGGGCTGGTCGTCTGGGCGGTGCTGGGACGGCTCGACATCGTCGCGGTCGCCGAGGGCAAGCTGGTCCCGCAGACTTACGTGAAGATCGTGCAGCCGTCCGAATCGGGCATCGTCAAGGACATCCTGGTGCGCGAAGGCGACCCGGTGCGCGCCGGCCAGGTGCTGATGCGGATGGATACATTGATCACCGATGCCGACGCCACCGCGATCCAGGCCGACCTGGATCGCAAGCGCCTGACCTTGCGCCGCGTCGACGCCGAACTGGCCGACGTGCCCTTCCAGGCGCAGCCGAACGATCCGCCGCACCTGGCCGCCGCGGTGCAGGCGCAATACCGGGCCAACCGCGCGGCCTTCCAGGCGGCACTCTCGGAAGAGAAGAGCCGCCTGGCGAAAGCCAAGCAGGACATGGCCGCGGCCCTCCAGATCGAGCGCAAGTTCAGCGAGGTCCTGCCGCACTACCGCGAACAGGAACAGGCGTTCGAGCGGCTCGGCAAGGCCGGTTACGCCGGCGGCGTCATGGTCAGCGACAAGAAGCGCGAACGGATCGAGAAGGAAGAAGAACTCGCCACGCAGGCGCACATGATCGAATCGGCCCGGGCCGGCGTGCAGCAATCGGAAATGAAGCTGGTCCAGATCGATTCCGACTACCGCCGCCAGCTGCATACCGAGCGCGACGAAGCCCAGAGCGCGTTCGACAAGCTGTCGCAGGAATTGGCCAAGCAGACCCATCGCAAGGAATTGCTGGAACTGAAAGCCACCCAGGACAGCGTCGTGAAGGACCTGGCCACCCATTCGATCGGCACCGTGGTGCAGCCGGGGACCGTGCTGCTGACCCTCGTGCCGCGCCACGAAACCCTGCGCGCCGAGGTCTGGCTGTCGAACGAGGATATCGGCTTCGTCAAGAAAGGTCAGAAGGTGCGGCTGAAATTTGCCGCCTTCCCGTTCCAGAAATACGGCATGGTCGAAGGCACGGTGGAGCACATCGGGGCGGACGCGGTGGACAGCACGAATGGCGCGCCGGCCGAAAAGCCGGGCGCGACGTCGGGAGCGACCTACAAGGCGCTGGTGGCGCTGAGGGCGGCGCAGCTCGAAGCCGACGGCGAGCGCTTCGCGCTGGCCGCCGGCATGCAGGCGAACGCCGAGATCCTGCTCGGGACGCGGACCGTGCTCGAGTACCTGCTGTCGCCAGTCCAGAAGGCCTGGCACGAGTCCGGCCGCGAACGCTGAGCGCGGCTCCGGCGCGCCCTGGTCACACCGGCATCGGCCGGTTGTTGTTCAGGTCGAGGAAGCCGCGGATGATGCGGTAGGCCATCCAGATCCAGGCGATCCCCCAGATCGCCCACGCGATCGGGATACCGATAAAGGTGAAGAAGATCACGGTCGCGATCGCGAACCAGATCGCGTACCACCAGAACGAGCGGATCATCCAGGTGTGGTGGCTGTAGACCATGGTCCCGGCGGTGTCCGGGCGCTTCACGTAGTTGACGATCAGCACCAGGATCGACAGCATCCCCGCCGAGAAGAAGAAGGTGAGGGCATGCGCGACGTACAGGATGCGTGCGAACTGCTTGGCATCCTCGACTCCGCGTTCATAGACGAGTTCCTGCGACATGGTGCTCTCCTGTAAATATCAAGTTGCCTGAATGATAACCCATCCGCGCATCAGGCGGCGCGCGTCCGCGACTGCATCTGCGCCGCTACCCAAGCCGTGATATTGCCTGCATCCATTGCGCCGGCCTGGCGCGCGATCTCGCGGCCGCCCTGGAACAGCGCCAGCGTCGGGATGCTGCGGATGCCGAAGCGCGCGGCCAGGTCCTGCGAGGCCTCGGTGTCGACCTTCAGCAGGCGCACCTGCGGCTCCAGCCGGCCGGCGGCCTGCTGGTAGGCCGGCGCCATCATCTTGCACGGCCCGCACCAGGCGGCCCAGAAATCGACCAGCACCGGGATGTCGTTGCGGCCCACGTGTTTCTCGAAACGCGCGCTGCTGACGTCGAGCGGCGCGCCGGTGAACAGTGCCTTGCTGCACTTGCCGCAGACCGGCTGGTCGCCCAGGCGTTCGCCGGCGACGCGGTTGACGGCGTCGCAATGCGGACAAACGATGTGAAGTGGATCGGCCATGTTTTATCCTCCATAGTCATGATGCATTTATTCTAAGCCTTGCGGGTGGCCGGCGTGCGCCGTCAACTGGACCTTTCGTCATAGAATCGGCTTCCGGGCGCTTGCCCCTAAGATAAGAGCAGATGAGCGATTTGCAACCCACCCCTATCGGCGCGCGCCTGATCGGTTGCGCGGGCTGGAGCATTCACAAGGACGCGGCGGCCGCCTTTCCGGAAGAGGGCAGCCACCTCGAACGCTACGCCCGGGTGTTTCCCGCCGTCGAGATCAATTCCTCGTTCTACCGCCCGCACAAGCCGGAGACCTATGCGCGCTGGGCCGACAGCGTGCCGGACGCGTTCCGCTTCTCGGTCAAGCTGCCCAAATCGATTACCCACGAGGCGCGCCTGCGCGACGCCGACGAGCTGCTCGACCGCTTTGCCCAGGAAACCGGGGCGCTCGGCTACAAGCTCGGCTGCGTACTGGTGCAGCTGCCGCCGCGCGGCGTGTTCGACGAGGCCGCCGCCGCCGACTTCCTGCCGCGCCTGCGCATGCGCTTCGGCTGCATGCTGGCGCTGGAAGCGCGTCACCCGACCTGGTTCGGCGACGCCGCGACCGCGCTGCTGGAACTGCACGCGGTCACGCGCGTGATCGCCGATCCACCGGCCGGCCAGCCCGGTCCGCACGTGCCGACTACGCTGGCCACCTACATCCGCCTGCACGGCACGCCGAAGATCTATTACTCGAGCTATCCGCCCGAGTTCCTGGCACGGGTCGAGCGCCAGATCGAGAAACGGCGCGCCGGCGGCGGCGATGTCTGGTGCATCTTCGACAACACGGCCGCGTTCGCTGCAGTGCCGAATGCGCTCGACGTGCTGCACGGCGTTGCGGCCGGCGGCGCGGCCGCCTGACCCCGGTCCGGCTTCCGTCCGAGGCGCAGCCATGGTCCACGCCACCTTCCGCTTCTACGACGGCCTGAACGATTTCCTGGCACGCGAGCGGCGCGGCGTGGATGCCACTGTGCCGTGCGCGCGCGACGCCACCACCAAGCACATGATCGAAGCGCTGGGCGTGCCGCACACCGAGGTCGAGCTGATCCTGGTGAATGGCGCCTCGAGCGGACTGGAGCGCATCCTGGAAGAGAGCGACCGCGTCGCCGTGTACCCGCGCTTCGCGCAGCTCGACGTGGCGCCGCTGGCGCGCCTGCCGCAGCAGCCGCCCGGACGCCTGCGCTTCGTCGCCGATGCCCATCTCGGCGGCCTCGCGCGCCTGTTGAGAATGGCAGGGTTCGACACCATCTACCGCAATACGATGGATGACGGCGAGATCGAAGAACTGGCGCTGGATGCAGGCCGCATCGTGCTGACGCGCGGCCGCGAACTGCTGAAGCGCCGCGGTGTCGAGTTCGGCTGCTATGTGCGTGCCCTGCATGCACAAGAGCAATTGCACGAAGTATTCGACCGGTATCGCTTGGCAGAGCGTGCGCGGCCGTTCACGCTGTGCCTCCATTGCAACGCACCCTTGCGCAGCGTCGCCAAGGCCGAGGTGCTGGACCGGCTGCCGCCGGCTGTACGTGCGTCGCAGGAAGTGTTCACCACTTGCGACTGCTGTGGCCGGGTGTTCTGGAAAGGCTCGCACTGGAAGCGCATGGCCGCCATGCTGGACGCGGCCATGGATGACGATCAACTGCCCGCGCCGGAGGAAGACAACTGATGTACACTCGATGCTCGGCCGGCGCCCGGCGCGATGCGAACCGTTCTTGACAGCGTGATTCCATGTTGCAACAAGCACAGATACCGATTCTCCGCACCGAATGCCCGCCCGGCGCTTGCGTCTGCGGCCGCGAGATCCTGCTCGCCGAACCCGGCGCCGATCTGCGTCCGCTGCGCCTGACGCGGATGGAAGAAGACCGCCTGCTCGAGCGCATCGACCGCGTCACCAGCTACGAGGAACTCAGGACGCTGCAGGCCCGCGTCCGTGCCAACCTCGGCGTCGAACTCAGGATCGTGCCGGGTCCGAACGAGGTACGCACCCTGCGCGGCATCCTGATCGTGCTCGAAGACCGCCCCGGCCTGTGCAAGAAGGTACGCCAGTCGGTGCCGGCGGCGGTGCGCAAGGTGCTCGACCGGCATCCCGAGATCACCTATGCGATCCTCGACGCCCACGACCTGTTCGGCCTCGAAGGGCATTGACGGCGCCGACTGCAAGACGGCGCCAGGCCGGGAATCGGCCTAGAATGCAGGCAGGACCAGCACACGGGAGGACCCGATGGCGACTCGATACGATGGCGTGGCGGCACGCCTGATGCTGCCGCTGGCGGCGCTCGCGGCAGCCGCCGCCCTGTCCGGCTGCGCGGTGTATGCGCCGCCGTACGCCTACGACGCCGCGCCGGTGGTCGCGCCCTACGGCCCCGCGGTGGTCGCGCCCTACGATCCCTATTATTATCCGTACCGCTACGGCTATCCCTACGCCTACGGCCGCCCGGCCTGGGCCGGACCGCCGGTGGCGCTCAACTTCGGCTACTACCACGGCAGCCGCCACGGCCGCTACCGCGGTCCCGGCTGGCACGGCGGACCAGGCTATCGCGGACCCGGCCGCGGCGGACCGGGCTGGGGCGGGCCGCGCGGCGGCTACCGGGGCGGCTTTGGCGGCGGTCGGGGGGGCGGCGGCCGCGGCCACCGCTGAGCCTGTTAAACATGGCGGGCGGGAATCCGGCAGGGGCGATGCTGGTGTTCCGTCAAGCGCAACAACGGCGCCCATCACGCGACGACTGACGGACGCCGGCCCGGCGCTTAGGCACCGTCGCGTGCCATCGACGCGCGCAGATGGGCGCGCTCCTCGTCGGTCAGCAGGTGGCGGCCTTCGCCGCGCTCGCCACGCTCGCCACGATGAGGGCGTGCCCCCAGCCCGCCGGCACCGCGCCAGCCGCCGAACAGCAGCCAGCTCAGCGCCATCAGGCCGACCGCTTGCCAGAAGCCGATGGCGGGCAGGCCGAACAAGCCCGGCATCAGCCAGTTCCACAGCTGCCAGATGGCCGAACCGAAGCCGGTGATGGCGATCAGGCCCCAGATCAGGATCAGTACGATCAGTTTGCTACCGCGATGTTTCATGTCGACTCCTCCATAAAAGATAATGGTCATGCCCGGTCGCACTTCAGCTGCCCGCCAGCTCGTCGTGGACGGCCTGCAGGCGCGTGCGCAGTGCCTTGACGGCATAGTGCTTCTTGGACAGCAAGGTGTTGACGCTCTCGCCGGTGGCCTGCGCCATGGCCTTGAACGAGACGCCCTCGATTTCGTGGGCGATGAGGACGGCGCGCTGGTCGTCGGGCAAGGCCCGCAGCGCCTCTTCGAGCGCCGCGACCAGGCGTTTGCGGACGTAAGCCCCTTCCGGTCCGCCGTCCGGATCCGGCAGCAGATCCTCGAGCCATGCGGCCTCGTCGTCGTCCGGCACGGCGTCGGTGGCGGCGCCGGCCGCGCCCGCGTGCCGGCCGCGTCGGCGATACCCGTCCGTGACGCGGTTGCGGATCACGGCGAACAGCCAGGCACCGGCATTGCGCACCGGTTCGATCAGGCGCGAAGCGAGCACGAATTCGTAAAACGCATCCTGCAGGATGTCTTCGATGTCCTGCGGATCCGGCACCTGGCGGCGCAGCCACGCCCGCAGCCGCGGCTGCTCGCGCCGGATGGTGGCGGCGACGGCGGCGTCGCTGGCCGCGTTCATTGCCGCGTCCGTCGTATCGCCCTCGATCAGACGTCCCTCTGCGTCAAGTTGTCGGCTCGTCTCCATACCTGTATAGACGCACGGCGCGGGCGAATATTGTATTCATGGGCGCATCGTCGGCGGCCGGCCGCCGACAGCCCGCCAGTCACTGCACGGTTCAATCGTACAGGCCGATTTCTTCGTCTGTCATCATGCGCCTGCTGCCGTCGTCGCCGATGACGACGCCGTTGATGAACTTCCGGGTGAAAATAAGAAGCGCCCGGCGGCTGCCCATGTAGACCACGTGCGTGCAGCCATCCAGTCGATAACGCCACCAGTGGACCGATACCCGGTCCCGCTCGACGTCCCCGTAGTCGGGCAGGGTCGCCGGCACAGCCTCGTCGGCGGCGAGCAACTCGCGCGCGAAGCTGTCGACGACGGACTGGATGACGGTGTCTGACTGGTGCATGGCGCGCCTCAGTGCCCAACTGAAGCGCGCAGCGTGTCGAACTCGATCACGCGCGCGCCCACGGACTGCACAAACACGTGATCGTGGGTCGACATCAGCACCACCGCGTGCCGCGACTTCGCGCCGACCAGTTCGGCCAGCACCGCACGCGCATCGACGTCCAGTCCGTTCGAGGGCTCGTCGAACAGCAGCACCGCCGGCGCGCCGATCCAGGCCGCGGCCAGCATCAGCTTTTTCTGCGTGCCGAGCGACATGGCGCCGCAGCGCGTGCCCAGGTGGCGCGCCAGGCCGAAGCGTTCGACGATGCCGAGCACCTCGGGCGACACGCTGCAGCGCTTGGCCCAGGCCACGAAGTCCAGCAACTCGCGCCCGCTCATGAACGGGTAGGCCGGGCAGTCGTCGGGTACATAGGCGAGCCGCGCCTTGGCCGCGCCGGACGCCACATCCATCGGCACCCCGTCGATCCAGATGCTGCCGCTATCCGGTTCGGTGACGCCGGATAGTAAGCGCAGCAGCGTCGACTTGCCGATGCCGTTCGGGCCGCGCAGGGCCCAGGCGCCGCAGGCGAAATCGTGGCGCAGGTCCTGCAGGACTTGCCTGCCGCCATAGGACTTGGATAGGTGTTCGAAGCGCAGCACGCTGCCCCCTCTAATATAGACAAGCGATGGTGGCCGCCATCCAGCCACCGGCCACGATGGTGCCGAGGACGACGGCATGGCGTTCGGCGAGCAGTTGCGGCGCCCGCAGTACGCACAGCAGGGTCGCGTACGACAGCAGGCCCGCCGCCGCCCGCGCCGGTCCCGCGCCTTCGTAGCACGCCAGCAGCGCGGCCGCCGCAAGGAAGGGCAGCCCGAATGCCAGCACCGCCGCCAGGTCGAAGCGGCGCCACCAATCCGGATCGAGCGGCAGCGCGCCGGTATAGGCGGTACTGGCCAGATGTGCCATCTGCAGTCCGCGGAACAGGCCGCTCAAGTAGAGTGCGATGCAGCCTTGCGCGAGCCAGGCGGCGGCGAGGGCGCGGCCGTCGTGCTCGAATACGGCGGCCAGGCCGAGCGCACCTGCGAACAGCGTAGCGGCGCCGAGTGCCTTGGCCAGCGCCTCGTCGCGCCGTTGGCGCAGCAGGATCGAGAACGACGCCTGCAGCGGCGCCGTGTGGGGGCCGGCCGTGGCACGCAGCAGGCGGCCCGGCCAGGCCGGTGCGCGCGGGCGCAGGCGTGCCAGCACACGCGGCTGCGGCCACGGCGCCCGGTGCAGCGCCAGCGCAGCGGCACCGCACGCCACAAGGCTCGCGGCCCGCGCCAGGCGCGTGTCGAAGGCGGCAGCCAGCAGCATGCAGGCCGCCGGCAGACCGGCAGCGGCCAGCGGACGCCGTTCCAGCACGCCGACCTGGGCTGCCAGCGCCAGCGGCACCAGCGCGGCCAGCAGCAGCAGGTGGGCCGGCGCGCCGCCACGCGCGGCCTCCGACGCCAGGGCGGCGGCCACCATCAGCAGCAGCGGGCTGTCGGCCAGCACCAGCACGGCGAGGTCGGCGCGGCGGCGCTGGCGCGCATCCAGGGGTAGGGAAGCGGCAAAGGCCATGAAGGCGCCGCCCTTGATCGGCGTGCGCTGCATGTGCGCCCATAGCGCGGCCGTTGCCAGCAGCAGGATCAGATAGCCGAAGCGCCAGACTGGCCCGTGGCTGGGTGACAGGACCAGCAGGATGGGCCGGGCGAAAGTGTCGGCGTTGCTGAAGACCGAGGCGTTGGCCGAAGCCAGCACGCCGAGCACCAGCACCAGCACCTGCCAGCGCCGCAACAGCAGGCGCGCCGTGCTGACGGCGTACCAGCGCAGGCGGTAGTGGAGCAGCGGGGTGGCGATGGCGGTCTCCGACAAGGGTTGTCGAAGTATTATGGAGCAACTCTTGGCCAGCCGGCAACATATGCATGCCACGACAGTGCGCCGGAAAAGCTCGCTACGCGACGAAAAAATCCGCTACGAACAGGCCTGAGCCGGATGTTCGATGAAGGACCCTGTTCCTGAATGCGAAGCGGAAGGTGCGGCTGCCGTTTCTGCGGCCGAGACCACGCGATTCCTGCCGGACGCCTTGGCCGCATACAGCGCCCCGTCGGCACGACTGACGGTCGAGGAAAAGCATTCGCCAGTGCGGCCCTCTGCGATGCCGATCGACACCGTCACCCCTGCCGGCCCGGCGGCCTCGGTAAAACGCAAGTCGGCCACGCGTTGACGGATTCTCTCCGCGAACGCTTCGGGACGAAAATGTTCGCTCCCTGTGAGCAGGACGATGAATTCCTCGCCACCGTAGCGCCCGAAACAGTCTTCGTCGCGCACTTCGGCCTGAATCGATTTGGCAACGGTCTGCAGGACGACGTCGCCCACTGCATGGCCGAAGGTGTCGTTGATCTGCTTGAAGCGGTCGAGGTCGATCAGGCAGATTTGGAAGGTGCCGGCGCCGCTACGGGCACGCCGTTCGGCGTCTTCCATGCGTGCCGAGATGTGGCGCCGATTGAAGATGCCGGTGAGCGGGTCGCGGATGGCGAGTTCGCGGATGACGTCGTTCGCCTCCTGCAAACGCAGATAGGCATGCTTTCTCGATGCCTCCACAATGAAAACGAAAGTCGTCACACTCACCCCCAGGACGACAAGGCTGAAGGTGTACAGGAAATTCATTTCGGCAGGAAGGAGGCCCGCTATATGCGGGCTGCTGCCGTGCAGCTGGTGCAATAGGAAGAAGCCGGCTGTCGATATTGCCAGCCAACATAATCCTGAGATCACGCTGCCGAGCAGGATTGCGACGATCGGCAGGGCGATGAACCATATGCTGCCGGGAGACGTTATGCTCGCCAAAAATACGGATTCGAACAGCTTGAACGCGAACAAGCTGACAAGAAAACTCTCCCGCGCCATTGACAGGCTGCGTGTCTTTTTGTAAATCCAGGGTGAAGCCACCATCACGGTCCCGGCCAAGGCCAGCGACACGGCAAGCTGCCAAATGCCGAAAACGGCAAATTCTGCGACAAAAGCGACGACGACTGGCGCGGCCAGCAGCGAGAGGTTGAGCAGCCGCGCAACGTCGTGCGCCTGCTCGGAAAGCGGATCGATTCCAGGCAGGCTCACCCTTGCAAGCAGCGTCGAATATCGACCTCGAAAGTACTCAGCTAGACGGTGCATACCTGTTACCGAAACCCGATGTAAGAACAAAGTATTATAAGGTGTTACCCTAAAGAAATATTAGATTGCTCAAATTTTTATGGCATGTGTGGCTTTTTTGTCTTTACATGTCTTGCTGGTTGGGCGGCAGCATCGGCGCTGCCGCCCAGATACGGCCTCAGCGCGATGCCGTCCCTTGCTGCCCGTTCCGCGAGCCGGCCCGGCTCGCCGCATACAGCCCCCCGCCGATCAGCGCAATGCCGAGCACGGTACCCATCGACGCCGAGGGCAGCAGGCGCATGGCGGCGGTGGCCCATGGCGCCGGGCGCTCGCGCTGGGGATCCGAGGCGCGCCGCTTCAGGGCGACCTTGCTGGCCGGACCGCCGGCATACAGCTGGATCATCTCGCGCACAAAGGGCACCATGTCTTGCGGACCGCGGCTGGTCAGCCAGTTGCCATCACGCACGACTTCCTGGTCGAGCCACGTGGCCCCGGCGTTGACCATGTCGTCGCGCACGCCGGGCCACGAGGTCAGCGCGCGCCCGTCCGCCAGCCCAGTCGAGGCAAGCAGCCATGGACCGTGGCACAGGGTTGCGATCGGTTTGCCCTGGGCGTCGAATTCACGCACCAGCTCGCGCGCCTCGGCCGACTGGCGCAGCAGATCGGGATTGATGAAGCCGCCGGGAATCAGCAGTCCGTCGTAATCGCTCGCGCTCACCTCGTCGATCGTCCTGTCGACGTCGACCGCCCGCTTGGCCGGCTTGTTCAGGTTGACGCCGCGGATGGTGCCGCCGTGCAGCGAGACGACCTCGACCAGCGCCCCTGCCGCCTCGAGTGCCGTGACCGGCACGCTGAGTTCGACTTGTTCGAAGCCGTCCGTCGCCAGCACGGCAATGCGCTGCCCATCCAGTTTCTTACGTCCTATCATCATGTCCTCCGTTGTGAGATCGTAGGGAAGACATACAGTACCGTGAATGCGCATGCCCTGACGTTCAATAAACGGCGGGCATCACGCGTGCGGGGCCAGCAGCACCGACACGTACAGCAGCAGGCGGTCTTCGCTGCGCGCCAGCACCAGGCCGGTCAAGTCTTCGATGCGGCGCAGCCGGTAGTCGAGCGTGTTGCGGTGGATGTCGAGGGCGGCGGCGGTGGCGGCCGCGCTCTCGTTGCAGGCGAACCAGGTCTGCAGCGTGTGCAGCAGGCCGGCGCCGCTGCGCTCGCGTCCGAGCAGGGCGAGCGGGCGCCGCAGTTCCGCCGCCTGCCAGCCGGCGTCCAGCCCGGACAGCAGCACCGGCAGCGCCAGGCCATAGTAACTGTGGCGGCGCGCCTCTGGATCGCGCAAGCGGCCGATGCGCGCGGCCGCCTGCGCGCTCTGGTAGGACACGGCGGCGGCGCCGCTGCCGCTCGAAGCCAGGCCCATGGTGAGGATGGCCGCCGCACCCCCCAGCTCGTCGGCCAGTGCGTCGACCTGGGCCGCCAGCGTCTCGTGGCGGCGCGCCAGCGCCTTGATGCGGTCGGTCTCGCGCGCGTCGGGCTCGAACACGTCGAGCATGACCAGCTCGTGCGGGCCGGCGGTGGCGCTGAGCAGGGCCGGACGGCGCGCCAGCAGCGCCAGCTGCAGGCGCTGCAGGCGCGCCAGGGCTTCGTCGTCGGCCAGGTCCGGGCTGGTCCCGGACGCGGTCAGTTCCAGCAGAAACACCGCCTGCATGCGCCGCAGGTCCACGCCCAGGCGCCGGCCCCAGGCTTCCAGGTCGGGGCGGCCGCCGGCATCGGGACGGATCAGGTTCAGCACGAAGGCTTCGCGGTAGCGGCTGTCGCGCTGCAGCTCGCCGGCCAGGCTGGCCTGCTCAAGGATCATCTCGGCGGTCAGGCGCACCAGCTCGCCGAACTGGCGCACCGCCGCCGGCTCGCCGCTCAGGCCGACCGCGCCGCACAGGCGCCCGCCGACCACCAGCGGCAGGTTGATGCCGGGCTTGGCGCCGTGCATCAGCCGGCTCGACGCCGCATCGACTTCGACCGTCGCGCGCTTGGCCAGCGCCAGCAGGGCGCCGTCGTGCAGCTCGCCGACGCGGGCCGCATCGCCGCTGGCCAGGATCACGCCGTGCGCATCCATCACGTTGACGTTGAACGGGATGATGCGCATGGTGCGGGCGACGATGTCCTGCGCCAGATGGGTGCTGAGTTCGATCATGGCGCCAGTCTAGACGGTCACCGCGATTGTGCCAAGCGTCGAAGGGCGGCCGCTCCCGGCGCTCATCCGCCCATCCCGATTGTGCATGAGCACAAAATCATGGCAGAAAAACATGAGGCGGCTCGTGCCGCGTGACGACGCGTGGCGGCGCCGCATTGGTCATAATGCAGGTTGCCGCCATCGGCTTTCGGCGGACACCACGGAGACATATCACCATGAACAACAATATCGGCAAGGGGGCGTACGCCGACCCCGCCATCCTCGAACGCGGCTACCGCAAGGCCACCTGGCGCCTGATCCCGTTCATCTTCATCTGCTACCTGTTCAACTACCTGGACCGGGTGAACGTCGGCTTCGCCAAGCTGGAGATGCTGGATGCCCTCAAGCTGAGCGAAACCGTGTACGGGCTCGGCGCCGGCATCTTCTTCATCGGCTACGTCACCAGCGGCATCCCGAGCAACCTGATCCTGCACAGGCTGGGCGCGCGGCGCTGGATCGCGGTCATGATGATCCTGTGGGGCGGCCTGTCCGCGGCCATGATGTTCGTCCATAACGCCGGCTCGTTCTACGTGCTGCGCTTCTTCACCGGCGTGGCCGAAGCCGGCTTCTTCCCGGGCATGGTCTTCTACTTCACCAACTGGTTCCCGACCCAGAAGCGCGGCCAGGTGATGGCGCTGTTCATGTCGGCGATTCCCGTGTCCGGCCTGATCGGCGGCCCGCTGTCGGGCTGGATGCTGAGCCATTTCCAGTCGGGGCAGGGCGGCCTGGCCGGCTGGCAGTGGCTGTTCCTGCTGCAGGGCCTGCCGACCGTGCTGCTGGGCGTGGCCGTGCTGTTCTACCTGTCGGACGGCCTCAAGCATGCCAAATGGCTCAGCGCGGACGAAAAGGCGGCGATGCAGGCCGCGCTCGACCTCGACGAGCAGAGCCGCAGCGCCGGCGGCCATGCGGTCCACTCCTTTGGCCAGGTGCTGCGCAACGGTCACGTGTGGCTGCTGGGCGTGGTCTACTTCAGCATCCAGATGGGCGTGTATGCGATCAACTTCTGGCTGCCCTCGATCATCAAGGCGCTCGGCTTTTCCAGCGCCACCACGGTCGGCTGGCTGAGCGCCTTGCCCTACCTGTTCGCCGGCATCTTCATGGTGGTGGTGGGCCGCTCGGCCGACGCCAGGGGCGAACGCCGCTGGCACCTGTCGGTGCCGATGCTGATGGCCCTGGTCGGCCTGATGCTGGCCGCGCACTTCTCCAGCAACGTCGTCGTCGTGATGGTCGGCCTGACGCTGGCCACCATGGGCGCGCTGACCGGCCTGCCGATGTTCTGGCCGCTGCCGGCAGCCTTCCTGGGCAGCGCGGCCGCCGCCGGCGGCCTGGCCCTGATCAATTCGCTGGGCCAGGTGGCCGGCTTCGTCAGCCCCTTCCTGGTCGGCTGGATCAAGGATGCCACCGGCAGCACCGACGTCGCCCTGTACATCCTGTCGACCGTGCTGCTGGTCGGCGCGCTGCTGGTGATGCTGGTGCCGGCGCGCCTGGTGAATCGTTGAACCTGAGGCCACGACCATGAAAATCGTCATTGCCCCCGATTCGTTCAAGGAAAGCCTGTCGGCCCTGCAGGTGGCCGCCGCCATCGAAGCCGGCATGCGCGAGGTATTCCCCGACGCCGAGTACGTCAAGGTGCCGGTCGCCGATGGCGGCGAAGGCACGGTGCAGGCGCTGATCGACGCCACCGGCGGCTGGCGCGTCGAGCAGCGCGTCACCGGCCCGCTCGGCGCGCCGGTCGCCGCCTTCTACGGCCGTACCGGCGACGGCGGCGCGGTCATCGAAATGGCAGCCGCCAGCGGCCTCGAACTGGTGCCCCCCGCCCGGCGCGACCCGCTCGTCACCACCAGCCGCGGCACCGGCGAATTGATCCTGCACGCGCTCGACGCCGGCGCGCGCCGCTTCGTGCTCGGCGTGGGCGGCAGCGCCACCAACGATGGCGGCGCCGGCATGCTGCAGGCGCTCGGCGCCGGCCTGCTCGATGGCGCCGGCCGCCCGATCGGGTCCGGCGGCGCCGAACTGGCACGCCTTAGGAGCATCGACCTGGCCGGCCTCGATCCGCGCCTGCTGGAGAGCGAATTCCACATCGCCTGCGACGTCAGTAACCCGCTCACCGGGCCGCGCGGCGCCTCCGCCATCTTCGGCCCGCAAAAAGGCGCGACGCCCGCGATGGTCGAACTGCTCGACGCCAACCTGGCGCACTATGCCGACGTGGTCGCCCGTGACCTCGGCCGCGACGAGCGCGCCATGCCGGGCGCCGGTGCCGGCGGCGGCATCGCGCTGGCGATGGTGGTGTTCCTGCGCGGGCGCCTGCGGCCCGGCATCGAGATCGTCACCGAAGCGGTGCGGCTGGACGCGGCGGTGCGGGGCGCCGACCTGGTGATCACCGGCGAAGGCCGCATCGATGGCCAAACCGTGAACGGCAAGACGCCGATGGGCGTGGCGCGCGTGGCCGCGGCGCATGGCGTGCCGGTGATCGGCATCGGCGGCGGCCTGGCGGCGGATGCCGGGGCGGTGCATGCGCATGGCATCGACGCCGTGTTCGCGGCGGTGAGCCGGCCGTGTACGGTGGCGGAAGCGCTGGCGGCGGCCGAGGCCAACCTGCGTACCGCGGCGCGCAATATGGCGGCGGCCTTGCGGCTGGGAGCGCGGATAGCGGCCGCTGCGCCCCGCGCCTGAGCGGACAAGCGCAGGGCGCTAGGCCGAGCAGCCGCCGCTGACCGCGATGCGCGTGACCGCATCGCCCCGTCTCACTTCGATGCGGCCCTGGTAGGCTGCGGTATCGTTGCGGACTCCGCTTCCTTTCAAGTCGACTGTCACCGTCAGCCCCCGCGCCTGCAGGGTGTCGCGCCAGCGTTTGTGGTCGGACTGGCGCTGCATTTCTTCGTCGGACCGATGCGTGACGAATTCGACGATCCTGCCGTCGACCTTGATCCAGAACTTCCCGGCCCAGTCGCTCGCCATGACGGTTTGCCGGGTTTGATTCTCGAATGTGCATTGGCCGCCGTTCAAATGAAGCAGGCCGGTATCGAGGCGGTTCACTTGCGGGCCGGCGGCTGCGGCGAGCAGGGGGAATGCCATTCCCGCTGCGAGAGGCCATCTGGTTTTCATTCACGGGACTTTCAGGACGTTTGCATCGAGGGCGCTTGCGATGCCATTTGCCAGGACACGCAAACGCTGCATGGTGCCGCTGTCGATTTCATTCGAGAGCAGCACCATGGCGAGTTCGCTTTCGGGATGCAGGACCAGCAGGCAGGCGAAACCCGGATGTGACCCATCCTGGAACAGTACCCGTCGCTCGTTCGCGCTCACGATCTGCCAGTTCAGCCCGGCCGTATAAGTGCCGTCGCGGTCCATTGGCTGGTGCGACAGGCGTACGGCCGGGTCCCGCTCCTCCAGATGCCAAAGCGCGTAGGCCAGCATGTCGGCCAGCGTGGATTTGAGGGCGCCGGCGGCCTGGCTCTGCACCGGGAAATACGGCTGCAGGGCGCCGCTGTCGTCGTAACCGTCCACGTACCGCTGTTGCTGCTCGCGGGTCGGATGGATGAAGGTGTCGCGCATGCCGAGCGGCGCGGCAATGCGGTGGATGACCAGCGATGCGAAATCGCTGCCGTAAAGCCGTTCGAGGATATCGCCGGCCAGTTGCGCAGCCGCATTCGAATACTGGAAACGCGTGCCCGGTGGTGCCGTCAGCTTGACCCGGTGCAGGCCGGCATAAAAATCGGCGCGGGTGGTTGCCGCGACGAGCGTACGCAGGCGATCAGGATAGGGAATGGGGCTTTGGAACGCCGGCGACGCCTCCGGCTTGTCCGGCAGCAGCCGCGGCAGGCCGGAGACGTGGTTGACCAGGTGATGGATCCGGATCGGCTGCCGTTCGAACGCCAGGTTCGGGTAATCGCCGTCCAGCCAGGTGCGGATGTCGTCGTCCAGTTTCAGCTTGCCTTCGAGCTGCGCCTGCGCCAGCAGGGTGCCGGTGAAGGTCTTTGTCAGCGAGGCGATCGGGTAGATCGTGCGGTCGTCCGGCAGGGCATGGCGCCCCTTGCCGACGCTGCCGAAATGATGGCTGCGCATGGCGGCCCGGTGAATGACGCCGACCGACAGGCCCACCGAACGCGGATCGTTCATGAAAGCCGCTGCTGCCTTGGCCACTGCCTGGTCGATGTCGGTGCCGCCGCTGCGTGCGCGCGCCGGCAAGATGCCGAGTGGGCCGAACAGCGGCAGGGACAATAACAGGGCAGTGGTACGGCGGCGTTTTTCCCGGATGTCGTGCATTGCGTGATCCCGATGGTGTTCTGTTTTGGTCCCTCCAATATAAACAGCGCCGGCGGTGGCTTGTGACGCTTTGCGACGAAAGGATGTTTTCGCGTGACAGGCCGGTGAAACCGGCAGGCTAATCGACGACCCGGATCATGACCGATGCCCGTTGCGTTCCCTGCCACACGGGAAGCCCGTAGGTAAATGCCGGAGACATCGTTGGACTGTAGTCGAGGTCGATCCGGTATCGGCCCGGCTTGCGGATCCCGAGTTGATCGAGACTGTCATGGCGTACGTGCTCGATGTACCGGCCAGGTTTCAGCAGAATGAAATCGCTTCTCTGTATTGGCGGTGGCCTGACTTCTTCAATGACTTGCTTGTCCATGCTTCCCCCCGAGCCGCCGTATGCCCATGCAGTCATAAAGTAGTCCAGGTCCTTGAAGACATACATGGGCGCCTGGCTGCGGTTGGTGATGCGAAGGCGCGTCTCCAGAACCTGGGAGGCGTGCAGCACCGGCGATACGGCTTGCGCCGAAAACCGCATCTGATCGAGCGTCTGGGCGTGCGCGCCGGGCAGCAAGACGAGGAAGATTGCGATGCGCCGGCGTATCCGGGACGTCGGTATGAGTAAGGAAATCATTCCAGCGATTCCAGCACCTTGGAGAATTGAGGCAGTTTCAAGTCCTTCGATTTGCGCTGGAATTCGCCTGCCGTCAGCGGGCCCGTGATGTATGTGGCAGGATCCGCAAGTCTGGTATCGTGCTGCGCATCGATGATGAAGTAATGGGTCGTGCGCCGGTCATTGCCGGGGTGCTGCTTTGCGACCAGATAGCGTCCATCCCAGCCTGCCGCAAAGACGCTGGCCTCGATCCTGCCCCCGCAGTGGCCGTCGCCTTCGTCGCGGCAAATCGAGGTATTGTCCGGAGAATCTATCCAGAGCAATGTATAGGGACCGCCGCGCCATTCGACGCCCGAGTCGAACAGGTAGCACGAACTCAGGACTCCGGCGCAGCCAAGCAAGCCAAGTCGACGCAACTTCAATGTGCCTGCCCCCCACCCAGGTAAGCCGCCACCACCTTCGGATCCGTCTTCAGGCTCTCGGCCGGCCCATGCACGGCGATCCGCCCATTTTCCAGCACATACCCGTAATCCGCCACGTTCAGCGCCGCCTGCGCAAACTGCTCCACCAGCAGCATCGTCACGCCTTCAAGCTTCAGGCGCGCGATAATGCGAAACACCTCGTCCACCAGGATCGGCGCCAGTCCCATCGAGGGTTCGTCCAGCAGCACCACTTCCGGATTCATCATGACCGCGCGCGCCATCGCCAGCATCTGCTGCTCGCCGCCGGACAGCGTGCCGGCCAGCTGCGTGCGGCGCTCCTTCAGGCGCGGGAACAGCTCCAGCGCGCGCTCCAGGTCGCGCCCGATGTCGCCCTTGGCGCGGGCGCGGGTAAAGCGTGGAAAGGCGCCCAGCAGCAGGTTGTCGGTGACGCTCATGGTCGCGAACACGCGCCGCCCCTCCGGCGAATGGGCGAGGCCGGCGCGCGCGATGCGGTGCGAGTCGAGGCCGGTGATATCAATGCCATCGAGCGTCACGCTGCCGCCGCGCGGCTTGACCATGCCCGAGATGGCACGCATGGTCGTGGTCTTGCCGGCGCCGTTGGAACCGATCAGGGTGACCAGTTTCCCTTTCGGGACCTCGAGCGAGATGCCGTGCAGGACTTCGACCTTGCCGTAGGCGGCGTGCAGGTTCTGGATATTCAGCATGGGTGGCTCCTCAGGCGGCGGCGGAGGCCGGCGAACCGCCGGCGCCGCCCAGGTAGGCTTCGATCACTTTCGGGTCCGACTGCACCCGCGCCGGCGTGCCTTCGGCGATCTTCTGGCCGAAATCGAGCACGGTGACGGTGTCCGAGATCGCCATCACCACGTCCATGTGGTGCTCGATCAGCACGATGGTGATGCCATGCTCGCGGATCTTGCGGA
>Ga0308160_10001019_pt1 | contig 43433 bp, 71 predicted proteins | sample PhyFR1_FD_201036 | JGI IMG/M metagenome (GOLD analysis project Ga0308160, IMG submission 201036) | Phyllosphere microbial communities from UC Gill Tract Community Farm, Albany, California, United States - DLSLF.R1 | ecosystem: Host-associated > Plants > Phyllosphere > Unclassified | place: USA... | reverse complement strand
CCCCTCTCCCGGTCGACGCACGCCGACAGCGGAAGCCTGGCCAGCGGGCAGCTCCCCTCACGCTTCTCGCACGCAGCTCGACTGACCTTGGGCCCAAGGAAGGGCAAGCAAGGGCAGCAGCGATTGCCCAGGTGCGTTCTGTCACGTGTTGCGCTGACGAGCCCGGCCGACGAGCGCCGAAGCGCAGGCCGCTCGCTGCCGACGACACAGCCGACGATGCAACTTGGCCACTTGAACCGCTCGTGCGGGCGCCGACGCGAAGTCGACCGCCCAGGCCGCCGTCGAACGAGGGCGAGGACGTCTGCGATGGCTTGCGAGCAGGTCGTCTGGCCGTTGTTGAGTGTGGCGGACGCACTGATGTTGCTGACTCCTTGCGCATCTCCGACGTCTGTAGAAGAAGAACGGAAAGGACGAAAGTCAGATCAGTGCTGACCACATGCGTACGAAGGCCGGACCTGCCAACGCCCATGGGGCTGCGGCTCTCAAGCCGTCGCCCGACAGCATGCACCAAGACCGGCGCGCTCGACATCCCGGATCGACTCGAGTAACGACGACAATAGGCCGCAGGACGCAGAATGTGATGGAAAGACGCACGAGCACGAGCAGGTTGTGCGACCGGTCCTCGGCCGCCCATGCGCGAGCGGTGAGTGCGTGGCTTCGGCGCCCCTGCCGCAGGATGTCGATCGACCGACCGCCAGAGCTGACGTCGAAGGCGGCCTTCAGCAAGGGCCAGGCGGAGGAGATCTCACAGCGCACGAGCTCAGTCTAGATTGCTGACTTGTCTGACCGAGGCAGCGTTGTCGAGCGCCTTTGGGAAGGACGAGGGGGGGACCACGTCGTGCGGCCAGCGTCGTACGCACGGGGTGCCTTGCGACTGCTTCGACATATCCTCAGCGAATTTGTCGTCCTTCGGGAACGGTGACCTGCTCGTGTCGATGAGACATCAGCAGGGAGCTGACAGCGTTGACAGTGGCCTTACAGGCCCGCCGACGGGTAGGGATAGAGGTTGAGCTCACCCGACTGAAGTTGTCGATGCGGTGAGCTGACGGTCGCAGGTCGAGCGGGCGGTCCATACGGGCTGCCGACGGCGACCTTTAACGAATCAAGACTAGGTGACGGTCGTTGACCGGAGCCCGCGCCCTCCGTGGGCAACGTTGAGCGACGGGAGGCTCGGCGTCAGGAAGCAAGGGGCGGGACGGGACGCTGTTTGAGGAGGGAACGAGACGAGGCGAGGGCGTCGACGGCGGTTGCCCGCGCGCGCGCGCGCGCGCAGGAAAGGAGCACGGCCGGGCGCCTGGCCGTCGTTGCCCTCCCCACGCTCCAGGCTCAATTCAGTCAAGCGCGGTACCGCTGGCTAGTCACTCTGACGTTCTGCTGACGAACTTTGCTCTGAGCCCGAGCGAAGCTGGTAAAGAGAAGGAGATGGGTTCATGTAGAAGCGGGCTGCCTGCGCCTGCGCCAGCCTGCAAGCCAGCTGCCCTGCGCGCGCGCCGTCGCGTCCTGCTGCAATGCGGCCTCGCCCGCTCCACTTCGACGATCACCTCGTCTCCTGCCCATCCGGCTCATCCAGAGGAAGGATCGCTTTCGCTTCGCCGGGGTCCTGCCAGCTACCGCTATGACCATAATCTGGTCCACTCAGCGGCTCCAGACGCAGCCGCGGACGCCGTCGCCGTCGACCCTCCAGCAGTCTCGCGACGGCCAGCTCCTGCTCGTCGGCGACCAAGACCTCTACATCTTCGTGCGTCAAGGCGCCGCTCGGCTCAGGCCAGAGGCTGGTCACTGCCGCCAGCATCGCCTGTCTGACCTTCCGGGCGTTGTCGCAGACGCCAGACCCTGACCTGTCGGCTCGGCCAAAGCCGGCCGCGCGCGTGTCCGCCTCGCGTGCAATGTCATCGACGTCGGCCATGATCCATAAGGCGGAGGATGAGGGGTTCGCGAGCCAGATGGAGGACGACGACGCCAAGAAGCCAGCGCCGGCAGACGACGCTCGGCTGGTCGAGATGAAGCTCGCGCGGATAGCGGTGCCCGATAGGCTGATCGCCTGGGAGCGGAGCCAGAGCAACGGTGCGTCCTCTGCAGCCGGTGTCCTGCTCTGGACAGGCTGCTGATGGTCGGCAAGTATCTACTCGGCGACGGCAGACTTTCGCGTCCTCAACGCCGGCCAGCGAGTCGTCAATCTGGACGTGACTTGGAAGGCGGCTTGCTGGTCACCGTCGACGCTGTCATCGCTCGGAGGGTGCGTCGCGCAGTCCGCCGCCCTCATGCCCAACTCCGCGACAGGCTCCGTGCTGACCAAGGAGGCCGTACACTGCCTGAGCAGATGTCTTGTTGCAGGCCTGACGTCCTCAAGCGAGGTCTTCATCTTCGGGCCCGAGCGCGACCCACTGACGGGCGCGTGGCCAGCGGTAAGTGCTTCACCGCCAACGGAAGCAAGTCCGGCGCCTTTGCTGATGACTCTCTTTACCGCTCTCGCCGCCAGGTCGACAATGTCACCAGGAAGCTGCTCGCGTCGACATCCTTCCCACCCAAAGACCTGTCGACGGAAGAGCCGATCGAGGATCAGATTGACTGGGAGGTCCGGCGCGTGTTCGACGCGCAGACGACGAGTGCGTCTTCAAGCTTCGAGCAAAGCTAATCTTACAGCGAAGCACTGATCATCGCCTTCGTCTGTTCAGGCCTTGCATGGAGCCAGCAGGCGCTGGAACGTACTCCCGGGGCGGCCAAGGGCGATCTCAGCCTGCTTGCGCTCGGATCGAAGGGAGGGCTGATCACGTTGTGGCAGTGCGTCCTACCACCGCATCGACTGCGCACGTCGGCGGACGGACAGCTGAAAATTGCTCCCCCGACAGGTGGTCGAAACCTGAGGGCATGGTCTGTGTCGGCCGCGGACGGATTGACGTCCGCTGGATCTCGCACCTCGCCTGGTCCGACTGGGAGCCGGCGGCGGACGACTCTGGTGCGCAGGGTCATGCAAATCGGACCGCGACAGTCGCTGACCCAGATCTTGCGTCGCACCATGTCGACACAGTCCAAGCTGCGCTCGCGTACAGCACGCCGACCGGCGTCGTCAAAGTCCTCATCATCAAGCAGCTCGCCTCGGGCCTCGTCGAGGTTGACGAGCCGCAGACGGTCGCCGAGCCGGACGATCGGCCTTTGACGGCGCTGAGCTGGCTCGGTGGCAGCTTACTGTCGTGGACCAAGCCCGGCGAAGTCATCCTCCAGCACGTCTCAGGACTGCCGTCGTCCAAGGGCAAGCGAAAGGGCAAGGGCAAGGCCTCGTCTGGGTCGACCGTCGAGGTCGGATCTTGGCACGGCTCCGGTCTGTGGCGGCTCAAGCGATTCGGTTCGTGGGCCGACAGCTCGCGCCTAGCTACGTGCAGCGGTAGGTCCCGTGGACGTCTTTCGTCGACGTTGCGCTGCTTCGCTGACCCGCATGACAATTTCCTCCAGGCATCAGTTGGTTCAGCCCGCATTCCATTTGCTTCTCGCTCGCAGACGGCTCGCATCACATCATCAGCATGCCGGAGGACTCGACCGACCTCGCCGACGCCTCGTACGACCTACCGCTCACGCGCTACCTGACGACGCAGGCGCGCGAGCTCTTCCTTGAGACCGAGCGCCCGATGGAGCTCATCCAGCACCCGCTCGATCAGGCGGGCGCCCGCGTCGCTGGCTGCTGCCGGCTCGATGGCTACTGGGTCTGGGCTCAGGAGTGCGTCTTTTTGTACCCGGCTGGCGTATCAACCGAGTCCGCCGCCTGCTGAGCGCGACGCCCCTTCAAACACAGGCCGACCTGGAACTACGACCTCTCCAACTTCCCGCCAAGCAAGCGCCATACAACCCTCCTGCTGGCCGAGATCCCTCTGACCGCCGGCGCTGTCGGAGCGCAGACTCTCGAGCGAGTCCATCGCTTGCTCGCCGACCGACGGACTAACTGTGCGGATTCCCTTACGTGTTGAAGACTCTGCCAGACCACTCGCTGACAACCTCCTTGCCGCCGTCAGACATCGCGACCTCGCCGCTCGCCACACTCCTGCCAGCCCTCCTGCCTTTCTACGCGCCAGACGAACGCTCGCCCATGCGGGGGCTCTCGCAATCGCTCTACGAGGCCCTTGTTCCTTGTCCACCGCTTGAGATCCCACGCGCCTCAACGAGCACGGAGCGTCCAGAAGGGTCGGAAGAGGCCAAGGCTTGGTTCCGAACCGGCCTGCGCAAGGACCTCTGGGGCTCGACGGCTACCGGCGGTCGTCAGGGCGGCGGCCTTTCCAAAAGGCTTGCGATGGCCGACTTCTTCGCCGTACGCCCCCACCTTGACTTACTCCCAGCTCAACGCATGCTGATTTCAACCTGCTTTTGTTACTGCAGGAGCGCGACGGACCGCTCAAGGAGGAGTTCGCGCTGCTGCAGGACGAGCTCTTCCGGCTCGTCCTCGTCGAGTCGGCCATCATCATCCTCGCTTGGGTCGCGCGAGTCCAGGATCTCGTCCTGCACGGTGCGTGGGCTGACCTTCCTGAGGCTTATCTTCGCTCTGCGCGCTGACTCTCAACGCGCTCGAGCAGCCGACGACAAGAGGCTGCTGACGATCCTCATCCACGTCGCGCTGACGTCGCTCCTGCGGCCATCGCCGAATGCGCCGTACCGCTACGAGGACGCGCCCCTGGCTACCATCACCGGCCACATCTTTGATCTCTCAGTCGCGCTCGGCCTCGACCTCTACGTCAACCTCGAGGTGCTCGAGGGCGCGATGACGTCGACCGAGCTCGTGTCCGACGAGCCTGGCGCCGAGGACGAGGCCGGTCTCGAGAAGCCCTGGGACGTCGTCTCGGTCGGCGAGAGGTGTCCGGCCTGCGGCGGGGCCATCAACTTCGACGACGTCGAGGGCGCGTGCTGCGCCAACGGGCACGAGTGGGGTGCGACCCTCTTCTGGCACTTCTGGAGCCGCGGCGTGGCTTGACCGATACTGATGCTGACGCCCTGTACTCCTGTCCCTCAGACCGCTGCTCGCTCACTTTCGCCGTCATGTCGAGCGCCCAGTCCCGTCGATGCCTCCACTGCGCCCGGCCAACCATCCTCCAACCCTCGTCGCCCTTCAGCCGTCGGCCGATACCGAACCGCCGCCCACCGACCGCACCTGGATCGTCGGCGGCGGCGGATGAAAAGGCAGGCGCAGAAAGTTCGATGCAGGTTGACGTCGCTGCCCCTCCTCCTGAGGACGTGGCTGCAACCACACCGCCGCTAGGCGCAGGGCCAGCCTCGCCAGCCTCGACCGTTGCCGACGTCGACATGGGCGCTGACAATTCGGACGAGGACGACGTCCACGTGACGCTGCACGTCAACCACGGTCTCATCTCGACCGAGGACGACGAGGATGTCAAGCCGGACGTGAGCGCGCTCGAGGCCGCGGGCGAGCCCTGGCTGATGGACGAGCTGCTCGAAGCGGCGACGTGCTGCCTCTACTGCGGCGGCCGTTTCGCGCTCGCCCTGTGAGGATAGATGCGCGATGTGTTTCTGGCTTGCCCACCCACGACTCGGGTCGGTCTGGTTCCGGAGGTCGCGTGCCAGCAGAGCAGCAGAGGCTTGCAGCGCCTCAGAGTTCCAGGGGCGCCCAGGCCGACGGTCGGCGAGCTCGGCAGAGCCTTGGCTTGGCCCCGCCGGCGAGCCCGCGAGCGGCGCGCGCGAGCGAGGGGAGACGAGCAGCAGATGATGCGTGATGGCTGCCCCCTTCCACCGACGACGACGACGACGACGAAGCCCTTCCCCAACCCCGCCCCCTACCTTCGCATCCCTGCAGCCCAACAGTTCCCCCTCTCCCAAGACAGTACAACCACAAGCGATGGCCCCTCGAAAAGGCGACGAGCCGGGCTCGTGGGAGCTCGGCGACAAGAAGGCGGGCGAGACGCGGGTCCGCCGGTCGTACTGCGTCAAGGAGCTCGTCACCCGTACGTCGCCTCTCATCCCTCCCCTCCTGCCAGCTCGGTGGCATCGGCAGGGACATCGGAGGGCTGGCAGCAGTGCCTGAATTCCTCATGCTGTCACTTGATCGCCTATCCGGGCTGGTACGGACGAGTGGGGGCGGAGCCGGAAGCTAGGGCCTTCGCTTCGGAGGGGCGGCGGGGCCGGGCTTCGTTCGTCTCGCCCGCCCGCCCAGATGCCCGAGCCACACGACGACGCCTTGCCCGAAGCCCACCCTGGCGACCGATCGCTGACCTGACACTCTCCATACTCTTGCCTGCCTTGCAGAGCCGCTCGCTGGGCTCGACACGACGTACGACGTTGTCCAGTACGCTGCCCGGACGCGGCCCGACAAGCAGGCGTTTGGCACGCGGACCGTCACCGACATCGTGACCGAGACCAAGGAGGTGACCAAGATGGTCGACGGCGTCGAGAAGAAGGAGCAGAAGGAGTGGAAGTACTTCCAGCTAAGCGAGTACAAGTGTGCGTCCCTCGTCTCTCTCCCTCCTTGCCCACCCTGTCGCATCGGACCGGCCCTGGGCCGGGCCGGGCGGGAGCCCCTCGCCCCCTTCCCATCCTCCGGTTGACACGTGCCTCTGACAACATCGGCCCGTCCTGCCCGCAGGGATCACGTACAAGCAGTTTGCCGAGAAGGTCGGTCTCCTCGGCACCGGTCTTTGGGAGCTCGGCCTCGGCAAGCGCTCCGAGGCAGAGGCTAGCATGCTCACGATCTACGGCCAGACGAGGTACGTCGTGCGCCGTCTTCTCTACGGCAGTCGAGCCCTGACCGCTGGCATCACCATCCCTCTCCCTTCTCAAGCCTGCATTGGCAGCTCATGGCCCAGTGTACGTACTAAGTTGATCCTTCAAGCTTCCTCCCCATCTTCTGCTGACATCGGATTCTTCCTGCCTTCGCCCCGTAGCCTGCGCGTCCGTCTCGGTCCCGATCTCGACCTGCTACGACACGCTCGGCGTCGCCGGCCTCCAACACGCCCTCCAGGAGACCGAGTCGCCGGCCATGTTTACCAACGCCGAGCTCCTGCCGACACTCATCAAGGTCCTCGGCGAGTGCCCCAAGCTCAACGCCATCATCTATGACGGCGAGCCCAAGGGCGACATCCTCGCCCAGCTGCAGGCCGTCCGCGAGGGCGTGAAGCTCTACACGATCCAGGAGCTCGAGGCTCTCGGACGGGCCCAGAGCGAAATCAAGGTCGTCCCGCCAAAGCGCAGCGACACGTGCTGCGTTATGTACACCTCGGTGCGTGGCCCCTGTGCTCGCACGCCCTCCCGATCGGCCCACTGACGAGATTGCATCTGCTAGGGCTCGACCGGCACGCCCAAGGGCGTCATCCTCTCCCACGGCAACCTCATCTCATCGGCCGGCGCCGTCTACCACCTGCTCTACGAGATCTTCAACGAGCAGGACGTCTACCTTGCTTACCTGTGCGTCGCCCTTCTCTGTCAAGGCTGCCCCTCGGCCCCCTTCGGAGCGCTCTGACTGAATCTCGCTCCAGGCCCCTCGCCCACATCCTCGAGCTCGTCGTCGAGGTCTCGTGGATGTTTGTCGGCATGCCGATCGGCTACGGCCGCGTCAAGACGCTGACAGACGCGAGCGTCCGCAACTGCCGCGGCGACATCGCCGAGCTCAAGCCGACCATCATGACCGGTGTCCCGGCTGTCGTACGTATCGGCAGGCTCCTACCAGAGGCCGCTTCCGTTACTGACTCTGACCTCTCAACACGCCCGTCTGTAGTGGGAGACGATCCGCAAGGGCGTCAACCTCAAGGTCTCCTCGGCCGGCGCCGTCACGCGCGGCGTCTTCAAGCTGGCCTACAACTCGAAGCTTGCTGCCAAGAAGTACGGCCTTCCGGGCGTCGCCGGCATTGCCGACGCTGTCGTCTTCAACAAGGTCAAGGCCCAGACCGGCGGCCGGCTGCGCTACGTGCTGAGCGGCGGCGCCGCCCTCAGCCGGAGCACGCAGGAGTTCCTCTCGACCGCGCTCGTGACGACACTCCAGGGCTACGGCCTGACCGAGACGGTCGGCATGTGCTGCATCCTGCCGCCTGACTTCTGGTCGCTCGGTCCGTCGGGCGTGCCTGTCCCATCAAGTGCGTCTCGGAGCGCGTCGGAGCTGGTTAGAATTCGAGCTGATCCCATGTTCACGTTTCTCGCAGTGGAGGTCAAGTTGGTCGACGTCCCCGACGCCGGTTATCTCTCGACTAACAAGCTCCCGCAGGGCGAGATCCTCTGCCGCGGCCCGAGTCTGTTCCAGGGCTACTTCAAGCGGCCCGACCTCGACAAGGAGGCTTTCACCGAGGACGGCTGGTTCCGGACGGGTGACGTCGCTCAGTTCAACGCCGATGGCACCATGTCGATCATCGAGTGCGTGCGGCTCCGCTTTCCGTTCTGTGGTCCTGTGGCTCATACGACTCGTCCGTTTCTCGAGCAGCCGCATCAAGAACCTCGTCAAGCTGGCCGGCGGCGAGTACATCGCTCTCGGTGCGTCCACTCTCCTCTAATCTGGCCGGCATTGTCCCCTTCTGACCTTTCTCGTATGCCTTGACTTTGACCCTCACAGAGAAGCTCGAATCGGTCTACAAGTCGGCGCCGCTCGTCGGCAACCTCTGCGTCCTCGCCAACCCCGACTTCAAGCACCCGATAGCGGTCATGCTGCCTGTCAGTCCTTCAGCCGTTTCTGACTTCTTGATGTGCCTGCACAAGGCTGAACCCCCTTCGTCACGCCTCGCCAGCACGAGGCCAACTTTGCCAAGTGGGCTAAGGAGCAGGGCTTTGGCTCGGGCGACCTCTCGCACCTCGCTTCCGACAGCAAGGTCAAGTCGGCCGTCCTCGCCCAGATCAACGCGACGGGCAAGGCGGCCGGTCTCGCGCCGATGGAGGCGCTCGGCGCTATCGTCCTCACCTTTGACGAGTGGACGCCCGAGAGCGGCTTGGTGACCGCCGCGCAGAAGAGTGCGTCCGGTCCCGACCCCGTGCGACGTCTAGGCCCTAACTCGAGCTCTCCATCGCCTCCCACAGTCCAGCGCAAGAACATCGAGAAGAAGTATGAGGCCGAGATCAAGGTCCGTCCTAGCGCTCGAACCGGCTCTACCTTGTAGCCGAAACGGCACGCTGACGTCCTCGACGTCTCATCGCGAGCAGAAGGTTACCGCTTGATCTGCCGCTGGCCCTCTCCTCTTACTTTCACACGAACGCTTTGGAAGCGCCTTCACGACCTCTCTCCCCGCTGCCGGGGTCTGCCTCTCTCTCGCTGCACACTCCAGATACCCCATCCTCGCACCCTACCGCCCCCCCTTGCCGGCCCTCCCCGACCCCCCTGTACCTTTTGACAAATGCCAGCTGAGCAACCACCCTGCCTCCGATTAATGACCGCTCCATTCGCGAACAAATCTCTCTCGCTTGGATGGGCAGCATCGATACAGTGATGTTCAGCGCAGCAGCTCGGATGAGCGCCAGCATTCTGGAAGGGGAGAGCGTTGCGCGAAAGGCGACGAGCAGGACGCAGCCTAGATGACGGTCCGGTCCTTGCAGACGCGGTCGACGGCGGCCTCCCAGCTCTCGCCCTTCTCTTCGTCCGACGGTCCCATCAGGTCGACGACGAGCCCGCCAGGCGCGCCTTCCCCTTTCTCAAGCAGGCGGAGCGCGACGCCCGCGACGTCCTCGCGTGAGACGCGGCCGAGGTGGGGCGAGCCGAGCTGAACGGCATGCGTTGCGGGCTCGTCGGTCAGGCCGCCTGGCCGGAGGATGAGCGGCAAGAGCGTCTTCTTGGCGGCTCGGTCGAGCAGGTTGAGGTCGGCCTCGTACTTGGCCTTCATGTAGTCGGGGATGGCCTTCCACATGCGGCTGGAGTGGGCCAGAGGTTCAAAGGGGGTCAGCAAGACAACCCTCATAATCGCGATGCTTGGAACGAATGACTCACTCGGACAGCGCAATGTCGGCGTCGTTGTAGTGCTCCGGCGGCGGCTGGCTCCGGTCTCGGAGGTCAGCCGCCGAGACCATCAGCAAGCGCTTCAGTCCAGCCTGCTCGACCGCGTCGGCGACCTTGAGTGCGCCCTCATAGTCGACTTTGCGCGTCCGGGCGGGATCGCCCCCGCCCGCACCGGCGGCAAAGACGACGGCCTCAGTCTTGGTCGAGGTGAGATGGAGCGCGAGCTTGGCGACGCTGTCGTCTTCGAGCGACCAGCGGACGGGCTCTGGGAGCAGGGACAGACTCGTCAGATGGCGCCGAGTTTACAAAAGGCGACTGAGTTGGAAAGACGTACTGCCGCCAGCGGCGCTGATTTCGGAGTCATGGCTATCGTTGCGGACGACCGAGAAGACGGTGTGGCCGGCGGCGGTGCTGAGCTTGGTGAGCTTGAGGGCGACCTAAGGGCGATGCAGTAGAGCGTGAGCAGGCCGCGCTCCAAGCCTACGATGACCAAAGGGTCCTCTCACCTTTCCGCCGCCTCCGATGATGGTGTAGATGGCCATAGTGCGAGGTGTCTCTAGGTGATGGGAGATGAGGGGTCAGAGGCAAGGACGAGATGAGATCGTCGGGCTGAAGAGGAAGTGATGACATGGGCGGCCGGCCCTCCACCTTCGGGGGCGCTTCCCACGTCAGGCCCGGTCAAGGCTTCCGGTCTGGGCTTGCAGGCCTCGGTCGCGTCGCGTCGGCCGTCGGCTCTCGCTGCTCGCCTTGCCCACGACGCTCAACGACCTCGTCCGACCCCGCCACTCAGTGCTACCTTGCTCTGTTGCGCACTCCTCCGCCCGACCCCGACTCAGTTTCGCCGTCGTTTGAGGAGCTTGCCGGAAACCAGAGGTTCGTCCGCGCACCCTGGTCGGCGCGTCGCCGTCGCCGCTCGCTACCCTCGCTCGATCTGACGCGCCTACCCTTTCACGCTTCCACCCACTCCAGTCGAAGGCTTGCAGCATGTTCGGAGACGACGCACTCAAGCTCATCGTTGATGCACGCCGGTCGACCGGTTCGTTCTGCCCGCGCAACGAGCCCGTCGCTCTTCGCTTGAAGCTGATTCCTGAATCCGCCTCCTATCCCGTCTCCCCGCCTCCTGTGCTCGCCCGACGCCCCCCCCCCCCCGCAGCGACCGACACTCTCCAGAAGTACAACTCGTCGCTCGTCCGGCAAGTCTGCCTCGAGACACGGTTGCTCTACGACGAGATTAAGCGGCTTGCCTCGGCCTCGCAGGCCAACGGCCAAGCGCCCAACCTCTCGCAGAACCGAGGGCTGATCGCTAACCTGACGGTCCAGCACCTGTCGACGCGGCGCAACAAGCGCTGCCTGCTCGCCTATCACCGCCATCGGCTCGATCGGCTCGGCAAGCTCTTTTGGCAGGGCGGCGGTGCGCTCGCTCACGTCCTCAACGACGCCGACACGAGAGCCAAGCTCTCGCCGCACGAGGTCGACTTCCTCCGGGGCTACAACGACCTCGTGCTGACGTACAAGCAGGAGTTTGTCGACGTGCTCGACCTGGCCTCGGGCGGGCTCGTCGGGCTCGAGAAGCCGCCAAAGGACCTCTTCGTCGCCGTCAAGGTCGTCCGCGACTGCGGCATGGTCTGGACCGAGCGCGGCGTCATCGACTTCCGACTCGGCCAGCGCTTCCTCGTCCGACGGGGCGACGTCGAGCGCCTCATCGTCCAGGGCTACCTCGTCGAAGTCTAGAGGCGGTCCTCTTTTGAACCTGGCTGTCGGGCCGCGACGCCATTGCTGCGCGCAAGCGCGGGCCTCAATCGGAGACTGGGGCCGGGCGACAAACGTCCAGCGGCGCTTTCAGGCGGCGGATCAGGCAGCACGAGACGCTGTTTTCGCCTGTCGCGCCGCTTTGCAGGCACGCGCGGTCCTTTGCAGAAGCTGGCCGGACGCTTCTCCTCGTGTAAGAGCGCGCGGTACGCGACACCGTTGGCGCTCGCAGCGTCCCATGCTCGCCATCACTGTCTCAAGCCGACCGGCACCCCACCTCCAGAATGGCTTAGACCTAATCTAGCCACGATCTGTCGACGCGAAGGCGGCGATGAAGGGGAACGTGTGGAGTCCTCTCGCGACGGATGGATGACACCTCGAACGAGCGACGACAGCAGCGAGGCTCATGGCATTGCGTTGTTCATAGCCGCCTCCTCGTCTTCCACAGACCGGCCCAGCACAGGCTCCTCGTGCGCCGGCTGAGCCTGCGCAGCCGCCGCCGACGGCTCGGCGGTCGAGAGCGAAACGGCTGGCGCAGCGAACGACCAGATCCGAAGCTTGGCCTCGGTCGGCCTGGGCAATCTCCGACGAGCAGTGTGCAATGGCTTTGCTGACGCTGCTTTGCCGACGGCGTCGTCGTCGTCTTCGTCGCTCTCGCTCTCGGAGGATGACGAGGACGATGATGACGAGTCGGACGAGACGGGGAGCTCGTGCCGACTTCCAGAGACGGTGGCAAGGATGGGCAGAAAGGGATGGACGATCGTCGACGAGATGGCGTCTACGGGCAAGTGGCCGAAGTGTGTCAGTCTGAGAAGAGCAAGAGCTCGACGGTCCGGAGCCCTAGACCTTCAGTCGACGGACCTTGACCAGCTTGCAAGACGTAGCCCGGCCACCTCTCAGGGATCGGCTCGCCTTTCGGTCGTGGCTCGACCCCGTCGTCGACATCGCTATCGGCCAAGACGTCGTAGAAGCCGACCCGGCCGGCCTCGTCGCCCGCGACGAGATAGCGGCCCCATCGGTCGAGGCTGAACCGGCCGCGCTGGTTTGAGCCACGTGGCGAAGGGCTGCCTGCTGTCGCTGACCGAGGAAAGTTGGCGAGCGGCCTGCGGGGAGCCAGCAAAGAGAAGGCTTGAACGAGATGGGGCGATCGACGGGAGGCAACATAGACGATGTGAGGAGAGAGCGGATGGAATTCGATCTGTCGAAGCGTAAGCCAGGAGGAGCGCGTGGTCAGTGTTGCCACCCAGGCTCGGATGGGAGGCGGCTCGAATGTATGACCTACCTGGGTAACGCCCCGACCCTCGACTCCCTGCAGCGCGCAGACGCGCTTGTGCGCTTTGTCGTAGACAATGACGGAGCCGGCGTAGCTCCCAGCGACGTACAGTCCGCTGCCGTCTGGGCAGATGGCGAGCGCAGCGATGAGACCCTTTTGGCCCGACCTCGAGGCCTTTGACGACGTCGTTTTGATCCGCTCGCCCTGGGCTCCGGGCACAGCCAGGGTGAATACTTCAATCGCCTCGAGAAAGCCGCAATAGAGGCTGCGAGGGCACGAGAGCGTTCAGACCAGGTGCGCTTCGCGGGCATGCACGCGAGGACGTACTGCGCGAGGGACGGCGTGAAGGCCATGGCGTGCGGGGCGACGAAGCGCTCCTGGTGATCGATGATGGCGTAGCTTCCTTGCAGCTGGCGAGACGACGTAGGACGAGTATAAGCTTAGACATGGACCTGCCGAGCCTGCAGCCTCGATCAGGACGACGACACACATCTCCCGTCGCGGCGTTCAAGAGCTTGACCGGCATCGAGTCGCACGCTTGCAGGAAACACCACGTCGCCGGGTCGGCTCGATGGGCGTATGGGTGCCAGAGGGCCGAGTAAAGCGGCGCTTGCAGTCTCGCCTCGTACGACGGCGTGAGCAGCGGTGCCAGCGTCTCCCATGGCCTGCGTGACGCGAGAGACGGCATGGAGGTGAGCGCGTCAGGCCGTGAAGTTGTCCACAACGGGAAGCTGAACCGCCGATGCTCACAAGTCGAAGATGCGGACGGTGCGGTCCTCGGCCGTCGTCAAGATCGCCGTCCCATCAGGGCTCCTGGGAGAGGAGAAGTCGGCTGTCAGCCCAGACTCCAGCCGGCGTCCGTCGCTGCGGCAGAGGCCGCACCATTCGGCCGAGCGCAGGAAGTTGGCCTCGCCCAGTGGACTCGCCGCTGCTTCTGAACGGGCGTCCCACTCTGAGAGAACGGAGGGCGCCGCAAAGTTCCAATCGGCAGGCGGCGGATAGTAGGCCTCGCTCGAGTCCATGACTGAGGCGGAGCGAGCAGAGGAGACGGGGCAGACCAGTCGGTGATCGTCAGGCGCTGGTCGACTCGCGACGAAGCGAGGTCGAGCTCGCTGCCTGCCTCCTGACCACATCTCCGCCTCCAGCGTCTTTCCTCGGCCATTGCCTTCTCTTCGCACCATGTGCGTCTCCTGAGCAGTCATAGACTTGTTGCAGCCGCCACTGATCCAGATCTGGCGGTTCCGGCAGGGCTCCGAAGGGCAAGTCGAAGTCATCCAAGACGGCTGCCTCGTCGCGCAAGACCTCGGTCGGGGCGTCGGGCCTGACGACGCCGGCCGGCGGGGCAGATGGCTCGGTGGCCGGCACGCCAGCGCCTGGCAACTACGTGCGTCCGCTGATATAGCTGTCAGGCCAACGCGCATCAATCTAACAGAGTTGGCTCTTACCTCGACCGCCGCGCAGGGCATCCTGGACGAGCTCTCGTACTTCTACGTCCCCCGGCCGTTCAAATCGCCGACGTGGCAGGCCAAGAAGGACAGCAAGCCACGCGCCAAGAACTCGAAGCAGATCATGACGGCCGAGCGCGAGCGGGCGCCGAGGCGGCTGCTTGAGAATGGCGAGCGGGGCGAGCAATTTGGCTGTACGTGCTTCGAGCGAGCTCCCGCGTCGCGATGACCCCGGCTCACGTTCATCAAACGCTGCTGACCATGTTGCCCGTGCTGTGTGCAGACTTCTCCCTGCACCCGCCGCCATCTCTGATGCCGCCTAAGAAGTACTGCGACATCACCGGCCTCGAGGCGCCGTACCGTGACCCGCACACCGGCCTCCAGTACCACTCGCGCGAGGTTTACGAGGTCCTCAAGACGCTAGTCTGTCCCGAGTACTTGCCTGTCGCTATGGTTGGCTTCGGACTGACGCCGGCTTGCTTCTCTTGCTCAGCCGCGCGGGGCCGACCAGCAGTACCTCGAGATCCGCGGCAAGGCCTCGACGATCAAGTGAGGCGGTCGAACTCCGTCTTGATTGCTTCGCGCTACAGATCATACCGACATGCATCCTGCTACGTCGCGCTCTCAGCGCCATCCCCACGAATCCGCACGGCCCGCCACGCTTGCACGTCGCGTTCACCGACCGTTGCGAACGGACGTCAAGGCGATCGCACGCCCGCGCAAGGTCTCGCCCTCCGGCGCCGGCCACCCAAGCGAGTCAGGGCACGCTCCCTCGCTCTCTGACGACTCGATACGACCCATTTTATGATGTTGCCGCCCCTGCTCTGGCCTGTCGAAAGTCGTGGGTGTCTGGAGGAGGAGGCCGCGGTGGGCCGGCCGGCGTGCGGAACCGGGACTGTCGACCGGCCGCCCGGGAGCGAAAACAAGGGGCCGGCCGAGCTTGGGCACCCCTTCTTCCCTCCTCTCTTGCCACCGAGCTCCTCGTCTTCCGCCCCATCGTACCCCGTCGCAGCTCGCCCAGGATGGTCCGCCTCGTTCCTTCTGGTGAGTGTCCTCGCCGAGCAGCTGCAATTGGAGACGCAGCCGCTGACGACTCGTGCCATGCCCGGCTCAGCTCTGCTCCTCGCTGCCCTCGCGCCCGCCGCGCTCGCGCACTCGTCCGGCCTCGCCAAGCGGCAGGCCGAGACGGTCGCCCTGACGGCCCTCACGAACGGACCCGTCTCCTACGTCTCTGTTCTGGCCTCGGTCTCGGCGTCGTGCACGGCCCGATGCGCGCCCATGATCGCCTCGTCGACGGTCCGTCGAGCTCCCTCCCCGTGCTCGTCCGCGCGCTTGTCGGCGGCGCCAGACGACGCGAGCTGATAGAGCGAGCTTGATCCCCTCGATTGCAGAGCTGCACGGAGGACTCGTGCGCCTGCGCGGCCTCGGCGCAGACGGTGACCTGCATGAACTGTCTGCTCGAGAGCGCGACGCCCGCCCAAGGCACGACCGTCACGAACGGCTTTGAGAGTGTGTCCCGAGCCCATGAGCCACCGACGGGGCTGTCGGTCACAGTCGCGGGGAGCGAGTCTTGGCGGGCTCGGACTGACGACCCCTTCCACTTCCACCTCTCTCGTCAGCCTATGCCCAGGCCTGCGTTGACGAGGGCTACCTCGGCGTCGTGCCCGTTCTGAATCAGGCTGCCGGCGTCGCGTCATCCTCCTCGATCACGTCGTCGAGCGTCCGCTCGAGCTCTGCGACGTCGTCCTCTGCCGTGCGTCGGCTGGCCGCTCTCTTCACGAACGCGCCAGAGCTGACGGCCCATCCCTACAGTCTCGAACGTCGTCCGCCGTCGCTGCTGGCTCCACCGCCGGCTACTCGGCTTTCTCAAACTGGGTGACCGCCGTCGGCAACGCTGTCTGCACGACCGACTGCGCTCCCGCGCTCAACGCGTTCGCCGTGGGTGTTACCTTGACCGCCTGGCCGGACGAGAGGCCAGACCATCCTGACACCCTGTGCTCAAACCATTCTGCAGGCCTGCTCGGCGACCGACACCTGCATCTGTACCACCACCAACTTTGCCTACGGCCAGACGTGCAACACCTGCCTCAACCTCAACGCCGAGGGCTACTGGACGACGGCCAACCTGCAGCAGATTGCCCAGCTCTGGCAGAGTCCGTGCCGCTCTGTTCTCTTCGAATTGCTCGGTCGCATCTGACCAACCCTTTTCAACCTTCACAGCGGCCGGAACGGCCTGCAACATTGCCGTCGTTGCCGCTCCTGCCAACACCAACACCGGCACGACGACGCGCCGGGGCACCTCGACCGGTGCCAACACGCTCCGGCCGTCCGCGACCGGTGCGCCCCAGCAGTCGTACTTTGCGCCATCGACGACGGCGACGACGACTACGGCCCCGCCCACGCGCGGAACGGCGGCGGCCAACTCGCCGGGCAGCGCCGGCGAGCGCAACATCAAGGCCGCTGGCCTTGCGGGTGTCGCCGGTGCGGCCGGCTGGGCTCTGCTCGCTCTCGCTTAGATGGACGAAGGACTTTGCTTCTCGTTCTCGACAGCACACGCATCTTGACAAGGACTGCACCTCCGCTTTGCCTCCCTCTCACATACTTAGTCGACGCCCGTCGCTCGGCGTCACGATATCTGGTCTCCTTGTAGCTCCTGTTCTCCTCTGCTAGCCTGCTGCTTTCCTTCGCTCCAGCCTGCGAGATGTCTCTTTTGTCGCAAGCCAGACATCCAAGCAAAGGCGTCCTCCTAATCCAGCTTGTACGCGACGAGCGCCTCGAGCTTGTGGACGTTGGTCGAGAACGACCGGAGCCGGACCTGCTCGACCTTGGAGGGGTCGATCAGGTGCGCGTCCGACGGCGCCCACTGCTCTGGCACGGGCGCATCCTCCCCGGCAGCATCGGACGTCGAGGTGTAGGCGAGAATGTTGAAGGTACCTGCGTCGCAGTGGAAGGTGCCAGTCAGCGATGGTCGGCTCTGTAAGCAGACGACCGAGACGTTGGAGGGCAAGACCGGCGTGAACTGACAAGGCTCGTCGAGCATCGGCAGGAACGTCACCGACGATGTGATCTGTTTCATAATCTCGCGGATCTCGGCCTGAACTACCTTCTCCGTCTTTGGTTTCGGCTTCTTGCTGCCCGTCGCTGCAGAGGCCGCTGCGGGGGCTGCTGGCGATGCGTCGCCCTCTGCCGGCGCTGGCGCTCTGCAAGGCCGACGAAAGCGGGACTGTCAGCACTAAGCCCACGAGAGAGTGCTAGAGAAGCAGATGCGAGGATGTGCGACGAACTCGGCCTCCTCGCTGTCCATCGTTACGTCGAATTGCCAGCGTTCAAGCGTTTCGCGCGTGTCCTTGCTGATGATGGCGAGCACGAGTCGCGAGATCTCGCCCGTCATGAGCCACGCTACCGGTGAGGGGGGGGGGAGGGGGGGGGGGAGAGGGGGGGGCGGCAGATGGAGTCAGCAGACCACCAACGGACGTCTGTTGTTGTGAGGCTTCCCGTCCTGCCGGCCAGCACGTGCCGACGAGGCGGCAGGGGGTCTGCATGGACGCACACTGGACCTGGTCGGTGATCGACTTGAGGTACGACTTGACGCTCTCGTCCGTCGAAGTCAGCATCGGCAGACCGTACCTGCGCGCCCGCATGGTGTGAGATAGTCAGCCCAGTCCAGCCAACGGCCCGGTGCGTAGAGCAGAAGGGCTAGGCTAGGTCGGCCGGCGGCTGCGCGGGCCCCTCGCCTGGCCGAGCGCCGGAGGGGCAAGGCGGCTGCTCACTTCTTCACCATCTTGAAGTCCTCGGTCGGGTAGATGCCGCGCTGATAGAGGATGTTGTTCTGATGCCAAGTCATATGGGCCGGTCAGCTCTTTGGATTTGCTGTCCCGGGTGGGGGAAAGGCTCCGTAGCAGCTTGGGCCAGGGATCGGAGGGAGGAGGCTGCGGGGGGACGGACGACCGAGAAGTCAAAGAACTCGCAGACGATCTTGGTCGAGCCCTTGAGCGAGATCGCCTGCGACTGCTTGCTGGCGAGCTTCTGAGCCATCTTGGAAGCACTTCTGGGCTATGGAAGGAAGGGCAGGAGGTGGAGTTGCGAGGTGCAGGTCGGCTGCTGAGGAGCGACAGGGCACGCCGACGGCAGGGGCACAGGACGCGCCTGTCTTGCCGGCGCGGCCTTCGACGCGTCGCTGCTCCCAACCCTCCGACACGCTCTCGACCCTTCCTCCAACGCCCTCACCTTCGCCGGCAAGCAAGCATCGCAAGTACCAGGTCAATGCCACCACAACCAGCCTCGGCCTCGTCGTCAGGGGCGACGACGCCCCAGACGCGATCGTCGGCTCGCCTACGCTCGTCCGTCGCCCCGGCCGCTGGAGGCCCAATAACAGGTCTCCGCCCGGCTTCGTCGACGGCCGTCCGACAGACAGCCTCGAGTCAGGCCAAGCAGGAGGCCGCTCTACGGGAGCGCAAGGAACGTGAGGCAGCTCGAGCTAGCACTGCCAAGGGCAGCTCGCCCACAGGCCGGCCAAGCGTCGCGCCGCCGGCGGCGAGGCCGACGAGGGCGCCGTTTGGGTCGAGTAGAGGGGCTGCTGCGGCTGCCGCCCCCGCCCCATCGACGGCTGCCTCGAGGCTTAGGACGACGGCGAGCTCGGCGGCGACCGCAAAGGCGGCCCCGGCCCCCAAGGTCCGGACGATGGTACGTCTCTTGGCTTCGAGATGGGAGGCCTGTCTCGGCGGCGACCGGCCCCAGGCCCCCCCCCTCTGTGCTCGCCGACTGCGACTGACGCTAGGTGCTCGGCCCTCCTCTGGTCGTCGTGCTTCATCCCAGCCATCCTTCTCTGCCCTCCCGCGCGCTCCTTTCTCTGTCTCCTCTCCGGCTCCCACCAAGCCTCTCAATTCGGCCGCCTCGTCTTCGACCGCATCCCTATCCTCTACCGCCGGCGGTGGAAGCGGGACCGGCGGCGGGCTCAAGGGGCGCTTCCTCAATGCAGCCAACTCGAGCATGCGCAAGATCGGCGGGCTCGCTGGGCCATCGCTTTCCCGTCTTGGCGGCGGTGGCCTGATGGGCGATCATGGCGTCAAGCTGCCGCAGACGTCATCGGGAGAAGCCGAGCAGATCAAAGTATGTGACGACTGCGCTGCGCTCGGATCCTCAGCCATGCGTGCTGACCTCGCAGAGCGTCTTCGCAGAGCTTCCTCCGAATCCGTCCCTTGCCCGACGCGGGTGAGGCGTCGCAATCTGAGCCGTATCTAGTCACCTCGTCAGACACCGAGGTCATCATGACGGCCCCGAACGTACGTCCCTGTAAAGGCAGGAAGCCTTGTTTCTTGTGGCTGACTAACCCCTTGCATCTCAGGACTCGGCTCGACCGCACTGGTCTGCTACTCAAGGCTTCTCTGCCGGCCTCAACCCCAGGCAGTCGCAGGCCTACAAGTTTACGAAGGTCTTCGAGCCATCGACCGGCCAGGCCGAGTTCTTTGGTCAGACGGCCGGCCCACTCGTCAAGGTCCGTCACTGTCTCGCCGCGGAGCGGAAGGATCGTCGCTTACGCTTCTCTTCGCTCCTCGATACAGAACGTGCTCAACGGCGAGAACGGCCTCGTCTTTGCATACGGTGTGACCAATGCGGGCAAGACGTGAGCCCATCCGGCGACCTGATCGTGCGGCGGCCGAGCGCTGACGCGACAAGACCCCGGCCACCTGCAGGTACACCATCCAGGGCACGTCTGAGGCGAGGGGTATCATCCCACGCTCGCTTGCGCTCCTGTTCTCCTCGATCAAGGACGTCCACTCGGCTCGCTTCCTCCGGCCCGTCCGCTCGGGTCGCGTCGAGTTTGTGGCCCGCAAGGACGAGGACTGTCTTCCGGCCGGCTTTGCCGCGGAGTCGCGCGAGGAGGAGGCGCTCGTTGAGGAGGCCGAAAAGATCAAGGTTGATCGGAACTTTGAGTACGCAGTCTTTGTCAGCTATGCTGAGCTGTACAACGAGAAGGTGCGTATGCCGAGCCAGAGCCCATACGGAGCTCTGCTGCTAACGCTCTGTGGCGGCCCCTCCCCTGCATCCAGATTTTCGACCTGCTCGAGACGCTGCCTTCAACGGCCTCGGCCTCGGCCCTGCCGTCGCACCCGTCTTCGTCGCTGCACGACCTGCTGCACCCGTCCAAGCGCAAGCCTCTCGCGCTCAAGAATGACTCAGACATGTCGATTAAGTACGTCTCGGGCCTGCGCGAGGTCCGCGTCCGGTCGGTCGCCGAGGCCGAGCGCGTCGTCGAGAAAGGCATGGAGATGCGCCAAGTGTGGGGCACGCGCATGAACGAGAAGAGCTCGCGGAGCCACGCCGTCTTTACCGTAAAGGTCGTCCGAATCCACGGCGGAGCACCCGAGGTGAGTCGTGTCGTGGCTCGCAGTCGGCGCCGTCGACGAATCGGGACTGACCGCCTGCCCCGGCGCTCATGATAGGACCCGTCGAGCACGCAGGTCTCTCGGCTCTCAATTGTCGACCTCGCCGGCTCTGAGCGCACCAAGAACACGGGCAACACGGGTCCGTCCCATGTCAGCTGAACGCCTTCCGGGTCTGCGCGACTGTTGACCCACCTGCGATCAATCCAGGCGACCGTCTCAAGGAGGCTGGTTCGATCAACAAGTCGCTCATGGTCCTCGGCCAGTGCATGGAAGTCCTGCAGGCCAACCAGAAGAAGGCTGCCCAGGGTCGCAAGCCGGCGATGGTGCCGTTCCGGCACTCAAAGCTGACCGAGATGTTCCAAGGCTTCTTTGCTGGCGACGGCCGCGCTGTGCGTGGGCTTGGCCGCTCCTCTGCTCGTACCGATGCAACGACAGACTTGCTGACCACTTTCGCTCCCGCTGGGCCAGGTCATGATGATCCACGTCAATCCGTACGACACTGGCTTCGACGAGAACTCGCATGTGATGAAGTTCTCGGCGATCGCACGCGAGCTTCAGACGACGACGATGACGGCCTCGCAGCGCTACGCCGGTGTCGTCCGGCGGAGCGAAGTGCCCGCAAGCCCCGCAGTCGGGCCCTTCGCTCGCAAGGTCATCCCAGAGGCCATGCGCAACCAAGCTCCCGCGGACGCCGACGACGAGCTCATCGTTGTCGCTGATCCTCCCGGCGATACGCCGAGCGGTCGGGCGAGCGAGGTCGAGCGCGAGCGGGTTGAAGCAGAGCTGCTCGTCATTCAGGGTGGTGAGTACCTTGGCCTCGTTTCAGCGGCTCGTCGCAGCAGCTGATAACCCGATCGTCATGCAGCTTCAACCCAGGGAGCGGTAGTGACCGCCGAGGACGACGGCGATGACTTCGAGTCGGACGATGACGAGCCGGATGCACTCGTTGAGCATCTCTTCGACGTGATCAGGGACCTCCGAGTTCGAGTGAGTGTCACGCTCCCACATGCTGGCCTTGACCTTCCCTGACGAACCCTCGACCGCCTCTCGCAGCTTCTCGAGGCCGAGATGCGGTGCGCTACAATCGAGAGCGACACGCGGGACGAGATGGCCGAGGATATGGCCCAGCAGATGCAGGAGATGGAGCAGAGCTTTGCAGACCGCATGCGGCTCGGCGTGCGTCCCTCTTCCTTCTGCCCTCACAGCTGTCGCTGATCATTGTGCTTTCGCGGCCGGTTCCGACAGAGCGAGCAGAACATGCTGCTCCGCGATCGCCAGATCGACATCGTCCAGCGGAGCGCGATGAAGGCTCGGCCGCAGCAGCGCTTCCGTGCACCAATCGAGGAGGACGAGGACCAGTCGGCTGTGAGTGCCTGCTGCCGCCACCGAACGAAACAGCTCGCGCACTAAAATCGTTATCTCTCTGGCGCAGGCCGCATCGTCGCCGCGAGCTCAGAACAGCTCGTTCGAGGAACCAGCTTCGCCGACGCCCGCAGCGTCTGCCATGCTGAAGGCCGGGCCCCTCGGTCTGCTGCCGAGCAAGCTCGCTCTCGAGTCCCCGCTGGCTGCCGACGTCAGTGCTGATCTTAGCGACGGCGTCAGCGACGACGAGCCTGCCCCTCCGCCAGACGGCGACAAGTCGGCCGACATCGATGTGCGTTACGTACGCCTCTGCGGACAAATTGAGCCATACGCTGACGTGCGCGCATCCTCAGGCGTCTTTTAATTCGCAGGCGCCGACAGAGGCGGATGCTGACGAGTCGGCCGACCCGCTCGCCACGACAGAGGTCCTCAAGGAGGATAGCGAAGAGGAAGAGGCGGAGGAAGAGTCGGAGAGCGATGTCGAGGAGGAGGATGCCGACTCCTCCTTTGACGGCAGCGCGGCCTCCATCGCCTCGCCTTCCCCGACGCCGACCCCAGAGCCTTCGCCTTCCAAGCGCTCGCCGAAGAAGTCGGCTGCTCGATCCAGCCCTGTCAAGCGTTCCAGCCCGGTCAATTCGGTGACGCCCGCGCGGAAGGTGCAGCGGGCAACCTCGGACGAGGACGACGACGAGGTGGAGAACGATGGCGAGCGCGCGCAGACAAAGGCCTCGGGGTCGAACGGCCCGCTGCGCGAGAGCGTCGGCCAGCAGGATACGTCCTTCACTTCGTGGGTCCCTTCCCTCAAGCTGCGAGCTCGCTGTCCGTTCCTGACCTAGGTGCCCGCCGTCTCACAGATCACCTGGCAGCCCCGCGCCCGTCAAGAAGAAGAAGCGTAAGCTCGGCGGCGGCAAGACAATGATGACGGAAGACGAGATCGCCGCTCTCTCGCAAAAGTCGGTCCCCGGCGTCGATATCCGGCGCTTCGCACGGACGAGCGGCGCTTCGCTCTACTGAGGGTCGTTCAGGAGATCGAGATGGGCTGCATGCCGGTCTGTATGAGCTTTGCACTGCACGTGTCGCTCTTCCCGGCGCAAGCGCGTTCGTGGCGAGGTGTCATTAGTCATAAGTTGAAGAGGACGTCGCGTTCAACCCCAAGGGTTGTCGAGGACACCCTTGCTTGCCAAGCCTCCTGCAGCCGGCCGGGGCAGGGGTTTCTTCCACGGGTCGTCGGACTCGTCCTCCTCCTTGGACCGGCTGAAGGTGCCGTCGCTGCCGCCGAAGGTCATCATCGGCTCGTCTGGCGGCGGCAGGTGGTGCGTGAAGCCACGAGTGGAGGGCTTGTGCAGGCTCGAGAACGTTGGAAGGGCAGCCGTTGAGGAGGCCGATGCCGTCCGATAGGGTGACGCGGGAGAGGCGGCGCCCCAGGCGTTTGTGTCGTAGCTGATGGGTTCTGAGGTTGCGATGGGGGTGGACGAAGCCCACGAGTCTGCGTCGGCCGGCAGAGGGGTCGTGTCGAGAGATAGGCGGGAGAGATCGTGCAAGGAGGTTGTCGCGAGCGGGCTTGAGGACGGCGACGAGAATTTGGCCCAGAGCGAGCTAGCCGGGTCTTCAAAGGCGGCGGCGGAGGGCGGGGTGGACTCGGACCGTTCGAGGGGCGGCTTGGCCTCGATGGGCGGCAGGGCAGCCGCCTGGGGACCAGCCGCCGGCGCCTTCAGGTTATCGAGGTCGATGTCCTTGCCGAGGGCACGGGAGATGGCCGCAAAGTCAAAGCCGGCCTTTGACGGCAGCGTGGCCGATGGGGAGTCGGCTCCGCTATGGTCGTCGGTCGGGAGAGGTGCCGACGATGACGGAGGGCTAGGTGGACCTTCCTCCGTCTCGTCGACGCTCGACCGGAGCTTGCTCGAGCCAGCCGGCGCCGGTGCAGCCTTGTCGATCGATACTCGTGTCGGCAAGTCGTCGGCGTCCTCGTTGTAGTCTGGCGGGGCCTCGCCCGGCTTGCGACTGACGTCGATCGACGGTGGTCGGCTGGCAGCCGCCGGCGAGCTGAGGCCAGATCCCGGCTTGGCCTTCTTGCTCCGGCCGAACCAGCTTTTCTTGGCCGCTCGGCGAGCCTCCTCCTCTTCTTCGGTAATGACGATGCGGTCCTCGACAAATTCGGGCTCCTCCTGGTAGAGACGAAGGATGTGTATCGTCAGCGGGTCCTCTTGAGAAGCGCTCCTTTTCGATACGCACCGGCTCATCAAAGTAGTCTGCGGTGACGGGCAGGCCGACCGAATGGAGGAGGAGCGGCATCATCGGCCGGTACGACAGGTGGCCGGCGATCTTGTCGGTGATGTCGATGTTCTCAAGCCGCGGAACGTCCTCGATCGGGCGGAGGCCTGCGACCGTGTTGCCGCCGCTCGTCGCCCGAAAGAGATAGCCGAGAACCCAGTCGCTCCGGGCGTAGGCGTTGACGAACCGGCCGCTGACGACGCCGCGGACGTCGAGCCACTTTTGCTTACTGGCGGTGACGGTCGCGCCGAAGAGGTACACGTCTTGCACGATGCCAAAGGCCTTGACGCGGGCGAGCTCGGCGAGGGCGTAGAAGATGGCACGCGCGCCGAGCGAGAAGCCGATGAGGGAGACAGGCCGGACGCCGACGTGCCGGTGAAGGAGCGTATCGGCGAGGACAAGACCCGCCGCCTTGGAACGGTCGAGCGCGTTCGACCACGGGTTGTCGATCAGGTAGCTCAGCTTGGTGAGGACTGCGCAAGGGGGGCACGGTCCCGTCAGATTTGATGTTCAGCAAAACGATGAGGCATGCAAACGGATTTGACGCACTGAGCGGCCACTGCAGCGCGCTCATGAGGGCGGTCATGACGGTCGCCTGGAGGACGGTCGTGCCGACGCTGCTGAGGACCTCGGTCGTCAGGATCTTGAGCGCGTTGCCCATCTCCTCCATCATCTCGGGTTCCCAGAGGGTCGTAAAGACATCGCCGACGATTGGGTCGAGCGTCGAGAAAGGCAGACGGACATCGTCGTCCTTGCCGTTCATGAAGCTGAAGAGCAGAGGACACTGGTTAGTCAGTCGTCGCGCGGTAGTCGTCAGACACCGGCAGGGCGAGCGACGAACCCGGGCATCGTGATCCACGCATTGACGCGCTTCTGGTTGTGAAGAGCTTTCAGCTCAAACGTCTTGACGACGCGTGTCCGGCGGGCCATCGAGCGAGTGGCGATCGTCGAACCGATGCCAACACCGCCGGTCGTGATGACGGCTGCTCCGCCGGCACCACCGAGGAAGCCGGCCGTGCCAGAGATGCCAACCGTCGTCAAAGCACCGCCAAGCGCAGCGCCGATGACGGGCGCCAGGAGGCCCGCCGAGAGACCGATGACAAGGCCACCGCCGAGTGTCGCCAGGCCGATCGCGACGTAGCGCTTCTTTTTGCTCGTCTGCGCCCGGCCCTCAATCACCTCCTCCTGCTTCAGCCGCTCGACGCCCTCCTGGATCTCGAGCGACTCGGTCACGCGCTTCTCGAAGCGGACGACGTCGATCGTGCCGAGCGCGAGCTTGACGGCCGCGCGCTCGAGCAGGACACGCGACCGGGCGTCGTAGACCGAGTCGGCGATTAAAAGGAGGAAGAGGTCGCAGAGGATCGTCCACCGGATGTCGAGCGTGATGTCCTCGTCTGCGGCGGTGACGGTCGTGCTGACGCCCGGAAGGAGCGGCGTGGCATTCTCGTCCTCCTTGCGGAGCGGCCCGTCGAGGTCAGTCGTCGTGCCGACGATCTTGGGCGCGTCGATCTCCTTCTCTTCGCTCTCCGGTGCTGAGAGGTCGGTCGCGGCACGCTTCGGCGTCGAACGGAGCTCCTCCTCGTCAGAGTCGAATCGTCCGATATCGCCGCCTTCCTCGCCTTCATCGTCCTCCCCAAAGGGATTGACCTTGGGGGCGGAAACCGATCGTCTTGAATACGGCGGCGGTGGCGGCGGTGACGCGGGCGGCCCGTCGGAAGCTGGCAAGGGTGACGTTGACCGAGGGGGCGACTCCGTCTGGCCGAAGGCGAGGTCTGACGGGTCTGGATTGACTGAGGGCAGCTTCCTCCGAACCGGATTTGGCGTCGGCGACGCGGTCTCAAACGGGTTGCCGCCCTCCTCCTCGCCGCCGTTGATCTCAACGCGGAGGGCCTCCGCCGCCGACCGAGCTTCCTCGGCCTGTCGGTCCTCCTCGGCCTGACGGGCTGCCTCTTCCATGGCCTCCTCCTCCTCCTCGGCACGCTCACGCTCTACCCGCGCGGCCTCGAGCGGGTCGTACTCTGGATTGGCGATCGTGTGCGTCGCCATGAGCGACGGCGTCAGGTCGCCAGCGAGGACGCCGTGTTCGGCGAGTGACTCGATCATGCGTTGCTCTGTGCGTTACGAGAGCGGATAAGCAGTCCATCAGTTCTTCATCGAGGTGCATCTGATGATCCAGCCGAGAATTACGCACCGTCACGCGTGAGCTCCATGTGGGCGTAGAGCCGAGCCATGATCTTGAGGCCCCAGACAGTGCAGCTCTCCTCGGCCTCGCTCTTGAGCTCAGCGCCCTTGCTCCTCGCGACGGCCTTCTTGGCTCCACCGGCGGCCGCTTGGCGGACCTCGCGCAACTCGCCGACCATCTCTTCGGTCGCGAGCTTGCAAAGGCCGACGTAGGCGATCCGTTGGGCCTCGGTCAGCAGGTTCTTGGTCGCTTGCATTTGCGAGAGCGGCGTCATCGAGGTCGACGAGTCAAAGAGGTACTGCGTCTGCGAGTGGAGCTTGTCGGCATCGTGGTCCTCTTCTAGTCGGAGACGAGTGTCTGTCGCAGAGACGAGATGAGCAAGCGGGTCATGATGTCAGTCTACTGACTGCTGAGCTCGCCAGGGAGCTGAGCGATTGCCAGGTCGAGCGAGCTCCGGCACGCACAGTCCGACTCATCCTGATCAATCTTGCCGCGCCAGTTCTCACCGCCGAGGAACGTCCGGCCTTCGCCCTCCTCCTCTGCGACCATCTTCTGGCCGCTGGCGTTGCCGGCTCCGCCGCCGTCGCCTTTGGCCGGAGCCTTGTAGTGATACCTGGATCAGGTCGGGGCCCAGTCAGCGTGAAGGTCGAGCCAGCGGCGACTCAACGAGCAGACTCTGCGGACTTCTTCTGATCCTCCTCATCGAGGCCCATCGAGTTGGGCTCCGAGCGGACGACGGGCATGTCTGCGCAAGGGGCGAGCGATCCGACCGGGGAGGAGGGGCTCGTCAGCTCGAGCTCGTGGCCGCGCCGCCGGCCGGCGAGGAGACCGCACCTTCCCAGCCGTCATCGTCCAGGTCCCATGACATGCCGCCTCAGGAGACCCCGGTCCAGTCTGAGGACAGATCGCTGGCGGTAGGCTGCGTTGGTTGCTGCGAGAGGAAGGAGGGAGTGGCGAGGCCAGCCGAGGCGAGGGCTCGAGGGCAGCGAGAATGCACGCGACTGCTTGAGGACGATCCGAAGCGAGCCGCGTAGATGCCGGAAGCGCGAAGGGGCGAGTGCCAAGACTGGCTAGCTCTGCGACGAGTCCGACCGAATCTTAAGCTCGCGTCGACCGGACGGGCGAGGGCTGCTTAACACGAGATGGCTTGAGGGCAGAGAGGGAGGAGGTATGCAGGCCAACCGAGCCCTCCGCCCCGCAAGCCCGCCCAGGAACGGAGGCCGGCCTTTTCGCCGGCGGCACGGGCGAGAGCTCAGGACTGCTCCGGCAGCTCGACGCCCGGATCCTGCAAAAGACGGAGCCGGTTCAGTCGAAGCGTATCAGGCTAGCATGCGATCCTTCTTGATAACCCCTGACTGGCGCATCGACAGGCAGGAAAGACCCTCTTGCTCATCACGCTGCCGTCGTCGCCTGCGCGTCGAGCTCGCGTCTGCTCAAGCGGACGTTGACCGGCCCGGCGCGAGGCCCAAGATCAGGCGCAACCTCAGCCCGCCTCTTCCTCAAGTCTTTGCATGTTGGCTTCGACTGATAGCTGCCAGTCTTCACCACTGTAGATCTGCCTGGGGATCCATGGTAGCATGGAGCGAGACGGGCAGCTGAGAGGCGATATTGCTGCTCCTGCTGCGCGGCCCTGCAGTCGACGCCGCCGCCCCTCTCCGATGCCGACGGCTCCGGGCAAAAGGACGACCGTCTCCGCCCTCCTGACGACGACCACCGCCTCCCTCGAACAACCTACCCCCTCGCCCAGTATACGCAAGATGACCTGGACCATGCCCGTCGCCCGTGTCGGCTTCGAGAAGGAGGGATCGTGAGTCGTGACGCCCCGCGCGCGCGCGCGCTTTCCGACGAGCTCTGCTGGCCGAGCTGACCTCGACTGCCTCCTCTCCTCTACCCGGTGCCATGCAGCTTCGCGTGAGTTGCCACCTGTCGACAAAGCATGACGCTCCGAGAGCTGAAGCCCTTTGATCTTCTCACCCCTTGGCTTGGGTCGACCCAGCCGCGAGACGCTCATCACCCGCTGGCCGCGCATCCTCGGCGACACCATCGCGGCCCTCTCGTCGCCGACGGCGCCGACGTCACCGGCCGCCGAGGCCCAAGGTGCCGAGATCAAAGCCGAGATTGAGCGCATTCTGGACGAGGTCAAGCAGAACCTGACGCCGGCCCGGATCGAGGCCGACGGAGGCGAGCACCTGACCGCCTACAACGACCAGATTGCCGCCTACGAGAGCGCCGGCACCGGCTGGGAGCAGATCCCCTGGCTCTGGGCCGAGTGCTACCTCTACCGCCGGCTGCGGTCGTTCTTTGCCCTCCGGTCCGAGTGGACGTCGTTCGACCCGTACGCCGGCTCGAAGGACGGCACCTTTGCCTCGTCTCAGACGGCCGTCGTCCGTCAGTCCCTTCCGGACGATGCTGCGCCGCCTCTCGGGCCTCATCCGCTGATGACGAGTCGCGCATTCGACCCTGCAGGTATCTCTAAGGCCCAGCTCTCACTCAAGCCAACGCCCGAGACGCTCCAGACCGCCTTCCACTCGATGCTGCAGATGGTGCGGGCGGCGCTTGCGATAGACATCGCCCTCCGTTGTTGACTCCCTCCGCGCCGTCTCGTTCTCACAGTCGCTCTGGGGCAACGCGACTGACCTCTCGCTCCTCGCCGGCTCGACCTCGGTCGCCGACATTGCCAAGCTCCAGGAGCGGGGCGACGAGGAGAAGAAGTACATCCTCCGCAACGACGAGGAGCGCGTCTGGCAGTGGCTTAGCCGCGAGGGCAAGGGCGGCGTCGACTTTGTGCTCGACAACGGTGCGCCCCTGTCGGTTCTCGTAGTCTCAATGCGTGGGAAGGCAACTGACGTGGACTCCCTCGGTGTATCTGACAGCCGGCTTCGAGGTACGAGCCATACGTCTCAGAGACTTCTGCAGCACGTTCTTGAGCTAACCCTCCTTCCCCATCCGCCGTCGCCACTCCAGCTGTTCACCGACATGGTCTTTGCCGACTTTCTCGTCTCGCACGTCCCGTCGGTCACCCACGCAACGTTCCACCCAAAGTCGATCCCCTGGTTCGTCTCGGATGTCCTCCCGCGCGACTACAACTGGCTCCTCTCGTCGCTCGCCGACCCGACGGGCCTCTTCGCCGACCTCTCCGCCGAGGACGAGGCTGTTCTCAAGGAGCTCGGCCGGCGCTGGTCCGGCTTCGTCGAGGACGGCATCTTCCGCATCCAGCCGTCTGAGGACGGTGAGGGCGACTTCTGGGTCCGGGGCGACGAGTATCAGCGCCTGCCAGAGCTCGCGCCCAAGCTGGCCAAGACGCTGAGCGGCAGCCGGCTCGTCATCTTCAAGGGCGACCTCAAGTGCGTCGGCCTCCTGCTATGTTCTGTCCGGCCAACGGTCTGCCTGCAGAGGCTGACCCTGGTCCCATCTGCATTCTACTTTGCAGCTACCGCAAGCTGACGGCTGACGGCGAGTGGCCGTCGACGGCGCCATTCGACGAGGTCCTCGGCCCGCTCAACGGCCTCTTCCCGGTCCTTTCGCTTCGGACCAACAAGGCCGAGGTCATGTGCGTCGACGCTCGCACTTCATCGTCCGCGAGGCGATCTGCTGACCCCCTTCTGTGCGTTCTGTTCTTAGTGTCGGCCTCGACGAGGGCGTCGAGGCTCGGGTTGAGAAGGAGGACCCCAAGTGGCGCGTCAATGGCAAGTGGGCCGTCGTCTCGTTCGCGCCCTCGGCGCAGCACTAGCTGCGAGAAGAGTCGAGAGCAGAAATTTCCATGAGATGAGAGCTTTGCGATGAGCCCTGCGAAAGGTTGAAGCGAGGGGAGGAGATGATGGCAGAGCGAGGGAAGGGGCAGATGTATAGGCAGATGGAGGAGGGGAAACCGGTTCCCCAGACGTCGCGGTCGTAAGATCTAGGTGTGTATGTGAGCGTCGGAAGCTGGAGAGCGAGGAAGAATGCAAGGAAAGGAAGATTGAACAGCGGTCTATGAGAGATGCAGGAGGGCCGCGGCCAGGAGGAGTCCGACGGGCAGACCGAGCGCAGGCGAGGCGTCCGACTCGGAGCTCTCGCCGATGCCCTGGAGCGGGAGGTTGCCGCCGCGCGTGCCGTTGATCGACGTCGTCGGCGGCGTCGTCGAGTTGGTCGTCGGTGTGCTCGCGTCGGTCCTGATCGACTCGTTGCGGAGGCCGTACGAGTCTCCGACAAAGTCGGTCGCGAACGTGGGTGCCTCGGATGAGTCCTTGAGAAGCGAGCAGTACTCGGTCGTCGAGGCGTTGAAGGTGTAGCTGCTCGGGCGGGCGAGAGGGCAGGCCTCGTCAGTAAACGATCGCGACGAGACGGAGGCCAGCTTGTCGACCCACAGGTTGTTGGTCAGACCCTCAGGCACCCAGCCCTGGCGAGTACTCGTCTGGAAGCTCCACGTCGGTGCGGCATCGGTCTTCCAGCTCCAGAAGATCCATCCGGCCGACCGCTCATAGACGGCCCTCTGGGCCTCCCAGAAGTGGTTGACGAAAATCGAGGTGTCGGGCGAGAGGTCGACGTTGGCTGACATGGGCCGATCGATGCATTCCTGGTACTGGACGCAGTAGGTCTGCGTGCCGAGCGACATCTCGCCGACTGGCGGGTCGACGAAAGGATTCCATCCAGGTCAGCCGAGGTCGCAGAAACGCTTGAGACCCGCTGCTGACGGGCACGCACCGAAGGTCGTCCACTTTGAGTTTGACTCCTCGAGCTCGGCCGTCCGCGTGCAGGGTTGGTTGAGGTGTTGCTCCCAGTTGAAGCTCGGAAAGTTGGCAAACGCCTGATAGATGTGGGTATCGAGCCCAAAGTTGTCCCAGCTGGCGCCCCACTCGTTGGCGGTGAAGAAGTAGTCTGGCGGTCGAGCAGATGTGCGGAGGTCAGGTCACGAGGGGGGAGGGGGGAAGGCACATTACGTGACACGCACCCCAGTTTGAGATCTGCTGGAACGCGTCGTGGATGACGACCATGACGGGCAGCGCGCCCTCGAGAGTGTACTCAGCGGCTCGAACAGCGTCGTAGGAGCGCTTGTAGAAGTCGGCTGCGGGGTGGAAGCTCGGGTTCAGCTTGCGAGCTGAGCAGGGGACAGAGAGGCAGACGGCGGCGCACCAAGCGTGTCAAATTCGCAGATACCGTCGCCGAGCATGGGCTCATTGATGACCTGAACGCTGTAGGTGGGAGGGTTTATCGCGCGTCAGTGGAATAGGTCGCGAGGCGCTTTTGAGTCGAGGGCCCAGACGCACGCCTTGACGACGCCGCCGAATTCCTCCTTGGTGATCGCCGCCGTCATTTTGGCGACAGCGTCGATCGCCCGGTCGACATTGGTCGTGTTTGAGCAGAACTCGACGACGCCTTTGCGGCCAGAGTTGTCGAAGCCTGGAGGTAGGGACGTCGGGTCAGCGGCTGGGCGCCTGTTTCTCGCTGCGAGAGCGGGTACTGACCGTTTTGCGAGCCTGGGACCGAGTGCAGGTCAACTGCGCGACGGCAAGTCCTGCGTTAGCAGAGCGAGCACAGTATGCGCAGTATGAAGCCAGCGATTGAAAAGGAAGACGCACCGATAACGTCCAGGTCGTACGTCTTTGCCCACAAGAGGCCCTGCTGCAGGTGGTCTGTGATGATTAAGAGGTGATGCTGCCGATCAGGATCATCGTCCGCTAAGAGGGCGAGTCGGACAGAGACGGTAGACATACCGAGCTGCGTCGCATTGATGTACGGCTCCCAGTCCTCGAGCGGGACGAGCGCCCAGTACGGGAAGGGGATGCGAACCCTGTCGAAGGGAAGCCATCCAGCGTCAGCTCCAAAGCAGGATCAGTAGCCGACAGCGATGAGACGCACGTATTGAGACCGCGCTGGGCAATCTCCCGAAAGTCGGCCTCGACGATGTACGACCCAAAGTGGCTCTCGAGCCGGCTCGCGCACTCGGTCTTGCCGAGCGCGGCGCAGTAGGACCACTCGTCGGCGATCTCCTGGCCATCGAGCGGCGGGACGGCAAACATCGTGCTCTGCATCCAATTTTCGAGCACAAACTGGAAGAGCGTTGTGAGCGCGATGTTGACGATTGGCCGTGAGCGAAGGACGGAGGAAGGGGAGGCAGAGAGAGGTCAGTCGAAACGCGCCTAGCGAGGCGCGTGCCAAGACAAAAGGCCAGCGGAAAGTCGTCGCACCCATCCGCCGAGGTTGACGCCCCGGATCTTCTCGCCCTGAGGATCCGAGAAGGCTGGCCGGTCGCGGGTCGACGTCCAGTTGAGGCGAGCGGTCGTCGCTGACGGGAGAAGCGAGCTGAGGACGAGCGAGGCGAGCGACAGGGGGAGGCGCAGCATCATGGCGGGCTGCGGGAGTGGAGGGGCTTGGGACGCAGGGTTTGCGGGCGGGCGGAAGAGGCCAGAGCTGGAGAAGATGGAGACGAGTCGGCGAAAGGTGTGCCCAGCTGGAAATGTTTGCGAGATCCTAGCAGACGAGGAGAGAGGAGAGCGAGGCTGGGCGAACGTGAGCGGCCAAGAACGAGCTTCAGTACGCGTCCTCGAGCCTGGTGCAGGAGGAAGGCCAAGGCGGACTGACCTGGGCTGGGAGGGAAGTGAAGGACGAGGGGCGAGCGCCTGAGCCAGTCAGGTCGTTCGGAAACGAGGGCCGAGGACAGGAGACAAAGCGAGCGAGGCCGGGTCCGGAAGCGGGGAATCGAGAACAAGGAGGCGGTTGGAGGGAGGCGTCGAGCAGCAGGGCGCAAGCAAGCATCCAAGCAGAGGACGGGTGAGCCGCCGACGCGACGGAGGCCAACTTGCCGATGCACTCCAGGCAAGGCCGGGCCGGAGGTCGGCCGGAGAGCAACGGACCAGGGCCAGGTGCAAGGCACACGGTCATCCTCCCTCCTGCAGGCCGACAAGGCAGACGCTTCCCCTCGATCGCTGACACGAACTCGGCACAGCACGCGGATTAAGCGAAGGGCGAGGCGTGGGCAGAAGCGAAGGGCGAGGCGTGGGCAGAGACGGGGTGGGCGAGGGAAGGCGAAGCCCGTCTCGCGCTCGGCGGCCTGCCTAGCGACGCCGACCCCATCTAGCCCTTCGGCACAAAAAGGTCAGCACGAGAGCGGCGTCAGCAATGAGGAGAAGGCCAGGGCCTCTCGTGCGAGAAGGAGGGTGGCCGTCTGGAGGAGGTCGAGGCGGTCCTGTCGCCGGGCAGCAGGCACGCTGCCTAGCCTGTCGCCCGCTGCTGGCCCCGCCGCGCAGTCGCCCCCTTCGCCGCTTTGCCCGTGCCGACGCGTCGACTCGTCGACTCGCTCTACCCTCGGCGACGACCCTCCTTTTGCCCCTGCTCCTGCTCGACCGTTCAGCATACCACTCGCTCGACCCTGTCCCAAGCCAGATTCTACGCCCATCAGTACCCCGCCCGTCTCACCCGCCGTCGCCACCCGCCATCGCCACACGACGCGATGGCGGGCCCTGCGTCGGGCGTCGGTCGCCACCCGCCACCGGCGGCTCTCTCGCTCCCTCCTGGTCCACCACCGCCTCTGATGCGGTACTCCTCCCTTCCGCCGCGGACTTCCAATCCACCGCCAGGCGGCGGCGACGGCGGCAGCAACAACGTCAGCCAGACGTCGCGCGCTCAGCCGCGCCACAAAGTCGTCTTTGATCTCGTGCGTGCCTCGCGACCCGACCCTCGCCCTCTCCACGAAGGGTCGAGCGATCTGACGTCCCTCCCGCTTCACCGCCACCTCCAGCACCTCCAGCATCTCGCCCTCTACGACCAGCCCGACGGCCCTCGGCCGTTGCAGCCGCCCCTGCTCTGGCAGGCTAGCGACGCCCGCGGCTCGCTCAAGGTCTGCCGCTCTCCTTCTCATCTGGGCCCGGGGCCCGTCTGACGCTGCCTGCCTCACCTCCCCTTCCAGTTTCGTCTGCGGACTCGGAGCCCACCGAGCGTCTGCCTCCTGATGGACGACAGCTCACACGAGATGCTCATTCCACTCACCTACGTCTCCTCGCTCCGCATACTGTCCCCGCCGGCAGGCGACGGCGCTGAGACGTCAGATACCCCTGCCGTGGCCGGTACGACGGGCGCCGCTCCCGAGAACGAGACCGAGGCCGAGATGGAGGCACGACTCCGGACGGGCGGTCTCGTGCTCGAGCTCAGCATCATAAAGGGCGTAAGTCGTCGGGGTCGCTCTTGATTCAAGCTTCGGCTGTCCCCCTGCCAACACTTGCCTTCCACCCCTTGTAGTGCAAGAAGGACTTCCGGCTCCGGCAGCCCAACTCTTACGTGCGCCTCGCTCCCGAGGGGCCGCGCGGCGCATCCGAGCGAGACGGCGAATCGGGTGCCATCGACTTCACCGGAGGGTTCGTTCGCTCCGCTCTGAGGCCCCCTGTCCCTTGTAATGTTCTTCCTGACCCGTTTCCCTTCCACTCGCCCGTCCAGAGCCGCTCGCCTGACCAATCTCGTCCGGCTCACCGTCGGTCCCTTTCATCCGCTTACTGCTCGCCTGCCTTCTTTTTGACCTCCTCCCTTGTCTCCCTCCAGATCCACGCGTCCGTCACGTCCGAGCTCTCGCACTCAATGACGTCGATCGTCATCCGTGCGCTCCGCGTCCGCGACGGTCAGCTACCCCAGCCGAGCGCGAACGATGACTCATCGTCGGCGGCAGCGGCGGCGCGTGCGATGAAAGCGCACGAGGGCAACCTCTCGGCCGAGGGATACCTCAAGCGGGGCTGGCGTTGGCCGGATCACCTGTCGCCGTCGGACGATAACGGCTTGGTCGTCCGCAGCGGCGCTCAGCTGGTCGGCGAGCCGCCAGGAACACGCTCCGCGGCCGAAAGCGTCGTGGAGGGCATCCGCAACCACCGTCCAATGTCGCCGCCCCTCTTGGCGGTGCCGCACCTCGCCCGCCCCTCATCGTCGTCGGCTCTGCCCTCAGACGACGATCCTTCCCCGCTCTCGCCTCGGGCGCCGTCGACCCCGGTGCCGGCAGGTCTTTTGCCCTCAAATCTGCTCGTTGATGAGGGGACGCCCGTCATCTCGAGCGCACCGGGCCATCCTTCTCTGCTCGACCCGTCGGACCGGCTGAACGGCCAGGACGACCCAGAGCGGACGCCAGTCAACAGGCGCTTCGACGCGCCCGTCCACTTCAGCTTCCCTCATCTGCTCCGGCAACCGTTGGCCTGTCCGCCCCTCGGCCCTCCGACACCGCTACGTGCGCTCTCCTCTTACAGCGCACCGTCGGCGCTGCCGCCGCATCCGCTGCCGACAATGCCCTCGGCGTCGCACGGCCGCTCGCTGTCGCTCGGCCTCGACATGGCGCCCGGACTGACGACCAGCGCTCCGTCGTCTGCGCATTTCCGCTCCGTCTCGGCCGGCTCGGCCTGGGGCTTCGTCCCAGACAGCTATTGGGAGCCGCGCACGCGGCGCTCGAGCGTCTCTTCGGCCGCTTGGAGCGACAGCTCCGGTGCGACCGACGCGAGTCTCTCGTCGGCCGATCTGGCGTATCTGCTCAGCCTCGCGGCGATCTCGCCGGCTCACGAGTACTGGGCGCCGATCCACGACAAGCTCGACGCTGCCGCTGGCGATGACCGATTCGCAGTCGAGAACGACCCGAGCGCCTTCTACGATGGCAGCGGCGGCGGCGGCGGCGGCGGCGAGGGTGGCGCGCGGAACGCGGGTGAGTCGCGCCCGTCGTCTGGCAGCTGGTCGCTCGGCCCGGCCGACTCGCTGCACGGTCTCTCGCTTGCCCATCCGGCCCAGCCGACGCTGCCCCGCCCGAGCCCCTACATGCCGCTCGACGTAGGCGTCAGTGCTGGCGAGTCGGTGCGGACGCAGCAGGCTGAGCGCGAGACGAGCGGCGGACCCGACGACTGGTCGACCCGCCCATGGCGAAAGAGCGTCCCCCTCCCACCGCCGCCGAGCGCCCTGCTCCGGTCCTCGTCGTCGGGCGAGCGGGAGGGGGGCGCGGCCCCTGTCCTGCCGTTCTACCCGGTCCTATCCTCGAGCCGCAAATGGTGATCTGGCCGGCTTTACTTCTTCACACGCTCACGATCCTCGGAGGCGGCGTCGAGGCTGTCACCAGTCCCTCGGCACGAACCCCGCTGCACGTCTGGACGATCTCACGACACCCCTCATGCCCCGTTCCACTGCTTCATACCCATGCCGCCTTCACCTGTCATCGGCCCGCCCGATCGCCTGAGAGAGGAACAGTCGTGCATGGGTCGTTCGGGTCGTGACAAGAGAGCGTGAAAAAGGAGTCCTCAAGGTGCGCCCTTCATTCGTCAAGGACGACGAAGCGCTCGAGGCCGAGGACGCGCTCCTCTACCCTGGCGGCGGTGCTCGTACCGTCTGCCCCGGTCGTCACCGTGCCTAGCTCGATCCACGGCCGCCAGCCGAGCACACGCTGGCCGACGTGTAGCTTCGCCCAGCGTGAGACGGTCGGCGGGAGCGAAGTCGAGTGCTCGTCGAGCCGCAGGAGGACGTGCACCCGCACGTTCGATGTGTGCTCGCCATCGTCACTGGCACTCGAGCCGAAGCTGTTGCGCCTTGGCGAGGGGGAGGGTGATAAACCGGATGAGGCTGGGACGAGGATGGCCGCGGCTGCTGCCGGCTCTCTCTTGACGTCCTGTCCGGCGGGCGAGCAGACGAGCGCGATGCGTTTAACAGCCGGGCTGGCCTTCTGGAAAGGGAACAACCGGCGGGCCAGTCCGGGCGACATCGCGGTCATCGCTGCTGAGCCTCCTGTGGGAAGCGCGATGATGCGGAGCTCGATATCGGCCGGAGGGGGAGCCTCTCGCCGAGCGAGGAGCGACTGGTAGAAGCGCGTCGCCGAGGCGGAGTGCGACGTCAAGAGGAGCGAGGCCGCCGTGTGCAGGTTGCCCTTTGGCCTGCGAGGGCGGCGACAAGACGATGGACGGACGTCAGCAAACAGACGTCGCGCGTAAGTAATGGTCCGACATTAGGCTCACCCGCTCGCCTTACGTGCCTTGCGTGGGCTCACGCCCAGCAGGGCGTCCTCCAGCTTGAGACCCCCGGCGCTGCCGCCGTCCCTGGCCGTCGAAGATCCCGCTGCCGCAGCCGAGGTCGATGCTTCAGCTTCCTCCTTCATGCACTCCTTGCCTCGTGGTATGGCGAGGAGGCCGTGCACGAGCTCGCGCTCAGTCTTGACAGCCTTGACCTTTGTCGGCGTCTGCAGTGCCGCCGGCGGGACGACGGACGAGAGCGCCATCGTCCGACGGAGGGACGCCGGCTTGGACCCCGAGCCGCCGCCGCTGCCACCACCACTGAAAGAAGTCGCTAAGCTGAGCGGTCGCGTTTTATTGAGAGTCGGCGTCGTCGTTCGTTCGTTCGGCGACGGCGGCGCAGCAGCGAGGGGGATCGGCAACCGGCCAAGGATCGAGCCCGTCGACGTCCGCGGTCGCTTGGTTGGTCGTGAGTCAGAAGACTCGTCAGCGACGTCGTGCAGTTTGAGCGGGAGCTGGGGGAGCCGTCCTGCTGGGCGGGTTGCCGAGGCCATTGGTTTGGGCAACGGCTTCGCCGACTTCCCGGGGAAGGCGAAGGAGGGAGGGGCGACGCGCGAGAGGCGACGGTCCTGCCCGTCGTCGGCTTGCTCGCGGCCCTTACCCTTGTCGGCCGAGGAAGAGGAGGAGGTACCGGTCGGACCGAATGTACTTGTCGCCCACCGAGGCCGTTTCGAGCTCGAGCTGGAGCCAGGGGCCGTGCTGCTGTTGACGTTGTCGCCGGCCGTCGGCGCCGGTCGGTGAGGCTGCTGCTGGGTCAGCGCACGAGCGTAGGCGATAGATCGGCCTGGTAGACTCGCACCTTGGCATCCTGGCGGTCCGTCATCGGCAAGGGGGATCAGCGCTCTGGGCCGTCGGCGCACAGGCAGATCCAGGTCCCGGCAGAGGTCATCGACCAAGGAGGACCGACCATCTCTCCCTGCCGCTGCTGCTTGCTGCCTGCCTGCCCCGCTCGCGCTCGGCCGTCGCCGGTCATTTTCGTCGACGCCCTAGCTATAGCCTGCCTCGCTGCCTTCCCCTTCATCCCAGTTCCTCGCCCTCCTGGCTCAACTCACTCCGCCCAGCTCGCATACAGACCATGTCCGACCTCTCGGCGCTCCAGCAGATCCTGGCGGGCCTCACCTCTGTCGACAATGCCCACCGCTCGCAGTACGTGTCTCGCCGCCCTGCGTCCGATCAGTCTCAACCCGACCCTTCCCTCGCCAAACTCCGCTCTGAGCTGACCATGCTCGTCTGACATCGCCCTTGCGCTTTGCCCGGCTCGTCCCAGGGCCGAGGAGGCTCTGAACCAGGCCATCGAACAGTCACCGGCCGGCGTCCTGGCCGCTCTGGCCCAGCTCGGCACGACGTCGCCCGACGGCGCCGTCCGCAGCTTCGCCCTCGTCCTCCTCCGGACGCTCTCGCTCAAGTCGCCGCCGGCGTCGATGGGCTCGAAGAGCTCGTCGCTCGCGAGCGCCCTCTCGACTCCGCATCTCGCGCTGGTCCGCGAGCCGCTGCTCGCCGCCCTTCCGACCGAGGCGGACCCGGCCGTCCGGGCCAAGCTGGCCAGCACGGTCGCCGGCCTCGCACAGGCCGCGCTCGACGAGAAGCACCTTTGGGCCGAGCTCGGGCCCGTCCTCCTCAGGATGACGCAGGACAGCCGGGCAGACGTCCGCGAGACTGTCATGCGCGTCTGGGAGGACTGCCCAGGTCTCGTCAAGGAGGAGGATTTCAACGGCGTCAAGAGTCCGTCTGGCCGGCCGACTGTCGCGAAGGCAGCCGCAGCTATCCCATCGAGACGCGACTGACGATGGGCTCCCGATATGTGTCCCCAGGCGTCTTCACCGCCGCCCTCCAGGATCCCGAGTCGGTCGAGGTCCGGATCGCAGCCTTCAAGGGTGCCATCAGCTTCCTGTGCGACGCAAGCTCCCAGGTCCGCAACTCAAGCGGCGATTTTGTCGCCAGCATGCTCAACGTGCGTTGGCCCAGGGGCATAGACTGCCCTGCTTCGCGCTTGCTCTAGCGCGGCTGACATTCCCGGATGATCCCGTCGCTCTCGCTTGCAGGTCCTGCCGTCGCTGGCGCCCGACGCGCAGTGCACGGCGCTCCAGAACCTGACGACGCTCTCGTCGTCGTACCCTGACCTCTTTAAGCCCCACCTGGCCACCTTCCTCCCCTTCCTCTTGACGATTTCGCACCCGCCGCCGCTGTCAACGCCGGCCGATCTTGAGGAGCTCTCGATCGACCTCGACGGCCCAGCCCAGGCTGCGCTCGAGATCGTGCTCGAACTGGCCGACTCGAAGCCCGCGCCGCTGCGGCGGCTCGTGCTCTCTTCGGGCGAGCCGTTCATTAAAGCGGCCGCTCGGCTCTGTCTCGAGCTCATCGCCCGGCTGAGTGACGACCTCGACGACTGGGCCGGCCGGGACGCCTGGGAGGACGAGGAGGACGCCGAGGAGGAGGAGGAGGAGTGGTCGCGCTTCGGTGAGGAGGGTCTTGACCGGCTTGCCCAAGGTCTCGGCGGCAAGACGGTCCTGCCCGCCGTCTGGCCGGACGTCAAGGCCCTGCTCGAGGGCGAGAGCTGGAAGGGCAAGTACGCCGGACTGATGTGAGTCGCAGTAGGCTCACGCTGGCGTCGCCCCAGCTCGCGGCGGCTGACTGCCCCCTCGCGCGCCGACTCGCAGGGCCATCTCGAGCATCGCCGAGGGCGTCGCCAAGGAGATGGAGCCGCAGCTCGGCCTAGTTCTCTCGCAGATCGCGACCCTCGTCAACGACGAACACCCGCGCGTCCGCTACGCGCTCGTCCACTGCATCGGCCAGCTCTGTACCGACTTTGAGGTGCGTCACGTGCCGCACTCCGGTATGCAGGCGCTCTCCCCCTAACAGACGACCGTTTGTCACTTCCCCCATCAGTACGTGCTCCCCCAGACCTACATCGACCAGGTCCTGCCGATCCTCCTGCACACGCTCTCGCACCCGATCCCGCGCGTCCAGGCTCACTCGGCCCGGGCCGTCGTCAACCTCTGCGACGGGCTCTCGAACGAGGGCGGCCTGAACCCCCCGCATCTCGACAGCATTGTCCAGACACTCGTCGGCGTTCTCCAAGCCGAGGCGACGCAGGATGGCGTCAAGGCCCAGATCATCACGAGTCTGGCGACCGTCGCGAACGCCGCGGGCGAGGGCTTCGGCCGCTTCTATGGCGAGCTCATGCCTGTTCTGATTGGCGTGCTCGACCGCGGGGTCGGTGAGCCCGTCGTCCCCGGACCGGACGGCGAGGGCACGCTCGGTGTCGAGGAGCGCCGCAAGCGGTTGATGAAGGCAAAAGTGCTCGAGTGCTGCGGTCTCATGGGTGCGTCTGCGCTGAGGCCGCCCTTCCGAAAGCCCACCCTCTCAGCGCGTAGCTGACCCCTTTGCTGGCATTGTCAGGCCTCGCTGTCGGCTCGGACATGTTCCGCGCCGACGCCATCCGCCTCGCAGAGCTCATGGTCCGCATGCAGAGTGCGTAAGCCAATCTGTACAGCTCGGCGCTGCGGCCAAGGGAGCTGACCGTTCGTGCCCGTGCACTCTGAACAGACGGTGTTATTGGCGACGACGACCCTCAGATCTCGTATCTCCTGCTCTGTGCGTTCTCATCTACCCCCGCACGGCCCCCGTCGCCGGGCTGACGCCACTTTGCTCTCGGATCAGCCTGGGGCAAGATATGTGAGGCTCTCGGCCAGGACTTTGCGCCCTACCTCCCTCTCGTCATGCCCGATCTGCTTAAGTCGGCCAGCTTGACGCCGGATGTCTCGTTTGTCGATGGTGCGTCGATCGCCGCTGCCCAGATGTCTCGCTCAGGGCTTGTACTGAGAGCAGCAACTGGTCCTACAGACGACGAGGAGGAGTCGCCTGCTGGCTGGGACAACATTGTTGATATCGGCGGCGCCGTGAGTCGCCTGCTCTACATGTGCGCTGGATTGGGTGGACTGACCGTTGTCTCTGAACCGCAGAACGTCGGCATCAAGACGTCTTCGATCGAGCAGACGTCCAACGCCTTCCACCTGCTCGTCACGTACACCTCGAGTACGTCTCAAGAGAGTAGACGTAATCTGCCTCGATGTCGCACTAGCTGAGCACCCTGCCCCGGCCGACGCAGTGCTCGGCGGCCTCTTCAAGCCTTACATGGAGGAGACCCTGAGCCTGTCGCTCAAGAACCTGTCGTTCTTCTTTGACGACTCGGTCCGCGAGTCGGCATCCATGTGCGTCATCTCAGGCCCTTTGGAAGCATGTGATCATCCGATTGACCCTCGGTCCCGACACCGCCGCCCTCTCTAGCATCATTCCAATCCTGATGAAGACGGCGAAGGACAATGGCATGGTGACGGAGGGTCTCGTGACCGAGGTGTTTGACAAGCTCCTGACCGCGCTCGCCGCCGAGGCCGACGCCTCCATCCTCTCGGTGCGCCTAACTCCTTGCGAGAGCTGCATCTGGCGACCCAACGCTGACTCTCCCTCGCGGGTCCTTGCGTGGCTCCCTGACGCAGTACTTCCTGTGAGTCTTGGCCTCGCTTGCGGCGTTCTCGGGCGACCTCTGTTGGCTGCTGCTCATCGCCGGTCGCGGCCCGCGCCAATGCTGACTCCCGTCTGTTGTGAATCGGGTACCGCCAGGAAATCGGTCTCTGATTGTGCGTTTTCGTGGCCAACAGTCAAGCGCGTGACCCGGCGCGGCGGGAGCTGGGCGCCCGCGCGTGGACTCGGGGCGGAGGCGCTGACCCTTGCTTTGTCACATGCCTCGCCTCCCTCCCGCAGGCATCCGCGTCCTCGAGCCGGCCAACTTCCCTCCCTCGGCGCGCGAGGTCCTAAAGAAGGCGTGCGAGAACCAGGTTGTCGATATCGCGGACCGGCGGCGACTCCGGGCAGAGAGGAGTCATGAATGGGACGAAGAGGACCGCGAGGAGGCCTATGAGGTCAGCTGCCCGCCCTCTCCGCCGCCCATCTCTCTTGGCTACCATGTCTAGTCGCTGACAGCCAACCCTCTCAAACTTCAGCTCGAGCGCGAGGAGACGGTCGCGATCAACCAGATGGCGAGCGCCCTCCTCCAGCTCGACCCCAACGACCCGCTCCTGGTGACGCTGTCGAGCGTCAAGGACCTCGGCATGGCGCCCTCGGAAGAGTGGTCGGATGAGGAGGACGAGTGAGCTCGCACTTTTAGACGCGGCGGGCTCGCCTCAGCTGGACTATTAGAGGGCCCATGTTCTTTTTTCATCTTGGGAGGACGCCCGAGTCTAGGTGCAGACGAGCCGCTCGCCGCCGCCGCGGAACGCCTTGGTGATGCTCAGGACGGCCGAGAGCACCATGACGAGCAGCCCAAAGCCAGCGCAGGCCCAGGCCGGCAGCTTGGTCGCCGACCCTCGCGGTGCGTCCGATAGCTTGAGGAAGCAGGCCGCGGGGAACTGCGAGAACGGGACCACACGGTCGGTCAGATGGACGAAGCTGAAAGGACATATGCCATGCGAAGGGTGACGAACAATGAAGGCTAGCGCTGTCGCTGAGAGGCCACCCGTCAGCTCGAGGACGATGCCCAGGTCTGGCGAACGATGCAGCCAGATGCGGCAAGACGTCAGCCGATGCTGAGGTTACGAAGGGGGTTCTCCCGGCGAGAGCGACGGACCGCAGGTGAGGAGCGAGATTGTCATCGTCGAGAAGACGATCGCGGTCGTGACGATGTAGTGCCGCTTTTGCGAGAACGGCTCGTCAGGGTAGAAGTAGCTCTCAATGACCTGTTGAGCGGGCAGGCAGGACGATGCTCTGCTCAGCGAGTCCGTTCGGAGTCAACGAACAGGCTCGCAAGACTCACCTCGCGACAGACAAAGGCCTCGAGCGGGAGCGTGGTGAACCTGCGGACAGGGCCGTGGCAGGTCAGC
>Ga0308160_10001018_pt1 | contig 43457 bp, 32 predicted proteins | sample PhyFR1_FD_201036 | JGI IMG/M metagenome (GOLD analysis project Ga0308160, IMG submission 201036) | Phyllosphere microbial communities from UC Gill Tract Community Farm, Albany, California, United States - DLSLF.R1 | ecosystem: Host-associated > Plants > Phyllosphere > Unclassified | place: USA... | reverse complement strand
TGCCGCCGGCTTCGATCAGCTTGGCGACCTGCTCCAGCAGCTCTGGCGTGCGCGGGTGCAATTGCCCGGTTTCCTTGTGGATGAAGAAGGCCATCGGCACGCGCCACTGGCGCTGGCGCGACAGGGTCCAGTCCGGACGGTTTTCGATCATGCCGTGCAGGCGCGCCTGGCCCCAGTCCGGGAAGAACTGGGTCTTTTCGATGCCGGCCAGGGCGGTCTGGCGCAGGGTCGGGCCGCCATCTTTCGGCGTCACGTCCATGCCGGCGAACCATTGGCTGGTGGCGCGGTAGACGATCGGGGTCTTGTGGCGCCAGCAATGCATATAGCTGTGGTCGAACATTTTCAGTTCGAACAGGGCGCCGGCTTGCGTCAGCGCGGCGCAGATCGGCTTGCTGGCTTCCCAGATCGTCAGGCCGCCGAACAGCGGCAGGCTGGCCACATAGCGGCCGTCGCCCATCACCGGTTTCAGGATGTCGTCATCCTTCATGCCGTGTTCCTTGCACGACTGGAAGTCTTCCAGGCCGTAGGCTGGCGCCGAGTGCACCACGCCGGTACCACTGTCGACGGTGACGTAGTCGGCCAGGTAGACCGGCGAGGTGCGGTCATAGAATGCGTCTTGCGCGTGCAGCGGATGGCGGAAGCGCAGGCCGTCGAGCTTGTCGCCGGTGGTGGTGGCGATCACGGTCCCTTCGAGCTTGTAGCGCTGCAGGCACGACTCGACCAGTTCCGAACCCAGGATCAGCAGCAGCGGCTGGCCGTCGCGTTCGCTCTGTACCAGCGAGTAGCGCACTTCCGGGCCCACGTTCAGGGCCTGGTTGGACGGGATGGTCCACGGGGTGGTGGTCCAGATGACGATGAAGCCGTTAGCGGTCGGCAGCTGCGCCAGGCCGAAAGCGGCGGCGACTTTCTCGGGCTCGGCAAACGGGAAGCCGACGTCGATCGCCGGGTCGCGCTTGTCCTGGTATTCGACCTCGGCTTCGGCCAGCGCCGAACCGCAATCGAAGCACCAGTTGACCGGCTTCAGGCCGCGGTACACATAGCCTTTCTCGAGCAGCGTGCCGAGCGCGCGCAGTTCATCGGCCTCGTTACCGTAGGCCATCGTCATGTACGGATTGTCCCACTCGCCCAGCACCCCCAGGCGGATGAAGCCGGCGCGCTGGCGGTCGATCTGTTCGAGTGCGTAGGCGCGCGCTTTCTGCAGCACTTCAGCCGTCGGCAAGTTCTTGCCGTACAGTTTTTCGATCTGGATCTCGATCGGCATGCCGTGGCAATCCCAGCCCGGCACATACGGCGCGTCGAAGCCGGCGATGGTGCGCGACTTGATCACCATATCCTTGAGGATCTTGTTGACGGCGTGGCCCAGGTGGATGTCGCCGTTGGCGTACGGAGGACCGTCATGCAGGATGAATTTTGGACGGCCGGCGGCGGCCTTGCGGACCCGTTCGTAGAGCTTCTTGTCTTGCCATTGCTTGACCCAGCCCGGTTCGCGCTTGGCGAGGTCGCCGCGCATCGGGAAGGCGGTGTCGGTCATATTGACCGGGTATTTGCTCTCTGGCTTTTTCGCACCTTTGGGCGCGTTGTTCTGTTTGTTGTCGGACATAAGCTTCTTCTGGTGGATGTTCTGGATTCTCCGCGCGGCGCAAGGGACAGCGCGCCGCAGCAGGTGCAAGAGGTGTGCGCGAGGTAACTGCCGCGCGCAGCGTCAAATTCGGTCGGTTGCCGTCAAGGCGCCATTGCGCGCGTCAAAGAAGGCGCGCGCCTGCGCCGCATCGTTGTCGATGGCAGCTGTCAGGGTGGGCAGGTCGACGTATTTTTCTTCGTCGCGCAGCTTGGCCAGGAATTCGACGCGCACCAGCTTGCCGTAGCAGCTTTGGGCGAAGTCGAAGATGTGCACTTCGAGCAAGGTGCGGCCGGCGTCTTCCACGGTCGGGCGTACGCCCAGGCTGGCCACGGCTGGCAGCGGATGCTCGGCCAGCCCATGCACCTGCACCACGAAGATGCCGTGCACGGCGGGGCGGTGTGCGACGCGCAAATTAAGTGTGGGAAAGCCCAGCGTGCGGCCGAGCTTCTGGCCATGGATCACGTGGCCCGACATCGCGTACGAGTGGCCCAGCAGTTCGCGCGTGGCGCAGAAGTCGCCTCCGGCCAGCGCGCTGCGGACGGCCGAGGACGAGATGCGCTGGTCGCCATGCGTCACGGCGCTGAGCGTGTGCACCTCGAAGCCGAATTCGCGACCGGCCTCGACCAGCATCGCGATATTGCCTGCACGCCGCGCGCCGAAGCAGAAATCGTCGCCGACCATCAGCCACTTGACGTGCAGGCCGTCGACCAGCACGCGCTCGATGAAGTCGCGCGGCGACATCGCCGCGAAATGTTCGTTGAAGTGTTCGACGATGACGCGGTCGATGCCTGCGTTGTCGAGGTCTTTCAGTTTGTCACGCAGGTTGGCGATACGCGCCGGCGCCTTGGACAGGTCGCCGCTCTTCCGGGCGAAATATTCGCGCGGATGCGGCTCGAACGTCATCACGGCCGCTTCGATGCCGAGCTGCGCGGCGGCGCCGCGCACCTGCGCCAGCAGGGCCTGGTGACCACGGTGGACACCGTCGAAATTGCCGATCGTCAGCGCGCACGGAGCGCGCGCCCGGTCGTTGGGGAGTCCGCGAAATACCTTCATCAATCGTAATCCGGTTGAGCACCGAGCCTGGGCGAAGCGGCGCCAAAACCCTGATTATACGGTAATAGCATGTTGCACAGCGGCGATGGCAGGGTGGCCGCTTGCCCCCACCGACGCGCAATCGTGGCGGAGCGGTGCAAAAAAAACGCCGCCCGAAGGCGGCGTTTCGATGAACAACACTGCCAGGCTTATGCCAGCGGCTTGTTGATCGCCATGATCCAGTAGCGGGCCAGGTCGGCACTGCCTTCCTTGCCGCCCACGGCCTTGAAGGCAGCGATGGCTTGCTGCTTCTTGCCGGCTGCGGCGTAGGCTTCGCCCAGGCGCAGCTTGGCTTCGTCGGCGTAGCGCAGGCCACCGGCCTTGATCGCGGCTTCCATCATCTTCAAGCCCTTGTCGGCCTGGCCTGCCTGCACCAGCGCGTAACCCAGGCCAACGAGCGAATCGTTGTCCTTGGCGGCGGTGTATTCGGCTTCCAGTGCCGCAAAGTTCTTGTTCTGCTCGGCCAGGTTCTTTTCGGCCAGATCTTTCAGGCGCTGGTGACGCGCCGCTTCAGTACCGGTGCCCAGGGCGCCAGCCTTGTAGCCTTTGTCGATGATCTTGATCGCTTCGGCCGGGGCCTTGGCTTGCAGCACCAGCTGGGCCATTTCCATGTACTCGCTTGGCTTCTTGAGCAGGTTGTTGGCCAGTTGCAGACGGTAAACGTCGACGCGCAGGCGGCTCGAGAAACCAGGCTTGCCTTGCACGCGGTTCAGCAGGTCGGTCCAGTACTGGGCCTTCGGATAGCTGGTGGCCAGCTTCTCGATGGTGTTGACGTAGCCTGCCTTGTCGTTCTTCTTCAGCTGGATGTTGGCCAGCATGCCGAGCTGGTCTTCGCTAAGACGGCCGGCTTTTTCGGCCTTGGCCAATTCTTGCTCAAGCGCGGCAACATTGCCCTGCTTGTAGTAATTCTGCATCAGGTAAGCGCGCAGCTTCGGATCATCCCGGTCCTTGAGCAGGCGCAGGATGGTTTCGTTCGCCTTGTTCAGGTCGCCGGCGCGCATATAGATGCCGACCAGGCCTTCCGAGAACTGCGAACGCTCGCTGGCGTTCAGCTTGCCCGAAGCGAGCAGGGATTCGAACGATTTGGCGGCGGTGTCGTAGTCACCGCCCGACGAGGCTGCTGCGGCGCGTACGCGCTCGATCAGGTAGCTTTCGTTGGCAGTCTTGTTGCTCACCTTGTCGAGTGTGCGCAGGGTTGCCAGTGCATCCTTGTGCTTGCCCTGTTTCATCTGGGCCTGGGCCTGCTGCAGTGGCTTGCCGATTTCCGCGCGCAGTGCTTCGGCAGCGATGGCGGAGGACAGACCGATCACTGGCGTGGCGGCCGTGAAGCCCAGGGCTGCCAGTGCGATGCTGAGGTGTGCGAGACGGAATTTGATCATCTGGAAAAATCCTTATTTCAAAATGGACACGGCAGGGATAGCCCTGCCGTGTAGGTCAAACATGGAACGATTACTGGAACTGCTCGTTACCAACCATGCCGATCTTGGTGACGCCGAGACGCTGGGCAGTTGCCATGACACCGGCAACGACCTTGTACTCTACCAGCTTGTTCGGACGCAGATGCACTTCCGGCTGGTTGGCCTGGGCGGCCACGTTGTTCATCTTGGCTTCCAGGTCGGCACGATTCGTGATCGTTTCGCCGTCCCAGATAATGGTGCCGTCGAAGTCGACGTCGATCGTTACCACGACCGGTTTCTCGGTCATCGGCGGTGGATTGCCGACTGGCATATTCAGATTGACCGAGTGGTTTTGCTTCGGAATCGTAATAATCATCATGATGATGAGAACAAGCAGGACGTCAATCAGCGGCGTCATGTTCATTTCCATCATCGGTTCCGGATCAGCTCCTGGTGCGGAGCCCGAACCTACGTTCATACTCATGATGTTTCCTTTTCAAATGTCGGGGAGAAGGGCGCGGCGTCCGTCGTGAGACGAGACGCCGCGAGCAGGGCAATTAGCCCGGTGGCTCGATGACGAAACCAACCTTCTGCACCCCAGCACGTTGTGCCGTGTAGATGACCCGGCCGATCGCTTCGTAGCGCGTTTCCTGGTCGCCACGAACTTTCACCGCCGGTTGCGGCACCTTCACCGACTGCTCCGCGAGGAACTTGAACAGCTCGTCCGTGTTCGCGATGCGGGTCTGGTTGTAGTACATCTCGCCGTCTTTATTGACGGTGATATTCACGTCTTCTGGCTTGGTCTTGGTGACCTGGTTCTCTTCTGCAGGCAGAGCAACTTTCTGCAGGTTGAGGACCACCGGACTCGTGATCAGAAAGATGATCAGAAGAACCAACATGATGTCGACGAGCGGCGTCGTGTTGATCTCAGACATCACGGTATCTTCATCTCCGGAATCGGAGCCGACACTCATCGACATAGATTATCCAATCTTTTTAGCTTGCGCTGCGCTCGAGGTCGACATGGCGCCCGAGATCAGGACCGAGTGAACGTCAGCCGAGAACGAACGGACATCCTCCATGACCGACTTGTTACGACGCACCAGCCAGTTGTAACCCAGAACCGCAGGAACCGCGACGAACAGACCGAAGGCGGTCATGATCAGTGCTTCACCGACTGGACCTGCAACCTTGTCGATCGATGCGTTACCCGACATGCCGATGGCGGTCAGTGCGTTGTAGATGCCCCAGACGGTACCGAACAGACCGATGAACGGCGAGGTCGAACCGACGGTTGCCAGGAACGACAGGCCATCTTGCAGACGCGACTGAACACGGTCCACAGCGCGCTGGATCTGCATGGTGACCCAGGTCGACAGGTCGATCTGCTCGAGCAGGGCGCCGTCGTGGTGCTGGGTAGCCTTGGTGCCGGTTTCAGCGATGAAGCGGAATGGCGAACCATCTTTCAGCTGAGCCGAACCAGCAGCGATCGACGGTGCTTTCCAGAACTTGGCTTGCATGTCTTTGGCTTGACGCATCACTTTTTGCTGATCGATCAGCTTGGTGATGATGATGTACCACGAACCGATCGACATCAGGGCCAGGATGATGATGGTGCCCTTGTTGACGAAGTCGCCTTCTTCCCACATGGCGCCGACGCCGTACGGGTTGTGGACTTCTTCGGTCGATGCGGCGCCAGCTGGTGCTGCGTCGCCTGCAGGAGCAGCAGCAGCGTCAACTGCTGGAGCCGCTGCGTCGGCAGCTGGTGCTGCTGCATCGGTCGTTGCCGCTGGAGCAGCTGCGTCCGTTGCTGCCGGTTGGTCTTGAGCGAAGGCTGGTGCGGTCACCAGGGCCGATGCTGCCGACACCGAGAACAGGACAGCCGCCAGGAAAGCGGACAAACGGGTATTCTTAAACATGCTTCCTCCAAAATATTAAATAGACAGTTCGCTGAACTTTATTGACAACGAAAATCATAGAGTGAGACGGTGATCAGTCTCGGTTTTATTCCAGCGTCCAGACGTACTGCACCGCTGTCCACGCCTGTTCCGGCTTGCCATCGACCATGGCGGGCTTGAATCGGCATTTGCTCAGAGCCGACTGAGCGGCCCGGTCCAAATCACGGAAGCCACTCGACTTCTGCAGTTTGGCTTCCATCACGCGGCCATCGACACCGATCAGGAATTGCAGGGTCGTGGTACCGGTTTCTTCGTTGCGCTGCGACGAACGCGGATATTCCGGACGTGCGCAGGTATTAAAGTCAGCAACTGCCTCGCTGCGGCTGACGCCACGTGGCGCTGGCGGTGCAGCCGGTGCCGGAGGAGCAGGCGGCGCCGGAGGAGCCAGCTGGGTCGTCGGCGGCGGCGTATTCGTTGCGGTCGCGATCGTGTTCTGCGGCGGCGGCGGCTGCTGCACCTGCACTTCGACCGGCGGAATAAACGGCGGCGGCGGCGCTTTCATTTCTGGCGGCGGCGGCGGCGGCGGGGTTTCCGGCGGCGGAGGAGGGGCGACCTCTTCAATCAGTTTGGTCTCCACCGATTCCGTCACCTTGGTGACGATCCGGGTACCCAGGCCACTCACGATTGCCCATGCCACCAAAATGTGCAGCACGAGGACAATAATGAATCCTGTGAAATTTTTCCCGGGTTGCTTCTGATTCGAAAAATTCATGCCATATTTCTCCAATACCAACTCTTTTTTGTTGCTACCAAACCCACTAAACACGACGTATAGCTAGGAGCCGCATCCGGGACATCGAGGAATTATACCTACGAATTCTTTTTTGCACATACATTTTTACGGCATCGAAAGAGGTGCTAAATGCCTGTAATTGCAGGTAAACAAGCTCATCTATACAAGCTCGAACGACTTTTCGTGCGGGGTTTGGAAGGCCAGAAAATGTGTAGTTTTATATATCGAACCCCCTCATTCTGTGGAAGATCAGTGCACACGCCCCTTTCGCCGAATTTCCGGTGCCAAAAACCGCACATGGCGAATTTCCTTTTGCTTAACAGCGGAGGATTCAAGAACTATAGCTAACTTCCACCGTCGAGCGCCACCGCCTGCACTGTTTCAGCCGTATCGCATACCCACACGATATAAATAGAATTGATGACCTCTTTTGTACTTGAGATCACTCAACCCTGCGGTAAGCAACCCCTTCGTCTTGACAGGAACGAAAGGTGCGAGCGATTGCACTGCCTGTTTCGATCTATATTACCTAATATTGCTAGGCGCCACACCTTAAAATTACTACTTCTTAGTTGTGACAGCGCTAACATGAGACAATGGCAACATACCATGAAAGTCTGTATGTTGGCGATACTGAACAGCGCTATCGAACTTGCCCGCTATTGCGCGCTCGAGCCTGGAGATGCAGGAAACGTGCCTGGTCTCATTGACGATAGCCCGAGCCTGCTGTTTCATGCAGCGGACGTGCTGCTTCGACGCGGGGTGCCGGCATGACTGAGCAGCGTGTCACGCGGCACTGGCTGGTGGGAGGGAGAATGCGCGAGCGGTGCGAAACCAGTGGCGATGTGTGGGACGACATTCACTTGCGCAGGATCAGTGCGTCGCAGACCCGGCGTCAGCGCAACGCACTGCAATGGTGCGACTGGTTCACATCAGTTCAGCGGCCGCGCTTTTCGCGGCGGCACTCAAGGAAGCTGACCACGTGCCCGTCGGGATCGGCGGTCTCCAGTCGTACGTCGAAACCCCAGAGGCGAGCGACATGCTTGAGTACCTCTTGCGCCTGACCATTCAGCGGGCGCCGGTGGTACTGCGTATGGCGCAGGGTCAGGGCGCGGTCGTCGCGCGTATTGACTTGCCAGACCTGGATGTTGGGTTCGCGGCTGCCCAGGTTGTACTGCTCGGCCAGCTTGTGACGCACATAGCGGTAGCCAGCTTCGTCGTGAATGGCTGAGATGCTGAGCTTGTCACTGCGGTCGTCGTCGAGCACGGCGAAGAAATGAAACTCGCGAATCAGCTTCGGCGACAGGTACTGGGCAATGAAACTTTCATCCTTGAAGTTGCGCATCGCGAAGTCGAGTGTCTTGCGCCAGTCGCTCCCCGCGATATCGGGGAACCAGACGCGGTCTTCGTCGGTTGGTTCTTCACAGATGCGGCGGATATCGGTCATCATCGCGAAACCCAGCGCATACGGATTGATTCCGCTGTAATAAGGGCTGTTGGCCGGCGGCTGATACACCACATTGGTGTGGCTTTGCAAAAATTCGAGCATGAAGCCGTCGCCAACGATTCCTTCTTTATAGAGCTCTTGCAGGATCGTGTAGTGCCAGAACGTGGCCCACCCCTCGTTCATCACCTGGGTCTGGCGCTGCGGATAAAAATATTGCGAGATCTTGCGGGTGATGCGCACCAGCTCGCGCTGCCATGGTTCCAGCAGCGGCGCATATTTCTCGATGAAGTACAGCAGGTTTTCCTCGGGCTCGGGCGGGAAGCGCAGCGGCGCGCTGGCAGCGATCTGTTCTTCGCGCTGCGGCAGCGTGCGCCATATGTCATTGACCTGCGACTGGGCGTATTCTTCACGTTCTTTCTGACGCGCCGTTTCTTGCGCTACCGACAGCTTGGCCGGGCGCTTGTAGCGGTCGACACCATAATTCTGCAGCGCGTGGCAGGAATCGAGCAGCTCTTCAACCGCGTCGATGCCATAGCGTTGTTCGCACTCGGCGATATAGTTCTTGGCAAACACCATATAGTCGACAATGGCGTCGGCATCGGTCCAGCTGCGGAACAGGTAATTGCCTTTGAAGAAAGAATTGTGGCCGTAGGCGGCGTGCGCGATCACCAGCGCCTGCATGGTCAGGCTGTTTTCCTCCATCAGATAGGCGATGCACGGATTCGAATTGATGACGATCTCGTAGGCCAGGCCCATCTGGCCACGGCGGTAGCTCTTCTCGGTCGACAGAAAATGTTTGCCGAACGACCAGTGGTTGTATGACACCGGCATCCCGACCGAGGTGTAGGCGTCCATCATCTGCTCGGCGGTGATGATTTCGAGCTGGTTCGGATAGGTGTCCAGGCCGTAGCGTTTGGCCACCCGTTTGATTTCTTCGTGCGCCTGCTCGATCAGTTCGAATGTCCATTCGGACTGTTCGGGCAGGGCGCGCGGATTGCTCGGGTCTCTTGGCATGGCTGCCTCGCTGTTGGCTGCGCTGTTGACTTGCATACGGCTGCTCGACGACGCTATTTCGCCTGTTTCTTGAACAGTTCGCGGAATACCGGATAGATATCCGACGGGCTCACGATCTTTTGCATCGCGAAGTTGCGGTGGCGGGCGGCGACTTCGCCGTATTGTTCCCACAAGTTCTGTGGTGGGCCGTCGGTGATCTCGACATAGGTGTAGTACTGGACCCGCGGCATGATCGCGCTCGACAGGATCTGCTTGCACAATACCGAGTCGTTGTCCCAATTGTCGCCGTCGGACGCCTGCGCCACATAGGCGTTCCAGTCGGCGCTGCCGTAGCGCTCGGTGATCACCTTTTGCAGCAGGTGCAGGGCCGACGAGACCACGGTGCCGCCCGATTCGCGCGAGTGGAAGAATTCGTTTTCGTCGACCTCGGCCGCGGCGGTATGGTGGCGGATGAAGACCACGTCGATCTTTTCGTAGACCCGCTTGAGGAACATGTAGAGCAGGATGAAGAAGCGCTTGGCGGTATCCTTGCGCGTCTCGTCCATCGAGCCGGACACGTCCATGATGCAGAACATCACGGCCTGGGTGCTGGGCTTGGGCACCTTGATCCGGTTCGAGTAGCGCAGGTCGAACGGGTCGATGAACGGGATCGCGTTCAGGCGGATGTGCAGATGATGGATGCGGTCCTTGAGTTCGATCACCTGTTCGTCGTCTTGCGGCGCGCCTTCTTCGAACAATGCTTCGAGTGCCGCCTGCGCTTCGGCCAGATGGCGCCGCGCCGGTCCACCGACGGCAATGCGACGTCCGAGCGCGCCGCGCAGCGAGCGCAGCACGTGGATATTCGACGGCGTGCCCGACACGTTGTAGCCGGCGCGCTGATTCTTGTACTCAATGGTTTGAGATAGCTGCGTCTTGACCATATTCGGCAGCTCGAGGTCTTCGAAGAAATAATTCATGAATTCTTCGCGCGACAATTCGAAGATGAAGTCGTCTTCAGTTGCCTGGTCACTATTGCCGGCTCGCCCACGCCCGGGACCGCCGGCGCCACCGCGCGGACGGTTGAACTGGTCGCCTTTCTGGTATTCGGTATTGCCCGGGTTGACGGTTTCCCATACGCCGCCGTGGGCATGGCCGAAATGCGGTTCGTTCACGTCCTTGACGGGGATCGTGACTTTTTCGCCGTTCTCGATGTCGGTGATCGAGCGGCCCTTGATCGCACGGCCGACTGCGTCCTTGATCTGCGACTTGTAGCGGCGCAGAAAACGTTCGCGGTTGACCGCTGACTTGTTCTTGCCCTGCAAGCGACGGTCGATGAGGTAAGTCAAAACAGGCCTCCTGCTAATATAAGCGCGGTCTGGCGTTCTGTCCTGCGACCCGGCTTGCTCAACGATGAGCTGGCCGGCCCTGCGCTTCGATGCCGCCGCATACAGCGACATCCCTATCTTAATACGCTGCGCGAACGAGCGTGCGGCGCGCACGCGCAGCGTGGCCCGGCATTACGACGATTTGCGCACGCGCAGGTACCATTCGCACAACAGGCGCACCTGTTTCGGCGTGTACCCCTTTTCGACCATGCGCGCCACGAAGTCGGCGTGCTTGTTCGCGTCATCGGCACTGGCCTTGGCGTTGAACGAAATCACCGGCAGAAGTTCCTCGGTATTCGAGAACATCTTCTTCTCGATCACGCTGCGGAATTTCTCGTAGCTGGTCCAGGCCGGATTCTTGCCGGCATTGGTCGCACGCGCCCTGAGGCTGAAATTGACGATCTCGTTGCGGAAATCTTTCGGATTCGAGATGCCGGCCGGCTTTTCGATCTTTTCCAGTTCGGCGTTCAGCGATTCGCGGTCAAAACTTTCGCCGGTGTCGGGATCGCGGAATTCCTGGTCCTGGATCCAGAAGTCGGCAAAGGTCACATAGCGATCGAAGATGTTTTGTCCATACTCGGAATAACTTTCCAGGTAGGCGGTCTGAATTTCTTTGCCGATGAAGTCGACGTAACGCTGCGACAGGTGTTCCTTGATGTACGACAGGTAGCGCTGCTCGGTCTCGGGCTGGAACTGTTCGCGCTCGATCTGCTGCTCGAGCACGTACAGCAGGTGCACCGGATTGGCCGCGACCTCGGTATTGTCGAAGTTGAACACTTTGGACAATATCTTGAAAGCGAAGCGGGTTGACAAGCCATTCATGCCTTCGTCCACGCCGGCATAGTCGACGTATTCATGCAGCGACTTGGCCTTGGGGTCGGTGTCTTTGAGGTTGTCGCCATCGTAGACCAGCATCTTGGAAAATATGCTCGAATTCTCGGGATCCTTCAGGCGCGACAGCACCGCGAACTGGGCCATCATGCGCAGCGTACCCGGGGCGCACGGCGCCTTGTCAAGCGAGGAATTGCGCAGCAGCTTGTCGTAGATCTTGGTTTCATCGGACACGCGCAGGCAGTAGGGCACCTTGACGATATAGATGCGGTCCAGAAACGCCTCGTTGTTGCGGTTGTTGCGGAAGGTCTTCCACTCGGATTCGTTCGAGTGCGCCAGCACGATGCCTTCGAATGGGATCGCGCCGAACCCTTCGGTGCCCTTGTAGTTGCCTTCCTGGGTGGCGGTCAAGAGCGGGTGCAGCACCTTGATTGGCGCCTTGAACATCTCGACGAATTCCATCAGCCCCTGGTTCGCCAGGCACAGGCCGCCAGAATAGCTGTAGGCGTCCGGATCGTCCTGTGAGAAATCTTCAAGCTTGCGAATGTCGACCTTGCCGACCAGCGAAGAAATGTCCTGGTTGTTTTCGTCGCCCGGCTCGGTCTTGGCCACCGCGATCTGCTTCAGAATCGACGGGTAGCGTTTGACTACGCGGAACTTGTTGATGTCGCCACCAAACTCGTGCAGGCGCTTGACCGCCCACGGACTCGGCACGGTGCGCAGGTAGCGGCGCGGGATGCCGAAGTCTTCTTCGAGCAGGGCGCCGTCTTCTTCTTCGGCGAACAGCCCAAGCGGCGATTCGTTCACGGGCGAGCCCTTGATCGCGTAAAACGGCACCAGCTCCATCAGGCTTTTCAGCTTTTCGGCAATCGAGGATTTGCCGCCCCCAACCGGACCCAGCAGATACAGGATCTGCTTGCGTTCTTCCAGTCCCTGCGCCGCGTGGCGGAAGTACGAAACGACCTGTTCGATCACTTCCTCCATGCCATAGAACTCGCGAAACGCCGGATAGATCTTGATCACCTTGTTGGCGAAGATGCGCGACATGCGCGGATCGAGCCGGGTATCGACCAGGGTCGGTTCGCCGATCGCGGCCAGCATGCGTTCGGGCGCACTGGCATAGGTCAGCGGGTCCCTTTTGCACAAGGCCAGGAACTCGGACATCGAGTATTCCTCTTCGCGGGTGCGTTCATAGCGGGCTGAGTAGTTGTCAAAGATGCTCATTGAACTGTCCTTTATCTGCCACAACGTGTGTGCCAACAACGATCATATTCAAGGCAGCATTCGATAGCGCTGCCGGGTGCCCCCGCTATTTTTCTCGCGATCTCCCTGTTCGACCGTCACGTGTCCGCGACCGGCTTGCCCTGGACGGGGTTGGCGTGCGTGCGCGCTGTTTCTGGTTCCCGCGGATGGCCGGGACTGCTGCGACTGGAGAGCGACTTTTGCGTTGCTGAAATTAATTATGTGCCTAATAGTTTCCGAAGTCAAAGCGTGCAGTGCAGACTTAAAAATCGCTGGCAAGTGCTTGATTTAAAGCTCAAAATAGGTCTTCTACAGAGCACGCGGCGGCACCTGAGCAGGGTGCGCGCGCGGCGTGAAAACCGATCGGATGCAGTCGGGAATTTGATGCCGGAGCACCCCGTTGGTCATGCATCGTGGATCGAGTGTGCACCAACTGAACGACACACGGCGCACGCGAATGGTGCGCGGGTGCGGCCAACAATACAAGCGAGCGCAGCCATTTTCGCTCTGGCGGGAAGCGTTTGCGCGCATGCGTTACACTGGGCGGTCGTAGCAGAACACCATCTGTATTTATCAGTAAATTGTAGGAGAAAAACCATGCTCGACGAACGGCTGCGCACCCTGTTGCAGAACATGCCAAAAGCGGAATTGCACATCCATATCGAAGGTTCGCTGGAGCCCGAACTGATCTTTGCGCTCGCACAAAGAAACGGTGTAGAGCTGGCCTACCCAACGGTCGAAGCGTTGCGCCAGGCCTACGCTTTCAGCGATCTGCAATCGTTCCTCGACATTTATTATGCCGGCGCCAGCGTTCTGCTGACCGAACAGGACTTCTATGACATGACCGCCGCCTACCTGGCGCGCGCCCATGCCGACAATGTGCGCCATGCCGAGATCTTCTTCGATCCACAGACCCACACCGCGCGCGGCGTCCCGTTCGCTACCGTGATCAACGGCATCTGGCGCGCCTGCCAGGACGCGCCGCTCAGCGCCGCCCTTATCATGTGCTTCCTGCGCCACCTGTCCGAAGAAGAAGCGCTGCTCACGCTCGACGAGTCGCTGCCGCACCGCGACAAGTTCATCGGCGTCGGCCTCGATTCGTCCGAAGTCGGCCATCCGCCCGAGAAATTTGCGCGCGTGTTCGAGCGCGCCCGTGCGCTCGGCCTGCGCCTGGTGGCGCATGCAGGCGAAGAAGGTCCGCCGGCATATATCGAGAGCGCGCTCGACGTCCTGAAAGTCGAGCGCATCGACCATGGCGTGCGCAGCCTCGAAAGCGCGGAGCTGACCGCGCGCCTGGCGCGCGAAGGCATGGCGCTGACCGTCTGCCCGCTGTCGAACATCAAGCTGCGCGTATTCGATGCGATGGACAGCCACAACCTGCGTCACCTGCTCGACGCCGGCCTGGCCGTCACCATCAATTCGGACGACCCGGCGTACTTTGGCGGCTACGTCAACGACAACTACTTCGCCGCCTTCGACGCGCTGCCGCTGGACGCCACGCACGCGCGCCAGCTGGCGCGCAACAGCTTCGAAGCCTCCTTCATCGAGCCACAAGCCAAGCGCGCCTACCTCGACCAGGTCGACGCCTTCTTCGCCGACGTTTAATCCAGCTACCAGATACAAGGAACTCTCCATGTTCGTCCAGGCTCTTCGCATGACGGCGCGCGACTGGCGCGCCGGCGAGCTGCGCTTTTTGCTGGTGGCGCTGGTTGTCGCAGTAGCGGCGCTGACTTCGGTCAGCTTCTTCATCGACCGCATGCGCGCTGGCCTGGACCGCGACGCCCACCAGCTGCTCGGCGCCGACCTGCTGGTCAATGCCGACGATCCGGTGCGCGCCGAGTGGCGCCAGGAGGCGGCGCGGCGCGGCCTGCTGCTGGCCGACACCGTTACCTTCCCCAGCATGGCGCAGGCGGGCGAGGGCGACGATTCGATGGCCCAGCTGTCGTCGATCAAGGCCGTGTCGCCCGGCTATCCGCTGCGCGGCCGGCTGACCGTGACCACGGATGCGGACAGCGCGGCCGGCGCGCGCGGCCAGGCCACGCGCGCGGTGCCCGATCCCGGCACGGTGTGGGTCGACGCCAACCTGCTGCCGGCGCTGCGCGCCAAGGTCGGCGACAGCATCGTGCTGGGCAACAGCAAGCTGCGCATCGCCCAGCTGATCGCCACCGAGCCCGATAAAGGCGCCTCGTTCGCCAACTTCGCGCCGCGCGTGATGCTGGCCCTGGGCGACCTGAAAGCCACTGGCCTGGTCGACGATTTCGCGCGCGTCACCTACCGCTTGCAGGTGGCCTCGAAGGACCGCAACGACATGGCTGCGGTGCGTGACTACGAAACCTGGCTGCGCGCGCAGATCCGCGACAACAACGTCAAGGGCGTGCGCATCGAGACGCTCGAGAGCGGCCGCCCCGAGATGCGCGCCACGCTCGACCGCGCCGGCCTGTTCCTGTCGCTGGTCGGCCTGCTCTCGGCGATGCTGGCGGCAGTCGCCGTGGCGATGGCGGCGCGCCGCTTCATGAGCCGCCACCTGGACGCCTGCGCCATGCTGCGCTGCCTGGGCCTGACCCAGAACCAGGTCACCTTCATGTACCTGTCCGAGTTCGCGCTGGTCGGCCTGGCCGGCAGCGTGATCGGCGTGGCGGTCGGCTTCGGCGCCCACTTCGTGCTGCTCGAACTGATTGCTTCCCTGATCCGTACCGACTTGCCGCCGGTGTCGCTGCTGCCGGCGCTGCAAGGCGTGGCCACCGGCATGCTGCTGCTGCTTGGCTTTGCGCTGCCGCCGATTCTGCAGTTGCGCAACGTGCCGCACAACCGCGTGATCCGGCGCGAGCAGGGCGCGCCGCGCCCGGCTGCGCTGGCGACCTATGGCCTGGGCATCGGCGTGTTTGTGCTGCTGCTGCTGTGGCAGGCGGGCGACGCCAGGATGGCGCTGCTGATCGCCGGCGGCTTCCTGGGCGGCTTCGCCGTCTTTGCGCTGGTGGCCTGGCTGTGCCTGCAGGGTTTGCGCCGGCTGCGCGGCTCGATCCGGCACCAGGGCTGGCGCTTCGCCGTCACCTCGCTGCAGCGCCGCCCCGGCGCCACCGTGGTGCAGGTGGTGTCGCTGGCGCTGGGCCTGATGGCGCTGCTGCTGTTGACGGTGGTGCGCGGCGACCTGATGTCGGCCTGGCGCCTGGCCACGCCGCCGGACGCGCCGAACCGCTTCGTGATCAATGTGCTGCCCGAGCAGAAGGCCGGCGTCGAACACCAACTGGCCGCTGCCGGCGTGCAGAAAGCCGTGCTGTTCCCGATGATTCGCGGCCGCCTGACAGCGGTGAACGGGGCGCAGGTCACGCGCGACACCTACGCCAGCGACGAAGCGCGGCGCCTGGCCAACCGCGAATTCAATCTCTCGACCACGAGCGCGCTGCCAGAGGCGAATGAAGTCGTCGCCGGTGAATGGTTCAAGGACGCGCCGGGCGTGGCCGAAGCCTCGGTCGAGCAGAGCATCCTGCAGCGCCTGAACCTGAAGCTGGGCGACAGCATGCGCTTCGACATGGGCGGCCTGATCGTCGACGCAAAAATCACCAGTGTGCGCAAGCTCGAATGGGGCTCGATGCGCGCCAACTTCTTCGTCATCATCAATCCGGCGGCGATGGCGAATGCGCCGACTACCTACATGACGGCCTTCCATCTGCCCGAAGGCAAGGGCAACGTCGGCAATGCCCTGAGCCGCGCCTATCCGAACCTGACCGTGATCGACGTCTCCGGCATCATCCGCCAATTGCAGGAGGTGCTGGACCAGGTGGTGACGGCGGTTGAATTCCTGTTCCTGTTCACGCTTGCTTCGGGCCTGCTGGTGCTGTACGCGGCCTTGATGGGATCGCAGGACGAGCGCACCCGCGAGGCCGGGCTGCTGCGCGCACTGGGCGCCACCCGCCAGCAACTGGCGCAGGCGCAGCGCATCGAGTTCGCGCTGGTGGGCGGCCTGGCCGGCCTGCTGGCGGCCAGCGGCGCGGCGGCCCTTGGCTGGGCGCTGGCGACCTACCAGTTCAAGTTCCCGTGGGTGTTCGAGCCGGGCGTGTGGCTGGCCGGGCTGGTGGTGGGCGCCTTGTGCGCCATCGTCGGCGGCTGGTTCGGCCTGCGCGGGGTGCTGCGCCAGCCACCGCTGCAGACCCTGCGCGAAGCGTAAGCGGCGCGCCGCCGCGCCTTCCCACGGGGCGCGGCGGCTGCGTTATCATGGCGGGATGTCCGAACTCAATACCGAACCTGTCTCACAATCTGTCTCAGAACCTGCGCCAGAACCGCAGACCCTGTACGACATCATGGGCGGCGCCGAGCGCCTGCGCGAACTGGTCGACCGCTTCTATGACCTGATGCAGCTCGAGCCCGACTTTGCCGGCATCCACGTCATGCATCCGGTGCCCAACGACAGCTCGCGCGAGAAGCTGTTCATGTTCCTCTCGGGCTGGATGGGCGGCCCCGACCTGTATATCGAACGCTATGGCCACCCGCGCCTGCGCGCGCGCCACCTGCCGTTCGCGATCGGCACCAAGGAGCGCGACCAGTGGCTGCGCGCGATGGCATGGGCGATGGAAGACCTGGGCTACGACGACGCGCTGCGGGTGCGCATGATGAGCGCCTTCTTCAATACCGCCGACTGGATGCGCAACAAAGCCGACTGACCGATGACGATTGCCGATATTTTGATGCTGCTTGGCCTGCTGGTCGTGGCGGCGCTGCTGTTGCTTGTACTGTCACGCTTGCGCGCCGGCGGCGACGGCCTGCAGGTTGAACGCCTTGAGCGCGAACTGCGCCAGGAACTGCAGGCCTCGGCCCAGTCCACGCGCCAGGAACTGGCCGCGCACCTGGCCCAATACCACGCCGCCTCGGTGCAGCAATTCGACAGCATGCGCCAGCAGATGCAATTGCAGTCGAGCGGCGGACGCGAAGAACAGGCGCGCGCGCTCAAGCGCTTTGCCGACACGCTGCAGCAGACGCTCGGCAACCTCACCGAATCGAACGCCCAGCGCATGCTCGAAGTGCGCAACACTTTAGAGAGCAAGATCGGCGACCTGCAGGGCGACAATGCCAAACGGCTCGAAGAGATGCGCCAGACGGTCGACGAAAAGCTGCACGCCACGCTCGAGACGCGCCTGACCGAATCGTTCCGCCAGGTGTCGGACCGGCTCGAAAAAGTGCACCAGGGCCTGGGCGAAATGCAGCAGCTGGCCATTGGCGTGGGTGACCTCAAGCGTGTGCTCACCAACGTCAAGACCCGCGGCACCTGGGGTGAAGTGCAACTCGAGATGCTGCTCGAGCAGGTGCTGACGGTCGAGCAATATGCGAAGAACGTCGAGACCGTGGCGGGCTCCAACGCGCGGGTCGAATTCGCGATCAAGCTGCCGGGCGTGGTCGATGGCGGCGCGCCGCTGTGGCTGCCGATCGACGCCAAGTTCCCGAAAGAGCAGTACGAACGGCTGGTGGCGGCGGCTGATGTCGCCGACCTCGAGGGCGTCACGCGCGCCGGCAACGAGCTCGAACGCGCGGTGCGGCAAGAGGCGCGCACCATCTGCGACAAATACGTGTCGCCGCCGCAGACCACCGATTTTGCGATCCTGTTCCTGCCGACCGAAGGGCTGTACGCCGAAGTGATGCGCCGTCCCGGCCTGGCCGACGATCTGCAGCGCACCCTGCGCGTGACGATTGCCGGTCCTTCGACGCTGAGCGCCTTGCTCAACAGCCTGCAGATGGGATTCCGCACGCTGGCGCTCGAGAAGCGCTCGTCCGAGGTGTGGCAGGTGCTGGGCGCGGTGAAAACCGAGTTCACCAAGTTTGGCGACGTGCTGGCCGCCACCAAGACCACGCTCGAGCGCGCCGCCAAGAATATCGAAAACGCCGAAGTGCGCAGCCGTCAGATGGCGCGCAAACTCAAGTCGGTCGAGGCGCTGCCGAGCGAGGCGGCGCAGCTGATGCTGGGGCCGGACGGCCTGGAGCGCGACGAATAGCTATCAGAACAAGCCTTCGAACGGCAGGATGTCGACCATGTCCCCGGCCGCGACATTGCCTTGCTCGTCATGCAGCACCACCATGCAGTTGGCCTCGGACATCGAGCGCAGAATGCCCGATCCCTGCGCGCCGGTAATGCGCACCTCGGGTTCGCCATCGGCCGCGCGCACCACCACCCCGCGCTGATACTCGGTGCGTCCCGCCTTCTTGCGGATTGCCGCGCCCGAGCGTGCGCGCAGCAGCGGCAGCGGGGCCTCGGCTCCCATCATGCGCAGCAGCGCTTCGCGCGCGAAGAAATAGAACGAGACCATCACCGCCACCGGATTGCCCGGCAGGCCGAACAGGAAGGCGTCGTGCCCATTCGAATGGATGCGGCCGAAGGCCAGCGGCCGCCCCGGGCGCATGGCGATCTTCCAGAACGTGACGTCGCCCAATTGCGCCATGACCTGCCTGGTGTAGTCGGCCGCGCCCACCGAGACGCCGCCCGAGGTAATGATCGCGTCGGCGTTTTCGCAGGCGCTGCGCAGCGCCTCGTGCAGCGCTTCAGGGCTGTCGCGCACCACGCCCATGTCGATGATTTCGCAGCCGAGGCGGGTCAGCATGCCGTAGATGGTGTAGCGGTTGCTGTCGTAGACGCAGCCTTCGCCCAGCGTTTCGCCGATCGAGCGCAGTTCGTCGCCGGTGGAAAAGAACGCCACCCGCAGGCGGCGCTGCACCGGCACTTCGGCGCAGCCGAGCGAGGCCATCAGGCCAAGGTCGGCGGGGCGCACGACGCGGCCGGCTTTCAAGGCGGCGCTGCCGGCTTTCAGGTCTTCGCCGGCCAGGCGCCGGTTGTCGCCGGCGCGAATGACGCCGGCGCGCAGGGTGATGCCGGCCCCGTCGGCGCTGGCGGCGAATTCCTGCGGCAGCACCGTGTCGCAGCCGGCCGGCATCACGCCGCCGGTCATGATGCGCACGCACTCGCCGGCGCCGGCGACAACCGCGCTCGGACGGCCGGCGTAGACCGTGTCGACCAGCCTGAACGTGGCGCTGCCGTCGAGCGGCAGGTCGGCGCCGCGCAGGGCGTAGCCATCCATCGCCGAATTGTCATGCGCCGGCACATTGATCGGCGAGACGATGTCGCGCGCCAGCACCCGTCCCAGGCTCGAACGCAGCGCCACCATCTCGACCGCGCGCACCGGCTGCACGAACTGGCCGATGATGCGCTGGGCGTCGCGTACGCTCAGGGCCTCGGGATCGTAGCCGCTGATGCAGCTGGCCACCTGGGCCAGGCTCCGGGCGGTGTCAGCCTCGACCGGCGCGGATGCATCCATGCTGCGCAGTTCGTCGAGCGTGTTGATGTTGCGGAAAGCATCGCTGTCGTCGAACAGCACCTCGACCGATTTCAGGTCGCGGTGCCAGCCATCGACGCGGCGACCGCCTTCGGCCAGATACGCCAGCAGTTCGGGCAGGCGCGCCGCGCGCACCAGGCAGAACACCGGATGCGGTTGCACGCGCATGCCCGGCTCCTGGGTTGCGGCATAGGCGACGTCGGCCTCGTTGTCCAGTAGCGCGGCCAGCAGCCGCGCGGCCAGGTCGGGCGGCAAGAACGGGGAATCGCACGGCACCGCCAGCAGGAATGGCGTCGCGCACTGGGCCAGCCCGGCGGCCAGGCCGGCCAGCGGGCCGGGATAGTCGGGCAGCTCGTCGGGCAGCACCATCACGCCAAGCGCGCGGTAGGTGTCGAGATTGCGGTTGGCGCTGATCGCCAGCGGCCCGACCTGCGCCCGCAGGCGCGCCAGCACCTGTTCCACCATGGTGGCGCCGCCGAACGGCTGCAACCCCTTGTCGACATTACCCATACGCGAGCCGCGGCCGCCCGCCAGCACCAATCCGCTGATCGATCCAGTATTCATGCCGTTATTTTAACCGCCGATATAGGACATTTCGACCCGCCGTGCCCCAGGCTCTGCCGGTGTCGTGTCGGTGCTACGGGTTTCGGAGTAACGGTCGGCGCGTGCCCGCCACAAGCCGGCGATGGCGCTGCCGATGTCGAGGTCGCTGCGCTCCTGGCGCAGCAGGGCGCGCAGGTCGTGGCCGCGGGTGGCGAACAGGCAGGTATACAGCTTGCCTTCGGTCGAAAGGCGCAGGCGCGAACAGTCGCCGCAGAAGGCCTGGGTGACGCTCGAGATCATGCCGACTTCGCCGGCGCCGTCGAGATAGCGCCAACGGCTGGCGGTCTCGCCGCTGTAGTTGGCGTTCAGTGGCGCCAATGGCAGCTCGGCCGAGATACGGCGCACCACCTCGATCGATGGCAGCACTTCGTCCATGTTCCAGCCGTTCGAGGCGCCCACGTCCATGTATTCGATAAATCGCAAGATGGTGGGCGAGCCCTTGAAGTGGCGCGCCATCGGCAAGATCTGGTCGTCGTTGGTGCCGTTCTTGACCACCATATTCACTTTCACCGGTCCCAGGCCAACGGCATGGGCGGCGTCAATGCCATGCAGCACGTCGGAGACGGCAAAGTCGACGTCGTTCATGCGCTTGAAGACGGCGTCGTCGAGCGCGTCGAGCGAGACCGTCACCCGGTCCAGGCCGGCATCCTTGAGGGCGCGCGCCTTGCGCGCCAGGATAGAGCCGTTGGTGGTCAGGGTCAGGTCGAGCGGACGACCGCTCGGGGTCGGGATCGCGCGCAGCATGCCGACCAGCCGTTCCAGGTTCTTGCGCAGCAGCGGCTCGCCACCGGTCAGGCGCAGCTTTTCGACGCCGTGCCCCACGAACAGGCGCGCCACACGCGCAATTTCCTCGAACGAGAGCAGGTCGCCATGCGGCAGGTATTGGTAGTCCTTGTCGAACACTTCCTTCGGCATGCAATACACGCAGCGGAAATTGCAGCGGTCGGTGACGGAAATGCGCAGGTCGTGCAAGGGCCGGCCGAGCGCGTCGCTCAGGAAGCCGGTAGGCGTGATCAGCGGCGCCGGAATGGTCATTGCGGGCGAGCGCAAGTCGTTGATCGGGATGATTTTTTGAGACATTTCGTTACGATAGCACGGGCACCGTTCTGCTGCCGGTGAAGAACAAAAAGGAAGCCAGAGGCTTCCTTTTTGGATGATATACGCGCCCGGCATGATGCCGGGCGCTGCAGGGCGAGCTGTTACTGGCGCGTATCGACCTGGACCAGCGGCTCATCGACCGGCGCTGGCGCCGGCTTGCGGGCACGGCCGACACTGCGCGGCGTGATGACCTGGGCTGCGGCTTCACGCGCGGCGCGCATCTTTTCCGGGTCGGTCGAGGCCAGTTGCAGACCGGCTTGCGACAGCATGTCGCTCAGGTCGGCTGGCGCGGCGGCGGCTGGAACCGGGGCAGCAGCAGGCGCCGGTGCGGTCGAGACCGCAGGCGCTGCAGCCGGCGCCGGCTCCACTGCCACGGCGGCGACCGGTGCGGTCACCGGTGCAGCCGGGGTCTCGACTGCTGGAGCAGGCTCGACCGCAACTGGCGCCGTTGCGATCTCGGCAGCCTGGACGGCCGCAGCAGGTGCAGGATCAGCAACCGGTGCCGGAGTAGCAGCCGGTGCCGGAGTAGCAGCCGGTGCAGGAGCAGCAACTGGTTCAGGAGCAGCAACCGGTGCCGGAGCGGCAACTGGAGCGGCAGCAACCGGTGCAACTGCAGCTTGCTCGGCAGCACGGGCCGCGGCGATCGACGCCGTGGTCGGGAACATGCCCTGGGTTACCGCTGGCGCAGCAGTCGCTTCGGCAGCAGGCGCGGCCTTGGCGCTGGCGGCAGCCACCGAGGCGGCGGTCGGGAACACCCATGGGCCTGGCTCGCCGGCACGCGCCGGCTTTGCCTTGCCAGCCTTGGCGGCCGCGGCCACCTTGGCGACTTCTTCGTCAGCCACCGGGGTGAATGCCGGTGCGTCTTCGTTGCCGTCGAGTGCGTCGACGCCTTCGGCGCCGTCACGGTCGCGGCGGTTGCGGTTACGGCCGCCGCGGCGGCGGCGGCGGCGTGGTTCGTCGCCGTCGACATCGTTCTCATCGCCGTTGGGGCCGATCGTGGTGACCGACTTGACGACCTGCTGCACGACTTCCTGGGTGCCTTCCGGGCCGGTGGTGGTGACGGCGACGGTGGCGCTGGCCACGGTCTGGGTCAGATTCACGCCCGGATTGACTTCGTCCAGTTTCGCTTCGATGACTTGCGTGGTGCGTTCATGACGTTCGGTGCGCTCGCGCGGCTGGCGTGGTGCACGTTCCTTGCGCTCGCCACGTTCCGGGCGCTCGGCGCGCTCGGGACGCTCGGCGCCTTCGACCCGTGGCCCGGCCTCGAGCTGGCCTTCGCGCGGCTCGCGGCCTTCACGCGGCGGGCGTGGCGGACGCGGTGGGCGTGGCGCACGGCCTTCGCTGTCAGGGGCTTTGACGCTGTCGTCGGTGAGTGCGGTCTTGGCGACGGTGTCGCGCTCTTCACGCTCGCGGCCACCTTTGGCGCCACGGCCGTTCTGGCCATTCTGGCCGGCACGGCCATTGCGCTGGCCACGGCCATTGCGCTCGGCGCCGGCAGGCGCTGCCGGTTTTTCGGCCACCACAGGCGCGGCGACCGGCGCCGGTTCTTCCGGTGCGCCGAAGAAGAAGTCACGCACACGGGCGAAGAAGCTTTTCTCGGCCGCGGCTGGAACAGGTGCGGCCACTGGCGCCGCTTCGACCGCCTTGACCGGTTTCGCCGCTTCGCTGCGATCGACCACCGGCGCCTGGGCCGGGGTGATGGTCTTGACCATGGCTTCCTGGCGCGGCTTGGTTTCTTCTTTCTGGCGCTTGGCGTAGGCCATGTCGGTGTCGGCCGACTCGGCCATCGCGTAGCTGGCGTGGGCGTCTTCCAGGCGCGGATCGTCGTGCTTGATGCGCTCGAGCTTGTAATGCGGGGTGTCCAGGTGCTTGTTCGGGATCAGGATCACGGTGATGCGGTGGCGGTTCTCGATCTTGAGCACTTCGCCGCGCTTTTCGTTGAGCAGGAAAGCGGCGACGTCGACCGGCACTTGCACGTGGATCGCGGCCGAATTCTCTTTCATGGCCTCTTCCTGGATGATGCGCAGCACTTGCAGGGCCGAGGATTCGGTATCGCGGATGTGGCCGGTGCCCGAGCAGCGCGGGCAGGTCACATGCGAGCCTTCAGAGAGCGACGGACGCAGGCGCTGGCGCGACAGTTCCATCAGGCCGAAGCGCGAAATCTTGCCCATTTGCACGCGGGCGCGGTCATGGTGCAGCGCATCTTTCAGGCGCTGTTCGACCTCGCGCTGGTTCTTGGCCACTTCCATGTCGATGAAGTCGATCACGATCAGGCCGCCCAGGTCGCGCAGGCGCAGCTGGCGGGCGACTTCGTCGGCCGCTTCGCAGTTGGTGTTGAAGGCGGTGGTTTCGATGTCGGAACCGCGCGTGGCGCGCGCCGAGTTGACGTCGATCGAGACCAGCGCTTCGGTGTGGTCGATCACGATTGCGCCGCCCGATGGCAGCGGCACGGTGCGCGCGTAGGCGGTTTCGATCTGGTGTTCGATCTGGAAACGCGAGAACAGCGGCACATCGTCGCTGTAGCGTTTCACGCGGTGCGCCATGTCGGGCATCACGTGGCTCATGAACTGTTGGGCCTGGTCGTAGATTTCGTCGGTGTCGATCAGCACTTCGCCGATGTCAGGCTGGAAGTAATCGCGGATCGCGCGGATCACGAGCGACGATTCCTGGTAGATCAGGAACGCGCCAGTGGCCGACTTGCCGGCGCCTTCGATCGCGCGCCAGAGTTGCATCAGGTAGTTCAGATCCCACTGCAGCTCTTCGACCGTGCGGCCGATGCCGGCGGTGCGGGCAATCACCGACATGCCTTGCGGCAGGTCGAGCTTGTCCATGGTTTCGCGCAGTTCCTGGCGTTCTTCGCCTTCGACCCGGCGCGACACGCCGCCGCCGCGAGGATTGTTCGGCATCAGCACCAGGTAGCGGCCGGCGAGCGAGATGAACGAGGTCAGGGCTGCGCCCTTGTTGCCGCGTTCTTCTTTCTCGACCTGGACCATGATTTCCTGGCCCTCTTTCAGCGCTTCCTTGATGGTGCAGTTGCGCACGTCGACGCCGTCACGGAAATACGTGCGGGCGACTTCTTTGAAAGGGAGGAATCCGTGGCGGTCTTCGCCGTAGGAGACGAAGCAGGCTTCGAGGGAGGGTTCGATGCGGGTGATGACACCCTTGTAGATATTCGACTTGCGTTGCTCGCGACCTGCGGTCTCGATGTCGATATCGATCAGTTTTTGGCCGTCGACAATCGCGACGCGCAGCTCTTCTTGCTGCGTAGCATTAAACAACATGCGTTTCATTTTTATACACTCCGCGGCCCGGCTGGGCCGTGTGATGGCCGCCCTTGCGGACGGCGCAGCTACAGGGAATGTACGCCGGAACGGAGCGAAGGAGGGTTATGCCCGGGCGTGCGGCGGGGCGACGAAACATCGCTGCCGCAACAGGGCGCAAATGGGGCCGAACGTCATTGTCTACGCACGCCGCGACCTCGGCCTGCCGACTGCCACCACATTGGGGTTGGCACGACGACAAGCGAGGGGGTGTGCTAAAACCAGCACGACCAATGGCGCAGGACAACCGGGACCTGGAGGCGAACGAACAGCCTGAGCTTCAGGTCGTGAGGATGGGCCTGCGTCTGGCCGGGCGAAAACGACAAGCGTTATCGACACCATCAACCGACGAGCAGGCGTTGCGGCATGCTTGCCAGTACTTATCCTTACGAATCCAAACAATCCAATCCTGCATCCCTGCGCGCAACCCGATTACAACATCAGGTGCAACCTTGATCGGCGCAAAGATGTGCGTACACGATTTTTTCTCCATCGAATTTGCACTCTGGCGGGGCCGATGGAGCGCGCCCCTGTGTAAAATATCGTTTTAATTCTTACACCAGCAGAGGTTTGACCGCCGCCTGTCGATTATATATTCAAAATGAAGGACTTAGAGAGAATTTCTGGGAAGACAAAGAGAATGGTAAAGCAAAATGATGGGCTTCCCCCTTCATCCCCGCAGGCATTGCAAGCGCAGTTCGTCACAATCAGCGAAGAAGAAGCCGGCCAGCGCATCGATAATTATCTGTTGCGCGTCTGTAAAGGCGTTCCCAAGAGCCATATCTACCGCATCCTGCGTTCGGGTGAGGTGCGCGTCAACAAGGGCCGCATCGACCAGTTGTACCGGCTCGTCGGCGGCGATACCGTGCGTATTCCGCCGATCCGGATTGCCGAAAAATCCACCCAGCAGGCGGCGCCGGGCGCCGAATTCGAGATCGTGTTCGAAGACCCGTACCTGTTGGTCATCAACAAGCCGTCCGGGGTGGCGGTGCATGGCGGCTCGGGCGTGTCATACGGCGTGATCGAACAACTGCGCGCAGCGCGTCCGCAAGCCAAGTTCCTCGAGCTCGTGCACCGGCTCGACCGCGAAACCTCGGGCCTGCTCCTGATCGGCAAGAAGCGCACGGCCCTGACCCATCTGCACGACCAGATGCGTGAAGGCAGCACCGACAAGCGCTACTTTGCGGCCGTGCATGGCGACTGGCACAACAAGCGCCAGCACGTGAAATTGCCTCTGCATAAATACACGACGGCCGAAGGCGAAAAGCGCGTCGTGGTGCAGGCCGGCGGCCAGGAAGCGCACACCATCTTCAACCTGCTGCGCAAGTGGCAGCACTTCGCCTTGCTCGAAGCCGAACTGAAAACCGGGCGCACGCACCAGATCCGGGTGCACCTGGCTTCGAGCGGGTTCCCGATCCTGGGCGATGAAAAATACGGTGACTTTCCCTTGAACAAGGCGTTGCAGAAGGCGGGCGAGGGGCGCGGCGCGCTCAAACGCATGTTCCTGCACGCGCACCAGATCACGTTTACCCACCCTGACAGCGGTGAGCGGATGACCTTGCGCGCGCCAATGCCGGCCGAGTGCGAGCGATTCTTGGTAAGCTTGGGCGCGCCCGTCACAGGGGAGCCGGTCGCGTAACTGTTTTGCGCGGCCATTCATAATGGGGACCGGCGGCATGACCGCCGTAATAAATACATGCCAAGAAAACAATTTGACCTGATCGTATTCGATTGGGACGGCACGCTGATGGACAGCACCGCCGCCATCGTGCGCTGCATCCAGTCGGCGGCGCGCGACCTGGGCCTGCCGGTGCCGAGCGACACCTCGGCGGCGCACGTCATCGGACTCGGCCTGTCGGAAGCGATGCAGACCGTGATGCCGGACATCGCCCCGGCCCTGTATCCGCGCATGGTCGAACGCTACCGCTACCATTTCCTCAGCAAGGACCACGAACTGGTGCTGTTCAACGGCGTTCGCGCGATGTTGAACGATCTTGCACAAGAGGGCTATTTCCTGGCGGTGGCCACCGGCAAAAGCCGGGTCGGCCTGAACCGCGCCCTCAACGCGACCGGTCTGCTGTCGGTATTTGACGCTACCCGTTGTGCCGATGAGACATTTTCCAAGCCGCATCCTGCCATGCTGCAAGAACTGACCCGCGAGCTGGGCCAGGACCTGCGGCGCACCGTGATGATCGGCGACACCACGCACGATTTGATGATGGCCAACAATGCCGGCGCCAAGGGCGTTGCAGTCGAGTTCGGCGCGCATCCGGTGGCGCAGTTGCAGACGTGCGGTCCGCAGTTTTCGGCGCGCTCGGTGCCCGAACTGCATGCCTGGCTGCTCGAGCACGCTTGAGTGATCCGAACCCGATGACGGCAGAAGCAGGGATCTTGGTGTGCGAAGCCGGCGCTTTGCACGATGGCGGCAAAGGCGTGCGCTTTGCGCTGCGCGCCCATGGTCAGCCAGGGACCGGTTTCGTGGTGCGCTTTCAGGGGGTGGTGTATGGCTACCTGAATCGCTGCGCCCACGTTCCTGTCGAACTCGACTGGAAAGAAGGGGTGTTCTTCGAGTCGAGCGGCCTGTATCTGATGTGCTCGACGCACGGCGCGGTGTATGCTCCCGAGAGCGGCAAGTGCAGCGGCGGCCCATGCCGCGGCGGGCGCCTGCATCCGATCGCCGTACGTGAAGTCGACGGCAGGATATACTGGCTGCCTGACGGACAGTTCCAGGCGCCAGCCGCAACTGAGTAGCCGTCATTCCTGACCATTCACGGACTTTATGAGTGACCATACCGGCATTGACCATCCTGGCGAGCATCCCGCCGAGCAGCGCCTCGCATCGAACCCAGTGATCAGCAACTGGGAGCGCGATACGCTCGAAAAGCTGGTGTTCGCCAGCGTGCGCGAACGGCGCGCGGCGCGCCGCTGGAGCATCTTCTTCAAGCTCAGTTTCCTGACCGTGGCGCTGCTGGCGCTGTGGGCCTACTACGACTTCAATTTCGGCAGCAGCGATACCGAAAACCTGGGTCGGCACACGGCGTTGATCGAAATTAACGGCGAGATCGAAGCAGAAGGCAGCGGCGCGGCCGATACCGTGATTCCATCGCTGAACAAGGCGTTCTCCGATCCCGGCTCGGCGGCCGTGGTGCTGCGCATCGACAGCCCCGGCGGCAGCCCGGTGCAGGCCGGCATCATCGTCGACGAAATCCAGCGCCTCAAGCGCGGCTATCCCGACAAGCCGCTGTATGTGGTGGTGGACGAGATTTGTGCCTCGGGCGGCTATTACATTGCCTCGGCGGCCGACCGCATCTATGTCAACAAAGCGTCGATCGTTGGCTCGGTGGGCGTGCTGATGGACAGCTTCGGCTTTACCGGCACCATGGAAAAGCTCGGTATCGAGCGGCGCCTGATGACGGCCGGCGAAAACAAGGGCTTCCTTGATCCGTTCAGCCCACAGTCGGACAAGCACAAGCAGCACGCCCAGGCCATGCTCAACGAAATCCACCAGCAATTCATCGCGGTGGTGCGTGCCGGCCGTGGCAAGCGCCTGAAGGAAACCCCGGAAACCTTCTCGGGCCTGTACTGGACCGGCGCCAGGGCGGTCGACATGGGCCTGGCCGATGCGTTCGGTACCGTGGACACGGTGGCGCGCGACATCGTCAAGGCCGAAGACATCGTCGACTATACGGCGCATGAAAACCTGCCCGAGCGCGTGCTGAAGAAATTCGGGGCGGCGGTGGGCGAAAGCGCGGTCAAGGCCGCGGTGCACGGCGCGATACCGGTCGTGCGCTAGCAAATTATCCAAGCGGTATTGTGCTGAGAAACGTTGTGCTGAGTGACATTGCGCCAAGAATCTTTGCCAGGTTTTCTTGATCCAGGCCTTGAACTATACGGATCCTGGACTATAGTGAAACCGTAGCCGCTGCCGCAGTGGCCGAGCGGGGCAGCAGCCCTTTCGGTCCGGACGGGAAACGCTAGCCACTGCACCGCGGTGCGGTTTTCGAGAGAATTACATTCCTCATAGTAGTGCGTTCCCCGATGGGTAACCGTCAGCGGGAATGAAAACGACGGCCAAGGCCGTCGTTTTCATTTTTCATTTTTCATTTTTCATTTTTCATTTTCATTTCGTTCGCGGCGCGAACCGCAAGCGTGGCGCGCACTCAGTTGCAGGCGCCGCACTGCCGGGCGTCGCCGTCTTGTATCGGACGCGCCTGCGCAAGCAGCGGGTTCGAACCGTCATGCTCCGCGCCGGGCGCCAACCCAGGCGCCGCCACCGGCGGCTGCCACATGGTTGGCTGGCGCAGCGGCGCCAGTTCTTCGTGCTGGGCGAAACCGCCACGGTCGAGCCAAGCCTGGTGGTCGCGCTGAACCCGGTCGAACCAGTCGGCGCGCGGGGAGGAAACCGCGCTGCGCACCGGCGGCAGGGTACAGCCAGCGCGCCAGCGCGCCAGCGCCAGCCGGGTCGGGAAAAACGCCGCATGGTCTCTGGCGAGACGCTGACGCGCGCACAGCGCATCGAGGTCGGACAATTTTCCGCTTGGGGTGTCAAAGTTATCGTTCACGATCGAATCCTGTTCTCTGGCTGAGTCGTTTCCCTACTCATTAGTAAGGAGATCGGTGGGCCGTTAGGCAGATTCCTAACGTATTGAAGTCTATCAATCGGAAATCCCCAAGGCTTGACGCCGCTCAAACGATCATCGGCATCCGAACCGGGCAGCGAACCAGCAACAGTCGCTTCGCTTCCCGCAGCTTCGGCCACGCCTTCCACTGATTCAGGCCTTCTGATACAGTCTCGGCCCATGAGTAAATTATCCCTGGACCGCATCCTGCAATCGCAGGGTTTCGGCACCCGCAAATACTGCCGCGCCCTGATCGAGGACGGCGACGTCGCCGTCAACGGCGCCCTCGAAGACAATTTCAAGGCCACCTTCGAGACCGATGGCCTGGTCCTGACCGTGTTCGACGAACAGTGGCCCTACCGCGCGCAGGTGTATATCGCGCTGCATAAACCGGCCAATTTCGAATGCTCGCGCAAACCAAGCCACCATCCTGGCGTGCTGACCTTGCTGCCAGAACAGTTCAGCTGGCGCGAAGTGCAGCCGGTGGGCCGCCTGGACCACGATACCACCGGCCTGCTGCTGATGTCGGACGACGGCCCGTTCATCCATGCCCAGTCGTCGCCGAAACGCCACGTGCCGAAGGTGTACCAGGCCAGCACCGCCGAGCCGGTGACCGATGAGCTGGTGGCGCAGTTGCTGGCAGGCGTGCAGCTGATCGACGAACCGGCGCCGCTGCGCGCGGTCTCGTGCGTGAAGCGCGGCGAGCACCTGCTCGAGATCGTGCTCGAGCAAGGTAAATATCACCAGGTCAAGCGCATGCTGGCTGCCGCCGGCAATCACTGCAGCGCGCTGCACCGCTCGCAGATCGGCGGATTGACGCTCGAGTCACTCGGCCTGGAAGAGGGCGAGTGGTGCTTCCTGGAGCCGGCGCAGCGCGATTTGCTGGTGCCTGGCGACTGAATTCTTCCCACTTTATAGTGCTGGCTGGCTCAAAGAAATAGACATCTTTGAGCAAGCTCAACATGTGCAGGTGCAATACGTGCGCCATGCATAACGATTTTCCGCGACACTCCGTCGCGACGGCGCCGGGAACCGGATGCCGCATGAACTCTCATACAACAACAACCATGCTTCCGATCCGCCCAAGAATCTCGCACTCCCTGACCCTGATTCCGCTGCTGCTGGCCCTGCCGGCACTGGCCCAGACCGCCCCCCAGACGCTGGCCGACTGCACCTCGCTGCAAGACAATGTCCAGCGCCTGGCCTGCTTCGACCGCTTCGCCGCCGGGTCGCCTGGCGCGATCGCTGCCGCCGCCACCGATCCGGCTGCCACGCCGGCTGTGCCGGCCACGACCACGACCACGGCCGCGGTTGCTGCCGCTGGCAGCGCATTCGACGCGCCGCGCAGCAGCGCGGTCGACCATACCGTCTCGGTCGATCCGGCAGTGCAGGCCGCCGCCAACACCCTGAGCAGCCATTGGGAACTCGATGCGCGTGACAAGCGCGGCGTGTTCAAGTTCCGCCCGCACCATGCAAGCTACCTGATCGCCACCCGTACCCACCGCCCGAACGAAGAACCGTACCGTGACTTCTTCGAAAGCGAAGGCGAGGCAAAGGGCTTGTCGAAGGCCGAGCTGGAATTCCAGCTCAGCTTCAAGATGAAGGTAATCGAGACCCTGTTCGAGCAGCCGGTCGACGTCTGGTTCGGCTACACCCAGAACAGCTTCTGGCAGGCCGCCAACCACGAAGCGTCGAGCCCGTTCCGCGAAACCAATTACCAGCCAGAGATCATCGCCACCACGCCGCTGAACTTTGCCGTGCTGGGCACCAACGTCAAGTTCCTGAACCTGGGCTTCGTGCACCAGTCGAACGGCCAGTCGTCGACCCTGTCGCGCAGCTGGAACCGCTTCTATGCGCAAGTCGGCCTGGAACGTGGCCCGCTGACCATGACCGCCAAGCTGTGGAAACGGGTCAATGAATCGCTGGAAGACGACAACAACCCGGACATCGTCGACTACATGGGCCGTTTCGAGCTCGAGGGCAACTACCGCCTCGGTGGCGGGCATGAAATCTCGGCCCTGGTGCGCCGCAACTTCAGCACCGACAAGGGTGCGGTCCAGGTCGGCTGGGCGTTCCCGCTGGCCGGTCCCGTCAAAGGCTACGTCAATGCATTCTCGGGCTATGGCCAGAGTATGATCGACTACAACTACTTCCAGCGCAGCCTCGGCCTTGGCGTGGTGGTCAAGTATTAACAACCTGGCCCGGTAGAATGGCGGGCTCTACTTCCGAGTCCGTCACATGAAACTAGCCACCCTTGACGACGGCACCCGCGACGGCCAATTGGCCGTGGTGTCGCGCGACCTCAAAACCGCCCACCTGGCCGATGGCATCGCGCCGACCCTGCGCGCCGCGCTCGACGACTGGGCCTTCATTGCACCCCAGCTCGACGCCTTGTACCGCATGCTCAACGATGGCAAGGCGGAAGGGCAGGCGCGGCGTCCGTTCGATTTCGATCCGGCGCGCTGCATGGCGCCGCTGCCGCGCACGGCGCGCCGCGTGACCGGCGCCGCCTACCTGAATCATCCCGAACTGGAACAGCGCGCGCAGGGCGCCGAGCTGGCGCCGGCCTGGCGCGACGAGCCGGTGCTGCGCGAGCTGGCCGGCGACGGTTTCCTGGGTCCGTTGCAGGATATCGTGCTGGCGCGCGACGATGCCGGTGTCGATTTCGGCGCCGCGCTGGCCGTGGTCACGGGTGACCTGGCGCCAGGGGCCACGCCGGACGCAGCCCATGGCCAGATCCGGCTGCTGTTGCTGAGTAATGATATTGTGTTGCGCAATCTGGCGCCCGGCGTGCTTGCAAATGGCTGGGACTGGCTCGAGGCGCAGCTGGCCAGCGCTTTCGCGCCGGTTGCCGTCACGCCGGACGAGCTGGGCGAAGCCTGGCGCGGCGGCAAGGCCGACCTGGCGCTGCGGGTAAGCTCGAATGGCAACGGCGTCGGCGTGCTGGAGGCGGGCGCCGACATGGCGTTCAGCTTTCCGCAATTGCTGGCGCGGCTGTGCCGCACGCGCGCCATCGGCGCCGGCACGATCGTCGGCAGCGGCGTGGTGTCGAACCGGGCCGCGCGGCGCAAGACGCCGGGTTATGCCAGCATCGCCGAGCAGCGCTGGCAGGAAATGCTGGCCGAAGGGGAAGCGCTGACGCCGTTCATGCGCTTCGGCGACACGGTGCGCATCGAGATGTTGGATGACAGTGGCAAGTCGCTGTTCGGCGCGATCGAGCAGACGCTCGCCAGAGCGCCGGCATAACGCCCTTTTGTCAGCGCGGATCGCTCCAGAATCCGCTGTCGGCGTTGCTGGCGCCGCGCAGCTCGACGGTGAGCGGCCGGCTGACGCGGCGCAGGGCATCGGCGCGCAATAGCCGCCCATCCGGTTCGTGCAGCCGGTACCAGAGAAACGCCACGCCTGACAAACTCAGGCGCTCGCCGCTGAACAGATTGTCGCGCACCAGCGTCAAGCCTTCCAGCCGCAGGTCGACGTCCAGCACCAGGGCGCCGGCGCTGCGTTCGGCCAGGCCCAGGTAGCGCGCCGCCGTAAACAGCGGACTCTTGTCGCTGGCTTCGCCCACGCGCAGCGATTCATTGAAGGCGTCGGCGGCCTTGAGCTGGGCGGCGGCGCCAGCGGCGACGGCGGCGAATTCTTTCTTTTGCTCGCCCCTGGCGCCGTCGGCCAGCGCCTGCAGCGCGCCGATATGCGCGCCCAGTGCGCCCCGTTCTTGCCCGAGCCGGTGCACACGGTCGAGCAAGCGGGCGTGGCGCTCGGTATCGAGCTCACGCATATAGCCGCCACCCAGGCCAGCCAGGCGCGTCGGGCAGTTGCGCGCCAGCGCGCTGGCGAACAAGGCCTGTGCGCCATCGCCATAGGCGATGCCGGCCAGCGTGGCGTCGCGCTTGAACAGGCTGCTCAGGTCGGCGACCGCGCGCAGCGTCATGGCCGGGGCCGTTAGCCAGGCCAGCGCCGGGACCAGTTCCAGCCCCAGCGCCGGCGCAGCGGCAGGCGCCGGCGGCGTGTGCTGGCCGATGTAGCGGGTCAGCGCGCGGTTGCGCGTGGCCAGCTCGTCGCTCATCCGTACCAGTGCGGCATCGACCGTGCGCGCCGCCACCACGCCCTGGGCGGCGGCGGGATCGTACAACGTTACCTGGCGCCCGGGAGGCAGCACGGCGCACAGCTCGACCGCCAGCTCAAGTGCCAGGTCGAACGCGCGCGCCAGGCCGGCAGCGCCGAACTGGCGCGCATCAACGGCGCCGGCGAGCGCCTTGGTCTGCGCTGGCGGCAGCCGCGCCAACAGTTCGGCCCGTTCCGCCTGGGCCAGTGCTTGCCGCGTTTCTGCCTCAGCCAGACTGGTTTGCGCTGCCAGCAGGGCGGCAGAGTCCGCGGTCTGGCCCACTGCCGTATTTGCAAACAGTGCGCTCATGCAAATAACGATGCTGTGGAAAATGTAATGAGACCGATTCGAGAACGGCATATTGGCCTTTGATCCGCACCTGATGTAGCGAACTACGTGAAATCTCTCTAAATTTCACGCCGGAAAGATGTAACAAATTGTGCAGAAATGGTAGGAGAAGTTTCTGGACAATTGATTGGGGGATCGCAATATCACTAGAATCATCGAATTGTTCCTGCTCAATCAATGGCTTGCGAGACCCAGGTTCGAGCCGCCATCCCATATCGCAGTGCAGCACGATTGGTCGTTGTCCCAAAAGAAATGCGATAGAATTGACGACTTAACAAAGTGGTTCTATGAGTATTGATAATCTGCCCTTGGCCGGCCTCGAAATCGGCTTCGCCACATCGCTGATCTGTTCGCTGCTGCTTGTGCTGACTACGCGTTGGCACGGGCGCTATTCGCTCGACGCCACCCGCGGCGTGCAAAAGTTCCATATCACCCCGACGCCCCGCATCGGTGGCGCCGCCATCATGGCCGGCCTGTGGCTGGCGCTGTGCTTCGTCTCGCCGCCGCAGCAGCAATTGTTGCTGCCGGTGCTGCTCGCATCCTTGCCCGCGTTCGTGTTCGGCCTGGCCGAAGACCTGACGCGCAACGTCTCGGTGCGCGCGCGCCTGCTGGCCACCATGGCCAGCGGCGTGGTGTGCTGGCTGCTGACCGACGTCACGCTCGACCATACCGGCCTGGCCCCGCTCGACGCGCTGCTGGCCTGGCTGCCGTTCTCGATCCTGTTTACCGCCTTCGCCGTGGGCGGCGTAGCCAACGCCGTGAACATCATCGACGGGTTCAATGGCCTGGCCAGTGGTACCGTGATCATCGGCTTCGGTGCGCTGGGCCTGATTGCAAACAGCGTGGGCGACATTCACCTGGCCCAGTTGTGCTTCGTGATCGGCGCCGTCACCGCGGGCTTTTTCATCGTTAATTTCCCATATGGCAAGCTGTTCCTGGGCGACGGCGGCGCTTATCTGCTCGGCTTCCTGCTGGCCTGGCTGTCGGTGATGCTGGTGTACCGCAATCCGTCGGTGTCGGCTTGGGCGCCGCTGCTGGCCTGCGCCTATCCGGTGTTCGAAACAGTCTTCACCATCGCGCGCCGCCTGTGGTGCCGGCGCCATCCGGGTCTGCCCGACAGCTGGCACCTGCACAGCCTGGTCAAGACGGCGATCACGGCGCGCTATCTGCGCAGCCTGCCGCCAACGCTGCGCAACGCCTGCGTCTCGCCGGTCTCCTGGAGCATTGCGCTGGTGCCGGCCGCGTTGGCCGTGAACCACCCTTCCACGCCCGAGGTGCTGATGCAGGGCGCCGTGGCCAGCTTTGCGCTGTACCTGGTCGTGTACGCGCTGGTGGCGGCCGCCTGGCAGGCACGCAGCCGCCACGCGCTGCGCCCCGTCATGCCGGCGGGCATGCATATCCCGGCCACCCAGGCCATGCCGACGGCGCCAAGCGTGGTGCTGGCAACGCCGCTGCTGGCCAAGCAGGCAGCGCCGCACAAGCTGGGGGCGCCGACCATCGTTGCCATCCGCAACACGTCGCACAACGCCGCCAATGGCGTCAATCCCTTGTCCGATATCGGACGTGAAGCGCCCCTGAACGCGTTTGTGCGGCGCCGCATGTAATCAGAACCTGTCCCGACAGGTTCCAGGCGCGAGCGCCCCTTGCGGCGAACTGCGCGGCCTTCCTCCCTCTGTTCTCTTTGTGGCTTCACGGCAATCCCGGCGATAATCCTGTTCGCGCGTAGAGCAATGGTCATGCGCATGCGCAATTTCCATGCGGTATAACAGCGTCACACGAGCGGATTGAAGGGGGACGGCGATGTCGGAAGATAGCGACGCAGAAAAGACAGAAGACGCAAGTCCTAGAAGAATCGAGAAGGCGCGCGAAGACGGCGACGTTCCGCGCTCGCGCGAACTGGCCACCTTCACCGTCCTGATGACGGCCGGCGCCTGCCTGTGGGCGTTCGGCGGCATGCTGGTGCAAACCCTCGGCAGCGCCCTGAAATCAGGCCTCACGCTCGACCGCGAGCAGATCTACAACCCAAGCATCCTGCTCGAACGCGTCTTCAACGACATCCTGACGGTGATGCTGGCCTGCCTGCCGATTGCCGGCGCCATCATGGTGATCGCCCTGGTCTCGCCGATCCTGATCGGCGGCTGGCTGTTCTCGACCAAGGCCTTCATGCCGAATCTCATGAAGCTGAACCCGATCAAGGGCATCGGCAATATGTTCTCCAAGAACTCCCTGGTCGAGCTGGTCAAGGCGGTGGCCAAGACGGTCGTGGTCGGCATCGTGGCGTATCTGGTCATCAGCAGCCAGAAGGAGGCGATGCTGGGCCTGGCGGTCGAGCCGCTCAACGAGAGCAGCGCCCACACCATGGGCATGATCGCCCGGTCGTTCCTGTTCATCGTCGGCGCGCTGGGGGTGATCGCCCTGATCGACGGCCCCTACCAGATCTGGCACTGGAATAACAAATTGAAAATGACGCGCCAGGAAATGATCCAGGAATCGAAGGAATCGGACGGCAATCCTCAGATTAAAGGGAAGATTCGCCAGATGCAGCGCGAAATGGCGCGCGGCCGGATGATGCAGAATGTACCCACTGCTGATGTGATCGTAACCAATCCAACCCATTATGCAGTCGCCCTGAAGTATGCCGACGGTGAACGCGGCGCGCCACGGGTGGTGGCCAAGGGCATCGACGAGGTCGCCGCCAAGATCCGCGAACTGGGCGCCGAGCACAAGGTGGCATTGCTCGAAGCCCCGCCGCTGGCCCGTGCACTGTACAAGCACGTCGACATCGACCAGGAAATTCCCGAGCAGTTGTACTCGGCGGTGGCGGAAGTGCTGGCCTATGTCTACCAGCTGCGCGCCTACAAGAAGGGCGATGCGGATTATCCGGACCGCCCCAAGAAGTTGAGTGTGCCTGACGAGCTGGACCCGCAGAACCCCGCTTCCCAGAAGCGGGCCGATACGAATAATGGAGCTGATGAATGATCAATAGCATGAAACTGCCAGGCTGGATGAACGGGCTCGCGGGTCGCGGCGGTGCTGCCGCGGCGCCGATCCTGATCATCATGCTGCTCGCGATGATGATCCTGCCATTGCCGGCGTTCGTGCTCGACGTGTTCTTCAGCTTCAATATTGCAATCTCGATCATCGTGCTGCTGACCGCGCTGTACACGGTCAAGCCGCTCGACTTCCTGGCGTTCCCGGCGATCCTGCTGGTGACGACCATGCTGCGCCTGGCGCTGAACGTGGCCTCGACCCGTATTGTGCTTACTGAAGGCCACAACGGCGGCGCCGCTGCCGGCAAGGTCATCGAGGCCTTCGGCCACTTCCTGATCGGCGGCAACTATACCGTCGGTATCGTCGTCTTCATCATCCTGACCATCATCAACTTCAGCGTCGTCACCAAGGGCGCCGGCCGTATCGCCGAAGTCGGCGCGCGCTTCGCCCTGGACGCGATGCCAGGCAAGCAGATGGCGATCGACGCCGACCTGAATGCCGGCCTGATCGGTGAGGCCGACGCCCGCAAGCGGCGCCAGGAAGTGTCGCAAGAAGCCGAGTTCTACGGCGCGATGGACGGCGCCTCGAAGTACGTGAAAGGCGATGCCGTGGCCGGCATCATGATTACCGTGATCAACATCATCGGCGGCCTGATCGTCGGCGTGGTGATGCATGACCTGGCCTTCGGCGAGTCGGCCAAGGTGTACACGCTGCTGGCCATCGGTGACGGCCTGGTGGCGCAGATTCCATCCCTGGTGATTTCGATCGCGGCCGGTATGGTGGTCTCGCGCGTGGCCAACGAAGAAGACGTCAGCTCGCAGTTGACCAGCCAATTGTTCAAGCGTCCGGAAGCGCTGTACATCACTGCCGCCATCATCGGCGGCCTGGGCATGATCCCGGGCATGCCGAACCTGGTGTTCCTGCTGCTGGCCGGTTCGCTGGCGGCGGGCGGTTATTTCATCTCCAAGCGCAACAATGGCAAACCGGCCGAAGAAGCGGCGGCGGCGGTCGACGCGGCGCAGCAGGCCGCCACCCAGGCCCCGGCCGAGAACGAAGAAGCGACCTGGCAAGACGTGATGCCGGTCGATACCCTGGGCCTGGAAGTCGGGTATCGCCTGATTCCGCTGGTCGACAAGAACCAGGGCGGCGAGCTGCTCAAGCGCATCAAGGGCATCCGCAAGAAGTTCGCCCAGGAAGTCGGTTTCCTGGCCCCGCCGGTGCACATCCGCGACAACCTCGAACTCAAGCCGTCTGCCTACCGCATCACCCTCAAGGGCGTGGAAGTGGGCGCCGGCGAAGCGCTCAACGGCCAGTTCCTGGCGATCAATCCGGGCATGGCCAGCGGCACGCTGCCGGGCCTGGTCACCACCGATCCGGCCTTCGGCCTGCCCGCGATCTGGATCGAAGCGGCGCTGCGCGACGAAGCGCAGAGCATGGGCTACACCGTGGTCGACGCCGGCACCGTGGTGGCGACCCACCTGAACCACCTGATCACCCAGCACGCCTCGGAACTGCTGGGCCGCATGGAAGTGCAGGCGCTGCTCGACCATTTGGGCAAGGAAACCCCGAAACTGGTCGAAGACCTGGTGCCGAAGGTGGTGTCGCTGTCGACGCTGCAAAAAGTGCTGCAGAACCTGCTGGTCGAAGGCGTGCACATCCGCGACATGCGCTCGATCATCGAAGCGCTGTCCGAGTACGCCAACCAGACGCAGGACCCGGGCGAACTGACCGCCGTGGTGCGGGTCGCCCTGGGCCGCGCCATCGTGCAGCAGTTGTTCCCGGGCTCGAACGAACTGCCGGTGATGACGCTCGACAATCGCCTCGAGCGCTTGCTGATGCAGGCGATGGGCAACGGCGGCGACGGCACCGGCATCGAACCGGGCCTGGCCGACACCATCGCCCAGCAGGCCGCGCACGCCGCCAACCAGCAAGAGCAGATGGGCCACACCGCCGTGCTGCTGGTGCCGGCGCCGCTGCGCGTGCTGCTGTCGCGTTTCCTGCGGCGCGCGGTGCCGACGCTGAAAGTGCTGTCGCATGCTGAAGTACCAGAGACCAAGACCATTCGCGTGACCAGCCTGGTTGGCATGCCGATGTAATCGCTTAGAGAGGGCGGCCCTGGCGCCGCCCTTTGTCGTTGTGCCCACGCTTTTCGCCGTTTTCGCAATGGAATATCGATTTTTTCGATTTGCGTGAAATAGATGGTTTTCCCCTTCCTTCTCCCCAGATCGTTTCCTGCTGGCATCGTTAATAATGCTCTCTATCGAAGGGCGTTTGTGCCCGGCAACCAGTTGAAGCGCGGAGAACATCATGAAGGTCAAGAAATTTACGGCAGCTACTTCCCGGGATGCATTGCGCAAAGTGCGCGAAGCGCTCGGCCCTGATGCCGTGATTCTGTCCAACCGTCCAGTCGACGGCGTGGTCGAAATCCTGGCGCTGGACAATGACGACGTGGCCTCGCTGGCGGCGCCGGTCTCGGATTCGGCCATGGCCCAGCCGGCGCCGCAGCTGCACATCGATGCGCCTGCCGCTGGTGGCGCCAGCTTCGTGCCGGCCTTTGGCCCGACCCCGGCGCGGCGCCAGCAAGACCTGGCGCCGGCGGCTGCCCCAGCGCCAGCCGCGCCGGCCCAGACCTATGCCGAGCGCCGCGCGCCAGCCGCCGAGCCAGCGGTCGACATGAACGCCATGAGCTCGATGATGAGCGCCGCCATCGCCCAGGCCAAGGAATCGGCCGCGCTCGACATGAGCGGCATGATGAATGAAATCCGCGCCATGCGCGGCCTGATGGAAACCCAGCTGGCCGAACTGTCGTGGAACGCCACCAGCCAGCGCGAGCCGCACAAGGCAAGCGTGTTGCGCGAACTGCTGGGCGCCGGTTTCTCGGCCACCCTGGCGCGCTACCTGGTTGAAAAAATGCCGGCAGCCAAGGATGCCGCGGAAGCGATGCGCTGGGTCAAGACCGTGCTGGCGCGTAACCTGAACACCATCGGCAACGACGACGCGCTGCTGTCCAACGGCGGCGTGTTCGCCCTGGTCGGCCCGACCGGGGTCGGCAAGACCACCACCACCGCCAAGCTGGCCGCGCGCTGCGTGATGCGCCACGGCCCGGACAAGCTGGCCCTGATCACCACCGACGCCTATCGTATCGGCGGCCATGAACAACTGCGCATCTACGGCAAGATCCTGGGCGTGATGGTGCACTCGGTGAAGGACGAAGCCGACCTGCGCATCGCCCTCAAGGAACTGCGCAACAAGCACACGGTGCTGATCGACACCATCGGCATGTCGCAGCGCGACCATATGGTGGCCGAGCAGGTGTCGATGCTCTCGAGCTCGGGCGCCGACGTCAAGCGCCTGCTGTGCCTGAACTCGACCGCCACCGGCGAGACCCTGAACGAAGTGGTGCGCGCCTACCAGGGCAGCGGCCTGCACGGCGCGATCATGACCAAGATGGACGAAGCGACCTCGATCGGCGGCGTGCTCGACGTGGTGGTGCGCCAGAAACTGAACCTGCACTACATCTCGAACGGCCAGCGGGTGCCGGAAGACCTGCACCTGGCCGACCGCGCGCTGCTGGTCGACCGCGCCTTCCGCAGCCGTGGCGGCGCCCAGAACGTGTTCGGCGACGCCGAACTGCCGATGATGATGGCCGGCGCCGCAGCCCGCGCCACCCAGTCGCGCGAGGTGTCCCGTGGCTAGTTTTGATTTCGACCAGGCCGAAGGCCTGCGCCGCATGCTGCAGGGCCCGCGTCCGCGCGTGGTCACGTTCTTGTCGGCCACCCATGAAGACGACAAGGGCGCGATGCTGGTCAACCTGGGCGCCTCGCTGGCCCAGGCCGGCAGCGAAGTGCTGATCGTCGATGCCTGCGAACATGAATATGGTGTCGCGCGCCGCCTCGGCCTGAACCGCAGCGCGTCGCTGCTGCAGGTGGCGCGCCAGGAATGCGCGCTTAACCAGGTGATGCATCCGGCGCCGCAGGGCTTTTCGGTGGTGCCGATGGGGCAGGCGCAAGGCGCCGACGATGCGCGCCGCCTCGGCAAGACCTTCGAGGTGCTGGCCAGCCAGGCCGGAATCGTGATCGTCGATGGCGAACTGGGTCCGGACGACAGCTTTCCGCTGGCGCTGATGGCGAGCAGCGAAATCGTGGTCCAGGTCTCGACCAGCGCAACCTCGATCACGAATGCCTACGCGCTCATCAAGCGCCTGTCGCAGCAACTGGGCCGCCGTCCGTTCGGCATTCTGGTCACCGGCGCGACTGAGGCCGAGGCGCAAGTGGTATACGATAATATGTCAGCAGCAGCAACACGCTACCTCGCCGTCAAGCTGACCTCGCTCGGTTCGGTGCCGGCCGACGAATGCCTGCAGCGTGCCGCGCGCCTGGGCCGTTCGGTGGTCGACGCCTTCCCGATGGCGGGCGCCTCGGTCGCGTTCCGCCAGCTGGCCGGCAGGTTCGCGCTGCATGCAATGCCGCAGTTCGCACGCCAGGGGACCGCTTCGCACTACCATGCGTGACGGTGCCGCAGCACATATAAAACAAGAACATAAAAACCACGAGAAACCTGAACAGAGCATGTACACGGTCAAGGGAAAAGCGGACAAGAATTCTTTGCTGACGGCGCATATGCCGCTGGTGAAGCGTCTTGCCCACCACATGAAGGCCAAGCTGCCGCCTTCGGTGGAGGTGGACGACCTGATCCAGGCCGGCATGATCGGCCTGCTCGACGCGATCAACCGCTACGAGGATGACCACGGCGCCCAGTTCGAGACCTATGCCGTGCTGCGCATCCGCGGCGCCATGCTCGACGAACTGCGCAGCAGCGACTGGATGCCGCGCAGCACGCGCCAGAACATGCGCAAGGTCGAGAGCGCGATGCAGGCGCTGCAGCAGCGCCTGGGCCGGCCGCCGAGCGAATCCGAAGTGGCCAAGTCGATGAAGATGTCGCTCGAGGATTACCAGGACATCCTGGCCGACTCGGGCGGCCACCAGCTGCTGTACTACGAAGATTTTCATGACGACGACGGCGACGGCAACTTCCTCGACCGCTTCGCCGTGGACGACGATGCCGATCCACTGCGCAGCCTGATGGAGACCGACTTCCGCCAGGCCGTGATCGACGCCATCGAGAACTTGCCACCACGTGAGAAATTGTTGATGGGCTTGTATTACGAAGAAGAACTGAATCTGAAAGAGATCGGCGCCGTCATGGGTGTGAGCGAATCGCGGGTGTCGCAGCTGCACACCCAGGCCGTGGCGCGCCTGCGCACGACCTTACGGGAGCAATTGTGGACTGGGCAAGCGTAGCCGGGCTGGTGCTGGCGCTGGCCGGCATCCTGGTTGGACACTCGCTCGACGGCGGGCGCTTCGCGTCGCTGTTCCAGCCGGCCGCGTTCGCGATCGTGGTGGTCGGCACCTTCGGCGCCGTGCTGCTGCAGAGCGAACGGCACAGCTTTGCGCGCGGCCTGGGCATGCTGCGCTGGGTGTTCGTGCCGCCGCGCGGCGAGCGCCAGAAGCTCTCGCGCGAGATCGCGCTGTGGAGTCTTACGGCGCGCCGCGACGGCCTGCTGTCGCTCGAGCCGTATATGGCCAAGGCCGATCCCTTTGTCCAGAAGGGCTTGCGGCTGGTGATCGACGGCATTGCGCCTGAAAAAGTACGCAGCCTGCTCGAACACGAAATCAATGGTTACGAATTCGCCCAGCGCCAGGCGGCGCGCATCTGGGAAGCGGCGGCCGGCTATGCGCCGACGATCGGCATCCTGGGCGCCGTGCTGGGCCTGATCCACGTGATGGAAAACCTGTCCGATCCGGCGCGCCTCGGTTCCGGCATCGCGGTCGCGTTCGTCTCGACCGTGTATGGCGTGGGCCTGGCCAATCTGTTCTTCTACCCGGTCGGCAACAAGCTCAAGGCCATCGTCAGCGACAAGGTGGCGCAGTACGAAATCCTGGCCGAAGTGTTCTACGACATCGCCAGCAGCGACCATTCGCGCGTCGTCGACGAGCGCGTCGCCAGCCTGCTCACGCATCACTGAAGGCGGCACGGTGCGCAAACGCTACGACGACGATGTGCCGCTCGAAAACCATGAACGCTGGCTGATCTCGTACGCCGATTTCATGACGCTGCTGTTCGCGTTCTTCGTCGTCATGTACGCGATCTCGGTCGTCAACGAAGGCAAGTACCAGGTGCTGTCGGACGCGCTCGGCGACGCCTTCGGCGGGCGCGGCGCGGCGACCCAGGTCAACACCAATGTCGAGCCGGTGCTGCCGCTGTCGCACATCATCAACCGCAAGCGCAACGAAGCGGCGCGCCGCGAGCACGAGCGGATGGCGCTGCTGGCGCGCGAGCTGACGGCGACGCTCTTGCCGCTGGT
>Ga0308160_10001017_pt1 | contig 43494 bp, 66 predicted proteins | sample PhyFR1_FD_201036 | JGI IMG/M metagenome (GOLD analysis project Ga0308160, IMG submission 201036) | Phyllosphere microbial communities from UC Gill Tract Community Farm, Albany, California, United States - DLSLF.R1 | ecosystem: Host-associated > Plants > Phyllosphere > Unclassified | place: USA... | reverse complement strand
TGTAGCTGCGCTGATGCGCCCTCCCCCCCCCCCCGCCAGTCTCGTCGGCTGCCGTATGAATCGCGCGGCTCTAAGCCCCACCCTCTCTGCTGCCGATCCGCCCTCTCGGCTGGTCTCGTAAACACTCTGGATGTAATCGATGGCCCTTTCGCTCTTAGTCCTTGGTCCCCTGTCGTAGGCTGGGAGGACAGGTTGCTGCGCGTGGTTCGAAGGCCTCCAGATCCGTCTGCTCGACTCATGAATGGCCAGGACAGCGACGCATGCCTCTTAGCTCCGGGTGCGAAGGACCGGAGCCTCTCCTCTGGAGTCTCACGATCAGAGCCGTATGGGAAGAACGAGGCTGCTGCGGGTCGTCGGTTGTTCGCGCGGCGGGTCGGCCGGCGGACGAGATCTCTCGCTCGCGCCGCCGCCTCAGCCCGTCACCCCCTTCGCACGAGCCCTTGGTCCCTGCCTTCTCGCACCCATCGCAAGCTTGACTAGCTACACCGGACGACCATCACCTCGCGTCGGTCCTGATAAATCAAGCCCGGCACCTGCAGGACAGACGCCTGGGCACACAGTCGGTCAGCCGGTGAGCGCCTCCCCCTTCCGCCCCCTCCCCGGCGGCCACGCCGCTCGCGCCCCTGTGCCCTTCTGCTCGGCACTCGTCGACGACGACATCTCGTCGCCCGCACTCGAGCAGCTCGCATACTGACGGCACCTTCGGCTGTGAAATTAGCACCTCCGACCCTCTCTCTTTGCCCTGCTGCTCTGACGTCGGCTCTGCAGCAAGCGCCCTTCAGGTGCGTGCCGACTCTTTGACTTCTCGGTCGCGCGCCCCGGACGCTCAGCGGTGAAAGACGGCCGGAACCTGGCCAGCAGGCTGATCACGCTCGCTGCTCGCCGACCTCTCCCTTGTTGGCCAGCAGACCTGCACTAGGTGCCAAGACCGGACGTCTCCCTCCTCTTGGCGTGCTCATCCATGTCGTCGTCCCTCTCCGGAAACGGAGGCGGCGAGCCGCGACGCTCGTCACCGCCCAGCGCGCCCAGCGCGAAGATGTAAGTCCCGTGCGGTCGACCGAGTCGCTTGCACCCTGAGCTGACACGGGACGTGCCTCTTCCCGCAGTTCTCGTGAGCTTGGCGGTGAACCTCAGGCCTACCGTCCACCTGCGCTTCGGAACGACGCTCTCGCGGCGGTCGGTGACGAAGCGTTCGGCGACCAGACGAGCGCGTACGGCGCCGGCTACCGGCGGGCACGAGCTGGGTGCGTGTCCGGCTGAGAGACACTTCAGAACGTCAGCAGAGCACTGACCAGACTTGTCTCTGTTTCTAGCACACTACCCTCAAACCTGTCGTCCTTCGCCCCTCCTCCGCCTACACAGGCGACGCCGGGCTCTGCCCTCGTGGGCAACGCGCAGCCGGCGAGCGGCCTCGCCATGAACCCAGCCTTGCGCCAGGTGCTCGATGCCTCAGGTTCACCCGGCCGTGCGCGATCCGGTAGCCTGACACTCCCCTCACCGGGCCTCAGCAACGCCTTCGGCCAACCGATCTTTGCGTCCAGCGGCTACGGACGCCAGGTTGCACCCGGCTCGCGGCCGCCGATGATGGAGGGCATGAGCCGAGGCTACTCGAACGACTCGATCGAGAACGAGGCCATGTCGAACGGGGTGCTTGACTACCTGGGATTGGCCGAGTCGCCCTCGCCCTCGTACGCGCCGGTTCCTGCGACGCTCAGCGAGCTCAAGGCGCAGGCCCAACAGCAGATCCAGAACTCGCGCAGCCGCGCAAGCACGGTCTCGAGCCCTTACCGGCAGACCCGGGCAACCCTTTCCACCAGTCTCCTATCGGATGCGCTCGTTGGCGACGATGGGCACGAGTATGGCGCCTACAACGGACCCGCGCCCGGCGCCTACCCAGCGCTGTCGCAGACGCCGCCAAACGCCTTCAAAAAGGCAACGCACCTGATGCCGAGCAGTCGGCCACGGGCGACGAGCGTCGGCACGCTGCTCGACTCGCCCTCGGCCCGCAACAAGGCTTCGTCAGCCTACGCCAGTGCGCATGAGGTTGATGCCGTTGCCCAAAAAATGTCACAGCAGCTACACCTGTCGGCCGGCCCAGGCCAGTACCCCGGCCAGCAGCAGCAGCAGCTTCTGCCGGGCACCCTCCAGCGGCCGCCGCTCGACCAGCACCGGTCCGATACCAACGTCTCGGCCGCCTACCTGCAGCAGCAGGGCCACGCGCTTCACGCCCGGACCGGCTCGCTCTCGACGGCCAACACCCCGCGAGCGCACACGCCCGACACTGGTGCGATCGCCACGGCACCGGTGACGCAGGGCCCACCGCAGCTACCGCCGTTGGCGACGTCGAGTGCGCAGGTGCCGACGCGGAGCCTCTGGCTCGGCAATCTCGACGCGGCCGTCACGACGCAAGAGCTCATGCGCGTCTTCCACGTCTATGGCGCGATCGAGTCGCTCCGGCTCCTCCCGGACAAGGAGTGCGGCTTTGTCAACTTCGTCGAGAAGGCAGACGCAATCCGGGCGATGGACGACGTCCGCCACCGGCTCGGCGGCCGCATCTCGACCCTCGGCGAGGGCAAGCCGGTCCGTGTCGGCTACGGCAAGGTTGACAGCGTCCCGCTCGGCCCGGGATCGGTGACGAGCCCGACCGAGCCAGGTCCCGGCGGCATCACAAATGAGGTCCAGGCCGCGCCGACGAGGGCCCTCTGGATCGGCTCGATCCCGGCCAACACGACGCCGGCCAAGCTGCTCTCGGTAAATGGCGGTTCATAGCTTTCAACTCGACTACGTTCTGACTCGTCGCTTTCCTCTTCGCAGATCTTCTCGCCGTTCGGCCCAATCGAAAGCGTTCGCGTCCTGACGCACAAGAACTGCGGCTTCGTCAGTTTATCAGCTCGCATGCTCGTCCGGACATGAGCGGCCACCCTGACGCCCTCTCTCCCTCTCCTCCAGATCAACTTTGAGCGCATCGACTCGGCCGTCGTTGCCCGCAAGACGCTGAACGGACGCGACGTTCTCGGCGCAGAGGTTGGCGGCGTGCGCATCGGCTTGTGCGTACTTCTGCTTTTCAAGCTGCAGTCGTGCCGACGTTGACAGACCATGCTCTTTCTTGTAGTGCTCGCGTGCCCGTCAAGTCTGGCTCGCCCGACAACTCGAACGCCGCAGGTGGCATCGGCGGCATGTCGGTCGCAGACTCGGTCAGTCCCGATGGCTTGCTCGGCAGGGCAGAGCTCTTCCTGACCATGAAGACCTGCCGCTCTACGCCTCACAGATCAACGCCCTGCGGCAGATCAAGGGCGCCTCGGACGTCTTTCCGGATACGCAGGTCTTGGGTGGTAACGTCGACGACTACCGTTCGAACCTCGTGCTCAACATGGTTCAGGCCGGCGAGCTCGACGGCGTCAGCCGCGATGCCGCGCAGAAGGATCCGGTCGCCTGGGCGGCGACGGTGACCGAGCAGCAGCTCATCATGCGCATCATCGGCGGCGGCGATCCTTCGGCTGAAGCAGATGTCCTCGCCCTTGCCGGTCAGTCAGAGCGCTCTTGCGCCCGTGGCAGCGACCCCCCTGGCTGACGACGCACCTGCCTCCTGACAGAGTTCCCGCAGCCGGCGACGTACTACTCGACCATCCCGCAGGTGCCCGACCGCGCCGGACAGCCCCGGCGCTACGACGTCAGCAGCTTGCGCGAGACCAAGAAGCGGCTCGAGATGGCTGCCGGTCAGGGCTCTGCCGTGTTTGACGAGATCGCCGTCGACCTGCTTGACGACTGCGTCGATCTTGCGAGCGATCGTACGTGCAAATCTTCGCTTTGACCATCCGCTTTCTTGAGTTGACATCAAGCTGTCTGACGGTGCATCGCAGACATCGGCAACACGGTCATCCAGAAGCTCTATGAGAACTGCTCGCTCCAGGCCCGGCTCTTGCTGCTCGAGCGGATCGCGCCTCATCTTGCCATGATCGGCGTCCACAAGAACGGCACGTGGGCGGCCCAGAAGGTGCGCTCTTTCCTCTTGCGCGACCAGATCGGCGAGCTGACCTCAACCCTCTGGTCGACAGATCATCGATTGCGCTACGACGCCAGAAGAGGTGGCTATCATCGCGCAGAACCTGCGCCCCTTTGTGCCACCTTTGCTGCTCGACCAGTACGGCAACTACGTCGGTGTGTCTGTGACTTTCGTCTCTGTGCCTCCGTCTGGCTCGCTGACCGCCAACTTCCCGTGCGCCCTGGATGTGATAGTTTCGGTCTGCCTGCGCTTCGGTCCGCCGACGACCGACTTCATCTTCGACGCCATCATCGCTCGCCTCTGGGGTAAGCCATCGTCCGCACCTTCTTAGGTCCGTCATCTTGTGCTAACCATTTCTGGCCGTTCAATGTACAGATGTCGCGCAGGGCCGCTATGGAGCGCGTAGCATCCGGACGTGCCTCGACAGCCCCAGCACGAGTGCCAGCCAGCGGGTCAGATCCCTTGCGGCCGTTTGTCTCTTGTCACCTGCTTCTGCTGATCAAGCCCCTTTCCGACCCACAGCGCAAGGTGGCGGTCAACATCATCCTCAACTCGATCCCTCTGGCGACATCGCCAAACGGGGCGCTTCTCGTCACGTGGCTTTTGGTCAGTACCTCTCGGGGTTCTGTCAATTCGGCTGACAGAGGGGCTGACCAGTCTGTCGCTGTTGCACTGCAGGAGTCGTCCCAACTTCCCGGTCGCTACTCCCTTCTCGCTAGCCGCTTCGAGCCCCATCTCGCTCATCTCTGCTCGCACAAGCTCGCGAGCGCGTCCGTCCTGCGCATCATCAACCAGCACGAGAGCCCCGAGGGTGCGTCGTCTCCCCGTCGACTGACAAGGGACTCTTCGCTGACGAGTGACGATGCTCAACCCCTCTCGCCAGCCACGACCCGCATCCTTCGCGGCCTGTTCCTCTCGCCGAACGACGAGACGCTGACTGAGGTGCTCCGGGATCGTGAGTGGTAGCTCGGTTGAGCCTCGGAAGCGTGTGTCGGCGGCTGATCGATTCCTCTCGCTTTGCAGAGATCCACGGCGTCTCGGTCGTCCAGAAGATCTTGGCCCTGGCCGCGACCGAGACCGATCGGCCGGCGTACGTCGAGGCGACGACGCGCGTGCTCACCAAGCTCAATGTCTCGACCTCGCAGACGTACCGCCGGATCCTGGAGGAGGTCGGTCTGCCCTTTGTGCCGCCCCCTCCGCCGGCGGTCTCGTCGTACAGCGCGAACATCGCCTACAGCAACCGCCAGCAGTTTGCGCCGCCTCCGCCGTCGCAGCTCTCGGCACCGTCATCGCTCCCGCCCGAGGTGCCGTACCCGCTCTACGGCGCCGGCGTCTCCATGTACGACTCGTCGCTCATGATGGGCATGAACACGATTGCCACCGCCGACGGCTGGGCCGCCTCGCCCATGGCGTCGCACCTCCAGCCGCTGCTCGTCGGTGGCGCCCACATGGACCAATTCCGGACCAACACGCTCTCGCCAACCTTCTCGCCCACGAGCGACCCCTTCAACCCGTTTGCCAGCCCACCCCGTCAGGAGCGCGGCCTCCCCGGCAGCGGCAACGGCGGTGGCGGCGGCGGCGGCAACGGCTTCCGGCGGTCGAGCGGCCGGACAGACCGCAGTGCTAGCGGCCGGTCGACGCCCCAGCAGCAGCGCCAGCAGCACCCGCAGGCCTTCCAGCAGGATGGCTCGTACGGAGGGCCGTCTCAAGCTCAGCTCGACTGGCAGCGCCGGCAGGGCCAGCAGGTGCGCCGAGAGCGTGCTGTCTGACCTGCTTCGGCAGACGATCCTTCGCAGCTGCTGACCACTCTTCCTTCGGTACAACGCCTGCAGTTCCCAATCGTCCCTTGAGCTGGTCTCATCACGTCCTTCGGCGAGCCCGTCGTCACGGAGCTCTGCATAACGCTCGCCGCGCTCCTCCATGCGCCGCCGCTCTCTAGGTCTGAGGCGGTCTTGCGACCCCTTCCTTTGTCTCTCTTCGCGCTTCACCCATCACACATCACACCCGCAATCCCACTCATCAACCACCGCCCCCCTCACCCACGGACACTGTCGTCTCTCTCGCCATCTTGCACATCCCGACCCTCGCTCGCATTCTCACCCCTGCCGCCGCCGACGCCCGACGGCGCGTCCACGTCGTCCCCAACCCTCTGCCTGCTTGCAAAACGCTCCCATCTCTCCTCTTCATCTCCAAGCTGTATCGCTCGCCTCTTCCTTGCCGTCTGCTCATCAACCTGAATGTGGATGGCGTTCCTCGCTCGTGTCGCTGTCGACAGGCCGCTGCTGGCCCGTGCAGCAGCAGATTGAGACTCCGGCCGCATCTCGCGCGCCCAGCGCCGGCCGGCTGCGGCCTGGCGCCGGACGCCCCCCTCCTCCTTCCGCGAGAGCCCGACCGACCCAACACCCGACCCCTCCTGCTCGCTCGCCTGCTCCCCTTCGCACCCTCACGGATCCTCGTGCGTCCCTCCCAATCGACGACCGGCAGTGCTTCGGAAGCTCGCTCCAGCCAGAGCGCTCATCGTCGACCGAGCCGGCCTCCGTCTGCGCGCGCGAGGGCCATCTGGCCGCCTGTTGTTGGGCGAGAGATTGAGGAGGCTGTCCCTCCGATCAAAGGAGGTCCAGCCTCCCTCCTCCGGTCGGGCCCCGTCCCGCACCCCCCTGCTCGGTCCCAAGCAGCATTTGGCACGAGAGCGGCTCTCTACGACTCGCCTGTGATGCTCGTCGATGGGACGAAGAGGAGGGAAGGAAGGGGAAACTCTACCGTCGGAGGATGCTGCTCGCCTCGCTTGTCTCAGCCCGCCGCTTCGACCCTACTCAGGAGCTGACATCCTTCCTCCTCATTCCTCGCTCCTTGCCCGACTCGTCTGGATGCCTCGCTGCTCCCGTCCGTGTGTCTGCTGCAGATCTCGTTGCCTCTCGCTCAAGCATGCAGACCATCAAATGCGTGCGTCCGCCGCCGGACCCTTTCGGCCCCCCTCTCTCTTCGGAGCTCGTCCGCACAGGCCGCTGACCACCTCACCCCCTCCCTTCGACTCTCCTCCTCCCTTCGACAGGTCGTGGTACGTGGGGAATTCGACAGGCCGAGGGGCAACCGGAGTAACCGCTGGAGACAGGCAGACTGATCTCTTGCCTTCTCTCGTCCGCGCAGGTTGGTGACGGAGCCGTCGGAAAGGTGCGTTCGGATCCCCCGTCACGCGACGGCGCTGCTGGCGGCGCCGAGATGCCGAGGACGAGAGTAGCAGCATCTGACCCTCTCTCCCACCTTGCCTGCACTTTCCTCGCCTTCTCAGACCTGCCTGCTCATATCATACACGACCAACGTCCGTATCTTGTCCTGCATCTTCGTCTCGTCCCAGGCTCAGGGGCTGACCGCGACCCACACACCCCCTTTCCTTCCGCCCCTCACAGAAAGTACGTGCTGCCGTCCGTAGCATGGCCTCGCCCGGGACGACTCTGACAGCTCCCTCTTGCTCTCGCCGATGATCGCTTTCTTCTGCAGTTCCCGAGCGAGTGAGTCCAGCGTCCGCCTGTCGATGCCCCCTCGGGAGTGTCCCTCCGGCGCTAACAGCCCCTCTTTCCCACCTCATAGGTATGTGCCCACCGTCTTCGACAACTGTACGTCTTTGACCTGCTTGGGCTGCATCCTCTCAGCGGAGGCCAGGTCTCTGACAAAGCCGTCCTCCTCGACCAACAGACGCGGTCACCGTCATGATCGGCGAGGACCCCTACACGCTCGGCCTCTTCGACACGGCCGGTCAGTTCCCGACGAAGCATCGCTGGCGCCCGATCCAGGCCGATCGACTGACGCGCCCTTTTCTGACCCCGCTCGCAACCGCCCTGCAGGCCAGGAGGATTACGACCGTCTGCGTCCGCTCTCGTACCCGCAAACCGACGTCTTCCTCGTCTGCTTCTCGGTCACGAGCCCGGCATCGTTCGAGAACGTCAAGGAGAAGTGGTTCCCCGAGGTCCACCACCACTGCCCGGGCGTGCCCTGCCTGATTGTCGGCACCCAGGTCGACCTGAGAGAGGACGCCGCCGTCTGCGAGAAGCTCGCCCGGCAGAAGCAGCGGCCCGTCCAGCACGACGCGGGCGAGCGGCTCGCGCGTGAGCTCGGCGCCGTCAAGTACGTCGAGTGCTCGGCCCTGACGCAGAAGGGCCTCAAGAACGTCTTTGACGAGGCCATCGTCGCCGCGCTCGAGCCGCCCGTGGTCAAGAAGAAGTCGGTCCCCGTCGATGGCCTTGCAACGCATCGTTCGATAGCACTGACCTTGCTCGATCGCTCGCCTCGTCCTCGCGTCTGCAGGAAGGGCTGCACCATCCTCTAATGATGCGCCGCCTTCCCCGACCATGCCGCTTCTCGGATCTCCGCACGCATACGCCCTCCACCCATCCTCTTCCTTTCTTCCTTCCGCGCTCTTCCGGTCCCGCCGTGCTTTCCTTCCTTCAACCATCCACCCTCGCCCCCCTTTCCGCCGCCGCCTCGCTTCACGACCAAGACGATGGGCCTCTCGAACTCTCGAGGGAGACACGACGAAGGGCCGAGACAAGTACCGGGGCAGTCTCCGCCGTTCGGTCGACCGTCCAAGGCTTCTCTTCCGTAGATTTGTCGTCGAGAGCTGTCGGTCACCCTCGTCCTCCGTTCCCGACTCGCTCCTCTTCTCACCTCCTTCCCTCCCCTCCCGTTACACGCGAGCCTCTTTGCATCTATCCCCAGTGTACACTTTCTGCTGTGCGCTCGTCGGTTATCGGGAGGGGATTCAGAGAAGCGGGTGCCTCGCCCGACTTGCGGCTGCTGCTGCACATAGCCCAAAGCCCGCAGCCGACGACCGTTCTGTCGCATCCCTCCGACCACAACTCGCCGCCCAAGCAACTGACGATACACCATGGATGAGGGTACGGGCGGATGCCCTCCGACAGCGCCAGCAAAGACGGTCCCGAATATATGTCCTCCTGCAGCCTTCTGCTCGACACTATGAACCGGCCCGGGGGCCCCGGACGGTGAGTCTCAGAGCATCAAAGGGGCTCGCCATCGGCCGGAGCCCTTGTTCGGCCGCCCTTTTGTCCCGAGGAGCCTACCCCTTGACACGCCTAACCTCACGGCGCCTTGTTCGGGCGGAGAAGACTGAGCTGATCGTCGAGCAGAGGTGATGAGCTCGCCGCTGACCTCCCGTCCTCCACTCCTCCCGCCGACCACCTTTTTTACCCTCTATCTGCGCCACCCCTCCCGTCATGCCTCCTCATGCTTTCGCCTCGCACGCTAGCACGGTCCGACGCAAGGAGGCTTGCGCTCTGTCCTGCCTCGCGACGACGCCGGTCGAAGCCTGTGCCGATGCCGCTTGCTCCTGTGCCTCGTCCAGCTGGGGACCGCTTGTCCTCGTGGGTCTGCCGCCTTGCGTTCTTACCCGGCCCACTGCTCCTGCCGCTGACTGCCACCGCTTGCCGCTCCAGACCTGTCTGCGATCCTCGTGCGAGACCGAGGCTGCTCTAGACAACGCCTACGGCCAGCTCCTGCAATACTGTCGAGCTGCAGTGCGTCCGCCTACGACGCCGATAATCGGGGTCATCCCCTGACCGTGCCTTGCTCTCGTGCACCTCAGAACTCACCCTTCACTTTGCCTGAGCCCTTCTTCACTCGGTCGGCCGGAGCTATGCCTACAGCTTCTGCCAGCCGGACCGGGCATGGCGTTGCGGCATCCTCGAGTGCTCCAGCGACTGCTCATGGCTCAAAGCCAGTTGACGTCTCGGCCATCGTGCGTAGCATTTTTCAGGTCGCCTTGAAGCTGATTTAACACTAATTTGCCCTCACTTGATGTCGGACAGATGGCCTCGCTTTGCTCCCTCCTCTTTGCAGTCGCTCTCGTTGTCGGCTACCTCGGCGTCCGGGACAAGCTTCGGCGTGCCCCCACACAGTCGACGACGACGAAGCCGACCCAATGGTCAGGCGGCCAGGCGGTAGCGACGACGCGTACGGCCGATTTGCGGTCGTTTGGCCGGGCAGCGGCCCAGAAGGACGCCGAGGCCGGCCGGCGGTCGAGCGTCTACGGCGCCAACACGTCGCAGTTCGACACAGCAGGTTACGCCGACCTCGAGCTCGAGGACCGCAGGCTGCAAGGTGCGTTTGCTGGCCTGCATCTTTGAAAAGACAGGCCGCGCGACGGCTGACCCCCTGTTCACGCACTCTACTACAGCCCGGCGCGAACGCGAGAAGGCAGCCGACCTGATCCGGAAGGAGAACCTCGATGGCCTCTTCACGGCCCCGACCCTCTCCCACGAGACCGCTGGCTCCACTCCTGCAACCGGCGAGCGATCGCGGGCCTCGTCTATTTCGTCCAAGGCTGCCTTCGACCACAAAGACGTCGTCGACTCGGACGTGGACGAGGACGACGAGGAGGGCCAGTACGTCACCTTGCCGACGCTCGGCATGGGCATGGGCGCCGGCGATAGCCTGTACGCACTCGGGTCGGCAAGTACCTTTGATCCTTCAACAAGCACCTTTGATCCTTCAACTCCGGGCACGAGCCGTTCGGCCGGAAGCAGCAGCCGCGGCGGTGACGCCTGGTCCCAGAGGGCGACGGGCGAGCACGGCGAGGGCCGAGGGGCCGTCAGGGACGACTAGTCGACGCTGTCAGTGCGAAGTGCACGCCCCTCAGCTGGTCAAAATAAGATTAGATGATATAGTCCTTCGTCCAGGCGCGCACCCGCTACGGCGCCTCGTCCTCGCCCTCTTTTGGCATCCAGAGGGCACACTTGCCGCTGCCGTTGCCACCGATGACGTGGTTGACGATTGATGGGTGGGCCGCCGTTACAGCAGGAACGGCCGTGATGCTGCGATGGAAGGGAAGTGGCCGCCAGAGTCAGTACGCGGCCAGCAGGAGCTTGAGTGCAGGCGGACGGACAGCTCGGGGTCGAAAAGGTGGGCGATCGGCTCGCCCGAGGCAGCAAAGACGTCGAGCGAGCGACGCATGCTGCCGACGGTGAAGAACCCGCCGTGCTCGGTGTACTCTGCGGTAGCAAGACTGACGATCAGCGGACGCAGCTGAGAATGCGCGCAGGAAGCCGACGGGGCGTACGACTCCACTGGGCGCGCAGGATCGACAGCCACCGGCCGGTTTGAGCGTCGTGTGGGATGGCGACCGTCGGCTCGCCAAACTCTGCTTCCGTGAGCGGCCGCTGCTGCTCAAAGGCCGATCTGCTGATGTCCCACACTGAAGGGAGGCGAAATGGCTGGTCAGCAGAGCCGAGCCAGACGGGGTGACGCGCGGGACAACTCTCGCGCTGACCTCGCAGGTGGTCGTCGTAGCTCGTCGTCAGGACACGGCCGCCCCAGGGGTCCCAGTACGCGCTCGAGCAGCTCTTGCCATGCTTCCACATGCCGCGGAGCAGGCCCTTGCCCTTCTTGCTGTCGGCGAACTCGACGACGTCGTCCGACGAGACGGAGCCCATCGGGAAAGTCCGCGGCGTCGAATCGTCATCTGCGAGCGACGATGAGACGGTGTTGGTCGGCCTCGGCATCGCGTGCAGCAGCCGTGCGTCCCAAATCCTGCGAGAGGGAGGCGCGCGATCAGCAACCCTAGCATGGCGAGGGATCCCATAGACGACAGCGAGGGCGCACCTGACGTTGCGATCGTTGCCGGCAGTGACGAGCAGGTGAGGCATCGCAGCTGGAGAAGAAAGAGCAGGAGCGGCGAGATGAGCTGCCTGACAGTCAGCCGCTACGCCCTCTGAGACGCACGGTTGATGCTGACTGCTCCGAGCTTGTTGCCCTCTCCGGCCTCCCAGCGGCGAGCCTTGCCGGCCGGACGCTCGCGCAAATCGGCGTGGCTGAGCCCGCCATGCTTGTCGGTGACCCAGAGCTCGTGCCCGCTCGGCGTCAGGTCGAAACTCGTCAGGAGGCAGTCGGTGTCGTTCGCGGCAAAGACTTCGGTCGAGGCCTGGCTGGCTAGGTCGAGGCTACGGACCGTGCAGTCGTAGGAGCTCGTCAACAGCTGGCGGACGACAGTGGTAGACAGCGCGTGTCAGTAGCAAGAGCAGACAAGGATTCTAGAGTCTGAGGCGCACCTTCTTGTTGTCTGAGGGCGAGACTCTGATGCAGCTGATGCTCGACCTGCCGTGCGCCTGCAGGCTCCAATGCTTGCCCTCGCCATCCTCCTCGTCGTCCTCGTCCGCCTGCTCGCCGTCCTCGCCGGCGTGCTCGTCGGCCGGGGCGAGAGCGTCCCAGATGCCGAGCGAGCCCGTCTTGTCGCCGACAAAGACGAGCGTCTTGGCCGGATCTGGGTGGACCGTCATCGAGAAGACGCGGTCGGCCGTCACCTTGGCGAAACGGGCAATGTGGCACTGCTTGAAGGCCTGCCGGAGCTCCGTGACGCCCTTGGCGGCCGCTTTGGCGTCGGACCCGCTGAGCGCGGCCGGCGCCGTCGCCCGGTCGGTGTGGGCTGCGCCGGCGAGCGTCGACGACAGCCTCTCGAGGTCGGCCTCGGGGATCGGCTCTGGCAGGTTGTCGAGCGTGTAAGGGCCGTGGGTCGCCCGCCGCTTGGCCTCGCGCATCGCCGCCCGCTCCTTGTCCTCCTCCTCCTCCTTGATCCGGAGGACCTCCGAGTCGGCCTGGACGCCCTGGAGCCGGGCCGACGCTCGCCGCGGCGCGATCTCGGACGGCGTCGGTCGCGGCTTCTTCTCGCGCTTGACAGGCGCGGCCGGCGCCGACCGCTTGGCCGGGACGCCGAGTGCTGCTGATGAGCCGGCCTCTATGCCGAGCGACTTGAGCAGGGCCTCGTTGGCGGCGATGTTGGCCAGGCGCTGGCGCTCGCTGCAGGCGAGAGAGGCGGGTGGCGCGTCGCGAAGCGTGGGGCGGCGACTAGCAGGTCAGTGTCGAGCATCGAAGCAGGATCCGAAAGCAGCGCCAGCTGGAGACAGACTAATCGTTGTTCTCGTCGTCCGACATCGCTCGTCGCTAGCTTTTTGGAGGGGGTTCGGCAAGAAGGGTGCTGCAGCAGCCGTCGAAGCTCGACAGGTCGCGTCGATGGACGACGGGGGCGGGGCCGCGTTACGCCCCTTAAATGAGCGGCGTTACGGTCTATGCGTAACGCGCCGTAGCGTGGCGCAGTGCGCCGGCAGTGAGCCCGCTGCCCTTCCTCGCCCTCAACCTAGCTGCTGCCGCCGCTTCGCCCGTCCCTTCCTGCCCTTCAAGAATCAAGACCAGAGCTCGCAACGATGCCGCCGCGCCGCAATGGAGTCATGGGCCCGGCCAGTGCCCTCACGTCGTTCCTCAGGGTGCGTCGCTCCACTTGCTCAGTAGCGATAGCTCGACCGCGCGCTCGCAATGTGGCGAATCGTCCCCTCCTTTCATCAAGGACTGACCGCCCGCCTGCTTCCTCCTCACTGTTGCAGGACCAAGGCATCACCGCCCGTCACGGCACAGGCTACCAGCCCAACGCGCCTCCTCCGGCCATCGCAGAGGACGAAGCGCCTGCTGCCAACGCCGTGGCCGGACCGGGCCCGAGCTCATCCGCCGCCGCGAGTGTCGGCCCCTCCGGTCGGGGCGCCAACCTCGACCCGGAGCAGCTACGGGCGCTTGCAGAGAGCGACGATGAGGAGGTTGTCGTCCGCAAGAAACGCAAGGTCGCTCAGGTGAGTCGTCTGCCCGGCCGGAGCCTTGCGGCTCTATGCGAGCCGTCGCTCGTCTCTGCGGGCGCGCGCGCCGCACAAACCTCGTCATCTCATCCTCTGCCTCCTCCGCACTCGCTCAGGCAGCTTCCGACTCGTCCGACATCGACAACTCGGACGCCGAGTCGTCGCTGACGCCGGCTCAGAGGAAGAAGAAGACGCTCGAGAAGCTTGCGACCAAGAAGCGGTCGGCGGCGGCGGCCAAGGCCACTGCTAAGCTCGCGTACGCTGACGACTCGGATGACTCGGACGACCTCGACGGCTCGGCAGCGATCGCCCGGCGCAAGAAGGCCGCCCTGGCGGCGGTCAAGAAGGGCTCGGCCGGTGCGCCCCAGATCGGCAGCCGGATGACCTGTGGCGAGTGCCACAAGCAGTTTACCTACGTGCGTTGCCCATCCGGCGAGGTGTATGCGCTGCTGCGCGCCGCTTCGTTCTCTGCGCTGACCACCCGTCGTTTACTCCCTCCCAGTCCAAGTACTCGCCACCTGCGCCCGATAATGAGGGCCACTTCCTCTGTCACCTCTGCTCGAAGGCTCTCGGCTTCGCCGACTACAAGGGCCCGCAGGCGGCGCCCAAGAAGAAGGTCGAGCGGCGACAGGTGCGTCCCAGCCGACCCCAAGAAGCGCAGACGAGCTGGTCGGCTAGATGCTCACCTCGCGCCTTGCCCCTCAGATCGTCCACTACGAGGCCAAGAACCGGGTGCCGGCGCTGACCGACGTCTGCATCTCGATCGTCGCCCGGCACGTCGAGGACGTTGAGAGCCTGGGCGACATCGGTCAGGAGAACATGCGCCGCGTCAACAACATCATCTGCAAGAACCGCAAGATGTGCGTCCCTGCGTCTTTCTGGAGCTGTGATGGATCATGCTGACAGTCTTGGCGGCCCCACGGCAGGACCAAGCACACTGCGACGCTCTTTTACGACTCCAGCGTGGTTGACCTGACGATGAAGGACTGCACGCGTGCGTTCCCGTGACCGACTCTTGGGGTCCCGCTTGGTTGCCCGACGAAGCTCATCTCCCACTTCTCTCTTTCCGCCGCCAGTCATCGACGCCGAGGGCTTTGAAACGCTTGCCGGACTCTGCCCGTCGCTCCAGAAGCTGCACCTCTCGCTCTGCGGGCAGATGCAGTCGTCATCGCTCCTTGCGCTCGCCAAGCTCCAGCACCTGCGCCGGCTCGAGCTGTACGCGCCCTTCCTCGTCCGCAAGGAGGCCTGGGCCGAGTTCTTTGAGCGCATGGGCAAGCGCGCCGGCGGCGGGCTCGAGGGCCTGCTCATCCGCAACTCGCCCCGGATGGACGAGGCCGCGCTCGAGGCGCTCGTCGAGTACAACCCGGGTCTCAAAGAGCTCCGGCTCAGCTTGGTTGAAAAGTGTGCGTGCCATCCTCGCGAAGATTTACGAATGCGGGTCGCTGATGCATCACCACCACTCGCAGTCGCCGAGTCGTGGCTGGACAAGATTGCGTGGCTCAGGAACCTGACGCTGCTCGACATCTCGTACCCGGCCAAGTCGCTCGATGGCACGACGGCCGTCGGTGGTGCGCCGCAGCCGGGTGGCGGCGCCGCCGCTGAGGGAGGCTTGATGTCGACCGCGATCGATGCGGCCGTCACTCCGCCTGCCGAGGGCTCAGCCGAACACCTCGCGCAAGAGGAACGTCGGGCGGCGGTCGATCACTCGGCCCATAGCGTCGTCAACGTCCTGGCGGCGTTGGGACCCAACCTGACGCACCTCTCGCTCGCGGGCCACTCGTTCCTGACGGCCGACGTCCTCGCCGAGGGCATCGGCAAGCACTGCCCGAACCTGACGCACCTCGACCTGTCGGACCTCCCGCTCCTGACCGACGATGAGACGTCCGCGTTCATCGCCGCCTGGGCGCCGGTCGGCCTCGTCGACGTTCGGCTCAAAGCGTGCCATGCGCTCGGGTCGGCGACGCTCGAGGCGCTGCTCGCGCTCAAAGGCGAGCTTGAGACGCTCGACATTGCCGGTTGGAAGGATTGCGATGAGGAGATCCTCCGGACGATCGGCAGCAAGAAGGGTAGCAGCCTGCGCGAGCTCGACGTCAGCTGGTGCCGTGCGTTCCGGCTCTGCGTCATCGGGCCTCGTACGCGCTCTCGCTGACTCGCACTCCCTCTGCCGCTGCCCGCAGGCAACGTGACCGACTTTACGCTCAAGGAGATTATCGACCATGCGCCGATGCTCGAGAACCTCGCCGTCTGGGGCTGCATCTCAGTTACGCGCAACCATCCACGCCGCAAGACACTTAAGGTGCGTCATTCTCGATCCTCACAGTCGGGGCGGGCGGGTGTGGTAGGAGGAAGGGGACGCTGCCGGGCTAGCAACCTCAAGCTTTGCTCCAGTAGCAGGCGCCGAGTGGGACCGCCTCCCGCGTGCTGGGCCGCTTATCTGTTTACTAGAAGGCGTGCCCCGCATCAGCGGGCGCGGCAGCCGGCAGCCGGGGTCTCCCGCCCGCTAGCAAACCGATGGGCTGACGGCCTTGGATTTGTCCTCCCCTCCCTCCCAACTGCGCCTACCGCTCGCTCTCGCGACCCTTCCCCCTCCTTCGCGCGGACGGCAGATCCTCGGCGTCGAGTCGCACGAGTTCGGCAGCGCCGTTCTTGCCTGATAAAGGCGGAGGGCGCGGGGGGGGGGGGGGGGGGTCTGGATGCCGCGCATGTTGGTCGCTCGGTCGGGCGGCGAGCTGGGGAGGCGGACGTCAGCAGAGCAGCTGCAGCCAGCAGGCGGCGCTGGCTCCGTTGCCGGCGGGCGTGTCTCGTGCTAATCGATGAGCCAAACGGGGCAAGTCGTACATGCACAGGGGGCGGTCTCGTCCGGCTGTCGTTCGCGCGCGTGCCGCATCGCCTGACGGCCAGTTTGGCTCTGCGCGCGCGCCCGACCTTCATGGGGAGGATCGGCCAGCTGGCGGAAACCCTGTTCCGACGGCGGGCGACGGCTGCGTCGTCTCGCAGAGCACCAGGTCGTCAGCCCTCCCGGAGGAGAATGCTCGCTGAGCGCCCTCTGCGCGCTCTCTTGCACGAGTAGACCTTGCGTGTGATAGCACGGATGGCTTGCTCTCGGCGGCAGGTCACCGGCGGACATGAGCGAGCAGGAACATGGGCTGCTGGCCGGCCGGCCGTGCCGAGCGGCGTGCTTTGGGGGAGCGTTGGTGGCTGCGGCGGTGGCCTGGGCCTGCTGAGGCGGTCGGTCAGGGCGGCGGGGCTCCGCGCGCGTCTGTCGCGCCCGCGGCCGGTCGAAGGAACGAACCGACCGAGCCTGCTGCTGTGCTCCCGCCCCGACCGACAGCTCACCCTTACCCGACCCCTCCCCTCCTAGCAACGCTCGACACGACCCTTCTCGCTCCAAGCCGCCTCCGTCCGCCCGCGCCCTCCGTCTGAGCAGCTCGCCAAGCCCCCTGCCGTGCTTCGCTCGCAAGCCCGGTCGATTGTGCCCGCTCTCCCCTTCACCCACCCAGGCCCCCTCTCCCCCCTTCTTCCCTGCCCTTCCTCCGGCCCGCCACGGGTCCTGCTAGCCAAGACGTCGTCCCGGACGAGTACCCTCAAGAGCATGCCGACCAACCGACGCCGGCTGGCCGTCGGCAACTGCGTGCGTCCTCCCTCCCGTCCCTAGCCGCCCGCCCCTCGCTGCCTTTGTCCGCGCGCCGGCCAGCGCGCCGCTCGCTCGCTCGCTCCTTGGAGCCGGCCGCGGCGGCGGCCGCCGCGCCGCCCAGGGACCGCGAGGTGCCCTTGTTGCGCCCGTCTCTTCGGCTCGGCGTCAGCCCCGTTGACGGATGCCCTCCCTGGCCGTCACTGGATGAGTATATGCTGACCCGCTGCTGCCGCTCTTGCCCATCCAGAGCCATTGCTCCTGCGACGAGGTGCGCGCGCTCAGTCTGTCCGTGACCGGCCTGCGGCCCAACGCCGCCCGGGGCGAGCTTGGAGCAGCGGAAACGTGGCCGGCCGGCTGGCCGAAACCAACCCAGCGCGCTTGCTGACCGACCTTCGCACGCCACCCCTTGCCTCACTCGCACGCTTCCCCGTCTGCTTATCGTCTCTTCCCCTGCTCGCCCTCTACGCGCGATGGCTGGTTCGCGGCTCGCAGACGATGACGAGTCTCTGGCGGACGGGCCTCAACAAGGAGCGCCTCTGGTGCGTCTGCGCGCGCGCACGCGCTCGGGTCACCCGCCTCTCGGCGCCCTGTGACTGACCCTGGCTGGTGACCGGTCCCCCTCTTTCCTCCTCCCTCTCCCCCGCCTGCGTCCGCGCGCCTCAGTAATGCCTGCGGTCTCTACGTCCAGACGCACGGTCGGATGCGGCCGCTCGCCGCGCTCGGCGCCCGCAAGAAGGCTGAGGCCCAGGCGGCCAAGGCAAAGAGCGAGCGCGCTGCGCTTCCCGACGGAGGCGTGCGTACCTTCTTGCCCGTTGCTGCGTGTCCCCGTCTGACGGTCACCTCGGGCTGACACGTGATGCTCGTTTGCCTCGACCAGGCTGCCAAGGATCCCGCCCGCAAAGTTGACCGCCCGCGGCCGACGCCAGTCCCGTCGTCCGTCTCGTCGTCGGTCGGCTCGCTCCCGGGCGGTGTCGCCGCCGCCGGCGGTATCGTCCCGGCCAACGCCCAGCCCCGAGGGCGGTCGCACTCGATCTCGACGACGACCGAGTCGTCCCTGCCCTCGCCGCCTAACTCGACGGCCGACCTGCCCTCGCCGCCGGCCCGGCTGCCGACCGAGTCGCCGCCGCCAACGACCCTCATGTCGGCCTCGCTCGGCCGTCTCGACGGCGCCGCCATGGCAAGGGCAGGTCTCTCGGCCGACGCCGACTTTGCCTCGGCCAGCGCCGCCGCCCGGGCCAAGAAGGGCCAGAAGCGGCATTCGATCTCGGGCGGCTCGTCCGGCGGCTTCCCGCACCTCGCCGGGCCGGGCAACCCCATCGTTCTCAAGGCGCCGACGGCCAAGAAGAAGGCCCGCTTCGAGCAGGCCGGCCAGCCGCCGTTCAGTCGGCCGGCCGGCCACCCTTCCTACTCGCTCTCGGACCTGCCCCGGCCGTTGACGGCCCTGAGCGCGTCCGTCCCCGTCTCGTCGCCCATCTCGATCCGCCCGCCAGGCGGCGGCGTGGCGGCGGCGACCGGCGACGTGCCGTGCTCGCGCTGCGCCGAGCTCCTGCCGCTGAGGTCGGCTTCGGTTTCGATGTCGGAAGACCCGATCTGCGACCGCTGCGCCGACGCGCCCGGCCAGCACCACCACCTCAGCAGCCATGGCGCGCCGCAGCCGCCCCGGCGACACGGCCACCAGCGGGCGTTCTCGTCGTCGTCTGTCCCCGTCCGGTCGTCGATGGCCGCCTACAGCAGCACCTTCTCGGGCGTGCCGACGCCGCTCGAATCCTGGGACTCGGGCGACGAGGATTACGAGATTGTCACCCGGCCGTCGTCGCCCGTCCAGCCCCAGCCGCGCAAGCTCCAGGCCGGCTGGTCGCTCGAGGAGGAGTTCTCGTTCCTCGACACGGTCGACTCGGACGACGAGGCAGCGCCGCCGGCCCAGCCGACGCTCGCAGGCTGGGGCGGGCCTTTCTTCCGCAATATGCCGATGCCGCCGCCCAAGCTGCCGAGCGCTGTCGCCCAGCACACGGCCGCTGCCGCCAGCGCTCAGGCCGCCGCCGCCGCTGCTGCGGCCGTCGCATCCTACCCGTCGCCGGTCTCGAGCTTCCTCGGCTACCAGAACGGTCACCAGCGGTCGTCGACGTCGTCGCCCTCATCGGCCTCGTCCCAGTCGCCGTTCCCGTCCAACCTGCCGACGCCGGGGGGCGACGGCCACCATGGCCCCGCCGGCCTCCACCTCCTTGGCGGCAACGGCGACTACCCCGGCCCGGCCTCGCCCATCACCGACGGCGGCAGCCTGCACTCGCTTTCGCAGCGGCGCGGACTTGGCTCGGCCAAGCTCCACTTTGGCAACCCGTCAGCGCCCGTCGGCGCTCAGGGCTTCATCCCGGCCGGCACCGCCCCTTCCTCGGGCCGGGTCGGCAAGCCGCCGCCGATCACGACCCTTTTCTCGCACCCGACCGGCGGCGACCTCGAGTTTCTCGTCCGGGCCGGCCCGCCGAGCCCGATCGTCTTTGGCTCGAATGCCATGCGGCGGACGCACAGCGGCACCGGCGCGAGCGTGCTCGGCCTCGGCGGCACCTCGAGCTCGCTCCACCAGCACCATCACTCGCATCACCACGGCCTCGACGACCACCACATGACCGGCCAGGACGTCATCATGAGCGACGAGGTCGAGATGGAAGACCTCCAGTGAGGGACACTCTGCGTCCCTGCCTCGGCTTTCCCACGACGGCGAGCGCCTCTACCGTCAACCCTTTCATCCACTTCAACCCTTCCTCTTACCTTTGGGATCCACGCTGCACACACGTCTTCGCACTGCCTCTGCCCCCCCCCCCCTCCCCTCGCCCCGACCCTCTCTCTCCCTCGTGAGTTACTCATGGTCTTCTCAGGCTTCTTTGCTTGCATGCGCTGACCTTCTTTTATCGTTTCTCGTCTTGCTAGACGTCAACGACGCCCTCGACTGCCCTCTCGCGGGCCGGAGGCAAAACCAAACGAACGAAGGCCCCCCTTCTGCCTCTCCTCTTTCCCCCTGCCCGTCCACCAACCGAGAAGACGCGCGCCCGTCCGGCCAGCGATGACCTGGCGCAAAGGCGTTCGCACCCCAAACACCTCCCTGTTCACGTTGTACTCTTGCTTCCTCTTTCTCTTGCTGAGGACGATCTCTTTCGAAGGTCGCCCGGCCCGGCCTCGCCGGTCTCCCGCCCCGCACATCCCGCGTTCCGAACCCCTCATCATCAACACCCCGCGCGCCACCCCCCGGTACCCTAACCCCTTTCTACCCTCCCAGTACATAGGACGTCCGTGCGCCTGTCGGCGGTCGTCCGCCCCTGTCGCCGCTCCTCCTCCAAACCCTGTACCTCCCCCCGCACCGCGCGCTGTTGCCTTTACTCCCCACAAAAAGCCTTTGACCGGCGGCCCACCCGCCGGTCGTCCTATCCCAAACGCAGCTTTCCCTTGACTCCTGCTCGATGGTCGCTGGTCGGTCGGGCCGAATCCGGGCTTGCATCCGAACGTCCCGCTGCGGGGCCCCGTCAGCCAGCAGCAGCGCGCGCGCCGGTGAGCGACGTCAGCAGGCGCAGAGGCAGACCGACGGCCCGGAGGCGAACCTCAATCTCAACCCCTCGACCCACACCCTTCACTCCTCCCCAACATAGACACCATCCCCTAGCAGCCTCACAGATGTGCGCACCTGCTTGTCTCGCCATCCACCTGTTCGTCCCGAGCTGATTCGCGCTCTCTTGCGCAGGGCTCCAATCGACACGTTCAAGAAAGCCGGCGACGACGGCGAATTCGTCCCGGGCATCCAAGGCGAGCCGCTCAGCCCTCTCCGCTGTGCCGTCGCTCTGCAGCACCCTAGCTGACCCCGACGTCGGGACGCGACAGACTATGCGATGATCGGATCGCTCCGGACGGCGGCCATGATCTCCCTGACGGGCAGCATCGACTCGTTCTGCATGCCGGTCGGTGCACCTCGCTCTCAGCCGAGCTGCCTCCGGAGCTTCCGACGAGCTCCGAGCTGACCTTGCCCTGCCTCCGACCTCACCCTCCCACCCAGTACTTTGACTCGCCGAGGTGCATCCTCGCTGCTGCCGGTCTCTTCCTCATCGCCTAGCTAACTTCCTCTTGTCTTGGGACGATTGCCCCGCAATCGCAGGTAAGAGCGAGCTTGTCCCGGTCAGCCGGCTCGCTCGGTCAGAGTCTCGCGGGGCTGACGTCGCCGACTGCGTGCTGCCCCCCTCCTGTTTGGACCACCATCTCATCCTGCGCTAGCATCTTTGCCCGGATCGTCGACAAAGACAAGGTGCGATCTGCTGCACCGAGTGGTCCGCCCGGCCGCGACCTGATCATTCCGCTGACGACGCGCGGGCTGCTCGATCGCTTTGCTGGACGCTCCAGGGCGGCCACTTCCAGATCAAGCCGACCTCGCAGTTCACGACCAAGCAGGCCTACCTGCCATCTAGGTGAGAGAGAACGCCTAGCTGTAGGGAGACAGGACGGACGCGACTGACGCGACGTGGTCTTGTTGCAGCAACGTCCTCGCGACCAAGGTGCGGCCCGTCTGACCGGCGCCTGATCGAGAAGGCGCAGCGCTGACGGCTCCTCCCACCCGGGGCTCCGCTTCTCAAGTTCCTGTCGGAGGAGGGTGTCGGCTCGGTGACGGATCTGCTCGTCCCCAAGTCGTCGACCAAGCCCGGCAAGACCTACCTGCCCTGGCTCGTCCGCCGGGTTGAGGTCATCCGCGGCAAGCTCAACTTCCGCGTCGAGTGCATGCCCGGCTTCAACTACTGCCGCGACAAGCACACGACCGAGGTGCGCAGCCTCTCCCGCTCCTCGTGGTCACACTGTCGGCTGACCTCTGGCCGGCGTCCGACCCGTCCCTTTCGCCTCACACAGTTTGTCCGCGACGACTCGCAGGTCGCGTCGAAGGAATTCGGCAAGCAGAAGGTGCTGTTTACGAGCCCTGACATCAGCATCGACGTCCGAGTCGTCACCTCGGGCGAGGACCTCTACGCCGTCGCCGGCGAGGATGAGATCCGCAGCGAGGGCTGCGAGAAGAAGATGGCCGGCGACAACGAGGTGACGACCGGCTCTGGCCCGATCGTCGACTGGCAGGAGCTCGACCTGACGGGCCAGGGTCACCTGAGCACCGGCGCATACGCCGAGTTCGAGGTCCGTCGCGTCTACTACGAGGCCTGCTCGGCTTCCGAAGACTGACGTTCGCTTCGCGACCCCTGTATGCAGCTCCGGGAGGGCGAGGTCGTCGACTTCATCCTGCGCCAGGTGCCCAAGGACGGCTTCAAGCGGTCGGCCGCCAACCGGGCGACCGAGGCGACCAAGGAGATGGCCGAGCAGCTCGGCGTCGACCTCTCGACCCTCGCCCGGGGCGTCTCCAAGATCCGATCGGATGAGGACCCGATCCTGAGCTCCAAGCTCGTCCAGTCGCTCATCGAGCAGACCAACAGTTACTGGATCAAGTGGATCTCCGCCTGTGCGTCCCTTTTTATCGTGCGCGTCACGACAGCTTGTGGTCCAGACCTAACGCTCATTCCGCAGGCAGTTACAAGGGGCGCTGGCGCGAGGCCGGTGCGTCCCCTTTCGCCGTCCATGTTACGACACTTTGTCGCCCAGGATTGACGCGTTTCTCCTGCAGTCCAACGGCAAGCGCTCACGCTGAAGATGCTCGTCTACGAGGAGACTGGCGCTATCATTGCCGCCCCGACCTTCTCTCTGCCCGAGCACATCGGCGGCACGCGCAGTGCGTCGTCCCTTTGCTCTCGCTTCGACCAACCCATCTTCTGACGTCCTGACCTTTCATCTGCGCGTACCACCATCAGACTGGGGTCAGTCTTTCTCGTTTACCTGTGTGACGACCGGCTCTTCCTGCTGATCGGCTCGACTTGCAACTCTCAGACTACCGCTTCACTTGGATCCGCGACTCCTCGTACGTGCCTGGCTGACACAAGCGTCCGACGCCGGTGCCGACCTGACGTTTGATTTCCTCGCTCGCCCCTGCAGCTTCACCCTCTACGCTCTTGTGCGCCTCCTCCCCCGTCTTCCCTCGGCTAGCATCAGCGCATAAGCTGACCTCAACTGTATCACAGATCCGGCTCGGCTACACGGCCGAGGCCAACGCCTTCATGGACTTCATCCAGCAGCGGCTGTTCGAACGCAACTCGGACGGCTCGCTTCAGATCAGTGTGTCCTGCTCCCCCTTGAGCTGAGCGTGGTAAATGAGCGATAACTGACCTTGCGACGCACTCTCTTCAGTGTTGGTCTCCTTCCTATTGCGAAGCCCCATCGGCCGCCGCCTGAAGTCAGAGTGACTGACGCAACCCGCTCACCCGCGCCTCAATGTCCGACAGGTACACCATCCACGGCGGCAAGGAGGCGCCTGAGGAGGAGCTCACCCACCTCGCCGGCCACAAGGACTCGAAGCCGGTCCGAATCGGCAACGGTGCCGTCGACCACCTCCAGCTCGACATCTACGGCGAGCTCATGGACTCCATCTACCTCGCCCAGAGTGCGTCCAGCTTATCTTTTTGCACCGCCGAGGCACGCCACTGACACTGTACCGCCTGTCCTTCGATGCGCCCCTTCAGAGTTCAGCAAGCCGCTGTCCTGGAGCATGTGGGTAGCTACGCGGGAAAGTCAGTCAATCCATAAGCGACAGTGCTTCTGCTGCCGGCCCCGCCCGTAGGGTGCTTTGCACGCTTGTGTGTTCTATTGGCTGACTCTCGTTCCGCGATCCAACGGCGCAGTGGTCGACTACGTCTGCGCCAATTGGAACCAGCCCGACCTCTCGATCTGGGAGGTCCGCAACCAGCAGAAGGTCCGTCCTCTGCCGGCTCTGGGAGGTCAGAGACTGTCTTCTAAGTTCTGACCCGTCTTATGCTCTTCACTTGCAGAACTTCCTTTACTCGAAGATCATGCTTTGGGTCGCTGTCGACCGCGGCCTGCGCCTCGCCGACAAGCGTTCGCTGCCCCTCAAGCAGCGCGACAAGGTGCGTTGTCGCGCGGGGGGTTCCTTTCTGTTGACGCTCAGCTGACGCCCGAAGGATTACTTCTGCAGTGGCTGGCCACGCGCGACGAGATCTACGGTGCGTCAAGCGCTGCCTCTGCTTGTTGACCCGTCCGCTTACAAATACTGCTCTCTCGCTCACCCAGAGGAGGTCATGACCAAGGGTGCGGCCGTCTGCCCCGCTTCCCGTAAACTCGCGTCTTAGCTGACCCCGTCTCACCCTTCAAGGCTGGAACGAGGAGGAGAAATTCTTTGCCCAGGCCTACGAGAGCCTCGACGTCCTCGACTCGGCTGTCCTCATCAGTACGTCTCTCGCAGGCGTCAGTAAAGCAAAGTATCCTGCGCTCACCTCGTCAGCTGCCTCTCTCAGTGCCCCTGACGTTCTTCATGAGCGCCGCGTGAGTCTGCGTCGTCGTCAAAGGGACTGCTAGGCTAGGTGGCTGACCTCGGACCCCTCTTACAGCGACCCGCGCTTCCGCAGCACGCTCGACCGCATCCTGCGGACCCCCGAGAAGGGCGGTCTCACCACCAACAACGTCCGTCGCCCGCCGGCTTGATCGACGGTACTCCCCATTGCTGCACAGCTAACAGCTGCCCTGTCTTTTACTGCAGCTCGTCTTCCGGTACGACACCTCGAGTGCGTCCAGCTGCTGACCGTTCCACGTATCGCAGGCTCGGTTGCTGACGCTCTGCCGCCTACCCTACAGAGGTCGAGGACGGTGTTGGAGGGGCAGAGGGCGCCTTCACGCTGTGCACGCTCTGGGCCGTCGAGGCGGTCGCGCGTGCTGGCGCCTACGACCCGTCTCTCCTGCCAAAGGCGACCGCCATGTTCGAGGGTGAGTCGGCGCAGCTGTATCTGCCCAAAGTCGATCCTCTAGCTGACCGATTGCGCCTTCCTGCTCAGACCTCCTCGGCTACGGTGCGTGTCAGCTTAGGTCTTGTCCCCTGCGGTTTGCAGCGTTGACTCCTTTTGACCCTCTCTCGATTGCGCAGGCAACCATGTCGGCCTCTTCGTGAGTGACCGCAACGGTCTTGTAGCCTGGATCTCGGCTAACGCCCTCTGTCGTCCCTGCACAGTCCGAGGAGATCTCGCGCGGCGGCGAGGGCCTCGGCAACACCCCGCAAGGCTTCTCGGCTGTCACCCTCATCTCGACGGCGTACGTCTCGGATCAGGCTTTGCTCGGCTGCGCAGCCGCTGACCTTCCCTCCCCCGTCGTCACTCCAGGTACAATCTCGATCGCACCCTCTCGGGCGGCCATTTCTGATTGGCTGCGTCCACTCACGCTGCCCTCCAGAATCGCAGCCTGTACCACCAAATCGGCGCGCAAAGCGCCTCATCATGTGCACATCTCGAGCTGTATCAATGCCCTCCCTGCGTCTCGGTCGCCTGACGTACGGCGGTGGCCTCGGGAGGCGACTGGCTCGTTAATGCCTTCCTGAGGGAACAGGATAGGATCAGGGTCGGGTCTGCGTTGCAATTTCTAGACGTGCATCCGAAGGATCGAGCTAGGTCAGAGCAAGCGAACGACGTCGAGCATGTCGGTTCGCGTGGCGTGGTGCAAAGAACTTAGCAGCCGCGGTGCGCAAGCAGAGAAGGAGCTCGCCTGGCGCCAATTAGTTCGCATGTGTGTCATGGCATCTGAAGCGCGCGTAAGAGCCCAGTCTAGTACGGCCCGGTGCGCCAGTCGAGCGGGTTGTCGCCCTCGGTGGCAGCTTTGTTGGTGGCGTCTGCGGTCGGCGCCCTCCGTCGGCTCGTTGTCGTGCCGTTGCTGACAATGCGCGACACGCGGGTATTTGCGCGCTCGACCTGGCGATGCTCCTCATCGTTGTCAGACGAGTCCGGGTCGTCGTCGTCGCGCATGCGCTCGTTGAGGTCGTACGGGAGCGGCAGCTCACCTGTCGAATTTGGGGGTCGTCAGCCTCAGCGCTAAAGGCACAAAGTCGGACAAGGAAGAACACGGACGGGTGACGCGATACTGATCGACGTTTCCGACCATCTCGTTCTCGACACGGACTGAAGCCATGGCAAGGGGGCGGCTGGTCAATGCGAGACCGGCAGTAAAACGCAGACGAGCCACGCACAAAAATTCCACTGGAAGCGTCGCAGCATCTCGAGCGCGTAAAAGACTAGGGAGCGAGCGCACGTTGAGGTCAGTCGAAGTCAGGCAGGCTATAGAGGGTCCGGCACGCACTGAAGGAGCGCAGGCGGATGTTGCGGCCGGTGGCGGCGTCGATGAAGCCGAGCCAGATAAAGCGGATGCCGACGTTTGTGGAGATCGCAAACCAGTAGGCGTACGACTTGCCACGGTAGATCTTCTCGGTCCGCAGGAAGCGGGCCTTGGGGCTGCAACGAAGGGTCGAGCAGGATTGTCAGAGCTTGGCCCGCGTTGCGAAAACAGCATACCGCAGCCGGAACGCACTCCATCACACTCCAATCAATCAGGAGGTCCCACGCGCTCGTGTAAACGCTCGTGACGGTCGCAAAGACGACCCAGGCGGGAAACGAGTCGTCCTTTTGCGAGGAGCCTGGCGGGAGGGTAGCGAGAGTGGGTCAGCGTTAGCTTCCGCAAAAAGCCGCGAACCGAACAAAAGGCCGACCTCGACCGCGCCAGAGGTAGAAGCAGATGAAGGTGATGATTGTCGCTAGGTATTTGCCAGCCTGTAATCGCAAGGGTAGCGAAGGAGGCGGTCAGCACACTACGTCGGGCGAGCACCCGTGTCACGAGGGACGCACGTTGATGAGCTGGATGCCGACGCGAGACTCGCGCCAACGCTGCAGGCACTGCAGAAGGCGCGCGAGCGGCGGCAGGATGGAAATGACGACGACGACCCAGCTGTCGTAGTTGTTGCACTGCTTGAAGACGTCCTCTGGCCAGCCTTTTGACTGGGCGCAGCCAAGGAACCTGCGGTGGCAGCCAGTCGTGTCAGGTGTTGCAACGACGGGCGCTCGCAGCATACTACGCACCAAATGTTGTAGAGGGAGAATATGAGGGAGTTGAGCTCATCTGCGCCGTATCGAGAGGGGGAGGGTCAGTAACCAAGGGCAGACACGGGTTTGAGGGAGTAGACGGACCGGCGAGCTGTCGGTTGGTCACAAGAGGGTCAGTTCAGTCGACGATTAGGCAGTCACATCAAGGGAGGCCGGACGCACGAAAAACGCTGCAAACTCGACCCGACTGTAGCCCGGCGTCAGGACGCGGAACAGAGTACTGTCGAGCGGGTAAGGGCAGTCGGGTCAGCGCAGCTCAACGCATTCCATGACTGAGCATGAGAAGTCCACGGACCGGATAAGCCAAAAGCGTGCTGGCCGGTGCATGATGGGCGACGGGTTAATGAAGAGGACGACCGTCATGACGAGCCATGCGAGAGGCCAGCTAAAGCAAAATGAGTAGGATTCAGCGTGACGTCAAGCGAGATAGGTTTCAGTCGATGGGTGAGAGAGACATACGTTGTAGGCGCGACGTTAGACGCCCCGACCCGGTTGAAAGAGAACCAGAAGGCAAAGGAAAGTGTGAAGAATAGAAAGGCAGGGATCTACCGGCAGGTGGGCATGGTTAGTCGCGGTTTGGGCCGAGCCGTTTCGCCTGGACTGACCTCGAGAAACCTAGCAGAGCAGATGGAAAGATCAGCAGAGCTCTTGGTTGGTCTGCGGCAGATGCGATGGGACGCACTCTCTGTAGTCCATGACAGTGCGGATGTCAAGTTCCTGTGATGCACGAAACGTCGCGTCAGCAGCTGAGCATTCGGGGCCAGACGGTCGAAAGGGTCGACTAACGAAGATGAAGCGATAGTTGATGCGATAACGGGCCCAGACTTGCAGATTGAGGAAGAAGAGAAGGGCAAAGATGACAGGCAGAAAGAAGGCGCCGTAGACCTGGAGCAGACCTCCCCAGGCGGGGATCTCGCGCCGAGTATCGGCATGGAAAGCTGCCAGAAGGAGGAGAAGGATCAGCGCCGGCCTCGACGAAGGGGGAGCGAGGCGGCCGAGCACGCACAGAGGACGAGGGCGTGGATCGCTGTCGGTAGCGCGAGGCCAATCAGAATGCCCGAGCGGAAGATGCTATAGTGGTGGCTGCGGGTGCTTGCTTGGACGCGCAAGCGCTCGCGTGCCGTCTTCTTATTGCCGTGTTCGAAGCGGGCGGCGTACAGCTCCTCGAGCTCCTCGATCAGCCGGTCGAGCTCATAGGCGTCCTAGGGGGGGGGGGGGCTCAGGACCGGCATCAGTCGAAGCCGAGAGCACCTAACAAGAGAGATAGGCGCACCGAGAAGCGCTGCTTGCTGATGCGATCGTTGTTGTAGGCTTCCATCAGGTGGATCTGAAGTCGGAACGGTTCTCAGCTGGGTCTGCGCGCAGGATGGTCGCCCACTTTGAAGCGCACCTTGGTTGCCTTTTCAAACTTCTTGAGCGCCTTGCGGAAGCCGGTCAGATTGAGGATCCGATAGTTCTTGAGCACCTCCAGGCCTTTGTAGGCCTCGGCGGTTGCAGCGCGCAGCTTGCGCTTGTAGCGCTTATAAGCCTCCGGATTGTAGTGGGCGTCGTGCGGGTCTGACAGCGGCAAGTCGTGCTCTTCCGTGCCGACGTGCAGTGCCCGCGAGGCGGCCTTCTTGGTTGCCTTGGTGTGGAGGATCGGCTTGAGCGACGTCAGGTAGGCCGCGGCCGCCTGTGGCAGAGCCGACGTGTCCTTCGCGTGGGTCTCCTGCGGAGCGAAGCCGCCAAGGGCGTCAGACATTGAGCGCGAAGACATGGAACGCCGGCTGACGCACGTGGTAGACTCGGCGGTGCTCGGCAAGCTCTTTACACTGCAGGTTGAGGTTGTCGACCTTGCGCCGCATCTCGTCCTCGCGCTCGCAATAGAACCTGCCGCGGGCGGCTGTCAGCTGTCGACGAAGCAGGGTCGAAGCAAGCAAGGAACGCACTTCTCAACCTTGGCGAGCTCGACATCAAGCGCCTCGACAAATCTAAGCTCGGCCGGTTGAAGCGACGGCAGGACCTCTTCAAGGTGCGCCGGAGCCTTGGTCGAGTTCTTGGCTGGAGGGTGCGTGAGAGTCCGTCAGATCATCAGCAAGGCAAAGCTCTACAATTGGGCAGTACACACATGAGGCCGCAGGGTCGGAAAGGAGCGCGAGGACTCCGGTCCGGGGTGGACCGGTGCTACTCATGTCGCCGAGGATCGGAGACGCGATCGAGCCCTTGCGCGACCGGCGCTTCCATGGTGAGTTCGCGAGACCCGCGTCCGACGGCTCGAGCTTGGGCGACGGCAGCAGCGACCAAGGGGATGACGAAGGCTTGGCCTGCTGCGATGAGTCTCGTGGCCGCAGTGGGTTTGGCGACGACGATAGACGGAGGGAGGGGACGCCAGACGCAGGGACTGGGTTGAGCCCCGGCGTCGGGGTCGCTGACGCCGCAGGCGAGGGCGGCAGTGGGACCGACCCAGGCGGCAGGAAGCTCGAAGGTGTCAGGCGGTGGACGACGCCTCCGCTGCCGTTGGCCGAAGAACGCATGTGTAGGGACGTCGTCGCTGACGGCGTGCGCTCGCGCTCATGTGGCGTGAGCGACGACGACGACGCATTGAGGCCGGGCGCGGCGCCGTCATCGAGCCGGACGCGCTTGCTCCTGGTTGAGCCGGCCTCCTTGCGACCCGAGCTGCCCTTGAGAGCCGGGCTGAGCGCAGGGCTCCGCTCAAGGCTGCCGTAGCCCTTGACCTCCTCGGACGGCGGCGCCAGCTGGGTCGTCCGGCCGAGCGAGGACGCTGCGGACGACGTATGGCTGTCCTCGGTCGTCCCGCGCGCCTCGTCGTTCAGAGGAGGGCGTGGCGACCCTCGCGGTGTCGGCGCCCCACTGCGAACGAGCCCGCCTAGACGCTCGATGGCCTGCTGGTCCTCGTACTGCTGTGTGGGCGAGCCGTGGTCTTCCAGCCCACCGTCGTCCGTTTCCTCGTCGTCGGTTGGAGGCGCGCGGACGTCGCCGTCGGCGCTACCGTCGTCGTCGGACGAGTCGGTCGGCCGGGAGAAGCGTGACTGCTGGCCCTTGACGGCCTTGATGAGCTTCTTGAGTGCCTTGTAGTTGATGTAAGCCTGGTAGGGGGAAGGTACACGAGGGCCGTCAGTCCGTCAGAGAGTCTGGGAGCGTTGGACGACTCGCAAGGAGGTCGAGCCGATGCGCAGGCAGAGGAGGCACACACCCTCCGCCACTCCGGTGTCAAGGTCTCCTCGAGGAACTGCCCGTACTTCATCGTCCACTTCGATCGAAGGGCGAGAGCGAGGGAGCCGTGCTTGAGGTTGGAGCTGCTGGATGTCGGGCCAGACTGGGAGAAGTTGTGGTCGACAGGGCGGACGTCTTCGCTTCGCCTGGCGCCGCGAAAGGGGAGGGAGGGGGGGGGTCTTGGGTGCGGGGCCGCCGGCCGACCCATTTCTGCTGCGACTGCCGCCTGCCCATCCACCACGTTCGACCCTCCCGGTAGCATCTGACTCAACCATGGCCTCTACCGGAACGACGACGCCCTCGACCAAGCGGGAGCGCTCGGCGTCGCCGCCAGCGACGGCTGCCGCACCGGCGCCGGCCTCGTCCGCCGCCGACGAGACGCCAGACGTCAAGAAGCTCCGGGTCGATGACACGCCGACAGCCTCGCCTCCCACTGGCGTCACGCCTGGCGCCGTCGAAACGTCGGCCGACGTCAAGTCTGATGCTCCTGCGTCTGCTGCTGCTGCTGCTGCCGCTGCTGCTCCGGCCACCGCTGATGCGGACGCTTCGACCGAGGCCGGGCCGTCGACGACGCGGACATACTACACCGGGCCTGCCGTCCCTCGGCCGGCGGACCCCAACTCGAACAAGTCCAAGAAGCGTGCAAAGGCGGCGGCGGCGGGAGGTCAGGGCGGTCGCGGCCGCAAGGCCTATCAGGGCAAGGGCCGGGAGCGCAACGAGCAGGACGCCGCCGCGCGTGAGTCGGGCAGCTCGTGGGGCCCGGCCCGCGAGGGCGGCGAGAAGGCCGACCGACTGCCCAAGAAGAAGACGGCTGTTCTCATCGGCTTCAGCGGCACAGGCTACAACGGCATGCAAATGTGGGCTGCCACGCTCTCCGCACCGGCATCGGTCTGCCCCTCGCTGACCGGGCGATCGCGCTATCCACAGCCAGAAGGGACGCGAAGACATGCGCACGATCGAAGGCGCCCTCTTCTCGGCCTTTGTACAGGCCGGCGCCGTCTCGAAAGACAACGCCGAAGACCCGAACAAGGTGCGAATCTTGTGGCAGAAGCAGGCAGCTGGGAGCGCGCGCTGACGCTACGAGTGGCCCCGCAGGTCTCGCTCTCGAGAGCGGCTCGCACAGACGCCGGCGTCCATGCCTCGGGCAACGTCGTCTCGCTCAAACTGTCGACCGAGCTGCCTGATCTCGTCCCGGAGGAGGAGCTGATCGGTCTCTCAGATGAGGACCAGCAGAAGGTTAAGGCGGCCGCGTTCACCAAGAAGATCAACTCCTTCCTGCCCGAGAGCATCCGAATGTGGGGCTACATGCGCGTCCAGAACGCATTCAATGCCCGGACGTGCGTCCTCGCCCCCTTACCCCTTCTCAAGAAGGCGAGAGTGCCAAGCGCTAAGCGAGCCTTCCGTATCCCTTTCGCAGTGCGTGCGACTCAAGGATGTACGAGTACCTCCTGCCCTCCCACGTCCTCCTCCCACCGCAGCCGACAACGACGATGGCGGCGATGCTTGCCCGGCAGGCCGACGGCCCGACCACGCCCCACCCGTTCTGGACGGCCGCCACCGACGCCTCGTCTGAGCAACTCAAAGAGCTCAAGAAGGCGTGGCGCATTGACCCCGAGACGCTCGCTCGGACGCGCGAGACCGCAAAGGCGTACGAGGGCACCCAGTGCGTCATTTGACCTCAAACTCTTGCTTGAATCACGCCGTGTTGACGCGCCGTTGCTCTGCGCGCACAGCAACTTCCATAACTTCACCGTAGACCGGCACTTCAACGACCGAGCCTCGCAGCGCTACATCCTGTCGATGGACGTCCGCGACCCCGTCGTCGTCAACGGAATCGAATGGGTCTCGTTCCGTTTCCATGGTGCGTCCTCGCTCGTACCTAGTCGCAATCACCGCTCGATGGAGCCCCTCTCATCCAATTGCTTCTCGTCCTGCAGGCCAGAGCTTCATGCTGCACCAGATCCGCAAGATGATGGGCCTGCTCATCCTCGTCGTCCGGAGCTCGACACCGGCCTCGCTCCTGCCAGAGTGCTACGGCCCACGCAAGATCCACGTGCCCAAGGCGCCATCGCTCGGCCTCCTGCTCGATCGGCCGATTTTTGGCTCGTACAACACCAACGTCCGCAAGGACGCCTTCTCGGCTGCCAAGGACCCGATCGACTTCGAGGCCTACACCGAGGAAGTTGAAGAGTTCCGCCGCCGCGTCATCTACGAGAAGCTCCGCGAGGAGGAGGAGGCGGCCGACGTCTTCTCTGGCTGGCTCGCCGGCCTCGACGGTCTGCTGGGGCCCGATTTTGACTTCCTCAACCCGCAGGGCATCATTCCGCCACAGTCGGTCCGGCTCTCGCCCAAGGAGCGGGCGGCACTCGCCGAGCAGGCCGGCGCTGAGACTGCTGCCCCGGCCCAGGAGGTCGGCGAGAGCGACGAGGAGCTCGACGGCGTCGATGCCTCGACGTTCAAGAATGCAGAGATGGAGGGCTGAGCGACGGCGATGCATGTCGACTGCCTCCACGAGTCTGAGCAACGCCATGGATAGCCAGACGAAGCGAGGCACCGATTGGGCGATTACCAGGCCTTGCGCTTGCCGCCCTGGCCCCAGCGGTCGTGCAGGAAGGTAGCCATCCAGTGATGGAGCTCAAGCAGCGCTCCGCCGGTCGAGACCCTGAGGTAGCAGACGATGGCCGGCCCACACACGGGCGTCAGTCGGCGTGCAGACGGCCGACCTAGGCCAAGGACACGAAAAACGCACCTGTGGTTCGAGTCGATGAAGACGCGCGACGTAAAGCGTCTGACCTTGTCCATCGTCAGCTTCTCGAGCAGGCTGGCAGCATTGCTCCAGTGGACGTTGTCGTCTGCCGAGCCACTGGCAGAGATGTGGCAGAGCCGTCAGTCTAGGTCGCGCAAGGGGGAGGCCTCGAGTGGCACGGGGGACCAACTGTGCGAGGAGAAAATCGGCGGCATGGAAGCCGGTCATGTTGTTGATGCCCGAGGCGGCGTAGCCGTCTAGGTTGGCCTCGGGCGTGAGCATGTAGCGCTCGGTGTAGATAGAGTCGTAGAAGCTGGAGGACCCGGGACAGAGGGGGTCAGCCGCAGGAGACGGCACTCGGCGACGTGGCAGGGAGAGTGAGACGAACCGCCAGTCAGTGACGGGGGCAACGCTCATGCCGAGCGAGATGACGCCCTCGCTCCCGGGCTGACCGCCGAGCTCAAGGACCTTGCCAGTAAGGTAGCCACCAAATGACCAGCCCCAAATTCCCACTCGCTTGCTGTCAACGTAGGCCCGCTTGCCGGCCCATAAGCGGGCGACCTCGATCTGGTCGCGAGCCTCCATGGCGCCCAGCTGACCACGAATCGGGTTGCGGACAAGCTTGCCGCGGAAACCCGTGCCCCGGCCGTCGACGACGAGGATGATGTAGCCGAGCTCGGCCGCGAGGTGCTCGTTGAAGCCTAGTCCGAAGCGTGTGTGGACGCTCTGCGAGTTGGGGCCGCCATAGGGCGCAAGCAGCAGCGGGTAGCGCGTCTTGCCCGACTCGTCCATGTTAGGCGGCCGGATCTCCTTGACGTTCAGCACGATGTCGTCGACCGTCGCCGTCGTCCACTGGGCTGTCGGCAGCAGGTAGTCGGCGACAAGCGCGGCCAGCTCGGCATTGTCCTCGAGAACGAGGTCGACCTCGCCTGATCGGGGGCGGTGCGGCCAGTAAGCAGAGTGGAAAGCTGCGGTGGGGACGAAAGCGGGCGCACCATCTGAGCCCGGTGCACTTCGAACCCGCTGGCTAGGTACGCCTGGTCCCTCATAGCTTTCGACCCAGAAGCCGGCGCCAGGCGAGAAGCGAGCGCCAAAGTAGCTAGGCTTATCGTCCGAGGTCAGGACCTCCGTCGTCGGAACCCAGTCGGCCAAGGCCTTCGTGTCCGCGCCCTTGGCCGGCAGCGCAGCCGAATAGACGTGGCGCTCAGTCGACGGAGCAGCGGCAAGGACGTAGCTGCATGCATGGACAAGTCGATCGATCAGCATCGCGTTGGATGGGGGGCCAGGCCGCGACGAAACGTACGCCAGGCTTAGCTTCTCGTTGACAGCGAGCACGCCGCCGTCGAGCTCCCACTCGCCCGTTGTCAGCCAGACGGGCTCAGCGCTCGCCGGGGACGGGTAGAACGCGAGATGACGCCAGCCCTGAGGGTCCTCGGCAACCTCAAGGTAGCCGCCGCCGTACGGCGTCGTCAGCTGAGTCTGTGCGCGACGAGGCGGTGGGAGGATGGTCAGCCCACTTCTTCACTCATCAGGCCAGCTTGCGACGCACATGCTCCAGCCAGCCGTCGCCGCCGCTCAGAGTGCGGACAACCTTGCCCTCGAGGCCGGCTAGTTTGCTTGAGTTGGGGGCGGTCCGTCCGCCAGCAGCGACATCAAAGCGGACGACGTTGCCCTCGGCAGCCGACCGGTCTGAGCTTCGAACGAGCAACTCGGTCGGTCCGACCCACGCCACCTCAAAGACAACCTCGTCCTCGGGCTTCCGTCGGTTCGGCCAGCTAAGCTGGCGCACAGAGGTCGACAAGGCGGCCTCCTCTGGTCGACTGGACGAGCCAAAGTGGTCGGCGAGCGAGAAGACATAAGCCTCGACCGTCGGGTTGGCATAGCCGGGCTTGGGGTAGGCGATCGTCTCGACCTTGGGGTACGGCCGGGCGCCGCCCTCGTGCTCCGGGTCATAGACCGGGTAGGTAAAGGTCGGGACTCGGGACTCGTTAAAGGCGAGGAAGGCAAGATGCTTGCCCGAAGGCGAGAACCAAAGGGCCGACGGGCCACCGTAAACCTCCTCCTCGTAGACCCCTGGGCGAGAGTCACAAGAAGGAGGCAAGAGCAGCGCAGCAGCATCATGAGCAGGGTCTAGCGTCAGCACTCGAATAGAGCTACCGCCAGCGGTGAGAGGCGTGGGCCCCCAGACGCACAGTCTGGCACGCCGTTGAAGATGCCCGCCTTAGCGCCGTTGGTCGTCAGCCTCGCGGCCTGTTCCTCAACCGGCCGCCTTCCATGACCGGCCCGATCGAGCCCTCCGGCATCGACGACAAAGAGATCTTTGTCGGCGTCGACCCAGGCGAGGGCGTGCCCGCCGCCGTGGCCGATCGCGCTCGTGGGTGCCCAGCCAGCATAGCGCGTGCCTTGCGACTGGCGGTCGGCCGCGAGGAGCGGGATTGTCGACTGGTCGGCAAAGCGGAAGACGTGGGCTGTCGAGAGGGACGAGTGGCGCCAGATGGGCGTCTTGTCTGAGAAGACGAGGAGGTAAGCCATGTCTGGCGAGCTGCGGGACGAAGGGGCACTGTCAGATCAGGGCAGCGACAGCCTCGCAAGCACTGAGCGCCGATAGACAGAGGGCGACGAACAGCTTCCAGTCGACCCAGTCGACGACGGCGCCGGCCTCGTCGACGATGCTCGATGCGTTAACGAGTAGGCGGCGGTTGGGCCCACCGGCGGCGTTGATCACTGCCGTCGCCGACGATGCGTTGGCAGCTGAGCCGACGTGATCGAGCCAGATGTTGCGGTCGTCATCGACGGTGCTGAACCAGCCGTCCGAGGTGCCCGAGCCGTCGACGTCGACGGCAAGCCAGGCGAGCTCCTTGCGTCGGACGGCAAATGTCCCGTTGAGGGCGCGCTCGAGATCGAGATGCTTGCGCGGCGCAGGCCGGGTCGGAGACGTCGTCGACAGGGGCGACTTCCAAGACGAGCCGGCGAGAAGGCCAACCAGGCCGGCGAGCAGGACGAGAAGGCAGAGGAGGAGCCGTGATCGCCGAGTCTGGGCCTGGAGGAGAGGGTACCCGCGTGGGTCGCGCGACAGGAGAGGAGGGTCGGAGGAAGCCGATGGCGCAGGGAGAGGGGTGAGGCGAGTAGGAGATACGGCGGTAGGAAGGGCAAGACCTTGTCAGCCGAGATCCTCAATCCACAGCCTGCTCACCTCAACGCACTCTCCTGCGACGGCCGTAGCCGCCGACGTCGGCCTCCTCGTCGTCGACGTCAACCTCGTCGGCGTCGTCACCAGCGATGCTGCCGAGTGCGGGCTCGTAGGCTGGGTGGTCGGCCTTGTCGAGAAGAGCCGGCGTCGCGTCCTCGTAGTCGTCGGATGCGTAGGGCGGCGGCAAGCTCGCCGGGCGGGTCGCCATCGCTTCAGGCCAGACGGACGGGAGGGGATGTAGGGAGTGGGGATGGGAGGTCGGAGGACACGAGAAGCGAGAAGTGGGTTGCCGCGCGGGCGGTCGGAGGGCCGGTGGCTCGGCCTCGGCGGGCTCGCGAATGCCGGACTCGGCGCCGCTGCGGCAACGGCCGGTGAATGCAGATGCAAGTCGGGTCGACGACGGCTAGCACGCAGTCAGCCTCGCCCTTGGACCATCTCGGCCCCCTCTCTGGCCGCCTCTCCCTCTTCCATCACACACCTCGCACCTCCTCCTTCGACTCTAGGCCCACCTAACCCTCGACCCTGCAAACGAACACACTCTCGCCCATCATGTCGACTGCCGCGCCGATGGCCATTCCGCCGACGGGCCCTGCCGCCGCCGGCAGCCACCCCGAGCGGGCCAACTCGCTCTCGGCCGCCGCTCCAGCCACCTCGTCGTCGTCCTATCGGCAGGTGGGCGCCGGTAGTGGCCTCTCGCCCGCGCCGTCGTCCCTCTTCTCGTCGGCCTCGCCCATGACGCCGTCGCCGATCCTCGCCTCGGCCCTCTCGCTGCCCGGCGGGCGGTCGACCGGCACCTTCGCCTTCAACCCGTTCTTCTCGACCTCGCCGAAGACGTTTGCCGGCGCCGGTCCGCTCGCTTCGTCACCGTCCTCGGCCGCGACCTATGGCGCCCATCAACGCAGCTTCTCGATCGCCGGCGGCGCCGGTGACGGCAAGCCTATCCTCGTCTCGGGGTTTCCGGGCGGCAGCGCCGTCGCCGACGACGACGACGACGAGCCCTCGCCGCCGGCCTCGACCCGGGCCTCCCTCGGCGGCGGCGGTCACCCTCCCTTTGGCCTGCCACCTCTCCGCCGGCCGTCGCAACCGGTCAAGCTGCCGGCCCAGCTACAAAGTCAGATCAAGCCCCCCTCGGCGTCGTTGGGCGCCTCGAACGCGCCGGCGGCTAGCTCGGCCCCGACGGCCAGCGGCAAGCCGACGCCGGCGCTGCAGACAATGAATGCGCCGGTTGGCTCGACGGCTGACAACGGCGGCGGTGGCTCGCAGGCGGGCGCCGGTCGGGGTCATGGCGTCCTGCGCCGGCTGTCGCTGGGCGCCGGCTCACTCCTCTCACGCGTGCGTCCCATTCTCTCAGGCTGCATCTTCGTTCTGGCTCCATAAATAAACCACGATTGCTGACTGTCCCCTTCCGCGTCTGACGTGAACCTCCTTCGCTTCTAGCCAAACCTTGGTCCGAGCCCTCCTCAGCCGGTCGACCCCAAGCCGACGGTCGCAACGGCGACGGCCCTCCCACCCGCGGCTGACTTCAGCGGCCCTGGCGCTGCAGGCCGGGCTGGCCGACCGACGGGCAGGAAGGGCAGCGGCGGGACGACCGGCACCGGTGCGGCTGGCGGGGCGCCTGCCAAGAAGCGAGGAATCTCACCCGTGCGTCGCTTCCAGTCTCCCCACCCGAGCGTGTCCTCGAGAAGAATCTATCCTTCTAGAGCTGACTGGCTGCCCCCTCCTTCGCATCCTTGGCATTACAGACTGGCGAGCGCATCCTCCAGGGTCACTTCTAAGGTCTCTGTCCTCGTTTGGCGGCTCCATGTCAGCATTATCGCCTTCCAAGCTTGGCCAGCTGGTTTCCTCGAGGCTCGTCCGGCGGCGCCCACGGGACGGCCTCTCATATTTAACGAGGCCCTTGGAGAAGCGTTCCGGCACGGCTTCCGTCCAGGAGCCTGTCGCGGTCGCGGTCTCTCAAAAAGGGCAGTCTCCCTGAACATTCTCTTCGCTTCTAGACCATCCATCTGCATTCACGGAGGTCGCTCTCGGACGGCCTACCACCGAGCTCGTCCGTCTTCCCGCCTCGGCCGACCGGCCACCACCTCCCCACCGGAGGAGTCCGCACGGGCTGCAGGAACGCTCGTCCTGTCTGCACGACTCATCGTCCTCTCGATCACAACCTCGCCTTCCCTTCACGTCGCCCCCCGCCCCCCTGCATCCCACCCATCCTTGCGCTTCTCTTTCCGTGCTCAGCTTCGCTCCACCCGTTGTAACAGTCCTCTCGTGCCTCCCAGGCCCCCCTTGTGCCCCCCAGTCCCGTCTGTCTTCTGCCCGGCCGTCGTCCTTCCCCGTTTCCGGTTGTTCGTCGATTGTAATGCGCCCCGGTTTAAGCGAAGGAGCGTCGAGCTGCAGTTTGCCAGGTCGCCTCGCCGATGGGGCCGCCGCGATGCATCGGCCGGCCATTTGTCGCGCGCGGGCCGAAGGCGATCCTCGCTCCCAGTCGCGAGCGAGAGAGCAGTCGCCTTGCTCGGACCTCGAGGCGCTGCACGAAACGACGACAGACACCCTCCTTTGACCTAGCCTCAAAGCCAAGCTCGGTCCACACGCCAGAGGTCGGTCCCCGTCGTACGAGCTTGCTTCGGGTAGGGCGAGCGCCGCGCGCTGTCGCTTGACGGCCGTGCGACGAGGCGGCGAACAAGCTTCCCCCTGACGACGGGTCGCGAGACAACCGTTTCCCGACGCGTAGCTGCGGCGATCCCGTCGTCCTGGTGGCCTCGCTCGCCGCGATAGGCTGGCGAGAGGCACTGACGGGACGCGCTTACCGAACCGAACCGTGACGTTGCATGCTGACCCGTCTTTCCTCTGCCTCGACCTTCAGCTCTCATCGACCGGGCGAAGCTCCGAACCGCCGCACCGCCATCCCTCGGCCGCAGCCGTCGACGCGCCAGGGCGCCCAGCAAGTCATCTCCTTCCTTCTTCCTTGCCCACACTCCCCTCCTCTCCTCCCCTTGCCGCCATGTCCCGTCGACGGGGCACGCAGGACGCCGGCGCACACTCGCACTCTCACTCTCACTCGCACGACGAGGACGACAACGCCGCCGGCCTCGGCATCCTCAACCACGGCTTCGACGACGTCCCGCGTCGGACGACCGTCGGCGGCAGCCATGCCGGCCACTCGCACTCGCACTCGCACTCGCACTCGCACTCGCACTCGCACTCGCACTCGCACTCGCACTCGCACCTTGACGACGACGCCGACGATATCTCGCCCCTGACCCGGCAGGTGGGCACAGGGGCGGACGACTCGAGCCCAGAGTCATCTGGCCTCTCGCCGACAACGCCGGCAGCCAATGGCTTTGGCCACCCTCCCGCGCCGTCATCGCCCTACCTGCCGCTCTACCCTCCGACCGAGACGCACGGTAAGGGGACCTCGTCGGCCGATTTGATGGACGATTCGGCCAACCACTCCGAGTCGTATGACGCGCTGCCGCCGCTTTCACCCTTGCCCGCCCGGGGGGCGGCCGCTCGGCTGAGCGCGGCAGAGGTCAAGGCGCAGCGGCACGAGCGCATCCACTCGCGCAACCTGTCCATCTTCTTCCCTCGCCCAGGTGCGCTCAGCCGACTCCTGCCGTTGTTCCTCTGCAGTCGCTGACGTGCTGCCGCTCGGTCGCTGCCTCCGCCAGGCCAACAGGTCCCGGAGGATGCCGAGAGCCTGCAGGAGGGCGAGGCGCCCGTTGCCGACATTGGTGAGGTGCCGATCACCCGGGACGCCCGCAACGGAGCCTTCCAGTTCGGCTCGCAACGCGCTATGCTGCCCGGTGAGGGCGGTCCGTCGGCCGAGGGAGCCGCTGCGGGCAGCAAGATGACGGGTCGGAAGGGTCACCATGTGCGACCTTCTCCTCAGACCGCTGCGCGGAACCCTCCCCTCTAACTGCTGACGATCTCTCTCTCTCCCGGTCGCACAGCATAAGCACTCGCTTTCGCACCAATTCTTCTCCTTCATGGACCCGGCACAGACGAACCCTGTTCTGGCCCAGGCGGCCCAGCAGGACGACCCGTTCGCCGACCACAGCTCGCACTCGCACTCGCACGCTGAGCCCAATAGCTTGCTCTCGAGCCCGGCGACGACACACAACCTCCCGTCGCCAAGCTCGCAGACATCAGGCTCGCTCCTCGTCCGGCTGCTTGCCCTGCCGATCCAGTCGCAGGCCGTCGCCGTTTTTGCGCTGTTCGAGTTCTTCCTCGGCGCGAGCCTTTGGGTCGACGGCCAGGCCGGCGGCAGCATCTCGGTCACCGGCCTCGGCTACCTCGTCGTCTTTGACTCTCTTGGCGTCATGGGCCTCGTCGCGCACCAGCTGCTGCTCGGCGGCGGCCTCAGCAGCTCTAGCTTGCGTAGTCCCTTCGGGTGCGTCCGCAGGCAGAGCCTGCCCCGCTCGAGATGGCTCGACTGACAGATGAAACCTCGGCCCGCTTGCAGCAACCATCGCATGGAGACGGTGCTACTCTTTGTCCAGTCGATCTTCCTCCTCTTCTCCTCCGTTTACATCTGCAAAGAGTCAATCGAGCACGTCATGCTGCTCGGCCACGACCACGGCGAGGACATGACCGAGGTTGTCCTGCCCAACGTCCTGCTCGCGACGGCCTTTGCCTCTGCCCTCTTCTCCTCTATCGCATTCGGAAACCACACCAAGCTCTCCGAGGGTTAGCTCGCCCTCACCATTGCATGCGTCGCCACGCATCAAACTGACCTGCCGTCGCCTTGCCTCTCCAGCTGTCAACAACCGCTTCCTTCCCGCGCAGTCGTCGACCTCCCGTCGCCGCCGGTCGAGTCCTGTCGCAGCCATCCTCAGCCGGTCATACGGCCTCTTTGGCAACCCCTTCTCGCTTATGGTCCTCGTTTGCACTGGAACACTCCTCTTTGGCGGTCTCACCGTCTCTCCGTGCGTTGTCGCCCAGTCCCGGACCCTATCTGCCTGCTCACTGACATCTGGGCTCTCACCCTCTTCAGTGCTCGCCTGCCCTCGCTCGACAAGTTTGCCGCGATCCTCGAGACGGTGCTTACCTGGTGTGCGGCGTATCCGGCCTCGGTCGCCTTCGGCCAGGTGCTGCTGCAGACAGCACCACCGCAGCGCGCCGTGCAGATCATTTCGCTCAACAAGTCGCTGCGAGAGGTGGAGGCTCACCCGCTTTTCGTCTACCTCAAGGTGCGTCCTGGATCGACGCTCGAGCTGCGGAAGACTTGAGCTGATTCGAGCGCCTCGCGCTTTCCAGCCCCCGCACGTCTGGCGCCTCGTTCACCATCAGGCCTCGGCCGTCCTGCCGGAACCCCGCGCCAGCAGCATTGACTACGGCAAGGGCCGCATCCGGCCGGCGTCACCATCGTCCGGGCTCAAGGCTGCTAACGCGGCCTACGCCGCTTCTTCCTGCCTCCTGGTCGTCACGCTGGTCGTGCACATCCGGGAGGACGCTAGCGACCGTGACGTCCTCGGTCAGTCCCCCCTCCGCTAGCCGACCCGACAGCGTCGGAGCTGATTCCAGACCGAACCTGTGCTCCCTCGCAGAGATGACGCGCTTCGTTTACGACAAGTGCGCCGCCTCGGTCGGCGCGGCCCGCTATGGCCGGCGCGCCGGGAGCGCGAACGGCGGCGGCAGCGGCATCTCGGAAGTCGCTGGCGAGGGCGAGCTGACGGTCGAGGTCCGGCGGGGGGCACCGCGCTGGAACGAGGCCGACTGAGATCTGATCTGATACAGCTTATATTGCACCGTTTCTACACGCGACGCAGAGGGATGAGGAAGGCCGGCATGACGGCGATGACGGCCTGGAGGATCCGTCGAAGGGGTTTCGTCAGCATAGCGCACACACGAGGCCCTTCGATAGCGCACCGACTCACCGCTCCGACAAGGAAGAGGAGCGCCGGCTGGCCTGCTCCGGTGAAGACCGTCGAGAGCGCCCCCATAGCCAGCGGCGAGACGACGAGGGCAGAGTTCTGGAGCAGGTCGAGCGCGGCGAGGCTTTCGCCTGGAAAGGCAGCCGCGAGGTCGGGTCAGACACGGCAAGTGCAGAGCGGCAGGGCAACGACAAGCGACGCACTCGCTCGGTCCGCATGAACGCTGGCAACAAAGAGCGACTTGAGCGCAGACTGGAAGCCCGAGCCGAAAGCGAGCAAGACGAAGCCTGAGACGCATTCGGAGAGTCAGCACCGGGCCTGTGCGGTTGAATGAAACAAAAGTGAGGGCACGTACAGCCGGCGGCCTGCTGCCACGTTGTAGCGAAATGAAGGCACAGGTAGCCGAGTGCCTCGGCCCAGAGAGATCCGACCAGCACGATGACCTGGAGGCTGAACAGGTCAGTATATCGAAAGGCAACAGTATCTTCGACGAGCTGGACGCACATCAAAGTGGTTAGCGAGCTTGACGGGGCCCTCGACGACGGTGCCATCTGAGCCGGCCACCACCGTGTCGGCAGAGGAAGGCTCCGCGCCAGGCATGAGAGGCGTCCGCTCAGTCGCGTTCGTGCCGGACTCGGCGACGGCAGCCTGCTTGACCGGATGGGCGAGTTGCCAGCGGTGCATCCACGCCCGGCCGACGCGGAGGATAATCGGGAACGGCAACGTGAGGAAGAGGAACCTGGAGCCGACAAACCAGGCCATGACGTAGCCGTTCTGCTTCTCGCCAAAGTCGAAGCGAATGTCGAGGTAGAGAATGACGGCCATCGGCAGGAAGCCGCCGACGCATCCGGTGACGATGTACGTCAGGCCAAGGAGCGTCAGGTTCCAATCTCTGCGCCCGCCGTCGACCTGCTTGGCCGGCCAAAGGAGCCGCAAGGGGTAGACCGGGGCGAGCAGTGTGCTCAGCCAGCCCTGAGGCTTGCCCCTGAGGACATCCACCGTCGCCGCGTCGTCCAACGTTCCGGCTGGCGGCTCGTGGATGGGGCGCGTCTCAGGCAGGACGAGGATGGCGTAGACCGCGGCCAGAGCGTAAACAGCGGTCGAGATGGCGAACGGAAGGACGTAGGAGCCCGTCAAACGCGAGGAGCCCAGAAAGCCAATGCACATGGCGCCGATGGCGGTGGCTGCGAGCTTGGTGAAGGCTGGGGTGCGGTCCTCCGGGG
>Ga0308160_10001015_pt1 | contig 43579 bp, 46 predicted proteins | sample PhyFR1_FD_201036 | JGI IMG/M metagenome (GOLD analysis project Ga0308160, IMG submission 201036) | Phyllosphere microbial communities from UC Gill Tract Community Farm, Albany, California, United States - DLSLF.R1 | ecosystem: Host-associated > Plants > Phyllosphere > Unclassified | place: USA... | reverse complement strand
TCTCCATAAAGTGTTTGACTTGCTCGTTTTTGTGACTAGATGTCACGTTGACGAAGCTTGCGCTTCATTCATTGTTTGTATCCGAAGATACGTTTTTTGCCTCATCGTTCAGTTTTCAAAGTTCGTCATCGTTTGTTTTGAAAATGGTGGGCCTAAGTGGACTCGAACCACCGACCTCACGCTTATCAGGCGTGCGCTCTAACCAGCTGAGCTATAGGCCCGTCAAAAGCAAACAAAATATGGTGCACCCTGAGAGATTCGAACTCCCGACCCCTTGATTCGTAGTCAAGTACTCTATCCAGCTGAGCTAAGGGTGCGATATGGTGCGGTCGAGAGGACTTGAACCTCCACAGTGTTGCCACCACTAGGCCCTCAACCTAGCGCGTCTACCATTCCGCCACGACCGCAAATATAAAATTAGGAATTAAAAAATAAAATGGTGTGTCATGCAGGATTCGAACCTGCGACCCTCTGATTAAAAGTCAGATGCTCTACCAACTGAGCTAATGACACGAAAAACTGGGCTGGAAGGGATCGAACCTTCGCATGCTGGAATCAAAATCCAGTGCCTTACCACTTGGCCACAGCCCAAAAATGGCGGTCCTGACGGGATTCGAACCCGCGATCTCCTGCGTGACAGGCAGGCATGTTAACCGCTACACCACAGGACCACATTTTTGTGAAACTTAAGTATGAAATTAAAAATGGTGGAGGATGACGGGATCGAACCGCCGACCCTCTGCTTGTAAGGCAGATGCTCTCCCAGCTGAGCTAATCCTCCAAAATGGTGACCCGTACGGGAATCGAACCCGTGATACCGCCGTGAAAGGGCGGTGTCTTAACCGCTTGACCAACGGGCCATTTTAAAACAATAATTATTCTCAAGTAACAAATTCACATAAGAGGTCTGGCGGAGATGGAGGGATTCGAACCCTCGCACCAGTTTCCCGGCCTACACCCTTAGCAGGGGCGCCCCTTATAGCCACTTGGGTACATCTCCAAAGATAATGGCTCCGCAAGTAGGATTTGAACCTACGACCTACCGGTTAACAGCCGGTTGCTCTACCACTGAGCTATTGCGGAACGTGACGTTCGTTTCAGAACACTTTTCTATATTAGCAACTTTATTTCTCTTCGTCAATGCTTTTTTAAAAAAGTTTTTAGTGACGAGAAATTGTTTAGTTGCTGTCGTTTTGACGACTTCTATAATTTATCATGCTCCGAAATGAACGTCAACTACTTTTGTAAAAAATCTTTCCACGACATCTTCCGCAACGGTATCGCTCCGGATTCATCTTTCTTTTCCTTCTATATAATGTCCCGCATTTCTCACACTCGTAAAGATGATTCTTTTTTTCTACTTCTTCCAGACGCGGACTGTAACGCAGCCCACCATATCGTTGCAGCCACTCTTTAAAATCCTGATCTTGATGCCGATGCCCCATTCCACGCAGGTGTAAATGATAGTGGCACAGTTCATGAATGACTATTCCACGGAAGGTATCCAGGTCTGCCAAATGACTCCGATTGAAATCCAGATGATGATCGGTCAGAAAATAACGGCCCCCTGTCGTCCGCAAGCGATCGTTAAAAAGTGCAATATGTCTAAACGGTAAAGCAAACACGTCGAGCGAGAGTTGCTCGACGTATTGCTGTAATTGTTCATTCGTCATGAAGGACTGACCATCGTCAATCCGATACGTCCGCGTTCCGGTTCGACACTCGTCACCCAGACGGTTACGATATCACCTACCGCAATGACATCAAGCGGATGCTTAACCCGTTTTTTACTGAGCTTCGAAATATGAACAAGACCGCTTTCTTTGACACCGATATCAACAAAAGCTCCAAAGTCGAGCACATTCCGGACTGTCCCCTGGAACTCCATTCCGACTTGAATCATATCGAGCGATAAGACATCTTGACGCAGTAACGGTTTATCGAGTGCTTCCCGCGGATCCCGTTCCGGACGTTGCAAAGCTTCGATGATGTCACGTAATGTCGGTTCACCGACATCAAGCAATTGAGCTGTTTCGGGTACGGATAATTCTCCGAGTCGGGTCCGTAAGTTTTCCGTTCCTACGCTCTGCAACGGCAAATCCAGTTGCTTAAACAAGGATTCAACGGTTTTATACTGTTCCGGGTGAATCGGTGTCCGGTCAAGCGGATGACTGCCTTCCGGTATACGCAAGAAGCCGGCTGCCTGTTCATATGCTTTCGCTCCTAAACGCGGGACTTTCAACAATTCCTTCCGGGATGCAAAAGCACCCAGTTCCGAGCGGCGTTCGACAATCTTTTTAGCTGTTGCCTTCGTAATCCCGGCGACGTAACCGAGCAACGACTCCGAAGCCGTATTGACGTCGACACCGACCTGGTTAACGACCGTCTCGACAACAAAGTCGAGTGTTTCTTTCAACTTCGTCTGCGTGACATCGTGTTGGTACTGTCCGACACCAACGGATTGCGGGTCCACTTTGACGAGCTCCGCCAACGGATCCTGCAAACGTCGTGCGATCGAGATGGCGGACCGTTGCTCGACCTGTAGATCCGGAAACTCGGTGCGGGCAATTTCTGACGCCGAATAGATACTTGCCCCTGCCTCATCCACAATCGTAAAGGCAATTTGATCATGTCCTTTAATCCAGTCAGCGACAAAGGATTCGGTCTCGCGGGAAGCCGTCCCGTTTCCGATCGCAATCAATTCGATTCCGTACCGGTTCACGAGTTTCGTCAAGACTTGACGTGCCTCCTGTGCTTTTTGTTCCGACATCGTGAGATAGACGACACCCACTTCCTTCACTTCTCCCGTCGGATCAATCACGGCCCACTTACATCCGGTCCGGTAGGCAGGATCCAGTCCTAACATTACTTTCCCTTTCATCGGTGGTTGCATATAGAGTTGTCGTAAGTTTTTTCCGAACACTTCAATTGCCTGGTTTTCCGCTTTATCGGTCAACTCATTCCGAAGTTCCCGCTCGATTGCCGGGAAAACCGATTTTTTATACCCCGTCTGGACGGCTTCTTCGACCAATTGACGTTTTTGCTCCGGCAATCGGCTGAACGGCTTCAACAAGTATGGTAAAACATGTTGTTCTTCCAGGACGATTTTGACGGAAACGATTTTTAACGACTCGGCACGATTAATCGCTAAAATCCGATGTGGTACGATTTGCCGGATCCGTTCGCTGTACTCATAGTACTGGGCAAAGACACGTTTTTCATCGACTGCGTCTTTTTTTAGTTTCGTGACGATATCCGCAAACCGGTAAGCCGTCTTTCGAATATGTTCGCGGACACTCGCCTGTTCGCCCCACTCTTCGGCAATGATGGCTTGTGCTCCGGCTACCGCTTCTCCTTCGCCATGTGCCGCGACATACTGATGAAATTGTTGTTCATCGTATGATTTCGGTGACCGCAAAAAGTCGGCGAATGGTGTCAATCCTGCTTCGCGGGCAATCTCGGCTTTTGTTCTCCGTTTCGGACGAAACGGTAAGTACAGGTCTTCGATTTGCTGTAACGTCGTTGCTTCATTCAAGCTTTGTTTCAAGTCAGGCGTCAAGACACCTTGTTCTTCGATTTTCCGCAAAACATCTTCTCGTTTTGATTCCAGTTGTGTGATGCTTTTATGGCGGTCGAGGATCGCTTTGATTTCGACCTCATCGAGTTCTCCGGTTTGCTCTTTACGGTATCTCGCGATGAACGGAATCGTTCCCCCGTCTTCCGTCAATTGTAAGACAGCCTTGACTTGCGCCGGTCTGATGTTCAATTCTGTTGCGATTCTCTTCTCCATTTTCCTCACCTCTGTTTCATTATACCGAAGAATCAACAGGACACAAAAAAAAGACCGATGCTTCCGCATCAGTCTTTTGAAAATACTTCGTTCGGTTCCACTTTGATCGCTTCCCGTAATTTTTGCAACGCACGGCGCTGAAGACGCGACACATGCATTTGCGAAATACCAAGAAGTTCTCCTGTTTCCTTTTGACTCATGTTCCGGTAGTACGCACATTCTAAAATCGAACGTTCGCGGTCAGTCAAAACAGCAAAAGCTTTTTCAAGAATCAGCTTTTGATCCACCGAATCATATCCGTTTTCCTGGTTGCCGACGAGGTCAAGTAATGTCACCGTACTGCCTTCCTGATCTGCTTCAATTGAACTATCAACAGATAAAGCCTGATAACTTTTACCCATCTCAAGGGTTTCAAGAACTTCCTCTTCCGATACTTCCAACCGAGCAGCAATTTCATCGATACGCGGTGAACGTTGCAGTTCTGTCGTCAGTTCTTCGACGGCTTTCTTGATTTTCGGTCCGAGTTCCTTGATTCGACGCGGCACGTGAACGCTCCATGTCTTGTCGCGAATAAACCGCTTGATTTCACCGATGATGGTCGGAACGGCAAAGGACTCAAAACTCCGGCCAAATTCTTTATCAAAACGACGAAGAGCGGCAAGCAAACCAATCATCCCGACTTGAACGAGGTCATCATGAATCGGACGGCCACGTGAGAACTTACGGGCAAGCGCCTCAACGAGGTCGGAATACCGAGCAAGTAAAGCAGCATGAACTTCTTCATCTTGATCATCTTGTTGATACAGGTCAATTAGACGAAGGACTTCATCATCACTGTGATGGCGTTGTTGAGACTTTGCTGGCACTTTGACCCACCTCATCTCTATTCATATATTTTGTCATATGGACAGTGACGCCGTTTGCTTTCTCGATCGTGACTTGATCCATGAGTGCTTCGATCATTAAGATCCCTAGTCCCCCCTCGTGCAGAGAGTCTAAATCATGAGATTCCGTAATTGGTTCACTTTGACGCTTCACGCTGTCTTTATCGAAAGTCACACCATTGTCTTTGACAATGATTTCAAGACGATCGTCCGGATAGACGTTACACGTTAAAGCCATTGATCCGTCCTGTTCTCCTTCATATGCATGTTGAACTGCATTCGCACATGCTTCAGAGACCGCAATTTTGATGTCTTCGATATCGTCGTACGTGTAACCCATCCGATTCGCGACACCCGAAACTGTCAATCGAGCAATTGCAACATATTCCGGTTTTGCCGGAAGTGTCATTTCAAGTTGTTCGTTCTTCATTGTGTTCCACCTCGTACACCACTATCGATTGTAATGATGCTTGAAAGACCTGTGATTTCAAACAAACGGCGGATGCGTTCAGAAACACCGACAAGTGTAAATGATGTGCCGTTTTTCTTTGATGCTTTAAGCGCTCCGACAAATACGCCAAGACCTGTTGAATCCATATAGTGAATTTCATCCAGGTGCACGACAACGTCATTTGTTTCGACTGCCGGCACAAGTTCCTGGCGAAGTTTTGGTGCTGTATACGTATCAATCTCTCCTGCGATATAGAGATGCGTCTGACCATCTAATTGTTCTGTTTTAATTGTTAAATCCATCTTCAAGTTCCTCCTCAAGGAAAATCTGCTATGTGTTTTTTCTATCTCTATCTCTATTATCTCATAATAAAAAAAGTTCACTCTGAAATAATTCCCGGATTTGCTAATTCTTAAACCACTTTTTAAAAAAAGTGTTCAAAAAAAGTCGCATACAGATGTATCGACTCTTCTCTCTGATCTATGTAAGTGCCTAAAAATCAATCAACCCTAAGCTGATCGCGACGGCACTATTTACTTTCATCATCGTGTCCGGATCTAGATGCGTGACTTTATCCGTCAGACGGCGTTTATCGATTGTACGGACCTGCTCAAGTAGGATGACCGAATCACGTTCTAATCCGTGTCGCTCTCGATATACTTCCACATGGGTCGGTAGTTTGGCTTTGTCGATCTGTGCCGTGATCGCAGCCACGATTACAGTTGGGCTGAATCGGTTACCAATATCATTTTGTAGGACAAGGACAGGACGAACGCCTCCTTGTTCCGATCCGACCACAGGTGACAAATTTGCATAAAACACGTCGCCACGTTTGACTATCAAAGCTTACACCCCGCTTACTTGACGTAGGAGCGAGAACTCCGCCTCCGTTTCAATCTGGAACATTTCGCCAACGATGGATAAATTGATCGCTGCCATTTCTTCGTAACCACGTTTCAATTCCTCACGTAGCTGACGCTTGCGTTCTTCGGTCGTATGGTTCGACTTCATCCCAATCGTCTCCTTCGCTACATTTCGCTCAACAAATTGCTTTTCCCGTTGTTGGACCAAGATAATGGCACCTCCAGATTCACTGAAACCTTAACGAACGACTCACTTTCTACTTCAATATATCAGTCAAATTCAGAAAATACAATCAAAATTCAAACAAATAACATTTTTTTACCATCATATTGATGTCTTTTAAAAAACTAGATGCGCGGGACCCGTTTCGAGAACTGACACAATACCTCATAGTTGATCGTCCCCAGCCAGTGCGCTGCTTCATCAATCGGGACACCTTGTCCAATCAACGTGACTTCTGTTCCAACCGGGTAATTGCGCGGCAAGCGGATCATCAACCGGTCCATACAGACCCGACCGACGATTTCGCACGGATAACCGTCGACAAGTAATGAATACCCCTGGAACTTGCGGGACCAGCCGTCCGCGTATCCGATCGGCACCGTTCCAATCCACTCATCTGTCGGCGCCGTGTAGGTCGCACCGTAACTGATCGTTTGACCGGGTTCAACCTGCTTGACCTGCATCAGACGACTTTTCAGCGTGAACGCCGGTCGTAAGAATTCGTAATATGGAATCATTTCGTCTGACGGCATCGCCCCGTATAAGGCAATCCCGATCCGGACGACATTAAAAGGATCCTGACCGATCAAACGGATGGCGCCCGCTGAGTTGGCCGCATGGATGTATCGAATATCCGGCACGCGTTCGACGAAATGCAGGAAAACGGTCTGTTGCTCGTCAAACAACCGGCTGTTTAATTCGTCGGCTGTCGCAAAATGCGTATAGATTCCTTCGAGTTCCATGACATCCGAATCCAACTCTTGTAAGACGGCATCCAACTCTTCCGGTGTCTGCAGTCCAAGACGGCCCATCCCGCTGTCAACCTTGATGTGGAGTCGTAAATGATCGACATCCGTTAAATGCTGTTTTGCTTCCCGCAACCAGTCGGCTGAAAACACCGGCACGGCGACGTCATAGTTCGAGGCGATCGGTGCATGTTCCGGCAAAAGCGTTTCGAGCATTAAAATCGGTGCCTGAATCCCGGCTTCCCGTAATTCGATCGCTTCTTCAAGCAGGGCGACAGCCAGCAAATCCGCCCCGTTCGCCAACGCGATTTCCGCGACCGTCACGGCACCATGCCCGTATCCGTCCGCCTTCACGACCGCCATCATCGTTTGATGACCGATCCGGGTCTTGATTTCCCGTACATTGTGCGCGATGGCTTCGCGGTCAATTTCTATCCAAGTTGGTCGATACATCTGAACTCCTCTTTTCTAATAAGACTTGCGCAGCCGCATAATGGTCGGAATGGGTAATGGAAAGGTGAATCGTCCCTTCAAACGGACCGGTCATGACCGGTCGCCCCGATGCTTCGTTCAACACTTCGAGATCCAGCCAGGATACTTCGGCACCGATGCCGGTCCCGAATGCTTTGACAAACGCTTCCTTTGCCGCGAATCTTCCTGCGAGATACTCCAGTTGCCGCTTATCAGACAAGGTGTAAAAACGATTCTGTTCTTCTGCCGTTAACACCCGTTTAACGATTCGCGGCTGACGCTCGAGCGTCTGTCGGATTTGTTCCAGTTCTACGAGATCGAGTCCTATTCCGAAAATCATTCTTGACGCCTCCACAGTTCTATTCTTCGCCATCTTCATATAGAATGAAGATGAAGCGAGGTGTTGTCATGTTTAGTCGAACGGAAAACTTACAAACGTTCACACGTTCTTATCCGGTCGTTTCGTTGTTCATTTTAATCCAAGTTGCCCTGTTTGTCATCGAACAGTTAAACGCCTTTTTCAACTTTGGCTTTTCGCCGCTCAATTACGGGGCAGCCATCAACCTGTTCATCGGGAACGGGGAATGGTGGCGTGTCGTAACCGCGACATTCCTGCATTATGATTTTTGGCATATCGCCTTCAACACGTTCGCCTTAATCATTTTCGCACCTGCCTTGGAACGGATGATCGGTCACGCGAAGTTTGCTTCCTTCTATCTTTTAGTCGGAACGCTCGCCAACGTCTTGACGTATTTTACGAAAATCAATGAACCGTTTTACGGTCAAGCGGGGGCTTCGGGCGCGATTTTAGGACTGCTTGGTTTTTACGTCTATCTCGGTCGGTTCAAACGGACTGTCATCTCAGCTGATGACGCGCGTCTCGTGTATATCTTCAGTGCCATCACCGCGATCTTCACGTTGCTCGGATCAAACGTGTCCGTCTTTGGTCATCTGTACGGGTTTGTGCTCGGATTCCTCGCCGGATTCATCTTCGGAAAAGGAACAGTGCCGTTTACACGTCCGTTCAATACCGGAAGACGTCCTGCATCAGGCGGTCACATCATTCATACGAGCGGTTCCGGACAACTCGGACGGATCGTCTTTTATGTCATCGTCGCCTTCGCCGTGTTCGGTCTGCTGGCCCGGTTCATTTGAAACACAATCCAAAAAGGAGCCCGTCTGAATTTCAGAATTCAGACGGGCTCCTTTTTATATTTCCTTATTTACGTAATGATTCCGCAAGATCTTTAATATCATCGATCAAGTTGTGGATCGTTTCCTGGTTATCTGTATATAAGGCACGAAGTTCTTCAAAACGGCCTTTCGGATCCTGTTTGACGGCTGAAAGTTGTGTCCCCGCTCCGCCGAATGTGCGTTTAAACGCAGCCAGTTGCGATTGACGTGTATCTTTATGAAGCATTGATAAAGTCGCACCTACAAGTGCTCCACCAAGCGTTGCTGCTAAAAAGTAATTCTTCTTCATCTGTTTTTCCCCCTAGACTAATTTAACTGTGATTACAGCGGTTGTAAAAGCTGATACCGTTTCATGACCGGGGAAGGCGAAAACGACTTCCCTGCCTCTTCAGCATACTGGTCGACGGTCAGTCGTTCAACTGATTTCGCATAACGCGAAGCATCCCCGTCATTGTTGAACTGAATCAACAGGACCAAATCCGTTCCCCGTTCGACACGGGCAATCCGGACGGCTTGAAAACTGTCGTATTCGGCTCCCAGTACTTTCGGATCCGACATGACATGGTGAACAAATAGATCACCGCTGTTCTGATCTGCCGGAATCGACCAATAAAATAGACTGCCTTGTTCATCAAAATTACCCCGTGTTTCGAGCAACGTATACGTGTTGCCGCTTTGGAACGGTGACTTCCCTTCTGTTTCGATAAACAAAAGAGCTTCCCCGCTTCCGCTTGCCGCCCGGATTTGAGGATCACGGGACCGAATTTGATCAACAAAACTGCCGCTACCGAATGTTATGGAAAGTTTAGATGGCATCACAGGCCTCCGCGAGTTCGAAGTCTTTGCTAGTCAGACCGCCTGAATCGTGGGTCGTCGCAGCAAGCGTAACGTTCTTATAGTCAATGATGATTCTCGGATGATGGTTGAGATGTTCCGCTATCGAACCAACCTCCTGTACAAAATCAAGTGCTGCCGGGAATGAATCCAGTGTATAGACACGGACGATTTCGTCATCGACGACACGCCATTCTGCCAATCCTTCTAGACGTTCTTCCACTTCGTACTCATTCAACCTTTTCATGCCATTTTCCTCCTCCACCATTATTTTCGTCCTATACCTTATACCCTACTTTTCCGGTTTCTTATACCTCCAACGGATGGATTTCTTCCTTTTGTCTTCCGGCACAGATAGAGTACAATGTGAAGGAGAACACTATCTCCCAAAAAAGAAAGGGGCAGACGCTCATGCGTGCGCTAATCGTGATTGACTATACGGTTGATTTTGTAGCCGATGAAGGAAAGTTGACGTGCGGAAAACCAGGACAGGCCATTGAAGGACGCATCGCTTCACTGATGGATGAGTTCTCATCTGAGGATTACGTCGTCATCGCAAACGATATCCATGAAGAAGGAGACACGTTCCATCCGGAAACCGTCCTCTTCCCACCCCACAACATCCGGGGCACGCACGGCCGGGATCTTTTTGGACAAGTAGCCGAAATGGCACGTGTCGCAGATCATGTCATCGATAAAACACGTTACAGTGCTTTTGCCGGGACGGATCTTGATTTACGGTTACGCGAACGTTCGATTCAGGAAGTCCATCTCGTCGGAGTCTGCACGGACATCTGTGTCCTGCATACAGCAGTCGATGCCTACAATCTGGGATATAAAATCGTCGTCCATGCCGACGCCGTCGCAAGTTTCAATGCGGCTGGTCACGACTGGGCACTTACACATTTCAAACAATCGATCGGCGCAGATGTCGTCGGCGAATAAGAAGGGATCTGTCTTCATGTTACAACGTAATCTTGCACTTCATACTGACCTTTATCTGCCGCGGTGGATGTATATTTATTGGAAAGAAGGACGGCACAATGAACGGGCTGTCTTTGATGTCTATTACCGTTCAAACCCGTTCGAAGGCGGCTATGTCGTATTCGCCGGACTTGAAAATATCATCGAATACGTCCAGACCCTTCGTTTTACGGAAGAAGACATTACGTATCTCCAAAAAATGATTGATTTCCCGGACGAGTTCAAAGATGAATTACGAAACTTTAAATTTTCCGGTTCCATCTCAAGCGTCAAAGAAGGTGAAATCGTTTTCCCGAACGAACCGCTCGTGCGAATCGAAGCCCGGATTTTCGAAGCCAAACTACTGCAGACTGCGATTTTGAATATCGCCAATCATGAGTCCTTGATTGCTACGAAATATGCGCGGATCCGTCAATCGGCACCGGGAGCAAAATTCCTCGAAGCCGGCGCGCGTCGTGCCCAGGGCATCGATGCCGCCTACTTCGGAACCCGTGCGTCGTACTTGGCCGGATTTGATGTGACGAGCCTTGCTTCAGCCGGACGTGACTTCGGTATTCCGTGCGGCGGAACGATGGAACATGCCGATATTCAATTCCATGATGACGAATTGACGGCGTTCCGGACATTTGCCGCGTATTATCCTGATCAAGCGACGTTGCTCGTCGATACGTATGACACGTTAAAAAGCGGACTCCCGAATGCCATTACCGTTGCGAAGGAACTCGAAGCAAAAGGACATAAATTGCGCGGTATCCGGATTGACTCCGGTGATTTATCGTACTTATCGAAACGGGCACGGACAATGCTCGATGAAGCCGGTTTCCCGGATGTCGACATCGTCTTATCCGGTGATCTCGATGAGTACGTCATTCAAGACTTACGGATTCAAGGGGCACAGGCGAATACCTTCCTCGTCGGAACACGCGGTATCACGGCATATGAACAGCCGGCACTCGGTATGGTCTACAAGCTGGTCGCACGTGAAGTCGACGGCGAACTCATTCCGGTCATTAAAGTCTCTTCCTCAAAAGCGAAGACGACGACACCGCACATCAAAGAAGTGTACCGGATTGTCGACCGCGTCACGAATAAGTTCAAAGGGGATTACGTGACGTTACTCGATGAGGATCCGACTGATCTTGAGGCAATCGATTTAATCGACGTCCGCGATCCGTCCTTCCGAAACCGCATCGAGAACTTTAACGTCGAACGGTTGCTGACGCCGATTTTTGTTGAGGGTGAGCTGGTATATACCGTTCCGACCATTGAAGAAAGCCGTCATTTCCACGAGCAGCAGATCGGTCGTCTCTGGGAGGAATACAAACGTCTCCGTCTGCCGGAAGTCTACGCGATCACATTCAGCGATCGTCTCTGGAAACTGAAGCTTGATATGATTCGTGATACACGGACTGCCAGCGGTCTTAAATAAACAGACAAAAACAGCCTACTTCAGCTGAAGGGGGCTGTTTCATTTGGTGCAGCTGTTATTTGGATTGCCGCTTGTTCCATTTGTTGACGAAAGTACCAAGCGAAACCAAGCGCACCTCCGATAAAGACGATATACGTAATCCGCTGACCGAACTCTGCCAAGGAATCCGCATAAAAAATACTGATTAAGTGGTCGCTTCCACTGATGAGAAGCAAACAGGCAATCAGGAGCGCTATACGATAAGCAAGTGTCGGACGATCGGCTGGTTCAGCATGCCAATACGAGATGACGTTATGGGCAAGTAAGATGATGCCAATGATTCCTAATACTCCTATCAGTGCTTGCGGCATAATGAACGGTCCTCCTGTTTCTAATTTCTACTTCCATTTAAACATAGTTCACTAAAAAATCCTCGCTAAAACTTTCCCACCGTTTGTCCGGTCACGGTATACTGAAGAAAATCTGTTGTTCATTCAACAAGGAGGCGTTTTCTTGAAAACCTTTAAATTGTGCACCTTACGAATTCTCATGGATGAATCCGGTCGGGATACGACGATTCCCGTCACGATCAAAGACGGACTGACCGTCAGTACGGATCAGACGGCACAGTGGATCGCTGAAATTGTCGTCCTTGAAAACGATCAACCGATCATCGACGAGTTATTTACTAAAAATCTGCGGGCCTTGATTGAAATCACGATTTCCCGCCCCGATAACGATCCTGCTGCGATGATTGTGACACCGCTGGAATCGACGCGATTGAGCGAAGGTGTGTCCTATCTGTTCAAAGGAAAGATGGTCATGATGAAAAATGACTTGTCAGAATCCATCTTACGCGAAGTCGTTGAGGATCACTTTACCGGCGAAGCGCTGATTCAAGAGTACAAAGACCGCCGTTCGAAACGTGGCGCACATATTACGAGTATCGCGAAAGAAACGTTTAAACAGTATCTGCACGAAAACCCGTCTGTTTCTTAAGGACGTTTCGTTTCATCCACGATATGATCCGCAACGTTGATCCGGTCGATTTCATACCGGTCGGAAAAACGAATATAGTTGGCACATGCATTTTTAAGCGGTGTCCGGTAACTGAAGCTTTCATCAATCGAGGATAACGCCGCTTTAATCGTATGCGAATGACAGACGATCAACAGGCGTTGTCCCCGATATTTTTCTGTCAGTTCTTCAATGGCCGAAAATACCCGCTGTTGAATTTCCTGCTCGGTTTCAAGCCCCGGTACTCGAACGGTATCGTTCGCTTGGACCGCCTCATAAATTCCGGCGACAGGCTGACCTGATGCCAGACCGAATTCCCGTTCGACCAACCGGTCATCCGTCTCCGCTACGTTCAGTCCGACGGAACGTCCGATGATTTCTGCTGTCTCGACTGCCCGCGATAAGGGGCTCGAAATCAAGACGTCCCATTGTTCTTCCGCCAGATACGCAGCACTCATTTTAGCCTGCCACCGTCCGGTTTCATTCAGCGGAATATCCTCCCGTCCTTGAATCCGCTCGTTTAAATTCCAATCCGTTTGACCATGACGCACTAAACAAATTTCTGTCATTTCACTGTCTCCTTCAAAAGAAATATGACTGATTGTATCATGTTTTCTTTTTTAGTGAAGGGTCTCCCGGGGCGGTAACGCCAGGACTTGACAGCTGAACGCTTCAATCCGTTCCAACAACCGCTCGATTTTGAGCGGGTTTTCCGTCTGAGCAAAACTCGCCAGTGAATGTGTGCCGTTCGGGAAGGAAAACAGTCGGACGTCCGCTCCGACATCCGCACCTTTTTCGACGAAATGCAATGCTTGCGTAAACGGGACAATCGGATCTTTTTTCCCATGCAGCAACATGATCGGCGGCGAGTCCGCTCTTAAGTGCGTCACCGGTGAGACCCGTGTCATAAGTTCCCGCCATTCTTCCCTGCCGCCTCCGTAAAATTTGATATGGGCAATCCAGGTTTGAATGAACTTAAACAGCAGGAAATTCGTTGGAGGATACAAGGCAATGACACCGCTGATCAACGGCAGGCGTTCCATTTTTTGTTCGCCGACAAATTCCGTCGGGGCGAGTGCCGTCGTCAGCATCAAGGCGGCTCCGGCTGAATCTCCCCACAGCACCATCCGTCCGCGCATGATTTGTAGATCATCCGCCTCTTGATTCAAGAAACAGAGTGCGTCCCGTACGTCTTCCAGATTATCCGGAAAATAGCTGCCGTCTTCGAATAAACGGTAATCGATGCTGCAAACTGCGATGCCAAGCTCGAGGAAACGTTCCATGATTGGTGTAAAACAAAAGACATCATCCCGGTTTCCCCTGACGAAGGCTCCCCCATGCGCATAAATCGCGACCGGGAAAGGACCGTCCCCTGGAGGATAGTATAAATCCAGCTTCAATTCTTGGGTGTGAACGGTTTTATACACAACCGTCCGTGGCGCGAGTTGGACTTCCGACAGCGGAAGGGCCGGTTCTGTCCATCGTAATAACGCACCGTAGTTGTTCCAAATGCTTGCGCCGGCCGCAGCCGTCGTTAAAATCGCCGCCCCTCCCATCAGCCAAGCGGTTTCCCGTTTCACCTCATCACCTCCGAAATTTCCTCTCGATTTCTAATCTTATTAGTCTTTTACCCGATTTATTTAGAAGTCGAACGTCTTCCCTGACTGGTACTTGACGCTTGGTTTCGGATTCGTTATAGTGAAAAGGTTCAAATCGGAATAATTACGTTTTAATATTTTTTTGGAGGGTTTATTCATATGAAAAAATTACTTTCAGCTTTCACGGTCGCTTTTGCAGGAGCTGCTTTTCTTGCTGCCTGCGGTTCTTCCGAATCCACTCAGGATGCGGCCGACCAAAAGCTCCGTGTCTATACATCAACATTCGCCACTGCAGCAATCGCCAGGGAAATTGGCGGCACGGACATCGACGTCCAGATGATCGTACCTCCGGGGGCCGATCCGCATTCGTACGAACCGACGTCCAAACAACTGACTGAAATCGCACAAGGTGATCTGTTCCTCTTAACCGGGACGACACTTGAACCGTACTCAAAAAAAATCAAAGCCAGTCTTAAAGGCAACGATGTTCGTTTCGTCGAGACGAGTAAAGGCATCGATCTGCTCGAAGCGAATGCCACGCTTCATGAACATGAAGGACATGCCGACGAACATGCGGCAGAAGAACATGATCACGGCAAATTTGATCCGCATGTCTGGCTTGATCCGAACAATGCCAAAGTGATGGCTCAATCCATTACGACGGCACTCGCTAAAGAAGTACCTGCTAAAAAAGCAACGTTTGAGAAAAATCTCACCGCTTTTAATAGCGAGGCCGATAAGCTTGATCAAAACTTGCAGCAGGCTGTTGCTGACGGATCCAAAAAAGAACTGCTCGTGACACATGCCGCTTACGGGTATTTAGCGGAACGCTACGGCTTCTCACAATTGCCGATTGCCGGCATCTCTCCGTCGGACGAACCTTCGCAAAAGCAACTGGCAGCGATCGTCAAGGAAGCTAAGCTCCACGACTTGAAGTATATCGCTTTCGAAGAGACGGTCTCACCGAAAGTCGCACGCGTCATCCAACAGGAAATCGGAGCGAAGGCGATTACGATCCACAATCTCGAATCCGTCACGAAAGCGCAGCAAAAGGCATCGTATTTTGATTTGATGAATGAAAATGTCACGACACTCAAGCAAGCACTGCAGTGAAGCAGTGTTGACATGCAGTAAAAGATACGTTACGGTAGAAAACGTATTTCAGACAATTAAATGACTTCTTTTTATCGCGAGAGACGGAGGGACTGGCCCGATGATGTTTCGGCAGCGGACGATTAAATCGTACTGTGCCAAATCCAGCAAGCTGCGGCTTGAGAGATAAGAAGAGCGTCTTTTTCAGTAAAGACCTCCTTCTTTCTTGCGAAGGAGTCTTTTTTTGTACTTGGAGAAAAGGAGTGATTTGATGAACGAAACGATTACACCGAACAAATGGGCACTTCTACCGTTACTTGTCTTTTTAGTTCTTTTTATCGGTGCCGGTATTTTTTACGATGATTTCTACAAATTCCCGATTCTGATTGCAGCTTTGATTGCCTTGATTTTTGCGGCGGTCACAACGAAGGGCGGCATCAACCAGACCGTGGAACGGATTGCAGCAGGTGCCGGAAATCCGGATGTCATGATTATGGTCTTTATCTTCCTGCTCGCCGGTGCCTTTTCCGGAACGGCTGATGCAATTGGCGCGATCGAAGCAACCGTCAATGCGTCATTAACATTTTTACCTCCGTCCCTCCTGATGAGCGGACTGTTCATCATCGCCGCCTTCATCTCGATGGCGATGGGAACTTCCACCGGTACGATTGCGGCACTCGCTCCGATTGCCCTTGGAATCCATGAAGCAACCGGTGTCAATGTTGCGATTGCGGCCGCCGCTGTCGTTGGTGGCGCAATGTTCGGCGACAACTTGTCGTTCATTTCCGATACGACGATTGCAGCCGTCCGGACACAAAAAACCAACATGCGTGACAAATTCAGAACCAACTTCCTGATTGTTTTGCCGGCAGCTATTCTGACTATCATCATCCTGGCTTTTGTCTCAAGTACAGGAAATGTCGTCGAAGCGAAGGCGTTTGAGTTTTACAAACTGATTCCGTATCTGTCCGTCATCATACTCGCCTTGTTTGGCGTCAACGTCATTCTTGTTTTGATCGGTGGAACCGTTTTAACAGGTATCATCGGGATGATTGACGGCAGCTTCGGCTTAAGCGGTTTTGTCCTGTCGATGTCTGACGGCCTAATGGGAATGGCGGAAATCTCGATTTTGACGTTACTGATGGGTGGTCTCGTCAGTCTGATTACTTTTAACGGCGGGATCGCTTACCTGAAAGAAACGTTGACGCAAAAAATCTCTCAACGCCGCGGCGCGGAATTCAGTATGGCAGCACTCGTCAGTGCGACGAACCTCGCAACAGCGAACAATACGATTTCGATTCTTGTCGCCGGTCCACTGGCAGCAGAAATCGCGGATACGTATGACATTGACCGGAAAAAGTCAGCCAGTATCCTTGATATCTTCTCTTGCGGTATCCAAGGAATCATCCCGTACGGCGCCCAGTTGCTGATTGCAGCGGAATTAACGAAAACGGCCTCTCCGGAACTGATTCCTTATCTGTTTTATCCGTTCCTGCTTTTCGTTTGCGGATCTCTTGCCATCGTCTTCGGCTTCCCGCGTCGGAAAACATCGGACGCACGTCAAAAAAATGTTTCATAACAAACAGACCCGTCGCAACAGCGACGGGTCTTGTGTTTGTCTTATTTTTTCCGGTCTTGGCGGTTGAGAATGAAGTACGCAATCGCCGGAAGCGGGAACTGAATCAGTCCTGCGCCTCCCCAGACCCATGGATTCCGCCCTGTCTTCCGGGCACCGAGGAACAAGCATGCCGCTTGTGCCCCTAACAAGGCTGCAAGGCCGGCCCACACACCTTTTGGTACGTTTTTAACAGATCGTTTCATAGAATACACCTCGTTTCCTTTATAGATTTACCCTCCTCATTTCGCTTTCTAACCGTCTTTTTCCTCCCTTGAGCGTTGAAACAGACGTTCTTGCTTGTTCATGCTAAACTAAACGAGCAATTCCATATTCTCGTTTCATTGAAGGAGGAGTATACACATGCAATACGCAAAACTTTCAAATGGTGTCACGATTCCACAAATCGGATTTGGTGTCTGGCAAGTCGATGAAGAGACGGAAGCACCGGCTGCCGTCGCAGAAGCCCTTCGTGTCGGTTACCGTCATATTGATACGGCTGCCGTTTACAAAAACGAACGTGGTGTCGCCAAAGGAATTAAAGAAAGCGGCGTGAACCGTGAAGATCTCTTCTTAACGTCTAAAGTATGGAACGATGACATTCGTGCCGGACGCACTAAAGAAGCTTTCGCTGAGTCACTTGAACGCCTCGAAACCGACTACCTTGATCTTTATCTGATCCACTGGCCGGTTGAAGGGTATGTCGAAGCATGGAAAGCCATGGTCGAACTTTACGAAGCCGGCAAAATTAAGGCAATCGGTGTTTCGAACTTCAAAGAACATCATCTCGATACACTTGCTGAAGAAGGATTAATGACACCGATGATCAATCAGGTTGAACTTCATCCGCAACTTCCGCAACATGAGCTGCATGAATATTTACAGGACCACAGCATTCAAGTGGAAGCATGGAGTCCGCTCATGCAAGGGAAATTCCTCGAAATCAATGACTTCAAGGAAATTGCCGAAAAACACGGCAAATCCCCTTCACAAGTCGTCTTGCGTTGGCATTTAGACAACGGCATCGTTGCGCTTCCAAAATCGGTCACACCTGAACGCATTGCGGAAAACTTTGATGTCTTTGACTTCCAACTCGATGCAGATGATCTCGAGAAGATTGACCGTTTGGCAACAGACGTCCGTCTCGGACCGGATCCGGACGAAATCGATTTTTAAGTAAACATACACAATCGGTTTAAAGAAAAATGGTTTTTCTATAGACGAAGGGGAGGCGGATATTCACATCCACCTCCCCTTTTTCCTATATGAGTGATGGACTGTCAGACATAATAGACGAGAATCGTATCCTGCGCTTCTTCCGCCTGGTGAAAATAAGCGCATAAATTTCCGAACTGTTCCCAGACCTCATCAAAATCACCTTGCCGGCCGGCTTCTTGATAAATCACTTCAAGCGCTTGGCGATCAAAGTTTCGCATGACCTCCGATGAAATGATGAGTAATGGCAAGGGAAGGATACCGACGATTGCCGCATGCTCTTCATTGACGATCAGTTCCTCTCCGACAATCGCCCGTCCCAGATTATAATGGGTCTCTTGATCAATGAAGATATCGATTTGACTCATCAACTGATACAACGGAGTGGTTTCTTCGAGTGCAAACAATTGTTCATGATCGGGTTGTGTTTCATGGATAAATAAAATCCAGTCCATGATGATATGGGGATCGTCTCCAAACGAATCCCAAACGGCATCCGCGACACGTACATAGTGTACGTTTTCCATCCTTCCCCCTCCTTTCCGGTCGTTTTTTTTAGTATTCCCATTTTCACACTGCTTTAATAACGATTATTAAAATCTCTCCAGACAAAAAAAGGACCAGATGACTCTGATCCTTTTTGTATTAAATCGCTTTTTCTTTTTGGTCTTCGTCCTGCCATGCTTCAAGCAGTTCTTGACCTGGAAGATTTGGAATTGAATTTTTATGGAAACGGGGATCTTGTCCCTTTTTCCGTTGCACTAAATAATCATCCAGTGCGAGCTTGGCAATTTTGGATAAGCGGAAAATCGCATATAAGTTAACAATCGCCATCAAGCCCATGAAGATATCGGCAAGTGCCCAGACAAGTCCAGCCGTTTGAACGAGTGAACCAAACACAATCATACCGAGGACGATGATCCGGTACGCAATCATGATTTTCTTATTATCGTTGATGAAGCTGATATTCGATTCACCGTAGTAGTAGTTTCCGACAATCGAACTGAAGGCAAACAAGAAAATCGCAAGCGCCATAAATGCTGTGGCAAACGGACCCACTTGAGATGCCAGCGCCCCTTGCGCCAAATCGATTCCGGCGACCGGTGCTCCACTCGCATCCTGCGTCGCAACACCACTGACTAAAACAATCATCGCTGTCGAAGAACAGACGAGCAGTGTGTCAACAAAAACAGCAAACGACTGGATCAATCCTTGTTTGACGGGATGCGATACCTCTGCCGTCGCAGCGGCATTCGGAGCTGAACCCATACCGGCTTCATTCGAGAAAAGACCACGACGGATTCCGTTTAAGACTGCGGCTCCGATTGCTCCGCCGGCCAGTGTTTTGAACTCAAGTAAACCTTCTTGGAAAATCAGACCAAAGACGTTCGGCAATGCTTCTAAATTCGTCACCATGATATAGAGGGCAATTAAAATATAGCCTCCTGCCATGATCGGGACAAGGAACGCCGACACCGTTGCAATACTCCGGACACCACCGAAGATGACAAGTGCCGTCAACAGAACGAGTCCGACCGTAATCCACGTCTTATCAACCCCGTACTGGCTTTGAAGCGACAGTGAAATCGTATTGGACTGAACCGAGTTAAAGACGAATCCGAACGAGATTGTAATCAGAATACTGAAAACGACCCCTAACCACCGCTGTCCAAGCGCCTTTTCCATATAATACGCCGGACCACCGCGCCATGCTTTTTCATCACGTACTTTATAAATCTGAGCGAGCGTACTCTCGACGAATGCCGAGGCTGAACCGATTAAGGCGATCAACCACATCCAGAAGACTGCACCCGGTCCACCGAGCGCAATGGCTGTCGCGACGCCGGCGATATTGCCGGTCCCGACACGTGCCGCTGTACTGATGGCAAAAGCTTGGAAAGGCGAAACACCGTCTTTTCCTTTATCCGTTCCTTGGAACAACAGCCGTAACATTTCCGGAATCATCCGAAACTGGACGAATCCCATGCGAATCGTAAAATAAATCCCTAAACCGACCAATAAGATAATCAAGACACTCGACCATAACAAGTCGTTGATACTACCGATAACATCCATCAGTTGTTTTTCCACAGGTGTTCCCCCTTAGTTAAGCGTTCGATTATGTAACCTTTTTTCACATGTGTTCTATAATACGTAAATAATTTTAGAAAATCAAATTCATTTTCTTCTTTTAAGTCATCATAATCTGTAAAATCCTCACAAACCTCACATGCGATGTCAGGTTCAGCATAAAAAAACAAGGGACTGACTTTTGGGTCAGTCCCTTGTTAAGAATTGATTTAACCGTTGAACACGATCAGATGAACAGATTCAGGTTCGAACCATCCGTCGCTCCGAGATAACTTGCGACACCACCATAATCGATATCATCGAGCAACTCCTCTTTTTTGATGCCCATGATGTCCATCGACATCGTGCAGGCAATCATCCGGACGCCGGCTGCTTGTGCCTTCGCCATCATTGTCTCCAGAGCGTCGACCTGTTTATCCTTCATGACTTTTTTCATCATTTTTTGACCGGCTCCGGCCATGTTCATGTTCGAGAGCGGTAATTCACCGGCATGTTTCGGCATCATCATCCCCATCATCCGCTCCATCGGTGCCTTATCGACAGCAGGTGCATCCGGTTTACGGATGACGTTGAGTCCCCAGAACGTAAAGAACATCGTCACTTGTTTCCCCATTGCCTGTGCGCCTTGCGCAATGACGAACGATGCCAGTGCTTTATCCAAATCACCGCTGAAGACGACCATCGTCGCATCATCGGCAGTGGCAGCAGCCGACTGTACCGGTTGGTTGGTCGCATTCCCTTTTTCAAGCAGGACTTCAACGACTCCTTTGTTCATTTCCGCCGTGTGAACGGTATGACCGAGTTTTTTGGCCCATGCTTGAACATCCGGCAGGAATCCGGGATCGGATGCTTTAACGAAGACTTGGTCTCCATCCTGCAATTGATCGATTTTCGTTTTCAGCTCCAAAATCGGTCCCGGGCACTGTAAACCACACGTATCCAGTAACGTAATCTGTTCTTTCGTTACTGGTTTCGGTTCGCTTTTGATTGTCGTCACAGCTGTTTCCTCCCGTACTTGGCTTCTCGCTTCACGGTCACGGTTGACCGTCGCCCATGTTTTATATCCGCCGCTTAGATTTTTGACGTCGAATCCGTTTTGCTTGAGCAATTGACTTGCGACATAACCCCGGAGTCCGACCTGACATGTCACGTAAATCGGCTGATCTTTCGGTAATTCATCGAGTGACTGACGTAATGTCGGTAAAGAGATGTTGACGGATCCCGGAATCGATCCGAGTTCATTTTCGGAAGGTTCCCGGACATCAAGCAACAGTCCGCCGTCCGCGACAATCTGGTCAATCTCGTGCCAATGGACGTTTTCACTGTCCCCTAGTACGATATTCGAGGCGATATAGCCTGCCATATTGACAGGATCTTTTGCCGAACTGTACGGAGGTGCATACGACAGTTCCAAATCGGGAAGATCAAGGACAGTCAATCCGCCTTTAATGGCTGTTGCCAACACATCGATTCGTTTCTCGACACCTGTCATCCCGATCGCTTGTGCCCCGAAAATCGTCCCGTCCACCGGATCAAACAACAGTTTCATCGAAATCGGACTGGCACCCGGATAATAACCGGCATGCGAGCCGGGATGAAGATGAATCGCTTCATAACGGCGCCCCGATTGACGGAGACGTTTTTCATTGTTTCCGGTCGAAGCGACCGTCAAATCAAATACTTTCGCGACTGCTGTTCCGAGTGTTCCCGTGTAACGGACATCTCGTCCGGCAATGATGTCGGCGACGAGACGGCCTTGGCGATTTGCCGGCCAAGCCAGCGGAACGTGAACCGGTTCGCCTGTAATGTAGTCCTTTACTTCAATCGCATCACCAATCGCAAAGATGGCAGGATCCGATGTCCGTAATGTCTCATCGACCTGAATCGTCTGTTTGATTCCAAGTTTAAGTCCCGCTTCTGAAGCCAAGTTGCTTTCCGGCATGACACCGATCGATAAGATGTTCATCTCGGTTTGAATCGTTTTTCCACTCGTCAAGACAACGCGCGTCCCCGCTTCTTCAAAACGTGCCACACCATCCGCTAAAATCAGTTCGACACCTTTCGCCCGCAAATGTTCATGGACGATGGCCGCCATTTCCGGATCGACCGGGGCCATGACTTGATCAGACATCTCGACCAGCGTCACACGTGCTCCGCGCTCGACTAAGTTTTCCGCCATTTCAAGACCAATGAATCCACCGCCGATGACCGTCGCATGTGCCGGACGCGATTCATCGACATACTGGCGCATTTTATCGGTATCCGGGATATTGCGTAATGTAAAGACATTCGTTGCTTCCGCCAGACCGGGAATTCTGGGACGGATCGGTTTTGCACCAGGTGACAAAATCAACTGATCGTATGACTCCTCGTACTCTTCATCCGTATCCACTTTACGAATCGTCACCGTTTTTTGTTCACGGTTGATCCGAATCGCTTCCGACAGATTTCGAACGTCGAGATTGAAACGTGCGTTCATCCCTTCCGGAGTTTGCACCAACAGTTTATTGCGGTCTTTGATGACGTCCCCGATGTAGTATGGAAGTCCACAGTTTGCAAAAGAAATTTCTTTTCCACGTTCCAAAAGAATGATTTCTGCTGTTTCATCCAATCGGCGTAATCGTGCTGCCGCCGTTGCTCCACCTGCTACTCCACCTACAATGATCGTTTTCATTCCGGCTTCCTCCTCCAATGATCTCCAATGTTCTATGTGTATCAATATACCCATTCAGGTATGGCTTTTCAAGTTATCTGTTCGTTGATTCACAAACTTGTCGGAACTTGATTATAAAATTGTTCCTTCGATGATAACGGACATTAGTTGCAATTCCACCTAAAATGCTTGAAACTGAGATTACAGTATTTATAAGGGGGATTTTTAAATGGACCAGGATCGTAACTCGAAAGACACGAACGATAACAAAGTCACACCGATCAACCAAAACAGTCAGCCGGAAACAAATGAAAACGGGGTAACGGCTGTGCAACAACAATACCTTGAAGAATTCCAAGCTTTCTTAGTAGAAAAAGGCATTCCGATGGAAGCACGCGAAAATGAAACACACGTCTTCTTCATGACACAGGAAAAAACACCATCAGGCGCTGAACCGATGATGATGATCGTCTTCAGCAAGACGGCGACAGACGTCGAGTTATTCGCACGTACGATTACACACGTACCGGACGGTGTCGAAGATCTTCCAATCTTAAATGCCATCAATGATTTCAACCAAGAATTCAAATACTTCCGTGTTGTCCTCGACAGCGACCGTGATGTCACGATTGCTTCAACGATTGACCTCGATCACGGCTTTAATCCGGCAGCGATCTTCGGACACTCTGTCATGATGTTCCAAGCTTCGGATGAAGTATTCGCCTATCTTACGAAATTATATGACCAAGTTCAGTAAAATATCGCTTAAAAATGGCTCTCGAGACAACTCGGGAGCCATTTTTTTCATTTTCAAGTTCAATTGACAATGAGAATTATTCTCGCTATAGTTAGATTTGTGAAAACGACATCATTTACAACACAATCATCTTATTCTGGGGGAATAGATTATGAAAAAACGATTAAAAGTAGCATCACTCTTCATCACAGCAGGACTGCTTGCTGCGTGTGGGAATAATGAAGAAACGACAACGGCTCCTAAAAAAGAGAAAACGGAGCAAACAGCTGAAACGAACACAAATGCCGGGATCGCCGCGACGACCTTAAAAGATGAACTGACTATTTTCAGCTCGATCAAAGCGGAACTCGATAAGGCAAAAGAAGGTCAAACCATTGACTGGAAGATGGTCACGACAAGTTACGACTCCAAATTAAAGGGTGGCGTCACGACAGCTGCTCCTGAAATCGAAGAAGTCATCAGTTCCGCGTTAGCCGGTGTTGAATCAAAAGATCTCGATGAGAATGTTGCCCGTCAGCTCGTAGACAAAGGCATTCAGTCTTATTTCTATAAACTTCAGAAATCAACACAAGCAACAGCCGAAGAAGCGGTTGTCGCCGGAAAAACAGATGAAGCGACAGCTGCACTGAACGACATTAAAGAGATGTCGAAGACCGTCTTCATTCCGACGGCGGAAAAGCGGGATGCGAGTTACGGCTTTAAAAACGAAGACTCCATTGCTCAAGCCATCAATTCCGGTCTGACGGCACAGGAAGAAGCCATCACGGCGAAGAAAGCGGCCGACTTCAATGTTGCGAAACAATTAACGGATAAATCAATCTATCGCTCGTTCTACCTCGCCGCTCTTGGTTATGCTCAAAAAATCGAGGATGGTGTCAAAGCCGGCACGGATGAAAAAGAATTACAGATGGAACAGGCAGAAGGATACGGATTCCTCCTCGCCATCGAAGAATCTCTTGCCGGCGGTGATGAAGCAGCCGTCGCAAAGTTAAAAGAACTGTATGACTTCTCGAAAACGAAACCGGCTGACGTCCAGTTCAAAGAAGTCGAGAGCCTGTTCGCAAAAGCTTTGACGGAAAAGATTGACGGGTACCATGAAGAAGCACAAGAAGCACTCGAGAAAAAAGAGGTCGATACGGCGCGGGTCGAAGCAATGGAAGCCAATATGTTCGTCATTGCCATGAAACCGACACTTGAGAACCGGTTAGGCAAAGAAAAAGCACAAACGATTCTGACCGACGCAAACGCTTGGTACACACTTGTCGAAAAAGGTGATGTGAAGGCGGAACAAACGGGTGATCGAATCGTGGATGCCTTGGAACCACTCAACTAATCGTTTGAAATCGGAGGAATGCGATATGCAAATCGGAATTACAGGAGGAGCCGGTTTTATCGGAGCAGCGCTTGCACTTCGGCTTCAAGCAAGCGGTCATACGGTCTATGTCATGGATGCTTTTACAGACTACTATGATGTCGAATTGAAACTTGAGCGGGCACAACGATTACAGGCTCACGGAATTGGTGTCTTTGACGGCAATGTCCATGAAGAGCTTGGAACGTGGTGCGAATCCCACACGTTCGACGCCCTGTTTCATTTGGCAGCACTGCCCGGTGTCCCGGGCTCTTTAACCGAACCGCATCGCTATATCGAGGATGATATCGCGATGACGGTGACCGTTCTCGAAGCAGCCCGCACACACGGTATTCCGCATGTATTTTTTGCTTCCTCTTCTTCCGTTTACGGTGAACAGACCGGTGCCCTACTGGAGCAGCAAGCGACAGGAAATGTGATGAGTCCTTACGCGGCAGCTAAGTACAGCGCGGAAACGTTTTGCCGGACATATCACAACCTGTATGACATGAACGTGACGATTTTCCGCTTTTTTACGGTGTACGGTCCTTCCGGCCGGCCGGATATGGCGTTGTTCCGTTTCATCGAACAGGCGCTGGACGGTCAACCGCTGACCGTGTTCGGTGATCCGGTTCGCGACTTCACCTACATCGATGACATCACCCGTGGAATGGAACAGGCTCTCGAAGCAAAAGCGACGGGCATCTTTAATCTCGGTGCCAGTCGCCCGGAATCCGTCCGTGATATTGCCGCGATGCTCAGTGAACGGTTCAATGTCCCCGTCCGCTCGGCTCCCGCTCGGACAGGTGACGTCTCGATGACTTGGAGTAACACCGATGCGGCCCGGCAGACGTTCGGTTACGTTCCTTCCTTTACGCTCGCTGATGGAATCGAACGGATGATCAGATGGCATCTCGAGCGTCGGTGATCCGTGGAGTTGCGAGCGTCTTCTTGACGTTGGCAACTCTTTTTTTACTTCTGCGTTTTGGCTTGGAACTGCCGACTGCCTATCAGTATGTCAAAACATTGACGACTTCCTATTGGACCTTGGCCGCAACGGTCAGCTATGCTCTGGCTTTTTATATCCGGGCCGTCGCTTGGCGGACAGCCGATGAAAAGACGGCTCCAACCGCCGTCTATCTGACGAGTCTGTATATCGGACTGGCTGTTAACCACCTGTCTCCGGTCAAACTCGGTGAAGCGGTCCGCTTGTTGACAGCCCGCGCGATCGGCAGTCCGCTTAAACGGACGACTGCCATCTTAGTCGCCCAGCGCGGGATCGACCTATCCATCCTCGGTCTTTTCGTGACGGCCGGGTTATTATTAGGTCAAACCGTATGGGTCGCCGCTTTGGCGTTCGGGGTGGGTCTCGTTTTGTTGCTGCTCGTCCGTCGGTTCATCCGGACGATACCGGTCTTGATCGGATACGGGCTGCTGGCCTGGCTGTTTGAGGCCGGAGCTGTCACCTGTCTCTTTCTCGGGGCAGACGTGACGGTCGCTTTCCCGGTCATTCTAATCGCGATGAGTGCCGGGGTCTTATCCGGCATCGCCCAGTTCACACCGGGCGGGCTCGGAACGTACGAACTCGCCATGGGAACAGTCCTGCAACTTTCGGGTGTTCCGAACCCGTATGAGCTCGCTTTGATGACACATCTTTTTAAATACGCCTTTGCCTTCTTAACGCCGGTTTATGTGCTCCTCCGGCACTTTGCAATCGTTCACTTACTGTTCACCCAGTTCAAGAAGCACAACACGAAAGGATGACCATCATGAAAAGTGCTTCCCGTTTTGAGAAAATCGCCGCACGGATGTGGAACTTATTGAATGAAGGCAAACCCTTCACACCGATTTTTACCGTCGGCGTTTTTCTGAGTTATCTCGTCTTGACTCAAAGCTCGTTCAGCGGTGTCGGGTTCGGTTTCCTGATGACCGTGCCGCTGTTCGTTTTATATTGGAAATTCGATTTTCCGCTGTTTTTGCGGAACTATCTGTGGCTTCCGTTGATTGTCTGGTTCTTTATAGAAGGAACTGATTCCCGCCTGTTACCGTTGTTCGCTTACGGAGCCGGGCTGTACTTCTTCTTTACCGTCTTTTTCTGGGGGACGATTTATTACCATCTCCGAATCGGAACAGACTGGCTTAACTTCACGCGTTTTTGGAAACTTGTGCTGAAGAACAGTGACTCGACAAGTGGAAACGCGCAGGAACAACTGCCGAAAGTCGGGCTGCTGCTCGCCTACTGGCAAACGGCTTCCATCGAGCAGACACTCGACTGGTCTTATCTGTGGTTCCCGCTCGGACTGCTCCTGTTCGCCTGGATCCTGCGTCATTATCTGTTTGACTGGAAACCGAAACTGCCGACGGAACCGACCGTCGACGCACCGATTCCGACATCCAGAAAAGTCTACGTCCTGATTGTCGACGGCATGCGGAAAGACCGTTATATGGCAGCAAATACTCCTTTCCTTGAGCGATTGCGCCAAGAAGGAACGGAGTACACGAACATGGAGACAGTGTATCCGGCCCGAACAGTCGTCTGCTTCAGCTCGATGTTCACAGGTGCGCGTCCGGAAGAACACGGCATTCATTCGAACATGGTCTGGAACACGACCGGTGTTAAAACAGACACCGTCTTCGACCGGTTGCGTGATGTCGGCAAAACCGGCAAGATTCTCGGAATCGCCCATCTTGTTGACGCCTTCGGTGCAAAAGATGTTCATACCGTGACGGCAGTCATGCACAACGATGTCGCCGATCGGAACATCATCGATCGGGCCAAACAAATCGTCCAGGACGAGGACCCTGACTTACTGGCGATTCAACTGATCGGAACCGATCAGACCGGTCACAGCCGCGGGACGCTCTACTCCGAATATGTTCAAAAAATCGAAGAGGCGGACGCTTTGCTGGCTGAATTTTGTGATGAGCTTGATCGTCTCGGAAAACTCGATGATGCGACATTGATCGTCATGGCCGATCACGGTCAGGCCGACGGCATCGGTGGTCACGGACATCTCGATGAAGGCGAACGGTTCGTCCCGTTCTGGATGTACGGGAAACAGATCCATGCCGGACGGAAAGTCGACACACACCGTCACATTCTGTCACTCGGACCAACCGTTGCGAAGCAGCTCGGAGCTGCAATTCCGCATGACAGCCGGGGTGTCTTATTGACTGAAGCGTTCAAGGAGGAATCGTCATGAAAAAGGTCGTCGTTTTTCTGCCGGCTCATAACGAAGAAGTATCCTTACCACTCGTCTTAAAACGGATTCCGGCTGAAATTGATGGACTTCCCGTCGAGACGATTGTCATTGATGACGGATCGACCGATACGACTTCGGACATGGCAAAACGCCACGGCGCACATGTCTATCGCTTCTCTGAAAATCAAGGGCTTGGTGCCGCTGTCCGCGAAGGACTGCTCCGATCTTACGAACACGGAGCAACGGTGGCCGTCATGATTGATGCGGATAATGAGTATCCGGCCGATCAGATTCCGGATGTCGTCCGGCCGATTCTTGCAGCTGAAGCGGATTATGTCTTCGGTTCCCGTTTCTTAGGCACCGTTGACGGAATGCGTTTGTACCGCTATATTGGAAATCATGTTTTTACGTGGTTGCAGTGTCTGTTGCTGAAACAACGGATTTACGACGGCCAAAGCGGAATGCGGGCCTTCTCCCGTGCCGCCTGTAAACATGCGGAGATCATCCACGATTATAACTATGCCCAAGTCCTGACCTTGAATCTTGTCCGGAAAGGATTCCGGCTGCACGAAGTTCCGATCCGTTACCGCGTGCGGGAAGCCGGCAAGTCCTTTATCCGTTTGAATTATGTCCAGCGCGTCCTGCCTGCGATTTACCGGGAATGGCGCCGTCCCATCAGCCGCTTATCCGCTGAAGAACGTCTTGAACGAAAGGAGCACCTTGGATGAGAAAACCACTTGTATTGACCCTCATCGCCTTCCTCTTCCTGCTAACCGCACCGCTGTCGGCATCCGCGTACAGTTACGGGGATCCCGGAAAAGAGGCGTTTGCGGAAGCCTATAAGCAGTTTGAGGAACAACTCGATCAAAAGGACTACAAACTGGCCCGGGAAACGATTGATGCCTATGACAAAGAGTTCACCCTCTACTTCCCGGAAGCGAAAGAAAAAATCGATGCTGCTTTAGCAGATCAAGATGCAACGGCAGCCAAACAGGCCTATCGCGTGGCGTTACGTCAAAATATCGAACGCCGTCTGCATTTCGCACAGGAACAATTCGATGACTTCGGTCAGGCCAAGCTGCTGCTCGCAAAAGCACGCGGCACATATGATGTTCTCGCTCCTTACGTCAAGGAAAGCGAGGGTGCAAAGACGAGCGATTCCTTGTATACTGCATTTGATGAATCGCTTGCCGCTCTCGGGAATCCCGGATTGTTTGGAGTCGGGAAAAAGCCAAGTGACCGTAAAGCATTTGATCAAAACATCAAACAGATTGAAGACACGATCACCCCGTTATTCGTTTTACCCGGCGAGGAAAAGACCGGTGTCTTCGATGAAGAAGACTCGATATTCGGTCAGTCCTTCGGAACGGATGATATTTGGAAAACGGTCGCCATCAGTCTTGTCATCATCTTAATCGTCATCGTCATCATCGGTCAGCGTAAGAAACGACGCGCACAATAAGGAGGAAGACATATGGATTTTCAGGCGTTTTTAATCACCCTTCGCGAATGTCTCGAAGCCGTCCTGATCGTCGGCTTGATTCTCGGTTATCTCGATCGACTGAATGCACCACAATATAAAAAATGGGTTTATGCCGGCGTCGGTTTGGCATTACTCGCGAGCCTGGGTGTCGCCTTCTTGTTCCAGGTCGTCTTTACGAGTTTCGCAAGCTTCGGCAGCGATACGTATTTACGACTTGGCATCATGATTATTTCCGTCTTCCTCTTGACGCACATGGTCCTGTGGATGGGCAAGGAAGCGAAAGAAAATCAACAGGCCTCCCAGGCGAAGGTCGCGGCCGCTGTTTCGACCGGCAGTGCGATCACGATGATCGTCCATTCCTTCCTTGTCATCGTCCGGGAAGGGATTGAAACGGTGTTCTTTTTCGCTGCGATCTCCGGCGGTGAAATTGAAAAAGTCCTGACCAGTTACGGCGCCGTCTCCGGTCTCCTGCTTGCCTTGATTTTCGGTTACCTGTTCGTTTCCGGGACGATGAAGATTCCCGTCAAACGCTTTTTCCAAGTGACCGGTGTCTTGATTTTGTTCATCGCGGCCGGAATGCTTGTGCAAACGATCGGTCGGTTCCAGGATCTCGGTTTGCTCGGCAGTCTGTTGACGAATGCGGACGGAACACCGGCTGCACTTTACAATATCGTCGCTTTCATGCCGGAACACTACATCGATCAAGTCCAGTATTTGCGGGACACGGGCAATACGACCTTGATCAGCGGACAAATCGGGACGTTCATGGGCGCGATGTTCGGCTACAGCCACAATCCATCCCTGGAACAAGTCATCGCCTGGTGGGGATACTTCGCTTTCGCCGGTTTCATGCTGACACGCCAAAATCGGACGTCAAAAACCGCCAAGAAACTGAAGGAGGTTTCTTGACGGTTCAGAGCGGTCATCCACAACGACGTGGACGATCGCTTTTTTTCATCGTTTGCTTGCTGATGCTCGGCTTTACCGGCATCCGTCTCGCATTCGTCAGCCCTTATGTCGCAAGTTACGATATCGCGAATTTCACGCTTGCTGTCGGACAATATGATTTAGCCAATCTGCAACCGCACTTCCCCGGATATCCGTTTTTCATTTTGCTTGCGACCGGTCTGGCCCGGCTCGGTCTCGATCCGGTCCGGGCACTCGGCATGGTCTCGACACTCGGTCTCGCAAGCGGTGTAATACCGCTTTATCTCGTATTCAAACGGTATTCTTTTGATACCGTCCGGTTGCTCGGTGCGTTTACGGTCGTCTCGACGGCTTCGCTCGTTACCTTGGCTGCGACCGGTATGTCGGATGGTCTCGCGCTTGGTGTCCTCTGCTGGTTCATGTGGAGTGTCGAACAGGCCCGGTACAATCGTTTCCGCCTTTTGCCGTACCTCCTGTTCGGACTGTTAATGGCAACCAGGCTGTCCTATGCACCGTTCGGCATCATTCTATTGTTTTTACTCTGGCAGGTCCGGCGCGATCCGTGGCAATGGGTGTCAGAAATCGCCGTATTGTTGCTGGCTCAACTCGCCTGGTTGTTACCGGTGGCATTCTCCGTCGGCGGACCGGCGTCCTTCGCCCAGTTATCGCTCAGTTTCGTGAGCGGACACTTTTCAGATTGGGGCGGTACAGCACAAACGGATGATGCCTCGCTACTTGAACGGCTTGGGTTAACACTGAAACAAATCTTCTGGCACGGATTCGGATTGGCGACATGGCCCGGTCTCGCTTCTGTTTTATTCTTGTGCGCTCAACGGATCCGTCCGCTTCCACTTTGGTGGTCCGTGACCGGAACCGGTTATTTCCTATGGGTCTGGTTCGCACAAAACATCGATAAGCCGCGGCATGTCTTACCGCTTGTCCTGCTTCTCGTCATCCTGCTTGTCCGGCACTTATCGATCCGTTGGCTCGTTCCGTTTTTATGTATTCAATTAGTGATTGGAAGCACTGCCTTATACCGCCAATCAACCGCTCAACCGGCAACACTTCAGCTGGCGGAAGCCGTCGCCGATTTACCGGCGTCAGCAACAATCTTTACGGATGAAGAGGATCGGCAGTTTTTAATGAAACGACCTGCCGCCACCATCGTTCCGATCGGCTCCGTCAGCAAGTGGCGGGCAGAGCCGAAATCCAAAGAGGTTTACCTGACCGGCCGACTGCTCGAACGGTTGCAGGCAGCCGATGTGCCGATTGAAGTGAATGAAGTTTTCCGTTTTACGAGTGATCCCCGGTTTGAACCGGAGGATGCAGACGCGAGGTTGTACCGGTTGAATTTACATTAAGGAGCGGATTTTGATGATGGTGATCGGAAGTGGAAATACAGCAATGATTCAAAAAGAAACAGAGACAATTGTTCGAAAACAATTTCACAATTCTATTCCGTTTACTGCCATTCAACGGGAATTTCAAAATCATCAACGAATTCACCAGGATTTTCCGATGACACCTCAAGTCTATGACTGCGTCGATCAATCCATTCGCATGGAATATCTGCCAGGAGAATCGCTCGGCGATTTGATGCAACGTCATCCGCTCCGGATTTGGCGCTATATGACAACGATGGTCCTCCTGCAAAAACGTCTTCATGCCTTATCCATTCACGGTTTGCCGCTTTTGCAAGAACGGTATCCTGGTCATACTGCACGGGTAACAGGACGTTCTTTATGTCACGGTGACTTTCATCCGTACAATTTGTTGCTCGTAAAAAAAGAACTGTATGTCATTGACTGGATGGATGCTTCAATCGGTAATCCAATGATGGACGTAGCTCGTACCTTTTTGTTAATACGATATGGTGGACGAACGTCTTCAGGAAACCCGATAGAGTTTGTTCCCCGATTCATCCTCAGTCATTTATACCGTACCTGTTATTTCAGACGCGTCGGTAAAGTGACCGGATTTAAAGCTTGTTTACAGCTTTGTGCAACTTTCCGCTTGCAAGAGCAGATTACGCCTGTCGAAACAGCTTTGTTACAACGCTTTTTAATCTGATGGATCCCCTTTTTGACTTCAAACGAGATGAAACTCATCCTTTTATGAAAGCAAATATAAAAAAATCACCTGCTTCACGCGCTTTCCTGTAGGAGTGGCGTGAAGCAAGTGATTTTTTAATCCGGATTCTTAGTGTTTCGATCTTAAGGACTAAAAAAACGTTGTTGAGAAGCAGACAAGACGACGACTCCTGCCGGAAAAGCGGAACGCGAAGTCTTGTCTGCAGATCAACAGTCATTTTAAACGTTACTTCATATTCGCATACGGTCGTTCCATATAATCAAATTGTCCGCCACTGATTTCAATCGTCTTGACCGGTACGAATCCAAGACGCCGGTAAAGACGTTGTGCCCCCGCATTCGTCTGATCGGCATTTAACGTAAAGGCTCGTAAACCACGCCGCGCTCCTTCATCTGCTGCCGCCTGTAACAGTTCGGATCCGATCCCCTTCCCCCCGTATGCTGCATCAACGGATAACGTGTCGAGATAATAGACATTCCCTTCCGTTTCCTGATCAATCTGGACATCTTCCCCGGTCCACTCGCGAAGCTGACGTTTGATCGGCTCATCCAACCGCGCCGCGTCAAATCCTGCATAGGTGATGACAATACCGACGACACGTCCGTCCAGTTCCTTAACGAGAATGTTTTCGTGGCTTAACCGGTTTCCCGTTTGCGTGACAAACCACGCGAGCCTCTCCAAAATTAATTCCTTCTCCTGTGTTCCGGTCAACGTCTCCGCAATTTCATGAATTGCCTGTTCAATTAACGGTGCGATTTGTTCCGCATCCTTTGTCGTTGCTTGTCTGATCATTGATTACTCTCCCTTCTTCTGCTTCTTACTCTATTTTATCGTAAAACAAAATCCCTTCTGATGTCAGAAGGGATTTTGTTCATTTCATTTCAGTTCAGCTATCGCAGCAGCCGGTGCAGTCACCGGTTCACGTGTCATGACCGAGACGACACGTCCTGCAATCGCGACGGCAAGTAAGGTATACAATGTTAAGCTCAACGGCAAGTAGACGAGTGAAATCAGAAGGACGACGGCATCGAGACCAAATAAAATCGTCCCGATTGATAAACCGGTCAGCTTACTGAGTCCCATCGATAACAGATCGTCGCCGCCTGTTGCAGCACCGCTTTTTAAGACAAGTCCGAGACCGTATCCGGTCACGATCCCGCTTGCGATTGCTGCAATCAAGGTTGCCGGCCAAGCCTGCTCCGAAAAATGAAACAGATCCAACCGGTACCACATTTCATAAAATAGCGACAACGCACCGGCTGAGATCAATGCTTCGCCGACAAAGCGTTTGCCTTTAAAATAGAGTGCTCCGATAAAAAACGGAATATCGAGCACAATCATCGAAATCGATGGATTGATGTCAAAAAAGTAGCGTCCGAGCAACGATAAGCCGATAAATCCGCCTTCCGCCAAACCAAACTGTTCATTCAAGGTATAGTAGCCGAACGCCATAAGCAGCGTTCCGGCCAAGATGGTCATAATTCGTTTCATGTGTTGTCCTCTCCCGTATCTTCCATGGGAGAGGATGTAATTGTCCCGTTTGGGTATTCATCTATTTTCGCTCTCCCTGATTTTTTTCAAGCCATTACCTTCCTGTTCAATGAAGATTGGCGCTGCTAAAAATCAGGTAAGCTGAATAGATGATCGGTCCTCTCGGTATCCATCGGTTTCCACCCTTTCACGTTTTGTCTTTCTTATTATAACCCGAACTTCAGAAACTGAAACAGTTTTACGTTTTTTTTACACAAACAACACAGTGTACACCTCTGTTGCTCACTTATTCACATATTAGACAAATCTATGCTCAACAGTGAACAAAGTACTTGAAAATGACTTTGTGAAATAATACACTAAGGATATCAAATGAATGTGATTTTTATCACAAACAAAACAAAAAGGGGACTTTACTCATGAAAGTAGCAGTCATCGGTTGTACACACGCAGGAACAGCAGCAGTTAAAGAATTAACTTCACAGCACGAGCAATTGGATATCACCGTTTACGAACGAAACGATAACGTCTCTTTCCTCTCTTGCGGCATCGCGCTTCACGTCGGTGGCGTCGTCGAGCATGCTGAGTCGCTGTTTTATTCTTCACCGGATGAACTGGCTGAGCTTGGTGCAAACATGCGCTTAAAACATGATGTTCTCGAAATCGACAGCACGAATCAAACGATTGTTGCCAAAAACCTCGTAACGGGTGAAACCGTTTATGATACGTACGATAAATTGATCATGACGACAGGTTCATGGCCGATCATCCCGATGTTACCGGGGATTGAACTCAATCAAATCGAGCTCTGTAAAAACTATCACCATGCACAAACAATCATTAAAAAAGCGACAGATGCAGAGCGGATTACAGTCGTCGGTGCCGGCTACATCGGTGCTGAACTGGTCGAAGCGTTTGAAGCCTACGGTAAAGAAGTCACGTTCATCGACAGTGCTGACCGGATTTTAAATAAATACCTGGATCGTTCATTCACCGACATCATCGAACAGGAACTCACGGATCGCGGCATTCGTTTGGAACTGAACCAGACTGTTCAAAGCTTTACCGGTGTTGACGGAAACGTCACACAAGTCGTCACGGATAAAGGAACGTTTGAAACGGATCTCGTCATTCTCTGTGTCGGTTTCCGACCAAGCACGGAACTGTTAAAAGGACAAATCGACATGTTACCGAACGGTGCCATCATCGTCGATGACTATATGCGGACAAGTAATCCGAACATTTTTGCCGCCGGCGACAGCTGTGCTGTCTACTACAATCCGGCCCGGACACACGCGTACATTCCGCTCGCGACGAATGCCGTCCGCATGGGAACACTCGTCGGGAAAAACCTGCTTGCTCCGACAATCCGGTATCAAGGAACTCAAGGAACATCCGGTCTGCGGTTATACGACTTGAACATCGCGTCAACCGGTCTGACGGAAGATGCCGCTCCATTCTTCGGTTTGGAAGTAGCGAGCACGACGGTTCAGGATGCCTATCGCCCTGAGTTTATGCCAACAGCTGAAAATGTCCAATTGAAACTCGTCTATGAAACAACGACTCACCGTCTTGTCGGAGCACAAATCATCTCAAAAGTTGATTTGACACAAGCTATGAACACGTTATCGGTGGCCATCCAAAACGACATGACACTCGAAGAATTAGCGTTTGTCGACTTCTTCTTCCAACCGCATTACAACAAACCTTGGAACCTGCTGAACCAAGCAGCTTTACAAGGCATGAATGAGCTGACATCGGAACGCGTTTAATGCATCGCCTTCCCCTTCTCTCTTCAAATCGGAGTTCACATTTGTGGATTCCGATTTTTTTATTTGTCATCCGGTTGATCCCGCTAATCTGTTGCGGCTGCTTTGCCCGGTCTCCTTCCACAGCTGCTAAAAACTTCACTCGGTTAACCAATTGACGTTTAGACGTGAAGTGACAGGGAACATACTTCTTATGCAAACGAAACCACTATCACAGGAGGAATCAGTTCATGTCACAGTCTAACAATCCACTTACACAATATTTCAATGATGACTTCCCGAAACAATATCAGGAGGCGCCGGCTGTCCAGGCAAAAATGGAACCCGTTCCCGATTGTGGTGAAGAAAGCTACAAAGGATCCGGTAAATTAAAAGGGAAAAAAGCCTTGATCACAGGAGGCGATTCCGGAATCGGTCGCGCCGCTGCCATTGCTTATGCACGTGAAGGTGCCGATGTTTTCCTCAATTATCTTCCGGAAGAACAGCAAGACGCGGAAGAAGTCAAAGCACTCGTCGAAGCAGCCGGCCAAAAGGCATACTTACTTGCCGGTGACCTCAGTGACGAAACGTTCTGTCAACAACTCGTCAAAGAAGCACATGATTCACTAGGCGGAATTGATATTTTGGCACTCGTCGCCGGTAAACAACAAGCTGTCGAGGACATCATGGACCTGTCGACGGAACAACTCCGCAAAACATATGAAATCAACGTCTTTTCACTATTCTGGGTCGTCAAAGCAGCTCTTCCGCTGTTAAAAGAAGGAGCTTCCATCATCACGACGACTTCGGTGCAGGGATACAACCCAAGTGCGAACCTGCTTGACTACGCGTCAACAAAATTTGCCATCAACGGTTTCACACGCGGACTTGCGAAACAAGTCGCGCCAAAAGGCATCCGCGTCAACTCGGTTGCACCGGGTCCAATCTGGACACCGCTTCAGATTTCTGGTGGACAACCAAGCGAAAACATTCCAGAATTCGGACAGGAAACACCGCTTAAACGAAGCGGTCAACCGGTCGAACTCTCGAGCGTCTATGTTTTCCTCGCTTCGGATGACGCCAGTTATGTAACAGCTCAAATTTATGGTGTCACAGGCGGAATCGAACTCGCTTAATTCAATTTTTTTCAACCAGGCAGCTTTGATGGCGACATCAAAGCTGCTTTTTTGGTTATGAGTTGCTTCTCCCTGCCCGGTTTAGTCTAATGAAGATATACATATGACAGGAGATGATTCACATGACGGAAAAAGAAAAAATGATTCAAGGTCAATTGTATTTAGCCGGAGATGCGGAACTGGTCGCTGATCGAAAGCGGGCTCAGATGCTTTGTCATCAATTTAATCAACTCAGCATCAACGAGTTACCTGCCCGAAAGTCGCTCCTGCAGGAACTGTTCCAAATCGAGCAGACCGATTTTTACATCGAACCGTCCTTTAAATGTGATTACGGCTACAACATTACATTCGGCGCACGGTTTTATGCCAATTACGATTGTGTGTTGCTCGACATTTGTCCGATTACGATCGGCGACAACTGTATGCTCGCTCCGGGTGTCCATATTTATACGGCGACGCATCCGCTTGATCCGGTCGAACGCAACAGCGGTTACGAATTCGGAAAACCGGTCGTCATCGGGGACAACGTCTGGATCGGTGGACGTGCCGTCATCGCACCGGGCGTAACGATCGGTGATAATGCTGTCATCGCAGCCGGAAGTGTCGTCGTCAAAGATGTTGCTCCGAATACGGTGGTCGGAGGAAATCCGGCCCGCTTCATCAAATCGATTTGATTTCTCATCAAATTTTAATCTAATCCTCAGTCTCCTCTCACGTACGGGCGCTATTCTAAGAATAAGAAAAGCAGCTACCACTACGGAGGAGGAATTATCATGACAAACGAAAAACGTACGGACAAACCTAAAAAGAATTTTGTAAAACGAGGACTCGCTTCGATTGCTATCACAGGGACCGTTTTGACAGGGGCAGGCGCCTTCTTGCTGTTCACCGGTCCAGGACATTCGCTCGTCAATTCAACGGTTACGACGTCAGAACAAGTGGAACAAAAAGTCGAAGCCGCTTCAACAAAAGTATCAAGTAACGTCAAACAGTCGCTTCCAAGCTCATTCCGGGATGATGATCAGGAAATGGAAGGAACGGTAAAAGAAGTAACCGACACTTCTGTTACGATTACCCGCAACGGATCGGATCAATCCTATTCGTTCGCTTCATCCGCTGAAATCGAACAGGCACAAGCCGGCGATTGGATTAAAATCGAACTCAATCAGGAGGGTCTTGTCCGGGAACTCGAACGGGAAGATGCGGATGACCAGGACGCTCGAAGCGATGACCGTCAAGACGATGCGACGGATGACCGAGATGTCCGCGGTTCATTGGTTCGTGTGACCGACACACAAGTCGTCATTGAACAAAACGGTAAAAACGTGACGTTTGAACGGGCACAAAACATGGAACAGGATAATGATGTACAGATTGGTTCACAAGTCGAACTTGAGTTGAACGGATCTAAGCAAGTGACAGAAATCGACGAACAGTCGTAAGGAGGACAATGTATGACACCTACCATCTTAATCGTCGAGGACGATTCGAAAATCGCCCGATTGCTCGAACTGGAATTAAACCATGCCGGATACGCGACGCAGGTCGCCTTCAACGGTAAAGATGGCTTAGCAGCTGCTGAGACTGACATCGATCTCGTCTTACTCGACGTGATGATGCCGGAGCTCAGCGGCTTCGAGGTGCTTCGCCGGCTCCGAGCAAAAGGTAATCTAGTTCCGGTCATCCTGTTGACGGCACGGGGAGAAGTGTACGATAAGGTTGCCGGACTTGATCTCGGGGCCAATGATTACGTGACGAAACCGTTTGAAATCGAAGAACTGTTGGCACGGATCCGCGGGTTACTCCGTTTGACGATCCGTACAGCGGTCGAAACCAATCAGCTTCATTACGCCGATGTCTTACTCGATTTGGACCGGCATGAAGCGTTTCGAAGTGATGTTCCGCTTGATTTGACGCCACGTGAATTTGATTTGTTATCCTATCTGATCGAGAACAAGGAACATGTCCTGACGCGCGAGCAAATTCTCAATCGGGTCTGGGGCTACGACTATTTCGGGGAAACGAATATCGTCGATGTCTACATCCGGTATCTCCGTAAAAAAATGGACCGCAACCAGCCTCCTCTGATTCAGACCGTTCGCGGCATCGGCTATGTTTTAAGGGAGGAGAAAGGATGAAGTTACGAACCAAACTCGCGTTATCCGTCACCTTGTTCACGACACTCTTGCTGTTACTTTCTTTTTTAGTCGTCACCTATGTCGTACGCGATCATCTGATTGAATCCCGTTTCACCCAGCTTGAACAGGCAGAAGAGCTGATGGAAGATGATTCGACGACACGGGCGCTCTTAACGTTGCATGAAGATTCTGTTGTCCTTTCCCGTAACGACGGACGTTGGGCCATCACGAACGATGAAGAGGAGGATGATTCCGCCACTGTCAACGGTGATGTCCAAGCAAGTGACCTGCCGGGTATTCCGACCACCCGCGACGAACCGTTCAAATCCGGCAACTGGTTTGGCGTCGTCCATCAAGATCAGGCGTATCTGTTTGAAGACGATACGGTGGACGATACGGTCTCGACGCTGATTTTTGCCTTTTCCATCGTCCTGATTGTCGCGGTCATCATCGCCTTTCTCAGCAGTTTTTTCATCGCCTATCAAACGTTGCGTCCACTCCGTCAACTCGGTCAGACAATGGAACGGATTTCCGACTCGGGCACACTGGAGACCGTTCCGGAACAACAGAATGACGAGATTGGACAACTCGGAAAAGTCTTTAACCGGATGATCGGCCGTGTCGATCAAACGATGGAACAGCAACGGCAGTTCGTCGCCGATGTTTCACATGAGATGAAGACACCTCTGACCGTCATCGAAGGGTATGCGAAGCTCCTGAAACGCTGGGGTAAAACGAATCCTGATGTTCTCGAAGAATCGATCAGCAATATTCTGAACGAAACGCATACGATGCGAAGCGGATTAATCGAACCGATGCTCGAATTGTCCCGGCTCGGCTACGGCGAAACGACGACAGAGACCATTGATTTGAAACAGCTCGGCGCCGAGGTCGCGGACCGGATGCACCATGCCTCTGCCATCACGATTCCCGTGGATGCGACCGGTACCGTTATGGCCAATCACGAGGCACTCGTCCGGATTTTGACGATTTTCATCGATAATGCGATCAAGTATGCCCACGATCCGGAAATCCGTCTCCGTCCGGACCGGCTCGAAGTTCTGGACCGTGGAACCCGTTTATCTGACACGCAGCGCGCTCGTTTGTTCGACCGGTTTTACCGGCTCGATGAAGCACGTGACCGGTCCGGCAGCGGTCTCGGTCTGTCGATTGCAGCCGCTTTGGCGGAACATCATCAGCTGTCAGTCGGCAGTGAGGCCCGCCCGGACGGCGGCAGCTGTTTTTATATCACCTTTCGCTGAACACCCGGAATGAAACCTTCCCTCGTCTTTTGGAGTACACTAGAGACAGGAGTCAGATGAGGAAAGAAGGTTATGAACCATGGCTAAAAAACGTTGGGGAGGCTTAGCCGTCGCCGGAGCATTTCTGCTCTCAAAAGGTAAAGTGTTGCTCGCCCTCTTAAAATTCTCTAAATTTGGCGGAACGTTAATCTCGTTCGGAATTTCGTTATTGTTTTACGCACAAATTTTCGGCGTCTGGTTTGGCGTCGGCTTATTGTATCTGTTGTTCATTCACGAAATGGGGCATCTCGCAGCCGCCAAACGGCTGGGCTTCAAGACAGGGCCGGCCATCTTTGTTCCGTTCATGGGCGCTGTCATCGGAATCAAAGATACATTCCGGACACCGAAACAAGAAGCGATTTTGGCTTACGGGGGACCGTTTGCCGGATTACTTTCCCTCATTCCGCTTTTAATCGGATATGCGGTGACCGGGAACGAGTTTTGGCTTGTCATCTTCCACTTGGGTGCCTTGTTGAACCTGTTTAATCTGCTGCCGGTCAGCCCGCTTGACGGCGGACGGATTTTAGCCGGTCTGCCGATTGTCGTCTGGGTCGCCGGTCTCGCGGCTTTGATTGCCTACGGTATCACCCATTTCAGCATTATTCTGTTGTTGATTGCCTTCCTTGGCGGAAGTGCGGTCTGGAAACGATATCAGTTCGCTAAACAATACGAGAACAACAAATCGGTTCTGATGTTATACCGGGCAGCCCGTAGCCGTGTTCTGCAGGCGAAAGTCGAGCAGGAACAAGCGACGGCAACAGAAACCGGTTCGGACGAAATGGTCGATGAAACGGACGACACACCGGTTTCCACTTATGATCCGATTGCCTGGTCACTCCGGCACGACCTCCAGGATTTACGGAGCGCCAGTCCGGAAGACGCGAAAAGTGCCGCCGATGAATTGCTCCGCTATCAATATGACTCAGCCAATGATTATGATGCTTTGATCCGTCGACTCGACCAACGGATTGAACCGTTACTCGAGGCTGAAAAATCGGTTGAATACCATCAGATGCCAAAGAAACAACAGACGATTACGCTGTTCGCTTACTTGGCTCTCGGTGCGATTCTCTTCATTGCGTTTGAATACTCAAAAGGATATCTTCCGACGCCATCCTAAGGGATCGCGACATTTAAACAGACACTCCGTTGTTCATATCCGGAGTGTCTTTTAATCGTTTTGCACATTGCTTGATTCGATTACTTGCATCCGTCTGGCGAAGCGACTAATCTGAATGAAAATCTATGTCCCTGTTTTGAAAAAAAGGAGGCTCTCCTAATGATGAATAAAAATACGGCACGTTTGGGAGAAGCACCCATCAATAAACTCCTGATCGGCCTGTCGCTCCCGGCGATGATCGGGATGCTCGTGACCGCCCTGTACAACATCGTCGATACGATTTTTGTCGCCCAGGGAATCGGAACGGTTGCCGTCGCTGCTGTCGGTATCGCCTTTCCCGTCCAGCTTGTCTTGATGGCGATTTCAAATTCGGTTGGTATCGGCGGTGCAGCCATTGCTTCCCAGCGGCTCGGTCAAAAAAATCTGGCCGGTGCCAGCAGAGCCTATGCGAATGTCCTGATGACCGTCTTCGTCGTCAGCATGCTTGCGATTATCACGGCATTCATCTTCGTCGAACCGTTGTTACGGGTGTTCGGTGCTACGCCGGAAATCATGCCGTACAGCATTGATTTCCTCCGGGTCCTGTTACTCGGTTCCCCGTTCTTCATGTTAACGATGGCGTCCAGTGCTATGCTTCGGGCAGAAGGACGGGCCAGTTATCAAATGCGGGTCATGCTGACGACGGTCGCGATCAATATCGTCCTGACTCCGCTGTTTATTTTCGGACTCGACTGGGGCATTCAAGGTGCCGCTCTCGGGACGGTTGTTGCGCAAATCGTCGGATCCGTCCTGATTTTCCGATTCTTTTTTACGAAATCAAAAAAGACGAGTCTAGTCCTTGACCGGGAAGCGTTCCGGTTTGATCCTAAACTGGTCGGCCGGATGGGACAAATCGGCTCTTCTTCTTTTATCATGCAAGTATCACAGTCGATTTTGTTCATCACCGTCAATCATATGCTCGTCCGTTACGGTGGTACGACAGAACTCGCAACCTTTGCCGTCATCAATAAGTTCATGGCACTCGTCGGAATGCCGATCATGGGCATCGTCCAAGGCATGCAACCGATTGTCGGGTATAACTTCGGATCGAAACAGTTTGACCGGATGTCACAAGCCATTAAACTGGCCATCCGTTACGGCTTGACGTTATCCATCACCCTATGGCTGTTGATTCAGCTGTTTCCCCGTTTCTGGGTCGGGATGTTTACGGAAGACGCGACGTTACTTGACGAAGGTTCGACTGCGATGCGGATTTTATTCGCCATTTCGTTTGTATACGGCATTCAGATGATCGTCAACGGTATGTATCAATCGCTTGCCAAGGCACGGATCGCCTTGTTCCTGTCACTTTCCCGCCAAACCTTATATACGATTCCGCTCGTTCTGATCTTACCGATGTTCTTCGGCGTACAAGGAGTTTGGTTCGCCTTCCCGATCGCCGATTTGATGGCGGTTTTAACGGCAGTCGTCTTTGCCTACCGTGACCGAATCATGCTCTTTAAGCCAGATGAGTATGCAGCACCGGAAGAACAAGAAAAAGCGGCACAAGCCAAATAACCAAAAAGTCCGTTCTGTCTTGATATGCTCCCACAAAAGTAGACAGTTGAAATAACAAAACTGTCTACTTTTGAAGGGAGCTTTTTCTATGGCCACATCTAAATTTTTGCTTGATGAAAAAATACACATCATACAGATGTATGATAA
>Ga0308160_10001014_pt1 | contig 43705 bp, 42 predicted proteins | sample PhyFR1_FD_201036 | JGI IMG/M metagenome (GOLD analysis project Ga0308160, IMG submission 201036) | Phyllosphere microbial communities from UC Gill Tract Community Farm, Albany, California, United States - DLSLF.R1 | ecosystem: Host-associated > Plants > Phyllosphere > Unclassified | place: USA... | reverse complement strand
GTTCCAGCTGTACTCGCCGCTGATCGCTTCGATCGAAGTCAAGCGTCGTGGTGACGTGCGTCGTGCGAAGCTGTACTACCTGCGCGAGCGTTCGGGCAAGTCGGCACGTATCAAAGAAAAACTGCCGAACCGCAAGGTCGCTGCGACTACTGCTCAGTAATCGCTTATGGTGTAAAGAAAAGGCATCCCATGGATGCCTTTTTTTCATTTGAAAGAGTGTTTTGGCAAAACAGCTAATCGATCCCCAGCGCCTGCCGGTCGATGCGATCGCCGGCGAAGCCGCCTTGCCGGCCGAGCGCCTGGACGCTGCCTGGCTGCGCCGGCGCCTGGCGCGTCCGCTGGCGTGGGAGCCCGAGCTGCCGGAAGACCTGCTTTTCCGCCTCGGCAAACTCAGGCGCGCCTCCGTATTGATTCCCCTGGTCCAGCGTCCCGAAGGCCTGACCGTCTTGCTGACCCGGCGCACCGCCCATCTGTCGGCGCACGCCGGCCAGGTCAGCTTTCCTGGCGGCAGCGCCGAAACCGACGACTCCTCGCCGATCGAAACCGCGCTGCGCGAGAGCGAAGAAGAAATCGGCCTGCTGCGCCGCCACGTCGAGATCATCGGCGTGTTGCCCGACCATGCCACTGCATCGAAGTTCCTGGTGACGCCGGTGATCGGCCTGGTGACGCCGCCGTTCGAACTGCGCGCCGATCCGGGCGAGGTCGCCGAGATCTTCGAAGTGCCGCTGGCCTTCCTGATGGATGGGATGAACCACCAGCGCATGTCCTTCGAGCTGCCGGATGGGGGCGGGCGGCGCAGCTTCTATGCGATGCCGTACGAGCGCTTCTTCATCTGGGGCGCGACGGCGGGCATGTTGCGGAATCTGTTTCACCTGCTGCGCGCTTGAGCGCGAACTTGGCCCCCTGCCTTCGCAGGGGTGACGATCGTTCGGCAAGCCCAACGATCGTCAATTGCTTCTGACGGTCCTCTGCGCTATCGTAGCGGGAAATGAAGTCTGGCAACAAATACCGAGGACCCGTGCATGACATTTTTCTCCATCCTGTGCGCGCTGCTCATCGAGCAGCTGAAGCCCCTGCGCGCGGATAACCAGATCTACGCCGAGATCAAGCGCTTCGCGATGCGCATCGAAGGCTGGTTCAATGCCGGCCAGGTGAGCCATGGCCGCCTGGGCTGGTTCCTGGTGATCGGTGGCCTGATGTTGCCGACCGTCGTCATCTATTGGGTCTTGCTGCACTATAACTGGGTGTTCGCGGCCTTTGCCTGGAATGTGCTGATCGTCTACCTGACGCTCGGCTTCCGCCACTACAGTCATTATTTCACCACGATCCAGTTCGCCCTGAATGCCGGCGACGACGCTACCGCGCGCACCCTGCTGGCCGAATGGACCCGGATCGACACTGCCGGCATGGACAGCACGGAAATCGCGCGCCTGGCCGTCGAAAAATCCCTGATCACGACGCACCGCAACGTGTTCGGCGTATTCTTCTGGTTCCTGATGCCGCTCGGCCCGGCCTGCGCCGTCATGTACCGCGTGTCCGAATACCTGGCGCGCGCCTGGAACGAGCCCGACCACATGCGCAACGAAGCCTTCGGCGAATTCGCCGCGCGCGCCTTTTACTGGATCGACTGGATTCCGGTGCGCCTGACGGCGATCGCCTTTGCCGTGGTCGGCAATTTCGAAGACGCGATCTATGCCTGGCGCAATTTTGCCAACCGCTGGGCCGACGAGTCGCGCGGCATCATCCTGGCTGCGGGCGGCGGCGCCATGGGCGTGCGCCTGGGCACGCCGCTGGAGACCGCGGCGCGCGTGCTGACGCCGGATGCCGCCACCGTCGACCTGTCCGACAGCGAGGCCGACGTGCTGCCCGGCGAGGAGCCGAACGTGCGTTCGCTCCAGAGCACGGTGGGCCTGGTCTGGCGCGCACTGTTATTATGGATGCTGCTCCTGCTGCTGCTTTCCGGCGCCGTCCTGCTGGGCTGATATCGCACCCAGGGCGGAGTTGGCGCCCGGCAAGGCCAAGGGGACTCGTCGGCAGGTCTTCTATAAGATATAATACCGGCGTTGTTCTTATCCACGCTTCATGTTTCAGTAAGCTGCACTATGGCCGATTTACCGCAAAACGGGAAAGAACGCGCCGACGAGTTCTTCATTCTCGGCGTGACAAGCAAGGGCCGGCAGTTCCGTCCAAGTGATTGGGCCGAACGCCTGTGCGGCGTGATGTCGTGTTTCCGCCCGCCCGGCAGCGGCGGGCGCAACGCCCACCTGCAATTCTCGCCCTACGTCTACCCGACCGTCGTCAACGGCGTCAAAGCCGTCGTGGTCAACAATGCCCTCAAGAGCGTCGAGCCGCTGGCTTACCACTTCGTGGTGAATTTCGCCAAGGACAACGATCTGCAGCTCGTCGAAGCCTGCTACGTACCGACTCCCGAAGAAAAGAAGACCTAGGAAGCCTCGTAAACCTACTGCGCGTTGCAGCTTGGGCTTGCGATGCTCGCTGTACTTTCGTACAGCTGCGCTTCTCAGCCTAATCTGCTGCCGCTCGCTACGGTTTTCGAGGCTTCCACGATTGTTCCTGCCGCAGCTTTGATTGCCATCAAAGCTGAATAGCCTCCGCGGGTTAGCGTAAAAGTTTGCGGGAGGAGGACCAGGCCATGGAAGTCAGGACTTTGTGCACCACCGACACCGTCTGCTGCGGCCGTCACGAAAGCGTGCAGGGCGCGGCGCTGCTGATGCGCAAGCACCATGTCGGCGACGTCGTCGTGGTCGACGAGCCGGACGGCGAGCGCACCCCGATCGGCATCGTCACCGACCGCGACATCGTGGTCTCCGTCATCGCCCTCGGCCTCGATCCGGTCGGACTCGAAGTCGGCGACATCATGAGCGACGACCTGCTCGTCGCCGGCGAACACGACGATCCCTATCTCACCATCGAGCACATGCGCCTGCGCGGCATCCGCCGGGTGCCGGTGGTCACCGAGAACGGCAACCTGGCCGGCATCGTCAGCGCCGACGACCTGCTGGTGTTCCTGGCCGAAGAGATGGAAGAGCTGTCGCGCATCAGCCCCTACCAGCAGCAGCACGAACGTAGAGCACGTCAATAAGCGTACGGCACGGTAAGCCTGCCCTAAGTCACCGTCTGTTACCATCTTGCACGCCCGCCATGCCCATGGCGGCGCCGGACAACTTACAGACGGATCAAAATGCGCTCGATGTTTTCCCCACGCGGCCTGGCCGCGTCCTTGGCCTTCGCCGGCCTTTCCTTTGTCGCCACCGGCCCGGCATGGGCACTCGATCTCCCCAAGGGCGTCGTCCAGGGTCCCTCGGTCGAAGGCATCACCGAATACCGTCTCCCGAACGGCCTCAAGGTGCTGCTGTTCCCCGATTCCTCGCGCCCGACCGTCACCGTCAACGTGACTTACCTGGTCGGCTCGCGCCACGAAAACTATGGCGAAACCGGCATGGCCCACCTGCTCGAGCACCTGATGTTCAAGGGCAGCCCGAAGCATCCGGACATCACGGCCCAGTTCGCCAACCGCGGCATGCAGTTCAACGGCACCACGTCGCTCGACCGCACCAATTACTACGAGGTGTTCCAGGCGTCGAATGACAATCTGCAGTGGGCGCTGCAGATGGAGGCCGACCGCATGACGCACTCGAACATCGCGCGCAAGGACCTCGATTCCGAGATGACGGTGGTGCGCAACGAGTACGAAAACGGCGAGAATTCGCCCGGCGCCGTCCTGATGAAGCGGATGCAGAACATCGCCTACGACTGGCACTCCTACGGCCGCTCGACCATCGGCAACAAGAGCGACATCGAGAACGTCAAGATCGCCAACCTGCAGAATTTCTACCGCACGTATTATCAGCCGGACAATGCCGTGCTGCTGGTGGCCGGCAAGTTCGACCCGGCCCAGACCCTGTTGTCGATCAACCGCCTGTTCGGCGCGATCCCGAAACCCAGGCGCACGCTGCCCGAGTTCTGGACCGTCGAGCCGACCCAGGACGGCGAGCGCAGCTTCGAGGTGCGGCGCCAGGGCGACGTCCAGATCGTCGCGCTCGGCTACAAGATCCCGTCCGGCCTGCACGACGACAGCGACGTGCTGAACTTTGCCGGCACCATCCTCGGCGATGCCCCGAGCGGCCGTCTCCATAAATTGCTGGTCGAGACCGGCAAGGCCAGCCAGGTGTTCGCCTTCCCCCAGACCGGCTTTGCGCCGGGGCTGCAGTATTTCGGCGCGGTGGTCAAGAAGGGCGAGCCGATCGAGCCGGTGCGCCAGGCGCTGACCCAGGCGGTCGAGGACTTCAGCAAGAACCCGCCGACGCCGGAGGAAATGGAGCGCACCCGGCGCGGCTACCTGAACGAGATCGAGCGCAGCCTGAACGATCCGCAGCAGGTCGGCGTCGCGCTGTCGGAAGTGATCGCGCTGGGCGACTGGCGCCTGTTCTTCGTCGGGCGCGACCGCGTGCCGACCATCACCTCGGAACAGGTGGCAGCGGCCGCAGGGCGCTACTTCAAGCGCGACAACCGCGTCACCGGTACCTTTGTTCCGGACGACAATCCGCAGCGCGCCGTGATACCAGCGGCGCCGAGCGTCGAGAGCCTGCTCAAGGATTTCAAGCCCCAGGTGTCAAAGCTGACGGCCGAAGACTTCGAGCCGACCCAGGCCAACATCATGAAGCGCACCACCTTGACCACCGCGGGCGGCGTCAAGCTGGCGCTGCTGCCGAAGAAGAACCGCGGCCAGACGGTCACGGTCGACCTCAGCCAGCACTTCGGCGACGAGCAGAATCTGTTCGGCAAAGGTGCGATTCCGGGCCTGACCGCCGCCATGCTGACCCGCGGCACCACCCGCTACGACCGCGTGCAGTTGGCCGATGCCTTCGACAAGCTCAAGATTGCCGGCAGCCCGACCCACTTCCAGACCACGCGCGAGAACCTGCCGGCCGCCCTGAAACTGGTGGCCCACGTGCTGCGCGAGCCGAGTTTCCCGGCGGCCGAGTTCGAGCAGTTGCGCCAGCAGTCGCTGGTGTCGCTCGATGCCAGCCGCAGCGAACCGACCAACGTGGCCTCGCGCGCGCTGAACGAACACTTCGATATCTATCCGAAGGGCGATATTCGCCACGAAACGACGCTCGAGGAAGACGTCGCCGACATCAAGGCCGCCAAGCTGGACGACCTGAAAGCCTTCCACCGCGACTTCTACGGCACGGTGCCGGCCGAAATGGCGATCGTCGGCGATTTCGAAGCCAAGGAAATCACGCCGCTGGTCGATCAATTGTTCGGCGCCTGGAAAGCGCCCATGCACGTGGCACCGGTGCTGCGCAAGCATGCGGAAATCGCGCCCATGCATGAAACCTTGAACACACCCGATAAAGAGAACGGGTTCTACACGGCGCGCATGAATCTCGACCTGAACGTCGACGATCCCGATTATCCGGCGCTGATGCTGGCCGATTACATCTTCGGCGGGGGAGGCGGGCTGAAGTCGCGCCTGATGGACCGCATCCGCCAGAAGGAAGGTTTGTCGTATGGCGGCGGCACCCAGCTGGTGGCGGGCGACCTCGACCGTGCCGGCATGTTCGCCATCAGCGCCATCGCGGCGCCGCAAAACCTGGCCAAGGTCGATGTCGCCGTCCGTGAGGAGCTGGCGCGTGCGGTCAAGGATGGCTTTACCGCGGCGGAACTGGCCGGTGCCAGATCGGGCCTGATGCAGCAGCGCATCCAGACCCGGGCCGACGACGGCGCTCTGGCGGCCGGCTGGACGTCCTACCTGTACCGCGGCCGCACCTTCGAATGGTCGGCCGAGTTCGAGCGGCGCCTGATGGCGGTCACGCTGCCGCAGCTGAACGCGGCGTTCCGCAAGGCGCTGGATCCGGCGAAGCTGTCGGTCGTGATGGCAGGCGATCAATCCAAAGCGAAAGCCAAGCCATGAACCAGCGGCGCAACTGAGCGGATTGCAACACTCGGCCGTTCGGAATCCGAGGAAACAGCTGAGAAGCTTGGTCATTGCCCTTTCCAGCGCTATTATGTTGCCTTTGGGAAGTATTGCACGCAGGAAGCAAACATTGCGCAAGGATATTGTGAAGGAAGCATCATGAAGGGCATGACCAAACAACCCCCGAGCGGGATTTCTTACGCCGGCAAGGTTGTGCTGGTGACGGGCGCCGCCAGCGGCATCGGCCGCGCGATGGCGCTGGCATTCGGGCGGGCAGGGGCCTGCGTCGTGATCGCCGATACCGCGGTCGACGGTGGCCACATGACGGCGGCGCTGATCGTCGAAGCCGGCGGCAAGGCTTTATTTGTGAAAACAAATGTAACGGTCGGGGCGGAAGTCGAAGCCCTGATCGACAAGGCGGTGGCGCACTACGGCCGCATCGACGTGGCCGTCAACGGCGCCGCGATCGAAGAGGAATACCTGCCGCTGGCCGAGGGCGAGGATGCCCAGTTCGACCGCATCATGAATGTCAACGTCAAGGGCGTCTGGCTGTGCATGCGCAGCCAGCTGCGCCGCATGGTGAACCAGGAAGGCGGCGGTGTGATCCTCAACATCGCCGACGCCGGCGGCCTGGTGGCAGTGCCGAACCGGGCCGTGTATGCCGCGTCCAAGCATGCGGTGATCGGCCTGACCAAGACTGCGGCCGTGGAATATGCCAAGTCGGGCGTGCGCATCAACAGCCTGTGCCCGGGCGCGGTGAAGACGCCGATGCTGGCGCGCATGCTCGAGCGCGAACCGGGCCGCGACAAGAAACTGAAGGCGGCGCATCCGATGGGGCGCATCGCCGATGCGGCCGAGGTGGCGAATGCCGCGCTGTGGCTGTGCTCCGATCAGGCGTCGTTCGTGACCGGGCACCAGCTGGCGGTGGATGGTGGCCTTACGGCCATGTAACAGACGAAGTGTAGGGTGGGCACGTGGTGCCCACCCTACAATCGTGCCAGCGATGATTTACGGCCGCTTCTTGGCCTTCACCCGCAGCTGCTGCTTGTGCTGCGTCTCATTGCGGTTCTGCTTCGCCTTGTGCAAGGCCACCGCATCTTCCTTGGCCCGCTCCAGCGTGCGCATCTCTTCATGGTCGTCGTGCGGCGAGAAATACTCGGCGTCCTGGGCGTCCATGACCAGCTTGATGGCGGCGTCGTCGTCGAGGTTGTAGAGCTCGGTGAGCAGGGTGGTGACCTCGTCGAGGTAGGCTTCGTAAGTCAAGTAGTTCATTTGTTTCCAGGTACTAGTAAGAAAGGGATGCGTCCGCCACGGCATCGATGCGCGCGCGGATCCAGGCGTGGCTGCGTGCGGTGACCAGCTGCGCCATCCGCACCGGGAAGTGAATGATCCCGTGCGGTGCTTCCGGCAGCAGGTGCAGCTCGGCGCCGATGGCCGCACGCCAGCGCGCCGCCATTGTAATCGTATCGTCGCGCAGTGCGTCGCGTTCGCAGGCAAACATCAGGACCGGCGGCATGCCGGCCAGGTCGCCGTACAGCGGCGACAGCGGCGGCCGGCGCCGTTCGGCGTCATCCAGGCCCGGCGTGAGCGCCTGCAGCGAGGGCAGCATGCCGGGGCCGTCCAGCACCAGCGTGTCGGGTCCGGCCCGGCGCACGCTCGGGGTGCCGCTGAAGTCGTACACACCGTAGTAGAGCACCGCGCCGGCGATGCACGCGGACAGCGCCGGCCAGGCCTGCAGGCGCAGCAGGGTCGCGGCCGCGAGGTGGCCGCCAGCCGATTCGCCCACAAAAAACACCGGCAAGCCGGCATATTCGGGCAGGCCGCCGTCCAGCAGCCAGCGTGCCGCGGCCAGGCAATCGTCCATCAAGCCGGCGATCGGCGTATCCAGCGCCAGCCGGTAATCGACCGACACCACGGCCACCCCGCAGGCCTCCATCATGGCCGCGTTCAATTTATCGTCCATGCGCGCATTGCCGAGCACCCAGCCGCCGCCGTGGATGTCGAGCACCACGGCGCGCACCGGTCCGGCAGCCGGGCGCAAAATCCGCACCCGCACCTTGTCAGTCGAAACGCGCCGCTCTTCGGCCAGGATGCCGGCTCGCGCCAGGCGGCGGTCGGCGCCGACCTGGGACAGGCGCATCAGCACCTGCAGCGGACGTGCCAGCGGGCGGTAGCGCATGCCGAAGCGCGGCATGCGGTCCAGCTTGCGGTTGAAGTCGCGGACTTCCTGCAGGATGGCATCGTCGAAGGCGAGCGTGGCCATGCTTACAGCGCGCTCAGCTCGGCGACGAAGTCGTACATGTCGCCTCTGAAATAGGAACGGCAGAATTCGACCGCCTGGCCGTCGCGCAAAAAGCCGAGGCGTTCCACGCACAGGCCGGCGTCGCCTTCCTTCGATTGCAGCAGCCGCGCCTGCTCGGCGTTCAGCAGCAGGGCCGACAGGCGCTGCAGCGCGCGCACCGGGCGCTTGCCGGCCGCTTCCAGGGCTTCGTACATCGAGGTGTCGACGGCGTCCAGCGAGGGCAGGGCGTCGGCGGCGATGGTCGCGTATTCGAGGCACATCGGCATGTCGTCGGCAAAGCGGATGCGGTGGAAGCGATAGACGGCGGCGCCCGGCGACAGCCGCAGCCGCAACGCTTCCTCGGGCGTGACCGTGCCTTCCGCGCGCTTGAGCCAGACGCTGTGCGGCGTGCGGCCGCGCGAGCGCATGTCTTCGGAAAACGAGGTCAGCTTGGCGAAATTCTTTTCGATGCGGGTATTGATGAAGTTGCCGGAGCCGGCGCGCCGTACCAGCAAGCCTTCTTCGACCAGGCCGTCGATCGCCTTGCGCACCGTGATGCGCGAGATGTCGAGTTCGGTGGCCAGCTGGCGCTCGGCCGGCAGCGCTTCGGCCGGGCCGAACACGCCGCGCGCTATCGATTCGCGCAGCGCCCGCTGCAACTGCTGGTAGAGCGGCAGGTTGCTGCTGGCGGACAGGTTGTGCATCAACTGCGCGAGAGGGGACATGCGGTGGACCGGTTGGGAAACGTGCGCCGATCATACCAAAAAAATACCGCGCGCCCCGGGCCGGGCCGCCGGCTTCCCAGCTGCTTATTTCGGCCGCGGCTTGCTCAGCTTGCGGTCCGGCTGCACCAGCTTGCCCGATCGCATCAGCTGCACCGTGGATGCCACCGAGCGTGCCACGTTGCGCACTTCTTCGAGGAAGGCGGTGTCCTTGTCCAGCGTGGCGTGGCTGTCCGCATACGATTCGTAATAACCGACGTAGCGGTCGAGCAGGGCGGTCGGGCCGGCGTCGACGAAGCCCATCCAGTCCAGCCAGTCGGACAGCGAGCGGCGCGTGGACTCGATGCCGGCGACGTCGCCGTGCACCACCAGGCCGTAGGCGCGTCCGGCCAGGTGCTTCGGATAATCCCAGTCCTGTTCGAGCACCTTGGCTTCCTCGGCTTCCTTGCCGTGGGTCGAGCTCGGGTCCGGGTTGCCGCCGTCGGCGCACACCAGGCGGTCGATCATCAGTTTCAGCACGGCCGGCGCCTGGTACCAGTAGGTCGGCGTGATGATGATGACCCCGTGCGCCGATACCCAGCGCTCGTAGATCTCGTTCATCCAGTCGTTGTCCTGGTCCAGCGAGTGGTTCGGGTAACAGCTGCAGGGCCAGTGGCACAGCGGCATCGCGGTCGACACGCAGGCCTTGCACGGGTGGATGCGGCGCTCGTAGTCCGAGGTCAGCAGCGACAGATCGAGCAGGTCGGTCTCGATGTTTTCGCCGTGCAGCACGTCTTCGCACATCTTGCTCAGGCGCCAGGATTTCGAGATTTCGCTCGGGCAGCTGCCGTCGTTACGTGCCGAGGCGTTGATCACCAGCACGCGGCTGCGCGTGGCCGGGTCTTTCTGGCGCGCTTCGGCGGCGAGCAGGCGGTCGTGCGCTTCTTTCCATTCGACCGAGAGGTCGTAGTCGGGGTCGGCGAAACCGGGACCGGCCTTGACCGTGACCGGCGCCTTGTGCGAGTCGATGTAATTCTTCCAGGCGATTTCCTCTACGGATGCCAGTTCCTTGCTGACCGCCTCGAAGGCGGGATCGTAGAACTTGCGCATGAAACGCAGGTGGAATTCGTCGCGATTGAGTTTTGCGGGCGCCTGGCCCTTGCGGACGGTGGTCATGGAGGCCTTTCGAGATCAATTCCTCCTGATTATGGATTGGGAATCCTGTCGGGCCGGTACGCCACCTAACGGAAGAAGTAAGCCAATAAATAAAAAACGGCACGGGCCGCAAGACCCGTACCGCTTCTTGATGACTACAACTAAATTACTGTGCCGAAGCAGTGGCCGTACCGGTGTTCGGATGGTTCACCAGCAGGATCCAGTACTTGGCCAGGTCGGCCGCGCCGCCGCTGCCCTTGACGGTCTCGAAGGTCTTGATCGCCTGGTCTTTCTTGCCGGCGCGCGCATAGGCCATGCCCAGGCGCAGCTTGGCTTCGTCCGGCGACTTCAGGCCGCCCTTGGCGATACCCTGTTCGATGAAGCCGATGCCCTTGTCGAACTGGTCCATGGTGACGTAGGCCCAACCCAGGTTGACCAGGCCGGCGCCATTCTTCGACTTGGAGGCCGAGGCTTCGCCGCTGGCGATGTTCTTGGCATCGTCGGCAGCGCCCTTGGTGGCGCGGTCGCGCAGCTGGCGGTGTTGGGCGGCATTCGCACCGGTGCCCAGCACGCCGGCGGCGAAGCCGGCATCCACGACCTTCTTGGCTTCGGTCGGGAAACCGTCCTTCAGGGCCAGTTCGGCCAGGTCGGCATACTCTTCAGGCGCCAGCTTCTTGACGGCGGCGAACTCGAGGCGCAGCGCGTCGGTGATGTAGGCGTCCTGGTTGAAGCCCGGACGGCGCAGCACGCCGCGGTTGATCAGGTCGGTCCAGTAGTCGTCGCTCGGGTAGTAGGCGGCCAGTTTTTCCAGGCCGTACAGGTAGGCGGCATCATCCTTGACCTTGTTGGCGGCCGAGGCGTACAGGCGCAGGTCTTCGGCCGACGGGGCCTTGCCGGCATTGACGGCGGCATCCAGGATCGGACGCTGCAGCTTGACCGAGGTCGCGTAGTCGCCGCTCAGGTAGTACGAACGCAGCAGGGCCGAGTTGACGGCGTCCGACTGGGTCGGGCTTTCCTTCTGGTAACGGGTATACCACTCGATCGCTTTCGGGTAGTTCTTGGCGTTGTAGTAGTAACCGCCCAGGGCCTGGATGAAGTTGGCCTGCTCGGCGCCCTGCAGCTTGCCCGAGGCGATGATCGCTTCCAGCGCCTCGATGGCGGACTTGTCATCGTTGCTGGCGGAGGCCAGCGACAGCTTCATGCGGTTCAGGACGTAGTTTTCGTAGGGCGTGCGGTTCGGCACGGCCTCGGCCTGGGCGATGCGGTTCTTGACTTCGCCATAGTTCTTGGCGTCCATCAGCGGCTTGATCTGGGCCGGGTCCAGCAGCTTGAACAATTCCGGACGCACCGAGTCCGCCGGCGGCTGCGCGGCGGGGGCGGCCGGCGCGTTTTTGTCCTGCGCGGAAGCGCTGTGCATCAGGGCCGGGGCGGCGTTCAGGCCAATGGCGGCCAGCATCAGGGCAAGACGGGCAAAACGGAATTGGGACATGAAGTATCCTTCTTTAATGAAGAGTGGTGAGTTTGCCAACTCGGACAAAACGTGCATTGTCCCACAAACTATAAATTGCGGGGCAGCTCGGGCGCAATTGTGCAGCACCCGGGCTGGACCGGGTGCCGTCGTTACAATGATTTACCGGGGCGACGATGCTCAGAAACCCGGCACCGGGCAGCGTCCCGTGGCTTCGATCTCGCCAAGCAGCCACGCATTCACCGCCTCCAGCGCCGGCGGCGCGAAGCCATAGGTCATCAGCGCCGGGGCGTCGATGTCGAGCGCCTGGTAGGGGTTCCACAGTGCCAGGTGCAGGTCCGGCTTCCAGGTCGCGCGCGCCTGCGCGCCGTAGCGCCCGCGCGAGGTCGAGGCCAGCACCGTGAAGCGGCCATCGCCGGGCAGGCCGGCCCAGTCGAAGGCGTCGGCATCGGCAAAGGTGACCAGCTCGACATCGTACAGTTCGCCCAGCGAGGCCGCGATGCGCTCGGCCGGCACGCCGGCTTCGGACACGCCGTCGCTGACCACGTCCTGGCGCGCCACCAGGCGCAGCTTGCTGCCGGGTGCCGGCCGCTGCGGGTTGGCGCGTGCCGACAGGCCGCGGCGCCAGGCCTCGCGCATCAGCGCGCGGTCCACATCCTCGGTCAGGTAGGGCACCGCGCCGGCGGGATGCGCTGCCGCCAGTCCGTCGAGACGCTGCAACCGCGCTTCGACTTCGGCCAGCGGCAGGCGGCCGTCGGCGATGGCTTGCGCGATCGCATCCAGCGTCTGTTCCTGCGTGGCGCGGCTGCCGAGCGCCATCACCATGTCGGCGCCGGCCAGCAGCGCATTCACGGCGGCCTGGCCGGCATCGTAGCGCTCTGCGATCGCGTGCATGTCCATGCCGTCGGTGATGATCACGCCCCGGTAGTCCATGCGCTCGCGCAGCAGGCCGGTGAGGATGGGGCGCGACATCGTGGCCGGGAAGTCCGGATCCAGCGCCGGGTAGACGATGTGGGCCGTCATCATCGCCGGCGCGTGGGCGGCGGCGCGGCGGAAGGGGGCGAATTCGAAGCGCTCCAGTTGGGCCAAGGGCTTGTCGACCGTCGGCAGGTCGCGGTGCGAATCGACGTGGGTGTCGCCGTGGCCGGGGAAGTGCTTGACGCAGCAGGCCACGCCTTCCGATGCGCTGCCGGCCATCCAGGCCAGCGCGATGTCGGTGGCGCGTTCGGGATCGGCGCCGAACGAGCGCTCGGCGATGACCGGGTTCAGCGGGTTGTTGTTCAGGTCCAGCACCGGCGCGAAGTTCCAGTTGAAGCCCAGCGAGCGTACCGCGCGCGCCACGGCGGCGCCGACGGCGTGCGCGAGTTCGGGATCGTCGGCCGCGCCGAGGGCCATCGCCGCCGGCGGCGGCGGTACCCACAGCGAGCGCACCACGGCGCCGCCTTCCTGGTCGATGGCGAGCAGGGCGTGTTCACCCATCGCTTCGCGCAGCGCGCCGGTGAGGGCGGTCAGCTGGACTGCGTCCGTCATGTTCTGGCGGAACAGGCAGGCGCCGCGGATGCCGTTGGCGCGGATGAAGGTGGCACTGTCTTCGTCCAGTGTGGGGCCGAGCAGGCGGATCATGATCAGCCGGCCGGCGAGTTGCCTGGGTTCTTGCATCTTGATTGGTCCTGCTCAGTTGGTTCTGGTCACTTTGCTGAGGTGGCGCGGCCGGTCCGGGTCGAGGCCGCGGGCTTCCGCCAGCCGGGCCGCCATCACATAAAAGGCCTGGATCGCGACCACCGGATCGAGGTCGGGGTGGCCGGCGGTCGGCAGGTCGAGGTCGCGGCCGGGGACGTCCTGCGGAGCGGCCAGCAGCACCCGCGCGCCGCGTCCGCGCATCTCGTCGGCCAGCGCCACCAGGCCGGCCTGGGCCGGGCCGCGGGTGGCGAAGATCAGCAGCGGGTAGCCGTCCTCGATCAGGGCCATCGGGCCGTGCTTGATTTCGGCGCCGGAAAACGCTTCGGCCTGCAGCGCCGAGGTTTCCTTGAATTTCAGCGCCGCTTCCTGCGCCACCGGATAGCTGATGCCGCGCCCGACCACCATGATGTTGCGCGCCGGCGCCAGCACCTCGACCGCGGCCGACCAGTCGGCCGAGGTTGATGAGCAGGCGCGGCGCAAGGCATCGGGCAGGGCCTGCAGGCCGGCCTTCAATGCCGGATCGTCCTGCCATTCGGCCACCAGGCGCGCGCCCGCGGTCAGGCTGGTAATGAAGCTCTTGGTGGCGGCCACGCTCTGTTCCTTGCCGGCGCGCAGCGGCAGCGCCCATTCGGCGGCGTGCGCCAGCGGCGACGCCATCTCGTTGACCAGCGCGACGGTGGTGGCGCCGCCGTCGCGGAAGTAGCGCATCGGCTCGACCACGTCCGGGCTCTGGCCCGATTGCGACACCGAGACGGCCAGCAGGTCCTGCGTCTGCAGCGGCGCGTTGTACAGCGTGAGCAGCGACATCGGCAGCGAGGTCACCAGCCGGCCCAGGCGCGCCATGATCAGGTAGGCGAGATAGCTCGATGCGTGGTCCGAGCTGCCGCGCGCCACCGTCACCGCGTTGCGGATGCCGGCCGCGCGCAGCCGGCGGCCGAGGTCCGCATAGCGCTCGCCATCGCTGGCCAGTTGCAGGGCCACGCAGTCGGCGGCGGAGACGGCTTCTTCATACATCAGCGAACTAGGCTTCGAGCTCACACGCTTCCCCTTCGATGTAGACGGCTTTCAGGTTCAGATTGCGGTCGAGGACCACCAGGTCGGCAAAGCAGCCCGGCGCCAGGCGCCCGCGCCGTGTCTCGCCCAGGTAGTCGGCGGCGTTGGTCGAGACCCGGCGCGAGGCGTCGGCCAGGTCCAGCCCGAGCGACACCAGGTTGCGCAGCGCCTGGTCCATGGTGAGGGTGCTGCCGGCCAGCGTGCCGTCGGCCAGGCGCACGCCGCCCATGCATTTGTGGACGACCTGGCGGCCCAGCATGTACTGGCCGTCCGGCATGCCGGCGGCGGCGGTGGAATCGGTCACGCAGTACAGCTGCGGAATGCAGCGCAGCGCCACCCTGATCGCGCCCGGGTGCACGTGCAGCAGGTCGGGGATGATCTCGGCGTATTGCGCATGCGCCAGCGCGGCGCCGGCCATGCCGGGCTCGCGGTGGTGCAGGCCCGGCATCGCGTTGAACAGGTGGGTGAAGCCGGCGGCGCCGTGTTCCAGCGCGCGCACGCCGTCTTCGTAGGATCCCGAGGTGTGGCCGATCTGCACGCGGATGCCGGCATCGGCGATCTGGCGCACCAGGGCCAGGTGGCCTTCGATCTCGGGCGCCACGGTAATCAGGCGCATCGGTGCCTGGGCGTCGAAACGCCGCACTTCCTCCATCGAGGCTTCGCGCGCGAACGGCGGCTGCGCGCCCAGCTTGCCCGAATTGATGTACGGGCCTTCCAGGTGCACGCCGAGGATGCGCGCCTCGCCCCGGCCGCGCGCCTTGCAGGCATTGCCGATGGCGAGCAGGGCGCGGTCGATGTCCTCGATCGGCGCGGTCATGGTGGTGGCCAGCAGGCTGGTGGTGCCGTGGCGGGCGTGCAGGCGCGCGATGGTGTGCGGGGCGTCGCCGCCTTCCATCATGTCGCGCCCGGCGCCGCCGTGCACGTGCAGGTCGATGAAGCCGGGCAGGATGTAGTCATCGCCGTTGGCGGACGGATCGGCGGCGTTGCCCTGGATGCGGTCGACGGCCTGGCCGAAGCCGATCTCGCCGTGGATCCAGCCGTCCGGGGTCAGGATATTGCCTTTGAGAGGATGCATTCAGCGCCTGGGTTCGATGGGGTGGATGTCGAGATATTGCGCGACCATGCGCAGCGCGCCGGCGGCGCCCATGAGATAGTCGATCATGATGCATGGTGTCCCTGAAGTCAGGGCACTATAGGAGGGGCTGATAGGCTTGTCAACAGGTATTCAACTGGTATTGTCGAGTGCAGTTGGCGACGTAAAACTGGTCTGCCCCCGCGGAGCGGGAGGCGGAACGCCACCGTTCAACTGGTATTAGCAGTGGTATTTTTTGCTTGGTCCCGGAGCGCATCGGCGCGCAGCCATACGAACAGCAGCGCCATCATGAACGGTCCGACGAAAAGACCGATCACGCCCAGCGTCGACACCCCGCCGAGCAGGCCGAACAGCACCGCCAGGAAGGGCAGGTTGACCTTGTGGCCGATCAGCTTGGGCCGGATGAACTTGTCGACCATGAACAGTTCGATCGCGCCCCAGCTGAACAGGCCGAGCGCGGCGCCCGAATGGCCCTGGCCCAGCAGCAGCAGCGAGACCATCGTGAACGACAGCGGCGCGCCGCCCGGGATCAGCGCCATGTAGCCGGTGATCACGCCCAGCAGGGCCGGCGCCGGCGCCCCGGCGATGGCGTAGGCGATGCCGAGCACGATCCCTTCCAGGATGGCCACCGAACACAGCCCCAGCGCGGTGCCGCGCACCGACAGCGGGAACACGCGGCGCAGCATCGGGTAGTACTGCGGCACCAGGCGCTCGCCGGCGCGGTCGATGTAACGCACGACGCTGGTACCGTGCAGGTAGAGCATGAACAGGGTGAGCAGGGTCAGGAACAGGTACAGGGCATTCGCCAGGATGGTCGAGCCCCAGGTGCGCGCGGCGCCGCCCAGTTGCGGCAGCAGGTCGCCGACCGTGCTGCGGATCAGGGTATGGACGCCACCCGGTGCCGCCAGGTGCTCGCGCCACCACTGCGCGGCCTGTTCGGCCACCAGCGGCAGGCGCACCACCCAGGCCGGCACCGGCACCCCGGTGTGGTTCAGGTCGGCGACCAGGCCCTGCACGCCGGCCAGCTCGCTGCCCAGGGTTTCGAACAGCAGCAGCGACGGTCCGGCAAAGCCGGCCACCAGCAGCCCGACCAGGCAGGCGGCGCTGAGGGCGCGCGGCCAGCCGCGCCGCAGCAGGCGCTGGTGCAGCGGCCAGGTGATCACGGCCAGCAGCCCGGCCCAGGCCAGCGAGCCGAGGAAGTGGCGGAGCAGGGCCGCCAATGCCAGCGCGAACAGCGCCGGCAGCAGGAAGGGCAAGGCGCGCTGCATCCCCCCTTGCCCTTAAGCGGTCCGGAGGCCGGCGTGCTGGAGGGCGGCAATCCGGTCCTCGCACGACGGGTGGCTGGCGAACAGCGACAGCACGCCGCCGCCAGCGATGCCCGAGGCCGCCAGGTTCTTCGGCAGGCTGCTCTGCACGCCGGCCTGCTCGATACCGCCCAAACGGCGCAGCGCCGCGATCATCGGACGCGGGGTGCCCAGGATCTGGGCCGAGCCGCGGTCGGCACGGTACTCCCGCTGGCGCGAGAACCAGGCCACGATGATGCTGGCCAGCAAGCCGAACACCAGGTCGCAGATCACCGCGGTGACGGTGAAGGCGATGCCGGGGCCGCTGCTTTCCTCGTCGCGGCGGAAAAACTGGTCGACGAAGTAGGCGACCACGCGCGCCAGGAAGATCACGAAGGTGTTGACCACGCCCTGGATCAGGGTCAGCGTCACCATGTCGCCGTTGGCGATGTGCGCCACTTCGTGGGCCAGCACGGCTTCGATTTCCTCGTGCGTCATCGATTCCAGCAGGCCGGTCGACACCGCCACCAGCGACGCATTCTTGGTCGCGCCGGTGGCGAAGGCGTTCGGCTCGCCGGGGTAGATGGCCACTTCGGGCATCTTGATGCCGGCTTTCCGGGCCTGCGCCGCGATGGTGTTCATCAGCCACAGTTCGGTCGAGTTGGCCGGCTGCTCGATCACGCGCGCGCCGGTCGACCATTTGGCGATCGGTTTCGACAGCCACAGGGAAATGAAGGCGCCGCCGAAACCCATCAGGGCGGCAAAGCCGAGCAGCATGCCGAGGTTGAGGCCATTGGCGGTCAGGTATCGGTTCACGCCAAGCAGGCTGGCCGAAATGCCCAACACGAGCATGATGGCAAGGTTGGTAGCGATAAAGAGAACGATCCGTTTCATGTTCCTAGTCTCGTCAAGTCAATTAAGAAAGTGGTCGTTTGACCGTGATGCAGGAACGAAGCATAAGACAGGGCTGGGATCGGAAAAAGCGAAGTTCTTGGGAGGTTAACTTCGAAAAAACAAGATAAATAAAAACCCGGCAGTGCCTGTGACGCTGCCGGGCGGTTCCAGGCTTGGATGGTTACTTCATTGTATAACTTTGTTGCGCCGTATCGACAGCAAAATTGCGCGCCGTGTCCCAGTAAGTGAAGCTGTAGCGCACCACGTCGCCGATCTTGAGGCCGCCCGCGTCGTAGGTGTTGGTGCTGCCGTTCAGGCGCATGCGCACGTTCTGCTGGGTGCCGTTGTTGACGGTGTAGTGCACGTCGGCCCAGCTGCCGGTATTGGCGACGAGCTGCAGCGTGGTGCCGCCGCCGCCGAACCACTGGCCGGGCGCGGTATAGGCCCAGGCGATCACGTTGCTGCCCTCGTAGGGCGGCAGGTTGCCGGCGCCGCTGGACGCGCCGTTCCACAGGAAGATGTCGGAACTGACGCCGGCCACCAGCTTGTTGTTGACCACGGTGTTGTCGGTGAAGACGCCGAACTTGCCGGTTTCCGGCAGCGTCTGGTTGCCCAGCTTGACCGTGCCCTTGCCGTCGAGCTGGTAGACGCGCACGTAGTCGACGTGCATCGTGGCCGGCAGCGGCGCCGTGACCTGGGCGGCGGTGGCGGCATCGGTGAAGTTGCCGCCCACGGCCATATTCAGTAATAAGTAGAAGGGCGCCTGCAGGGCGGTGGAGTTGGCCGCCAGCGGCCCGTCGTACATGTTGCGCTCGACGCCGTTGTCGGCGATGCTGAAGCGCATCTCGGTATCAAGCCAGTACAGGCGGTAGGTGACGAAACGGTTGGCCAGCGAGGTCGGCGCCACGTACCAGCTCTTGGTCTGCCAGGCGGTGGAGGCGGCGCAGCTTTCGTTGCCGGGCACGCAGGCGGCCTGCTGCCAGGTGATCACGTTCGAGCCGGTGTAGTTGTTGATGCCGGGGTTGCCGGCCGCCGCGCGCGAGGACGCCCTGTGCCCCATCTCCATGATGTCGATCTCGCCGTTGCGCGGCCAGGTCTGCGGGCTGACGCCGAGCATCCAGGCTGCCGGCCACAAGCCGGTGGCGAGGTCGGGCGTGGCCAGGCGGATCTCGATCATGCCGTACTGGACCTGCACCTTGCCCTTGCTGTCGATCTTCCCGGACGTGAACGCGTTGCTGCCCACGGTCTGGCGCTGGGCGCGGATCGCCAGTGCGCGCGTGCCGGGCTCGAAGGGGACGTCGACGATCGACAGGTTGATCTGGCAGCCGTTGCCCTCGGTGGCGGTCCAGCGGCCGGCATCGAGCGTGGTGCCGTTGAATTCCTCGGACCAGATCAGCTGGCCGATGGCCGGGCTGGTGAGACGCGTCAAACATATGACGAGCACAAGTACTGTCTTTGCATATTGTTATTGAGCGAGATCAATTGTGCGACACAAAGTCATTCGCTCGCTTCTTGCAATGCGTGCAGATAGGCTTGGGTTTCCGAAATCGTGTTGTGGCCCGCATCCGGTATCACCCGCATCGATGCCACGCCCGGCGCAAAATGCTGCAGCAGCCTTTGCGTGCTCGCGGCCGGAATGATCTCGTCCTCGCCGGCTGCCAGGATCAGGGTCGGCGCCTTGACCTGGGACGCGTAGCGCCACGATTCGTATTTGTCGCGCAGCAGCAAGCGCACCGGCATGGTCGGAAACTGTTGCGCGGCCAGCGCCTGCAGGCTGTCGAAGGGCGTAACCAGCACCAGCCTGGCGGCCTGGCGCCGGCTCGCCACCTGCACCGCCACACCGCTGCCGAGGCTGCGGCCGATCACCACGACCTCGGGATGCGTGGCCGCGATCTTGTCGAACAGCAGCAGGGCATCGGCCACCAGCGCCGCCTCGGTCGGTGTGCCGGAACTCCCCGCATAACCGCGGTAATGCGGCAGGTACAGAGCGTGCCGGGGAAAGGCCCGGGCCAGCAGCGGCAGGCTGGCCGAGACGTCTTCGGCATTGCCGCCCAAGTACAGGACCGCCTTGCGGCCGGGCGCAGGGCGCTCGGACACCAGCAAGCGGGCGCCCGGCACTGCAAGCGTCGAAGTCGACGGCGCTTCGACGAGCGCTCGCGGCGGCGGGAAATAGATAAAGGCGCGCTGGACCAGGAACAGTCCCAGACACCCGGCCAGGTAAAGGGCGATGGCGACGGCCATGATGAGGCTCATTGTCTTCAACATGATGTGATCGTGGCTGCCTTTTACCCCATCCGGCTACAGGAGGTTATATCTTGTAAGTAATAGTATGTCGATAAAGTTGACATTGCTTTAACGAAACTAACTTAAGTCGTTGTTTATAATTAAAATTAAATTTAGGCATGAAGTTTGCTTATAGTAAGTTTCATCAAATTAATCTGGGAGTCCGGTAACATGAACAAAATGATGTATTCCGCGATTGCTGCATTGACTTTCCTGTCTGCGTCGGCCGCGCAGGCAGTCGTGATCGACTATAGATACGCAACACCCACCGATGGCTCGGGCAAAACCAGTATCCTCGCCAGCAATCAAAACGTCTACGTCGAGGACTTCGAAGGTCCCAACGGCACTGGTGGCCAGACCCTGCCGCAAAACTTCATGAGTATCACGACGGTATCGGGCGGCGGCTTCGGCATCGCCCAAGGCAACCTGGCGAACGTGTACGCCGCGCCGGCCAACGATACGACGCATTTCGCCTATGGTCCTGCGCAGAACAGCGGTTCCAACAGCTCGGAAGTGAATTTCAACTACACCGGCCTGCTCGACGGCCTGGTCACCGAGCCGGGACAGCGTGCCAGCCTGAATTATTTCGGCCTGTATTACGGTTCGATCGATACCTTCAACGACGTTATCTTTTACAACGCTGATCACCAAATCATCCGGACCGTCACGGGCGCTGAATTGATCGCTCAGTTCAACGGCCAGTCGGGCAATACGCAGGCCGACAGCTCGAACATCTACGTCAACCTGTATTTCGATCCGGAGGAACAATTTACTTCGTTTAGCTTCAGAACGAGTTCGCAAGCTTTCGAGGTCGATAACCTGGTCGTGGGCTATCAGGTCGACATGCCGCCGACCGATGTACCGGAACCGGCTTCGCTGGCCTTGCTTGGCCTCGGTTTCGCCGGCCTGGGTTTTGCACGCCGCCACAAGAAACAGTAAGCGCCGAATCAGGGCCGCAATTTATCCGTATAGGCTGCGTTTCATGTAAATGGGACGCAGCTTTTTTATTGGCATCCCGTTTTGGAATCGTCAATAAGCAATAAATATGGATTTATGATAATAACTAATAATACTCAGGTAATTATTTGTCGAAAAACTTGACGTTACTATTGCGCAATGTTGATAAGCTATTGATTCTGAACATTATTTAATCGTGGTATGATATTTGCATAGGATAGCGTTCTTTGATTCAGTTTAGGAGTGTAGTTACATGAAGAACGCGATCTATCCGGCGATTGCTGCCCTGATGCTCATCTCGGCGTCTGCCGCGCAAGCTGTCACGATCACCTACGATTACGTGACGCCGGCCGATGGTTCGGGCAAAACCAGCGCCCTTGCCGGCCCAGGCAACCAATCCACCAGCAACGTGTTCGTCGAGACCTTCGATCGCGCCAACGGTACCGGCGGCCTCACGCTGTCGCCGGATCAGCTGAGCGTCACGACGGTAGGCGGCGGTGGCTTCGGTTACGCCCAGGGCAACCTGGAAAACGTGTATGCCGCCCCGGCCAACGACACGACGCATTTCGCCTACGGCCCGAATATGGGCAGCGGCGTGCCGAACGCCGAAGTGAATTTCAACTACGCCGGCCTGCTGGGTACGCTGGGTTCGAACGCCAGCCTGAATTACTTCGGGCTGTATTACGGTTCGATCGATACCTTCAACGACGTCAAGTTCTACAATGCCGCCGGCGACATCATCCAGACCGTGAGCGGCACCGACCTGATCGCCCGGTTCAATGGCGAGTCCGGCAATACCGAGGCAGACAGCTCGAACATCTACGTCAACCTGTTCTTCTCGCCGGAAGAACAATTTACCTCGTTCAGCTTCAGCACCAGCTCGCAGGCATTCGAAGTGGATAACCTGGTCGTCGGCTACCAGGTCGCCATGGATACCGACGTGCCGGAACCGGCCTCGCTGGCACTGCTCGGCCTCGGCTTCGCCGGCCTGGGCCTGGCGCGCCGCCGCAACAAGAAGTAATCGTTCCGGATCCTTGATCCGCATCGGGCCGGGTTCCATCGACATGGAACCCGGCCTTTTCATATTGCCGTCCAGTTGTCGTTGCGCCCATCCAGGCAACTCACCGGCAGCGCCGCCAGTTCTGCCGGCGTCAGGTCATCCAGGCAGTGCACGCTGACTGCCACATACCGCCCCCAGCGCGGCGAACTGCCCATGCCGAACGGCCGCACCCCGCAGGTCGCGCAAAAGAAGTGCTGCTCGGTGCGCGTATTGCAGCGGTACTCGGTCATTGCCGCGTCGCCGGCCAGCAGTCGGAAGGCAGCGCGCGGCACGATCGCGGCCCAGTTGCGCTGCTTGGTGCACAGCGTGCACGTGCATTGGATGGTGCCGGCGGCCAGGTCGACGTCGGCCTCGAAGCGCACCGCGCCGCAATGGCAGCTGCCGCGATGAGGCCGTGTTGCCATCAGTGCGCTGCCGCGACCGGTGCCGAAGCTTCCACGATCGGCAGCTCGACGAAGCTGCCGTGGTACACCCGCTGCGTCGCCTTCTTGTAGTCCGACGGCTTGGCGTTGAAGATGTTCGGCACGAAGGTCTGCGGATTGCGGTCGTACAGCGGGAACCAGCTCGACTGCACCTGCACCATGATGCGGTGGCCCGGCAGGAAGACGTGGTTGGCGGTCGGCAGGCCGAAGCGGTAGCTCAGCGCCTTGTTCGGCGCCAGCGGCTTCGCGGTTTCATAGCCTTCGCGGTAGCGCCCGCGGAAGATGTCGCCCGAGATCATCAGCTGGTAACCGCCCATGGCCGGCTGGCTGCCCACCTGGTCCGGATAGACGTCGATCAGTTTCACGACCCAGTCGGAATCGGTGCCGCTGGTCGAGGCGACCAGGTTGGCGACCGGTTCGCCGGCGATTTTCACCGGGGCGGTGAGCACGTCGGACACGAAGGTGGCGACGTCGGTGCGGCCCGAGGCTTCGCGCTGGTCGTCGGCCAGCCAGCGCGGCCACGACTGCCCCTTGGCTTCGTCGTAGCCGTAGGGCGGGATCGGGCGCTGGCGGAAGGGCACCGGTTTGCCCGGGTCGGACACGTATTCGTCGTAACCTTTGTCCGCTGCCCCGCCCAGCACCGCCTTCTGGCCCTCGACCAGGCGCAGCGCCACCGGTTTGGCGGCGGAGAGCGGCCACGCCGCCAGGTTGCGCCATTGATTGGTGCCGGTCTCGAAGGCGGTGACCGCCGGGATGGCCGGCACCGACTCGTCGCCCTTCAGGTAGCGCGCGAGGAAGGGTTTCAGCACTTCCTGGCGCCAGTGCAGGGCGGTGTCGCTGCCGAATCTCAGGGTGCCCAGGCTGCTGCCGTCGCCGATTGCGCCGCCGTGCGACCACGGGCCGATGGACAGGAATACCTTATTTTCCTTGTCGTTGGGCTTGATGGCCTTGTACACGGCGATCGGACCGTAGATGTCTTCGGCATCCCACAGGCTGTGCACCAGCAGGGTCGGCACCGTCACCGGCTGCCTGGCCAGGATCTTGTCCATGGCCTGCTGCTGCCAGAAGGCGTCGTAGCTCGGGTGTTCCAGCACCTTGCGCCAGAAGCCGCTCTGCTCGAGGCCGCGCTGGCGCCCCAGTTCGCCGGCCGAACCGGCGCGCATGTACATGTCGTAGTCGTCGTAGTTCGAGATGAACCATTTCGCGCTGTTGCCGCGCGTGACCACCTGCTCCTGGATATACGACATGTTGATCTGGCGGAAGGCGCCGTGGTGGAACCAGTCGTCGCCCATCCAGCCGTCGACCATGGGGTTCATCGGCACCGATACCTTGAGCGCCGGGTGCGGATTGACCAGCGCCATCAGCGGCAAAAAGCCGTCGTAGGAAATGCCGATGATGCCGACCCGGCCATTGGTCTCGGGGATGTTTTTCGTCAGCCACTCGATGGTGTCCCAGGTGTCGGTCGAGTGGTCGACCGGGGTCGGGTTGAGCGGGCCGTGCAGCGGGCGGTTCATCACGTAGTCGCCTTCGGAACCGTACTTGCCGCGCACATCCTGTACCACGCGGATGTAGCCGCCTTCGACGATCACGTCGGCGGCATTGTCGTAGCCGGTGAGGATGCTTTCCAGGTCCGAACTGTCGGCGTGGCCGACCAGCGAGGCGGCGTCGTAGGGCGTGCGCGTCAGCAGGATCGGGGCCTTGGTCCCCCCATTCATTGCAGCTTTCGGGACGATGATCACGGTGTTCAGCCGGGTGCCGTCGCGCATCGGGATCATGACCGTGCGCTTGACGTAGTTGAAGCCGGGCGTGGCGGCCTTGAATTCGGCCGGAGTCTCGGAGGGCAGGGCGGGGTATTGCGGGGCGGGGGCGGCGGTTTGTGCATGGGCCAGGCCGGCGATGCACAATGAAACGAAAAGCGGCGCAGTGCGTGCGAACGTGAGTGCTGACTTCATGGATGTCCTTGTGCTTGGGTGAGCGGCCGCGCCTTCGGATGGGCACTTGCCGCTTCGCTACCTTAGCACAAGGACAAGGGCATGCGTCCTTTCACCAACCCATATCCTGGGCAAATTTCCGGGCCAGGCGCTGGTAACCGGCCGCCGTGAAATGGATCAGGTCCGTCGCCATCAGGGCCGGTGTCTGCTGCGCCCAGCGGTAGGCGCTGCCCGGCCCGCCCATCGCATCCATCATGCTCCACGCGCTGCAGCCGGCGCCGGCGGCTACTTCCGCCTGCACGCGGCCGATCTCGGCGTGGATGCGCGAATACTGGCGCAGGTCGATTTTGGGGCCGGCCTTGCGTTTGCCTTTTTTGCCTTTTTTCGAGACGTTCGCCGAGCGTGCCACCAGTACGCCGCGGTCGCCGGGTGCGATCAGCACGCAGGGAGCGTCCGGGAAGCGGGCACGCATGTTCTGCACGGCTTCCGCCAGCGTCCGCCGGTAGGCCGCCGCGTCGAAGGGTTTGACGTTGCCTTCGTTGGTGCCGAATTCCAGCATCACCAGCTGGTAACCGGGTTGCGCGAACCAGGCGCCAACATAATCCTGGCGCGCGTTCTTCCAGCTGGCGACGGTGGCGCCGGGCCAGCCGAACACGTCGAACCGGAAGTGCGCGGGCTGGGCGGCCAGCAGTTCCAGGCCGTGGAAGCGGAAGCCGGCATCGATCAGGCGCAGTCTGACCTGGGCCATGGGTTGCTCGGCCGCCAGTTCCAGCACCGCCGGACCGGGCGCTCCCGCCAGCGTCACCTGCTGTTCGGCGTCGCCATCGACGCCGACGCCCACCACCATCGGCGCCTCGGTCTGCTGGTAGAGGATGCGCACGCGCTCGTAGCCCGATGCCGTCTTGTCGCGCCTGACGTCCCAGGCCAGCGTGGCGCCGGGCTGGTCGCTGAACATGTTGACCATGCCGGGGCCGGGCGTGGCACTGTTGCTGGTGATATAGACCGGTTCGTATTTCCATTGCGCCGACACGCAAGAACGCCGCAGCGGCAGGCGCACCCCGGGCTTGCCCATGTTCGCGGGCAGCACGGCGTTGGGCACGGAGTCTCCCGGGAAATTGAGCTGTTTAAGGAGTTCATCGCTGAAGAAACCGGCGGCCAGGTGGCTGTCGCCCCAGATCGCGATGCGGTGGGCGTCCTTTGCCGCGACCGGCCGTAGCGGCGGCAGGGCGGCGGGCGCCTTGTCCGCGCTGTCGGGCGTGTCCATGGTCCGGATCAGGTCGTCGGTCGGTATTTCCATCGGGTCCGGGTTGGGGGCCGCCGGCGGCCGTGGCAGCCTGATTTCAAGCGGGGCCTGGGCGTCGCAGACGAGGTCGGCCACGTCGCCGTGGGCCTGCACCCGCAATTGCGTCACGGCGGGCGTCGCTTGCTGGGCCAACGACTCGGCGGGCAGCGCCGCGGCGGCCAGCAGCATCATTAAATATGGTGTGCGCATGGTGACTAGTTGATGGGGACGCGGGCACCGGCCGCGACCTGGTTGAGCTTGCCCTGTTCGGCCCTGACCTTGTCGATATAGGTATCGCTGGCGGCACCGCCGCCGAAATAGAAGCGCAAGGCTTCGGTTTCGGAACCGCCCTTGAGCTTGACGCAATCGCGCAGGATTTCGGCGCCGACGCGCAGGCTGACCATCGGGTCCATGAAACTCGACTTGCCGCCGAATTTTTCGTAGCGCTTGGCATGGATGACCGGCATCACCTGCATCAGGCCCTGGGCGCCGGCTTCGCTCTGGATATACGGATGAAAATTCGATTCGATCGCCATCACGGCGATGAGCAGGTTGGGAGACAGTTTATAGTCTTTCGACAGTTTGTCGGCCTCGACCACCAGCGGTGCGATTGCGCCCGGAATCACGTGGAAACGCGCGCCCAGCCAGGCCGCGACCGCGCTCTGCGCCTTCGAGGGGCGCGGCGGCACGGGGCCGGCGGGAGGCGCCGGCAGCGTGGTTTCGCCGAGGGCGGCGCTGATTGCCGGGCCGCCGGGCGGAGAGGCCATCGCAGGCGTATCGGCCGTGGCGGGCATGGTGGGTGCGGCGTTTTGCGCGGCCGGTGCGGCGGCTGCGGTTGCGCCCGGCGTGCCGGCGTCGCCGCCGATCCAGGCCTTGAAGCGGGCCGGGTACAGCCAGACATACAGTGCTGTCAACAGCGCCAGGATGCCGCACAGGCGGATCAGGGTCAGCAGCTTACGCACAATCATCATCGTTGCACTCCTTTACCGCAGGCCGGACGCTCATGCCGGCGGTGCGGCATGCGCTTGCGTTGCCGACTCGGTTGCCGATTCGCTTGCCGGTTCGGCCGCATGGTCCTCCGTGGCGGGACCGGCCGGCGGCGCATTCACGGGCGATGCAGCGGCCGCTGCCGCCGCCTTGAATACGGGCGGCGGTGTGGACGGCCCGCGCGCCAGCATGGTTTTTGTTGCAGGCGGCGCGATTATAACCGAGCCCCCCGTGGCAACCTTGATCTCGGCAGTCAGCGCCAAGATGCCTTTCCGGGTCAAATGGATGCCGTCCTTGCCGAAATAATCGTCATGGTTGGCGGACACCGCATTCCAGTCGATCAGGCGGACATTCGAAAATTCGTGCGCCATGCGCCCGATGATTTCATTATTCGGCGCGGTCCAGCGCCGATCCGCGTGGACATTGACGACGATGACAGATTTGCGGTCCGCCAGTGCCGCCAGCAATTCCCTGAACTGGCCTTCGTTGATATAGCCATTCGTCCCCAGATGCACCAATACCGTCGGGGTCTTTTTCGATGTGGCGTGCGCTTCCTGCAGGACTTTCAGTCCGGCGCTGGCCTGGCGTCCGACGGCGGCATCGATGGCGATGCCGGGAATGGTTCTGGACAGGTGGACGCTGGCGCCTTTCAGCACCGAATCGCCGATGGCGAGGATATCTTCGCCGCCCGAAATCATCTGGTTGGCGTTCAGGGCGAGGTCGGGTGCGTCCTTGCCTGCCGTGTCGCCTGCGATGGCGGTGTTTTCCGGCGCCGGGCTGTCCGGACATCCGGCGGCGACGGCCGCCTGCAGCGCCTGTTCCTCAGTCGGCACCCGGGGCGCCTGGACCGGTATCAGGAAAAAGAGGGCGAACACGACGCAGCCGGCGTAGGCCGCCACGGTGCCCCAGATCTGCCGGGTGCCGAGCGTTTTCGGATCGAAGCGCTTGAAGGGCATTTCGATAGCGCGGTACATCAGTTCGGACAACAGCGCCACCACGGCCAGGCCCGCTGCCAGTATCAGGGGATGCGAAAAATGCGCGAACCCGAGCAGTTGCATCCAGACGAACACCGCCCAATGCACCAGATACAGGGAATAGGAGCGCAAGCCGATCCACTGCAGCACATCGGTGCGCAGCCAACGCGACACGAAGAAGCGCGAGTCGTTCATCAGGCAATAGATCACGACTGCGCTCAACAGCGGCACCAGCAGGAAACTGCCTTTGAAGGTGGCCGGGTCCGAGGCATTCAGGACCTGGATCATTGCGCCCAGCCCGGCCAGGGATACCAGCGCGCCAGCGCGCCAGGCGTGGCGCTCGGCGGGTGCCGTCGTTTTTTCGGCCCATGGATTCCAGAAGCAGGCGAGGGCGGCACCGACCAGCAGGCCCATCGCATGGGTATCGGTGCCCAGGTAGATCCGGTTCTGGTCGGCGGCGGCGGCGTCCAGGTTGAACCGGTAGAACATCCACACCGTGCTGGCCAGCGCCAGCACGAAGGCGAGCACGCCGGTCGTCTTCGCGCCCAGCTTTTTCAGGCACAGATAGGCGATCGGCGGCCAGGCAAAATAAAACTGTTCCTCGACCGCCAGCGACCATAAATGTTTCAGCACATGCGGCGTGGTATCGAAATACGATTGTTTTTCGTAGATCTGCCACCAGTTCGACGCATAAAGCAGGGCGGCGCCGACGTCCGCGCGCAGTTTGGCATAGGCATCCGGCGATATCATCGGCGTGACCAGCAACGCAAACAGGATCAGGCCGAATACCGGCGGCAAAAGCCGCTTCAGACGCCGGACGTAGAAATCCACGAAATTGAATCCGCCCACCTTTCGATATTCCTGCACCAGCGTCGCGGTGATGATGAAACCCGAAATCGTGAAGAAAATGTCGACGCCGAAGAACCCGGCATTGGCAATGCCGGAAATATCCATGTGAAACAGGATGACGGGAATGATCGCCAATGCGCGCAAACCGTCCAGTTCGGCAAAGCGGGAATTGCTCTTGTTCATTTGAGAGGTGAGCATGGGTTAATCGGGATTGCTTTTGTCGAACGGAAACCCAGCGCGCGGCCGTGCCCGGACCGCCCATGGCCGCCTGCCAGTCCCAGAAAGCGCAGCGGAATTCGGGCGCGATCTGTTGTTGCGCCAGCGCGATCCGGCGGAGGACCAGCGAATGGGTTGGCGTTTGCGCATGCATGCGCAGGTAGCCTTTGGCATAAGCGGGCCGGTTTTACGGATGCCATTCGCATCCAGTACGGCATCGATGAAAGGCCGTGCGGCCGTCAGGCTGTCGCCCGATACCGCAATCTTGAAACCCGATAAACCCGATAAGGCATGCGATTCGGATTGGACTTCCCTTTGGAAGCTATTGGGGGCGGCATTGATGGACGCGACAAACAACGAGCCCAAAGCGAGGATCGCAATATGCATTGCGCGTTCGATGAATACCCGCATGTTCTTGTTCGTCAGATAAAGCGATGCCAGTCGTTCCGATAAAAAAAAGTGCTCGAAAATTATAGCTCAGCATTATCTAAGAATACTCATGTGAAATGTTTATTTTTAGAAATGCACAATTAAGCGAAATCAATCCGCCGTCTTTTATACGGCCTGCATAAATTGCCTGGCTACGCATGCGGCAGGAGCCGGGTGTATAGTTGAACGTCCTCCGCAGTTTTTTATCGCGATCCATCTCATGTCCACACTGACTGTCCGCAAATTGAACGTCGACCTGTCGCGCGGTTTCGAGCGCCACTGGATGGGTGGCGACATCTACCGCACCGCTTTCATGAATGCGCTGTCGATGAGTTTTCCGCTCGGCGAACAGATGTTCATCGACAGCGTGCGCGCGGTGCCGGCCGACACCATCGGCGATCCGGCCTTGCGTGCCGAGGTCAAGGATTTCGTCGGCCAGGAAGCGAGCCACCGCTTCGTGCACCAGCAATACAACGCCGAGCTGGCGCGCCAGGGCTACGACTACACGCTGGAGGAGAACACGCGCAAAAGGGTGGAACTGATCGCCAGGCTGCCGGTGCACGACCGCCTGGCGATCACCTGCGCGCTTGAACACTACACGGCGATGCTGGCCGACTTCGTGCTGCGCCATCCGCACTGGCTGGAACGGGCCGAGCCGCGGATGCGCACGCTGTGGTCCTGGCACGCGGCCGAGGAGAGCGAGCACAAGGCGGTCGCCTTCGACGTCTACCGGGCCGCTGGCGGCGGATACTGGAAGCGGGTGCTGTGGTACCTGCACGTCAGCCTGGTCTTCTGGTGGGACACCACCCGGCAGACCGCTTACAACCTGAAGCGCGACCGCGCGCTGTGGACCTGGCGCACCTGGACCAGTGCGGCCCGCGCCTGGTTCGGACGCCGGGGCCTGGCCTGGCATCTGTTCAGGCCGGGGCTGGATTACCTGTCGCCGCGTTTCCACCCCTGGCAGCACGACAACCGCGCGCTGCTGCAAGTGTGGCTCGAGAGCAACGACGGCAGCTTCCGCACCATCGGCAGCACGCCGGCCTGAGCACGCTTGCGGCCGCACAGATGGCCGGGCGCGGCGGGCAATGTCATAATCGAGGGCTTGATTGAGGAGAAAATCGTGATTCGCTATTTAGGCACGCGCAAGAATGCGGAGGGTGCCTCTGTTTATGTATTCATCGTCAACGGGCTGGAGAAGGAAGTGCGCGAGCACGCGCTGAAACAGCATCCCGGCTGCTACGACGCCCTGCCGGCATCGGTCAAGTCGAAGATCGCCGCCAACCGCGCCTGGCTGTCCAAGCTGTGACCCGCCGCGCCGGCCCGCTTGCAGCGACATGCGCACCCGCACTGGCGCTGACACTGGCGCTGGCCGGCGCACCAGGCTTGTCGAGCGCACAAGCCGGCGACAAGCCGCCCTCGACCTTCGGTCCGGTGATCGGCAGCGCACTGCTGTGCCGCGACCAGCTCGACAACCGTTATTTCTATTCCTGGCTGAAGACCGCCTTCGGCCCGCCCTACAAGCACGAGGGCGGGGCGTACTGGTTCCGCACCGGTGAAGCCTCGCTGTGGGGCGCGCCGGTAACCGAGGTGATGGTCAGCGACGACACCAGCGAACTGGTGTTCGTGGCGGCGGTGGCCGAGGTGCCGCCGGACCAGCTGGAACAGTCGATCCGGGCGGCGTCCGGGATCCGCCATCTGGCGGCGGACGCATCCACCTATCCTTTGCGGGTATCAAACCCCGGCAGTACGATCGCCTACTACAATACCAAAAGCAAAATATACTGCGCGAAGTTCAAACCGCTGCCGCCGCGTCCCTAGCCGGGTGCGGGCACCTGAAAGAGCATGTACAACAATTATTTCAACCTGAAGCAAGCGCCGTTCTCGATCGCACCCGATCCGCGCTACCTGTTCATGAGCGAACGGCACCGCGAGGCGCTGGCCCACCTGCTGTACGGGATCGGCAGCGGCGGCGGCTTCGTGCTGCTCACCGGTGAAATCGGCGCCGGCAAGACCACCGTGTGCCGCTGCTTCATCGAGCAGGTGCCGGACAACTGCCGCCTGGCCTACATCTTCAACCCCAAGCTGACGGTCGAGGAACTGCTGCTGACCATCTGCGACGAGTTCCGCATCGAACTGCCGCCGGCGTCCGGCGGCGCCATCGGCGTCAAGGGTTATGTGGATGCGATCAACGCCTACCTGCTGGCCAGCCACGCCCAAGGCAACAACAACGTGCTGGTCATCGACGAGGCGCAGAATTTGTCGGCCCAGGTGCTCGAGCAGCTGCGCCTGCTGACCAACCTGGAAACCAGCGAGCGCAAGCTGCTGCAGATCATCCTGATCGGCCAGCCCGAGCTGCGCACCATCCTGGCGCGGCCCGAGCTGGAGCAATTGGCCCAGCGCGTGATCGCGCGCTACCACCTCGGGCCCTTGTCCGAAGCCGAGACCGGCGCCTATGTCGCGCACCGCCTCAGCGTGGCGGGTACGCATGCCGGTTCACCTATTCCACTGTCGCTGGCGCCCCTGATCCATCGCCTGACCCAGGGCGTCCCGCGCCGCATCAACCTGCTGTGCGACCGCGCGCTGCTCGGTGCCTACGTCGAGAACAGCGCCCAGGTAACGCCGAAGATCCTGCGCCGCGCGGCCCAGGAAGTGTTTGCCGGCGAGGCAAAGCCGCCACGCGCGCCGCTGCGCTGGCCGCTGGTGGCGGGCGGCGTGCTGGCCGGGGCCGCGATCAGCGCGGCGGCCTGGCAGGTGGTGCCGCATGCGTCCGCGCCGTCGCCGGCGCCTGCGAAGGTGGTGGCCGCGGCTTCCATGCCTTCGAATCCGGTCAGGCCGGCTGCCGCTGCGGTTGCCGCTTCAGTTGCAGTGCCCGCAGCCGCGTCCGTGGCGCACGCGCCGCTGGCGCTGGCGACCCAGGAAGAAGCGCTGCGCGAACTGGGCGCGCTCTGGGGCCAGCAACTGCCGGCCGGCGAACCGTGCCAGGGCGCGCCCAGGCTGGGCCTGCGCTGCTATGCGGGACGCGGCGGCGTCTATGAATTGCGCCTGCTCGACCGTCCGGCCATCGTCGCGCTGCACGACGGCCGGAATGTCGGCTATGCGGTGCTGAGCGGCATGGATGGCGACAGTGCGACCCTGAGCGTCAACGGCCGCAGCCAGAAGGTCAGCCTGGGCGCGCTGGCGACCCGCTTCGACGGCGAGTTCACCACCTTGTGGAAAGCCGCGCGCGGCTTCCGCGACGAGGTCAAGCCCGGCGACCGCGGGCCGGACGTCGACTGGATCGCCGAGCGCCTGGCGCAGATCAACAAGACCGCCGCGCCGCCGGCGTCGCAACCCTTCGACGAACCGACGCGGCGCCTGCTGCGCAGTTTCCAGGCCGGGCAGAACCTGAAGGCGGACGGCGTCGCCGGCCCGCGCACCTACATGCGCCTGAACCAGTTGAGCGGGGTCGACGAACCGCGCCTGCTTGCAGAGAGCCGAAAATAATATGTCATACATTCTCGAAGCATTGAAGAAGGCGCAGGCCGAACGCCAGCTGGGCAACGCCCCGACCATCCACGCGGCGCAGCCGGTGCCGGCATTGCAGCCGGATGCCGCCGCCAGCCGCAGGCCGCTGTACATTGGCCTGGGGGCCGGGGCCCTGGTGGTCGTGCTCGGGGCCGCGGTCTTGTGGCGGGCCGGGCCCGTGCATGGGCCGGCGTCGGCGCCGGCGGTCCAGGTGGCGCAGGGCCAGCAGCCTGCGGCTGGCGCAACTGGCGTGACTGGCGCGGCTGGTGCGCCAGCAGGTGGCGTACCTGCGCCGTCGGCAGCGGTGGCCGCCGGGTCGCCGGCCGTCTCCAGTTCACTGGAAGTGAGCGCGCCGCCGGCACTGCCGGAACCGGTGCGCGCACCGCAGCCGCGCGTGGCCGATGCCGCGCCGGCACCCGCAGCGGCGACATCGCGCGCCGCGGCACGGGCGGCAACTGCCGCACCGTTGCCGGCGCCCGCTGTACAGGTACGCATGCCGACGCCGGCACCGGCGGCGGTCACTGCCCCGGCACGCGCCGCGTCACCGGCGGCAGCCACCGGAGCGCCGGCCGCCGGAGTGCCGGCCACCGGATCGCCGGCCGCCGGATCGCCGGCCGCCGAAGACAGCCTGCCGTTCCTGCAGCAGCTGCCCGAGTCGGTCCAGGCCGGCATCCCGCGCGTCGCCTTCGGCGGCTACATGTATTCGGCCAATCCGGCCGACCGCCTGCTGCTGATCGACAAGGCGCTGCGCCACGAAGGCGAGGAAGTCGCACCGGGCCTGGTGCTGGAAAAACTGCTGCCGCGGGCAGCCGTCATGAATTACCGTGGGGTGCGTTACCGTGTCGCGTATTGATGTTCCCGGGCCGGAAGTGCCCGGTTCGGTGTTGGGTGTGATCGGCTGGTCGGGCAGCGGCAAGACCACGCTGCTGGAATTCCTGGTGGGACGGCTGGCCGGGGAGGGTGTGCGCGTCAACGTGGTCAAGCACAGCCACCACGACATCGCGCTGGAGCCGCCGCACAAGGACAGCGCGCGCCTGCGCACGGCCGGCGCGGCCGAGGTGATGATCGCCTCGCCCTACCGCATCGCCATCATGCGCGAGCTGCGCGAGGCGCAGGAGCCGTCGCTGGCTGCGCTGCTGGCGCGCCTGGCGCCGGCCGACCTGACCCTGGTCGAAGGCTACAAGTGGGAGCCGCTGCCCAAGCTGGAAGTGTACCGGCCGGAAGTCGGCAAGCCGGCCGTGTATCCGGACGATCCGCATATCGTGGCGGTCGCTTCCAGCATGCCGGCGCCGGCCGGGCTGGCGCCGCATCTGGTGTGGATCGACCTGAACGACCCGGAAGCGGTCTTGCGCTGGCTGAAGGGCTACGTCGGCCTGGCTGCCTGAGCGGCCTAATGTTTTACGTGGCGCTGCCGTAATAGGGTGGATGGCCGGATGTCCCGGCCCGCCAACCAGGAGACCGCCATGGATGTCATGGGTATTGCCAAGCTTGCCACCAGCATCGCCGACACCGGCACCCGCCAGGACGTCGCCATCGCCGTGCTCAAGAAAGCGCAGGATATCCAGTCGACCAGCGCCCTGCAGCTGCTGGACGCGGTGCAGTCGACCGCACCGGCGCAGAACCTGCCGGCCCACCTCGGCAAGCACGTCAACACGACGGCTTGAGCGCTGCATAAAAAATTCCCGATACGCGTCAACAGGCAGGACCGCTGGCGCGTTGTCGGCTTACGTACCCGGCTCGACGGGCTGGCTGACACAAACCGCTCCAGCCACCACCATATTGCTGCGCGACGCAGTCGCGGCGCGCAAGCACCACAAAACAGCCGCCCCGGCCGGCGTACGTTTCCTGTCAAAACCGGCGGCGGCATCGACCGCCCGGTCTGCATCCAGTAGAGTTGAGAAAAGAAACCATGAACAAACGTCAAGCCCTGGTCGCCGCTGCGCTGGCCGGTGTCTGCGCCGCCAATGCCTCGGCAAGCGGCCAGATGGACCTGCCCAAGGGCGATCAGGAAAAATGTTATGGCGTGGCCAAGGCCGGCCAGAACGATTGCGGCACCGCCATCCACGGCTGCGCTGGCCAGGCTGCGGTCGACCATGACCCGGCCGAATGGACCTTCGTTGCCAAAGGCACCTGCGAAAAAGCCGGCGGCAAGCTGACGCCACCCGGGACAGCAACCCCGGCGAAGCAGGGCAAGCAGGGCAAATAAGCATGGCGCGGGTTGAGCCCGGCCTTGCGCCCAACCTTGCGTCCGGCATGGCGCTCGGCGTCGGCATCGGCCTGCGCGCGCCGCACTACCGCGCATTCCTGGAACGGAATCCGAAGCTGGAGGTCGGCTGGATCGAAGTCCACACCGAAAACTACCTGGCCCGCTCGGGCCGCGACTGGCAGGTGCTGGACACCCTGCGCCGGGACTATCCGCTCAGCCTGCACGGCGTCGGCCTCGGCCTGGGTTCGGTGCACGGCTTTTCCGACGAACACCTGGCGCGCGTGCGCGAGCTGGTGCGCGCGCTCGAGCCGGCACTGGTCTCCGAACACCTCAGCTGGGGCGCGTTGCGCGGGCGCCAGCTCAACGATCTGCTGCCGATCCAATTGGACCGCGCCGCGCTCGACCTGCTGGCCGCGCGCATCGGCCGCGTGCAGGATGCGCTGGCGCGTACCATCCTGGTCGAAAACGTCTCGAGCTACGTGCGCTTCCGCGGCGACACCATGAGCGAAGCCGAATTCCTGGCCGAACTGGCGCGCCGTACCGGCTGCGGCGTGCTGCTGGACGTGAACAACCTCTACGTCAACCAGCACAACCACGGCGAGGATGCGCTGGCCGCCATCGCCGCGCTCTCTCCGGGCAGCGTCGGCGAGATCCACCTCGGCGGCCACCTCGTCACCGGACACGGCCTGGTCGACCACCATGGCGACCGCGTCGCCGATGCCGTATGGGCGTTGTACCGGGCGGCGCTGGCGCGGTTCGGCCAGGTGCCGGCGCTGGTCGAATGGGATACCGACCTGCCGGCCCTCGACGTGCTGCTGGAGGAGGCGCAGACGGCGCGCCGCATCGCCGCCGAGGTGGCGCTTGCCGTTCCGGCCGCGGTGCTGCCGGCTGCCTCGGTAGCGGCAGCGGTGCCCGGCATCGGCGTGGCTGAACCGGCGCTCGACCCGGAGGCGTCTCCGGGCGCCGATGCGGATGCAGGCACGCTGCAGCAAGCCTTCGGCGCCGCGTTGTTCGATGCCGGAGGCGATGCCGCGCTGGCGCGCTGGCTGAAAGGCGATACCAGCCGGATCGGTGTCTACCGTGGCAACCTGCACGCCAACTGGCGCCGCGCGCTGGGCGACAGTCACCCGGTGCTGCGCCGGCTGGTGGGCGCCGAATTCTTCGATGCGCTGGCCGTGGTGTACGGCCGCGCGCAGCCCTCGACCGATCCTGATCTGAACCGCTTCGGTGCCGGCCTGGCCGATTTCCTCGAGGGTTTCGCGCCGGCGGCCAGCTACCTCTGGCTGCCCGACATGGCGCGCCTCGAATGGCAGGTGCACGACAGTTTTTATGCGGCGGATGCGCCGGCGTCGGCGCCGCCGCATCCGCCGCATCCTTCAAGCAGGCTGGCCGGGCTCGATCCGGATGCCTTCGAAGCCTGCCACGTAGTCCTGCACCCGTCGCTGCGCCTGTACGCGTCGGCATGGGCGACGCCGGCGCTGTGGCAGGCGCACCAGCCGGACGGACCGGCGTTTCCCGAGGCGATGGCGCAGCCCGCCCATGCGCTGGTGTGGCGTCCCCGGTTCCAGGTCGGCGTATGGGAAACCGGGGCGGCCGAACATGCGGCGCTGACAAGGTTGGCGGCAGGGGATAACTTCGGCGCCGCGCTGGATGCGGCATTCGAGGCGGACGAGGACTTCGATCTGGCTGCGCACCTGAAGCGGTGGCTGGGGGAAGAGGGCAGGACCGGGATCGTGGTGGCGGTCATATGAACCGCTTCCGGATGTGAACACGGCGCCCGCAGGCGCCGTGTCATGTTGCCGCTGCGCCGTGCGGCGCACTCCGTCAATGGTACTGGAAGGCACGCAGGATGCGCGCTTCGCCGGTCATGTCCTGATGCAGTTCGTTGGCCGCGCGCGTTTCTTCCATCATGCGGGACAGCTCTTCTTCCTCGAAGCGCGCCAGTTCCTCGTTGGCGGCCGTCAGTGCCGTCGCCAGCTTGGCCCGCGCATTCTGATATACGACACCGGTGTAGTGGTCAGTATTCTTGAGCAGTTCTTCCGCATTTTCGATAACGAGACGCAGGTCGCCAATGAGCCGCTGCTGCGTCGGGGAGCTCGATTCTGGGGTATCCATCTTCCTCACCTTTAGCCGAATGTTACGTCTTCAATATAGAGAATGGAGATTGCTCAAGTTTGTCAGGGCGCAAACGCGAATTGTACGGCCGGGAACGCCTCACCGGGCGATCCTGGAAGGCGCGCGGGGCGCGCCCACCGGGTGCAGCTGATGCTCCCTTTTCCTTACTTCACGTTGATCCGCACGTCGCCCAGCGTGACCGTCTGGCCGGCCCGGATCTTGGCCGTCTTGCGCAATTCCTTCTTGCCGTCGACCGACACCGCGCCGCTGGCGACGACGTGCTTGCCGGCACCGCCGCTGTCGACCACGCCGACGAGCTTGAGCAGCTGATTGAGTTCGATGAACTCGGATGTCAGTTCAAAATTAGTTGTTTGCATTTTAATCTCGGAAAAAAATTTAGGGCGTACTGTTGAGCCCGATGAAACTGCCACTGCCAAAAAAACTCCCCGCGAAAGCGAAAAAAGCGCCACTGGCGCTTTTTTTCCCAAGTTCTGCTTGCGCTAACGATACGCGTGCAACCTGGGTCCCCGCCTCCGCGGGGAGCCGGGTCCGGCAGTGCCGGACCCGACGGGCTGACGTTACTTAATCAGCCGGATGCGGCCGCGTCATCTCGATCGGCACGATCCACTTGTCGAACTGCGCCTCGTCGAGGAAGCCCGACTGCAGCGCCGCCTGGCGCAGGGTCAGGCCCTCGTGCTGGGCGGTCTTGGCGATCTGCGCGGCGCGATCATACCCGATATGCGGGGCCAGTGCGGTCACCAGCATCAGCGACTGCTCCATCAGTTCCCCGATGCGCTTGCGGTTGGGCTCGATGCCGACGGCGCAGTGCTCGTCGAAGGAACGCATGCCGTCGGCCAGCACGCGCGCGCTCATCAGGAAGTTATGGGCGATCATCGGCTTGAACACGTTCAGCTCGAAGTTGCCCTGGGCGCCGCCCATGGTGATGGCGACGTCGTTGCCGAACACCTGGCAGCACAGCATCGTCATCGCTTCGCACTGGGTCGGATTGACCTTGCCCGGCATGATCGAGCTGCCCGGCTCGTTTTCCGGGATCGTGATCTCGCCCAGGCCGGAGCGCGGGCCGGATGCCATCCAGCGCACGTCGTTGGCGATCTTCATCAGCGCCGTCGCCAGGGTCTTGAAAGCGCCGTGCGCCTGCACCATTGCGTCGTGGCCGGCCAGCGCCATGAACTTGTTGGGCGCCGACTTGAATTGCAGGCCGGTGCGCGACGAGATCTCGGCCGCGATGCGGTTGGCGAATTCGGGGTGCGCATTCAGGCCGGTGCCGACCGCGGTGCCGCCGGCGGCCAGCAGCAGCAGGCCGGGCAGGGCGTTCTTGATCGCGTGCTCGGCAAATTCCAGCTGGGCGACGTAGCCCGAGAATTCCTGGCCCAGCGTCAGCGGCGTCGCGTCCTGCAGGTGGGTGCGGCCGATCTTGACGATGTCGGCGAAGTCGCGCGACTTGATCTCCAGCGTGCCGCGCAGCCTGGCCAGCGCCGGCAGCACCTCCTTGGCGACGGCGATGGCGGCCGCCACGTGCATCGCGGTCGGGAACATGTCGTTCGAGGACTGGCCCATGTTGACGTGGTCGTTCGGGTGCAGCAGGCGCGCTTCGCCGCGTTCGCCGCCGAGCAGCTCGGACGCGCGGTTGGCCAGGACCTCGTTCATGTTCATGTTGCTCTGGGTGCCGGAACCGGTCTGCCATACCGACAGCGGGAATTCGGCTGGATGGCGGCCTTCCAGCACTTCGTCGGCAGCCTTGATGATGGCGTCGGCCTTGTCCTGCGGGAGCTTGCCGAGCGAGCGGTTGACCGCGGCCGCGGCGCGCTTGACCTGGGCCAGCGCGGCCACCAGCTCGGGCGGCATCTTCTCGCTCGAGATATGAAAATGATGCAGCGAGCGCTGGGTCTGTGCACCCCACAACTGGCCGGCCGGGACTTCGATCGGGCCGAAGCTGTCTTTTTCGATCCTGTTTTCCATGTGGCGTCCTGTGTTCGTGTTTATGTGACAAAAGGTTTTCATTAAAGAGTGTACCGCAAGCGCCGATAACGACGCTGAGGCTACGAATCCACCATCCCTATGCTCCGCCGCTCCTGCAGTCTGCTTTCCATCCTTGTATTGACCAGCGCCGTGCTGGCCGACGTCCACGCCGCCGAACTGGGCGACGCCAGGGTGTCGTCCCACATCGGCCAGCAACTGGTCGCCGACATCGAACTGGCCATGATCGACGATCCGGCGGCGCAGGTGGCGGTGCGCGTGGCCAGTCCAGAGGTCTACCACGGCGCCGGGATCGCGCTGCCACCGGTGCTGTCGAGCCTTAACCTGACGGTGATGCGGCGCGACGGCCGCCAGTACCTGCACGTGACCTCGCTGCGTCCGGTCGATACCGACCACCTGCACCTGTACCTGGAACTCACCGACAAGGGCCAGCGCGCGGTGCGCCTGGCAACGCTGTGGCTGACGCGGGACCCGAACCCGGCGGCGCCGCCCGCGCCCCTGCCTTTGCCCGTACCCGTGCCGGCCGGCGCGCCGTTGGCAGCGGCGCCTGTAGTCGCACATGTGCCTGCGCCCGCATCCACGCCGCTGCCGGCACCGGTTGCCGCGTCCCGGCCGGCTCCTACTCGCGTCATTGCCGCGGCCCGTCCGGTCGCCGCGCTGGTGCCGGCTTCAGTACCGACGCTAGCTCCAGTACCGACGCCGGCTCCCGTACCGACGCCGGTGTTCGCCGAGCCGCCCGCCGCGCCGCTTGCCAGGGCCGCAGCGCAGCCGCCCGTCGAGCACAAGAAGCCGGTGCCGGCGCTGCCGATCCACAAGCCGGCGCCGCCGGCCGCTCTCCGCGCCGGCAACCAGCCGGCCGCCTGCACGCCGGGCGAAGCCCAGGCCTGCACCGCGCTCGGCGCGAAGAATGCGGCCCTGCGCGCCCAGCTGAGCCAGCTGGAAGACAAGGTCAAGGGCCTGCAGAAAATGCTGGGCGTGACGCCGTCGCCGGTAGCGGCAGCCGCGCCTGTTGCAGAATCGCACAAGGCCGACGACGCCAGGTCCGACGAGCACCAGCCCGACGCCGCGCCGGCCGAAGCCAAACCGCCCGAGCCGAAACCGGCCCCACCCCCCGGCCCCAAGCCGATCAGCTCGATCAAGACGCTGGTGCCGCACAAGCCGAAGACGCCGCCCCAGGAAGAGGGCGGCGCGCCGTGGGGCGCCATCGCCGCCGGCGTCGCCGCGCTGGCGGCCATCGGCGGCGGCACCGCCTTCCTGCTGAAGCGCCGCGCAAAGGCGCCGTCACCCGCCATGGGTACGCCAGAAAAAGTTGCGGAACCAACAATGGAATAGGCGCGCACAAACTTGTCTACACAAATGCAAATGTTGAGTTATACTGGTTCGCACGTGATCTTTTAGATCACAAAAAACGGCTCAGGTCCGGCGCAGCCACCACCGATAGCGTGGCGCGGGAACCGGATGATCGCTGAAGAAGCGCCTGACCCCGGAAGCAGTTTGCGGGCCAACAGTGCGCACGTGGACGCCGGATGCAACCGGCAAGAGGCGACGCCAGGGGATGCCTGGCGATCGCTCTCCCCATACCGAGGGATGGCAGTGCCATCCGTCTACGAAAAGCCCGCGCGGACGCAAGCCGCGCGGGCTTTTTTATGGCCTGGCCGGACCGGGCACGCCGGATCAGCGTGCCGCCATCGCACCATGTTTTGCGCGACAATGACTAAACAGTCAAGCGAGGAGAAGGGATGAACGAACCGCTGTCCGGCCATGTGATGCGTGGCGACGTAATGTCCGAACATTGTCCATCGCGCGAAGTGCTCAAGCACGTGACCAGCCGCTGGGGCGTGCTGCTGCTGGTGGCGCTGGGCGACGGCGCCCACCGCTTCGGCGAGCTGCGGCGCAAGGTGGGCGGCATCAGCGAACGCATGCTGATCCAGACCCTGCAATGGCTCGAGCAGGATGGCTTCGTGCTGCGCATCGCCCAGACCGGCTCGTCGCCGCGGGTCGAATACCGCCTGACGCCGCTCGGCGAAGAGATCAGCGCCAGGCTGCGCGAAGTGGCCGACTGGATCGAACGCAACCTCGACGGCATCCTGGCGGGAAGCAGCGCCATGCCGCAGGCCTCGGCCTGAGAAAATGGAAAAACCCCGGAACGCAGGCGCTGCGGGGTTTTAAATATGATAACGGTGCCGGCACGCACCGGCCAAAAGCGGGTCAGTGCGCCGGACGCATCGCGCGGTCGAGCTGGCCCATCCAGGGTTCGGTGACGTCGCGCACCACGCGGTCGTTGGCCATGATCTGCTTGAGCAGGTCGATCTTGCGCTTGCGCTGTTCGCCGGCCAAGGGCGGCACGCCGGCGCGGGCGGCGCTCGATTGCAGCGCGCATTGCGTTTCCAGGCGCGCCAGGCCATCCCAGTCTCCCTCGCGGGCGGCAACCGCCATGCGGCCAGTGATGGCCGCGATGTTTTCGTACATTGCGAGGACTTCGTTGGACGTCATGTTGTCACACCAGAAAGAGGCTGAAGCCGGCCGGATTGCCGGTTGTCTCCCTTTAACGGACGTGTTCCGGAGAACTTTAGGGTTTTCGAAAGAAATTTTGAAAATATTTTTCATGAACTACGGGCCACTGCCGTGGTCGAAACCGGGCGGGGCGGCAGGGGTACGCTTGAGCGTCACATTGCAGTAATATAAATAGATCATTTGAAACTGAAGGAAGACAATGCAGACTCGCTGGACACCCGTCAAAACCGCCATCGCCCTTGCCCTGTGTGGCACCTTCGCTTCCGCGGCCTTTGCCGGCGGCCAGGCTGCTCAGCCGGCCACGCAGCAGGCCAACCCTGCTGCCAAGCCGCAGGCAAGCGCGCCGGCAACATCGGCCGCATCGTCTTCGGATTCCGCACCGGCCAACGCCACCCTGCGTCCCGGCGACGATTTCTTTGCCTGGGCCAACGGCGGCTGGCTGTCCAAGACCGAGATCCCGGCGGACCGCAGCAGCTGGGGCGCGATGGCCAGCCTGGCCGAAGAGACCAACCAGCGCATCGTCAAGCTGATCGAGGATGCCGGCAAGGATAAAAGCGCCAACAGCGAGGCACGCAAGGTCAGCGACTACTATGCCGCCTACATGAACGAAGCCGCGATCGACGCCAAAGGTGCCGCGCCGCTCAAGCCGCAGCTGGCGAAGATCGCTGCGATCAAGGACAAGCCCGGCCTCGTGCGCGTCCTCGGCGAAAGCCTGCGCGCCGACGTCGACCCGCTCAACAATACCGATTTCTTCACCGAGAACGTGTTCGGCCTGTGGGTCGCGCAGGGCCTGCACGACACCGCGCGCAACATGCCCTACCTGCTGCAGGGCGGCCTGGGCATGCCTGACCGCGCCTATTACCTGGACAGCAGCGAGCGCATGGCCGGCCTGCGCACGCAGTACCAGAAGCACATCGCCGCGATGCTGAAGATGGCGGGCTTCGATAATGCCGAAGCGCGCGCCGCCAAGGTGTTCGCGCTCGAAGTCGACATCGCCAACGGCCACGCCAGCCGCGCCGACTCGGCCGACGTGCTCAAGGCCGACAACACCTGGACCCTCAAGGATTTCACCGCCAACGCCCCGGGCCTCGACTGGAACGCCTTCTTCAAGGCGGCCCAGCTGGGCGACCAGGACAAGTTCATCGTCTGGCATCCGTCGGCCATGAAGGGCACCGCGGCGCTGGTCGAACGCATCGACCTGGCAACCTGGAAGGATTACCTGGCCTTCCACCGCATCAACCAGATGGCGGGCGTGCTGCCCAAGGCCTTCGTCGATGCGCGCTTCGACTTCTATGGCAAGGCGCTGACCGGCACCCCGCAGCAATCGGTGCGCTGGAAACGCGCATTGGGCGCCACGAACGAGGCGATGGACGAGGCGGTCGGCAAGCTGTACGTGGCCAAGTACTTCCCGGCCGAGAACAAGGCGCACCTTCAGCAGATGGTGGCGAACATCGTCGACGCCTTCGGCAAGCGCGTCGACAAGCTCGACTGGATGGCCCCGGCCACCCGCGCCCAGGCCAAGGAAAAGCTGAAAACGCTGTATGTCGGCGTCGGCTATCCGGACAAGTGGAAGTCCTACGCGGCGCTGAAAGTGGTGCCGAACGACGCTTTCGGCAATGCCGTACGCGCCGAGCAGTTCCATTACAAGGAAGAGATCGCCAAGCTGCACCACAAGCCGGAACGCACCGAATGGGCCATGCCGCCGCAGCTGGTGAATGCCGTCAATTTGCCGCTGCAGAACGCGCTGAACTTCCCGGCCGCGATCCTGCAGCCGCCGTTCTACGATCCGAAGGCGCCGGATGCCGCCAACTACGGCTCGATCGGCGCCATCATCGGCCACGAGATCAGCCACAGCTTCGACGACCAGGGTTCGCAGTTCGACGCCCAGGGCCGCCTGCGCGACTGGTGGACCAAGGAAGACATGGAACACTTCAAGGCGGCCTCGGGCAAGCTGGTGGCCCAGTACAACGCCTACAAACCCTTCCCGGACCTGGCCGTGAACGGCCAGCTGACGCTGTCGGAAAACCTGGCCGACCTGGCCGGCCTGGCAGCGGCCTACGACGCCTACCGCGCCTCGGGCGGCAAGAACGCCAATGAGGAGGGCGACCGCGCCTTCTTCATCGGTTACGCGTCGAGCTGGCGCAACAAGGCGCGCGAAGCGGCCGAACGGCGCGGCATCCTGACCGACGGCCACGCGCCGCCGCAGTACCGCACCGCCACCGTGCGCAACCTGGATGCCTGGTACAAGGCCTTCGACGTGCAACCGGGCCAGGCGCTGTACCTGCCGCCGGACCAGCGCGTGCGGGTGTGGTAAGTTATTAATAGAGGGTAACGGACACCGGCGATAGAAATAGCGGGCCTACAATGGCCTGGAGTTTATTTCCTAGCTGGTGGCGTATGCACCCGGATTTTCTCGACATCAGGCGGCC
>Ga0308160_10001012_pt1 | contig 43768 bp, 59 predicted proteins | sample PhyFR1_FD_201036 | JGI IMG/M metagenome (GOLD analysis project Ga0308160, IMG submission 201036) | Phyllosphere microbial communities from UC Gill Tract Community Farm, Albany, California, United States - DLSLF.R1 | ecosystem: Host-associated > Plants > Phyllosphere > Unclassified | place: USA... | reverse complement strand
GACCTCCCGGCGGCGGCGGCGGCGGGGGGGTGGGGGACGGCGGCCGTCCTCCTCCTCAGCTGCAACTCCTGTTCCTGCTGCTGCTGCTGCTGCTGCTGCTGCTGCTGCTGCTGGTCGTCGACCGTCCGTCGCCAGCCGGCATAGTACATCTGCCATTCGGCCGACTGGCCATCGAGCGACTCAGGCTCGCCCGTCGACGAGGCCGGGAAGACGACCGTCGTCGGCGTCGGCGTTGCTTTTGGACCGTTGCCGCTGCTGCCGCTGCCGCCGTCGCCGGCGTCGTCGTCGTTCGCGGCCGCCGTCGTCGTCGTCGTCGTCGATCGAGGGGGAAGGGGACCAACGAACGCCATGGCGGCCTCGTATAGTCTTCTCGCCTCGTCCAACGACGCCCCTCCACCCTCCTCCTCCTCCTCCTCCCCGACGGCACGGCTCCGACGGCGCCGCTCGAGCGCGAGGAAGGCGAGGAGGTTGGCCGAGCTCGCGGCCGTCCGTCGGGCGTTGGCGAGGAGGTCGGCTGCGGGCCGCTCGAGCGCCGTCGGACGGCGGGTCGGAAGGAAGGAGCGGTGGGTGGGCGTTTGCGGAAGAGGATGGCGGAGGGGAGCAGGGTCGTCGTGGGCGGCGGCGGCGGCAGGTGCAGGGGTGGGAGGGAAGGACGAGCCACCACCGCCACCGCCGTTGTCGTCGTCGTCAGCAGAGGAGCTGCCGGTCGATGGAGGAGGGGCCAGGAACGACGAGATGGCAGCCGACTGTTTGAAGGCCGACTCGAGTAACTCTGTCGGCCCCCGGCGCACGCTGGCCTCTTCGGTCGCCTCTACCGGCGGCGAGACGTAAAGGACCTCTGCGAGATGGGCCGAGAAGAGCGCCTGGTAGCGCTCAAGTGCGAGCCTATGGAGCTCGCACCCGGCCACCGCCACCGCCGCCGCTGCCGACGACGATGACGACGACGATGCCGAGGGGTTGGACAAGCGAGCGAGCGTGGTCGAAAGGAGCTCGAGCGCGGCCGTCTGCGTTTCCCGGGCGGCGGCCAGCGTCTCTGGCTGGGACTGGACGGCCGAGAGCGAGCCGATGAGCGAGAGGAGGGCCCGGAGCCGGGCGGGCGGGAGCGCTTCGGCCTGTCGGAGGGCGGCGAGGAGGGAGCCGATGGACGGCGAGGATGGGTCGGAGGACAGGCTGCTGGCGTCGGCTGTCTCTCGACGGGTCGAAGACCACAGGCTCGACCACCAGCTGCGATCCTCGCTCGTCTGCGCCTTCCAACGCGTCGCCGCCGGCGCCGCCGTCGTATCGCCCTCGCCGTCCGTCGGCGACGGCCGGAAACCGGTCGCTCGCTCGACGCCCCATCGAAGCCAAGCCTCTGCCCTCGGATCGCCGTTCGCCCTCGCGAGGTCGCCCAGACGTCGAGCGAGTTGGAGCTCGAGCGTCTCAGCGCCCTCGAACCCGTTGACAGCCCGCAGGACGCGTTCGACCAGGGCCTGGGCGCGCTCGAGCGAGTCGTCGCCTGCCGCCATCTGCTCGAGCAGGGCCGCATGCCGAAGCAGCAGGGCGATGCCGACCGTGTTGGCCGGCCGCTCGATCCGCGGCCGGTGGAGCGCCGCCGGAGGGAGGGGCATCTCTGCGCTCTCGAGTGCCGGCGGGAGCCAGACGGCCGTCGACTTGTCGGCCAGCGTCTCCTCGATTGCCGTGCGGACGTAGACCTCGGCGATGGCGGCCGAGGGCAGGAGCGTGAGCTGCTTCTGGCCGTCGCTTAGCAACCCGCCATAGGCGTCGTCGCTCTTGAGCCAGTCGACCGCCTGGCCGAGGAACGAGCGCTCAGCGACCTCGCCCGTCTCGGCCTCCCGGCGGACGACAGCCAACTGCTTGTGCAGCTCGGCCTCGGTCGGGCCTAGCGGCCAGAAGAGGGCAAACCAGGCCATGTGGAGCTGCCGCCGGGCCTCGAGAGGGAGGGTCGACGACGTCCCGCCGTTGGAGCCACCGGTCCAGTCGTCGTTCTCGAGCGCCCAGCCCCAGCCGCCGTCGCCGCCGTCAGCGGCGGTCGCCTCGTCCTCCCAAAGCGAAGCGGGCGCGGCCAGGCCAAAGTACTCGCAGAAGACCCAGAAGCCCGTCCAGCCGCCGACGGCGAGGCCGATCGAGAGGGCCGCCGCGAGCCCGTACATCTTGAAGTCGCGCTTGAGCTCGAACGCGGTGATGGCCCGGTGGCCCTCGATCATGGTCGGCAGTTGGGCGTCCATGTGCGGCCCGCGCGAGAGCGTCAGCGGCCGGTCATACCTGCCTCGCAGGCGTTCGACGAGCGAAGGGCCGGCGGGTGCGCGAGCGTCTGCGAGGACGGCCTCGCTCGTTGGTCGGCCGGACGCAAGAGCCGTCGACGAGGGCCCGGCGGCAGCTGCATCGGCAGCAGGGTCGGCCGCCGTCGTCGTCTGCTCAGCACCGGCGGCGGCGTCCAAAAAGGCCTCAGGCTCGTACTCGACTGTGGGAGCGCTCCCCGGCGGGCGCCGGCGTCGGGCTTGCGGCTGGGCTTGCGGCGGGCGCGACGACGACGACGACGACGCGCGACGGACGAGAGGGGCCGAGGCGCCCGGTAACCTCCTCGCCGACAGGAGGAGACCGAGCGCGTCCGACCTGGCTGGCGACGGGACAGCGGTCGTCCAGAGCCGACGGTGCATCGGTGAGCGGGTTGTTGAGGAGGCCGGTACCGGTGCTGTCTTGAGAGGCGACAGGTGATGGTCGGGAGAGCGTGGCTAGGCGGAAGGGCGAGCGGGCGGGCGACGGCGCCGTCGGGCCGCGGCCGGTCGGGCAGTGTTTCGACCGATGGCAGGCCGAAGAGTACGAGCTCAATGACCGGCACTTAGGACCGGGAAGAGGCGCGACTCGAGTCGGCGCACGGAGGGGCCTGCAGAGAAGGTCCGCGTGCGTGCCGACGGTCGCAGCATTGACGTCTCTCGGGCGCCCTACGCTCTCGTCTTTCGTCCTTGCAACACGCACGCACCCGCCCACCGCCTGCCATGCACCGTCTCTCCTTAACCCCTCGCCTGCCCGCCCACCGCACCCAGAGACACGATTGCCAAGGGACCGAAACGAGTACCTAATGAAAAGGGATGCCATGGCTAGATAACACCCCATGGGGGGGAGGGAGAGAGAGGGTAGAAGGACTCCCGACAGCGGCGCCCTCGCGCAGGAAGCTGCCGGCCAGCCCCGTCCTCCCAGATACCGGTCTCCCCCTAGGCAAGACGCTACTTAGTAGACGTAGCCGAGGAGCTTTCCACCGACGTGCTTGCGACGGGTCTCCTCGTGGTCCATGATGCCGGCCGAGGTGGTGAGATGATGAGGCCGAACGAACGGGCCGGGAGGAGCAGGTTGACCCACGGTTCGATCTCGAAGCAAGGGGAGCGACTTCGGGCAGATGTCGATGTAGCGCCTGAGGCGGTGGTAAGCGAGCGGAAGGTGCACCAGACGGACGATCTGGCGAGGGCGCGAGACCGACCTACCCGCCTCTGACGAGGCGCGTCGCCGTGCGCAGAGAGCAGCCTCAGCCCGAGCTGATGTCTGTACGTCAGCACGCGGCGCAGGCAGAGCGCTGTCTACTAACATACGAGAGGTGCCGTGGATGTTAGTTATGACGAGCCCGTCGACGATGATCGGTCTGCAGTGAGAGTCGCGGGCGGAAAGGGCGCCCTGCAAGCCGGCGCGCGTCGCGTCCGTCGTCGTTGTCGGCTTACGGCTTGACTGCCTGCTCGTCAACCAACACCGTCCTCCTCTTCCCTGTCTCGCCCAGCCCACCCCAGCCATCCCTTCGCGAGTGTCTTTGGCCCCAGCTCCGATCGCAAATGTCGTCGTCCCCGAACGCGGTTGCCTCCTCGTCGACGTGCACGCCGGCCTACAGCCCGCCCGAGCTCGGCGCGCTCCCGCCCCTGACGCAGGACCAGCAGCTCGCCGTCGTCACGCAGCTCATGCGCCATCCGCCTCGGAAGCTCCTCTTTGACATCGTCCGCCCCATGCCTTGGCCTTGAAATCTGCACCTCATCAGAAGACGTGCTGATCCGGCCGCTTCCCTACTCCGCTTGCCCTTCGCAGCACGAGGCGGCCAACGCAGAGATCTTCACCTCGCTGGACGCTCTCGAGCGCTACCTCTCGGCCCGGCTGACGGCGCCGGCCGGATCGGGCGCCTCCGAGGCCCAGCTCGAGGACGAGATGCACACCGGCCTGCACGCGGCCGAGACGCTTCTCACAAACCAGATGGACAGCGCGATGGACCTGTTGACGAGTTGGACGTTCCGCAATGCCTTCACCGTCGGCGAGGCCGGCTCGAGCATCGTCCTGGTGAGTCGCATCCGCCAACCTCGCCCCCTGTCCCTTCTGTCTCCGGTCGCGCCTCATTGGTTGACGTTCAATCGATCCTCCCTCATCCGCCTCCAGCCCGATCACGAAGGTCTTGACTTCCTCCGCGGGCAATACGTCGCGTCGCTGCCCGGCGGCGAGCGCTCACTTGACGCGTCCATCGAGGCGCTTCGAACACGAGTCGAGCAGGTATGGCCGACCTCAGGCATTTGTCTCATGGCCGCAAAGGACAGTTGAGCACTGACGGCAGTACCCTGTGCCCGTCTTCGCAACGACATCGCAACGACAGAAACGCTTTCTCCGAGCCAAGCTGGTCAAGGCCCAGGCCGTCTCGGCCAAGCGGCTCGCGCAGGTCGAGGCGCTTTCGGCCGACCTGTCGTTTGTCGAGTCTAACGTTCAAGCCCACACACGTAAGGCACTGCTCTTTCCGACCCGCGCTCGTAGTCGTCGCCGCGAGACTGATCGCTCTCGGTGCTGCCTTCTTGCGATCGCTAGTCGAACCGCTGCCAGCAAAGGTCGACTCGCTCGTAACATCGCTCCGCAAGCTGCAGGCGACGCTCGCGACGTTGCCGACACCGGAGAGCGGCGGGCTTTCGATCGCGACCTGAGAGGGGCAGGGTGAGGGGCATCTTGTAGTTGTATCGCCGGCTGGCGTCCTATCTAGCACTTAATGACCGAGGCCAGGGCCGACAGGCCCGCGACGATTGCGCAGAGGCTGGCCTCGTTTGGACGCTCAGGCCCTAAAGGGCCGCCGTCTTGAGCTGACGTTGCGGACATGCTCATTCATGCTGACCCGTGTAGGCAGCGATGCCGGCTCGTATGGCTGGGCAGCCCGATCCTAGACCTCATCCGGGCAGCGGCAAGCCCAGGCTCCCCGCGAGGAGGAGTCACGACGACAGCAGCAGAGCCGGAGAGCCAAGCGAACGGGTTTTCATCCTCCCCTTCTTGCGATGCAAGAGGTCGCGGGCGAGTGCAGACGCACACTCGTCACGCTTCCCTCTGCCGACTTTTCTTGGCCTTGACTGTCGCCACCGGTTCCGCCGCTCGCTTCTTGCCCGTCGACCCGGAGCCACCCGCCTCGTCATTCTTGACGTTGGCTGGCCGCTTGCCACCGAGGAATGGCTTTAGCAGGCAGTTGGCGACCGACTTGGCGGCCGTCACACCGAGAGCGGTGCAGTCCTTGCAGGCGCGGCCGTGGATGATGAACAGCAGGTGAAGCTGTTTCACGAAGGAGCGTCGCATCATCGTGAGTATAGCTCTAGATAAAAAGGGCCTCGCGGGACGGGACTGACATCGTACCGCAGCCGCGCAGGGATGCGGGCGTTCAGATGGCTGTGGGCCGTCTCGCGCGTTGCCTCGGCAGGGATCCACCCGAGCGATCGTGTGATGCGAAAGATGTGGCTTCGGGTGAGCACCATCAGAAAGACGACCGTCAGTCGAGTGCCTCACTGCAGATGTGCTCATCAGCGCCTTGGGACGAACGTGTCGACGGCAAAGACGTCTCGGCTGAGCGCGTACGAGGCGATGGCGCCGGCCGTCTTAGGTCCGACGCCGTGCAAACTGAGCAGCTCGAGCATTGCATCATGGTCGTTGAGGTTGTGCAGGTGCTCGAGGCTGTCTTTGAGCTGGATCGACGTCCCCTCAATCCTGCTGGCGAGGTCGTCGAGGAGTGTTTTGATCGTCTGCGAAGGACAGCGCGCGAGCGACACGGGGAGCGGTCAGCCTGCATCCGCAGCCATCATCTGAAGCGTCGACCGCCCTCGTCAACGCACTTTGCCCTTGACGTTGGAGAGGCCACCCGCCCTGAGGGCCGCCTGGATGTCCTCGAGCGGCGCCTTCTGGACTGCCTCGTAATCAGAGTAGCCAAACCTGTCGTCCAGACCCCGCTTCGAGACGCGGTAGTTCTACGAGGGCGACTGAGCCATCAGCGATCAAGCAAGAGACGGATGTGACAGAAGTCCGCACCCTGACGTTCGTGTTGAGGGTGAGGATGCAGCGGATCACGGCGTCGAGGACGCCGTCGGCGATCCCGCGGTCGGTCGGCTCGGCGCCTTCCTCGTCGTCCTCGAACCGATAGGTATCTCGCTGAGGCGGCTTGCCGTGCTCTTTCTCGAGCGCCTGGTGGACAGCGTCGCAGTCGTTCTCGGTCGGATGCGGGAACGACTCGTAAGGCGACGTCTTGGACGGGCCGCCGAGTTGCTTCATCTTGCGCGCGGCCAACGCCGTCGCCGCCTTGCTCCGCTTGGGGACGGGTCGACTGCCACCGCCAGTCACCCTCTCGACAGAGCCGGCGTCCTCCTTGGATAAGCCAGCGTCGGACGACGGCCTCGGAGTCATCATTGAATGAGAGGTTGCTGGGAGGCGAGCCCGGAGGCGGTCGGCAGCAGACGATGACGCTGGGCTGTCGGCTCCGAACGAGGGCGACGTCGCAAGCTGGCGCCTTGGGAGGAGAAGGAAGTGCGGAGGATCCGCTCGGCGTGAGGACAGCGAGAGGAGGGAGCGTCGTACGAGCTGCATACGGGCAGGGCGGAAGTTTAGGAGGAGGAGAAGACCTGCCTCCTGGCCCGACCCTCCATGAGTTCATCGAGGGGGGAGGGCTGCACGGCCGAGTGAGAGTAGTGCGCGGGCCACCGGCCTGTCAGCTGGTGTTGTTTCCGGCCGTGCGCCCCGGCGATCGCTCATCGTGCTGAAGGCCGAGCCTCGGCTGCAGACAGGCCCGGCCGACCGAGCCTTTCGCCAGGCCCGACGCCGTTGGACGAGAGGAGCAAAGGTGAGTCGCGGGGTGACCTAGTCGTCAAGCTGCAGACGGTTCGTCGGAGAAGAAAGGTCGAGCTCTCCAGCTCGCTTTCGCTGCTGTCGTCTCCGTCCGACCCTAACCTCGCAGCACCGCGATCGCTGACCACCACGCCCGGCGCCAGTCGACTCCATCGAGAACGGAGGCTCGGCCTTCGAGCTTTGCGGTCCGCCGCACTCTCGGCTCAGGGCGGCCCCCCGCTGACGCTGCCCTCCTGCGACCCGACCGGGCCCTGCCTGCTGCCGTCGTCGTCCCTCGCTCTGACACCGCGAGTTACCGACACGGGCCGCCGGGCTCCACTCGACCCGTAAGATCGATGGCAAGGGCGATGGCACCGATCTCAGCCCACCCTTTAAGGCTTGGCTGAGCAGCAGGGACCGGCTCTTCATCACCTCACCTCGACCCCCTTCCCCCCAATCGTCCTCTCCCATCTCTGCCTACCGCACCAGCCCTTCCAGCCACCGACATGTCCGAACAGATCCAGGTCGCTCGCCTCGTCGCGACGGACAAGCCGCTCGAGGTCGGCCAGGCTGACAAGCCCAAGATTGGACCCAAGGACGTTCTTGTCCGCGTTGCGGCCTGCAGCCTGGTAAGCGGACCCGCCCGACAGAGCTCGCACCCTTCAGAACCTGACCTGCCTCGCATGCGACAGGTCCCCAACACCAAGAACGTCTTTACAGGCGGCCAGGGTCTGCCGCTCCAGAGACTGCCGGCCATCGTCGGCCTCGACGTCTCGGGCGTGATCGAGGCCGTCGGCGATCAGGTCCATCACCTTGAGACCGGCCAGCGCGTCTACGTCAACCCTCATCTGACTTGCGACTCGTGTCATCACTGTCGCCGAGGCCGGCGCGACCTCTGCCCGTCAGGTTCGTTTGCCACCGTCTGCCCACTCTAGCTGATCATCAAGGCCCACCGCTGATCGAGACTCTCTCACTTCCCGGCCAGGCTGCCTGCGCGGATACTTTGCGATGGCCGAAGGCGGCAGCGATCTGCTCAACATGCATCCCTACGGCGGCCTGTCGCAGTACGTCGTCTCGCCGGACAGCAAGATCGCCCTCCTGCCGGACTCGTTCGACCTCCACTCGGCTGCCCGGCTCGGCTACGCGGGCACCTCGTACGCCGCGCTCAAGAAGGCTGGCGTCGCGGCCGGCTCGACCGTCCTCATCAACGGCGTCACCGGCACGCTCGGCGTCTCGGCCGTCGCCATCGCTCTCGGTCTCGGTGCGACCAAGATCCTCGGCATCGGCCGCAATCCCGACCGGCTCAAGCAGGTCGAGGCATTCTCGCCCAAGGGGACGGAGCGCGTCGCAACCTTCCGGTCGACCGATGACAACGACGACGGCGACGCGGCCGAATGGGTCAAGACGCAGACGGCCGGGCTCGGGGTCGATGCTTATATCGACTGCCTCGGTGTCGGCGGCGCAGCGAGCACGACCGAAGCCCTCGTCCGCTCGGCCGTCAAGGTAGGCGGCCGGGCCATCCTCGTCGCCGGCGGGGCTCAGGGTGACATCAGCGCGCCTTACTACGAGTGGTTCATGCGCGACGTCGCCCTCATTGGCTCCGTCTGGTTCACCGACGGCGAGATTGACGAGCTCATTGCCCTCATCGGAGCGGGCGTCATCGACCTCTCATGGCTCGAGAACCAGACGTTTCCGCTCGACAAGGTCAACGACGCCCTTGACGCGGCGAGCGACCGGCCGGGCGGCTTCATCAACGTCGTCGTCATCCCAGACGGCGCGCCGAAGAAGGACTGAAGAACGGGAGGAAGGAGTCCATGTAGCCCTAGCTAGCCGCGCTCTAGAAGTCTTGCCTGTAGCAGTGCCTCTCCTGAAGACTATTGTAGCGCACGACGCCTGCGCGGACCTGTCAGCGACGTGTCGGCGATGGCAGGCAGGTCGAGCATGCAAATCATCTCGAGATCGGAAGATGGCTCCGGTCCGCCGAAGATGATAGACGGCGGCGTCTGGCTGCCCCAGACAGACTACTGTGGTGTGCCATGTCTGAGGTCGAAAAGCAGGTGCTCGGGGACAAGCGTACGCCTTGCGACGACGGTGGTCATGCTTCTGTCGAGTCCGCCCGGTGACTCCTCCTTCAAACCCCCACCCAAGCCGTCGCCCTCTCGACCCATCGCAGCCTCAGAGGACTTTCCGGTGACTGCCGAATGCGACCCTCGCTTGCCCTCTGCCGCCGCTTCCTGTCGTCGTCGCCGCCTCCTGCTGCTGCTGCCATCCCTCGCCTCAAGCTCTACACGGGCGGCCCGGCGTGCAGCCTCTGCACCGACCTCAAGGAGGAGCTCCTCGCGCTCCAACACGCTCAGCCCTCTGGCGCCGCACTTTCCCCATCTCCTAGCTCTAGCAGCGGCAGCGACGGCGCCCCTTCGGCTAAGCAATTCGAGCTCGAGACGTACGACATCCGCAAGGCCGAGGCCGACGGACCGTCCGAGGCAGCCGAGCGAAAGCAATGGCGCCGGCTCTACAAGTACGACATCCCGGTGCTCCACCTCGTCCGGCCGGGTCTCGGCTCGACGGACGCGGCAATGATGACAACGGCGAAGGAGACGCCCTTCCCGCCTGGAGCTCGACTGGACGCAGACGAGGTCGAGATCTTCCGCCACCGGCTCAACCTGCCGAAGCTCGAGTCGACACTGGCGGTCGAGCGAGTGCGGCTCGAGAGCCTGCCTGGCTCGCAGACGACTCCTTAGGCGCCTTCTCAGCCGCCGCCCAGCTTGCCGGCAGTCGGGGACGAGCTGTCGACGCTTGGGCCAGCAGCGGCGGGTGGGCCAGCTTGGCCAGCGACGAGGCTGGGTCATCGTCCGGCTGGGGCGAGTACCGGCGTGGAAGAGAGACGGAGTGGCAGCGGCCAGCCCAGTCGCAAGAGACGCCGACGTGGGCGCTCGCCCCGGCGCTCGCAGAACGCTTGCCGCAGACAGAGTTGCCCCCTGCGGGCACGCACACGCGCTTCCGTATGTACCGCCGCCCGCACGCTGGCCTTTGCGCCCCTTAGTGCTTGCTGACGCCCTTTTCGTCAACGGCGATTCGACCTAGGTTCGGTTTCGGTTAGCTCGTCCGCGTCGGAAGTCTCATACGTCTCGGCTCAGCTAGATGTCTTCCGGGCAAGTGCTTCGCCAGACATCCGGTCTGCCTCTCGCGGACAGGCCGAGCGCATCCACCCGGCTGAGCTGTCGTCGTCGCCCTCTCCGGACGACGAGCGGTCGTTCAAGCGCCGCCGGCTGTCACCCGGAGATGACCTCGGCAGGAGTCGAAGGAGCAGATCGCTGAGCTCTTCCTCCTCCTCATCATCGCTCGGTGCTCCACCCAAGGTGGCTCCGCGGCCTGGCCCAAGCCCGTGGCGGAGCGCGCTCGGCCGATCCTTCTTCCTTCTGCCGCCGGCGCTCGACTACGTCGGCTCCTCTGACGGCCTCTTCGCCTCAGCCGCTGAACACGAGATGTATCTCGCTGTCTTGCAAGAGACGTTCGACCAGTTTGAGCCTTGGCGGCCGGTCGGCGGCCTCCGTGGCGAGGGCGCCCGATGGGAGGGCGAGTCATGGGCCGTGGTCGACCGTTTCCTCGACGCCGAAGACGAGCGGTGCGCAGACTTGACCAAGCGGCCGGCGGCACCTTCGGTCGTGGCTGCGACGGATGTCGAGGGCGAGGTAGGAGGCTGGATGGTCGACTCACTTGGCGACCATCCCCTCCCGCCCGCCCGCGCCGCTTCGCCATCGTCATTGCCATCGACTGCACCGTCGCCCGACAGGCTGGTCACTCTACGGCCAACTTGGCGCGCCGCTGCCGCTCGAGAACGGCCGACGATTGCGTACGATGCGCTTCCTCTCACCGCTGGCGCGGTCGGCGACAGCTCTGGCCCGCTTGCGGTCTCACCGGTCAAGAAGCAAACACGGCGCGCTCGGCTGAAAGCCCTTCTCCCTGTCAAGTGCGGCCTCTGTCTGGCCTGACTGTCCCAAAGAAGCCGAGTGTCGACTGAACCGCCCGTTGCGACAACCTCTCGACACAGGACGTGCTTCAATTGTGGCCAGCCGGACCATATCATCGCCTCATGCCCGCTCCCGATCTCGCGCTCGCGTATCAACGCCGCGCGACAAACGCACGAGCTGCTTCGTCAGGAGGCCGAGGTCCTCGCTGGCCCTGCTTCGGATGTCGACTCCGACGACGATAACCGTCCGCCGCTCGCCGCCGGCGGTAGGTTCTGGGACGTCTTTGTTGACTGCGAGTGGCGGCTCGAGATGCTCGAAACGCACGCACCCGGCAAGCTAAGTGAGGCGCTCAAGAAGGCCCTGCTTGACAACGGGGCGGCGTCTGAATCAGCCGTCTGCGAGGGTGCGGAGAAGCAACGGCCAGCAGATGGACTTGCGCTGGATGCCGAGGAGGCCGGGAGTTTCATCTGGAAGGGCATGGCACGATGGGGGTTCCCTCCGGGCTGGATCGCGCTCGAAGGTCCGTCCGCCTTCTTGGCTCCAGGACTAACGTTAAGAAGCTCGTCTGATCGGACCTATCCCACCGGTGTTTGACCGTCAACGGATGTGCAGATCCGCGCACGACCATTCACAAGGCAATCAAGAGCCGGCGCTTGACACGCGAACGGATCGACGACGGCGACGCTGGTGACGACGGGCCTGATCTTCTCGTCTTTGAGGACTCGGCCGAAGTCCCCACGTCCCACTCAACGCTGGACGTCATCCTGCCGGCCGCCAGCGACCAGGAGAACGACGCCACGTCCGTCGACTCTTCTTCGGAGCCGGAGGCCAGCGAAGGCCTGGGCGGGCAGACGACCAGCGCGTTGCCCGACGCGGACGAGCCAGCCGCAAAGCCGACACGTTGGGCCACCTACCCGACCAAGCTCTTCTCGTCGGCCCTCCTCCCGGCCTTCAGTCTCGGCGACGGCCACCCGAGACCGCTGCCGCCGATGGAGACAGAGGCCGACCGCAGGAAGCGTGTCTGGCAGAACTTACAGCAAGCCAGAGCGAGCGGTGCGAGTCGACCGCCGGTTGACAGCGCAGGCCCAAGCGACGGCGGCGGAAGCTACGGCTTTGCCTTCAGGCCGCCAGCAGGCATGCCTGACTGGCCTGGCCACTCGTCTGAACGGTCCATCGCTGCGCTGCCCGAACGCTCGTCCTCGCGGCTTACAAGCGGCGAGTTGAACTCACAATCGATCCCTCCCCCACCTCCGGTCTCACCTCCGCCTCCTCCACCCGAGACGGGGCCTGTCAAACGCGCGGGCTCACCGCTGCCTCGTCGTCATCCGTCGCCTGTTCGCTCAGACGCACGACCTGCCTGGCAAGACTCGCCGATCGACCGGTGGGACGCACATCGTGCGCTGCCGCCGTCTCGCCCTCCTGCATCCCGTGCAGCTGACTTTCGGGCGGCCGACCGACAACGGTCTCCGGAGCGCTGGGAGCGACCCGCACAGTGGGAGGACGATCGCTCTCGAAGCCGACGGCCCGACGACGATCCTCGGCGGTCGACGAGCGTCTCCTGGTCTGCCGCCGCCGGATCAAGCCGGAATGCCGGGCGCGACAGCTGGCAACTCCCAACAACTCGCTACCGGCCAGACGCTCGGGACAACGGTCCACCGGTGGACGACGGCGCTTGGCGGTGGGAGCTGACCCAACCGCCCCTATCGTCCTCGCCGCCCCAACCCCTCCCACGCCGCCGCCGCCGATCGCGATCGCCTCAGAGCGTCGCCGCTCGGCCTTCTCGCTTTCCGGCGCCTCCTCCCCCTCCTCCGCCCGCGCCGACCGTCCGACGTTGGTGATGACCGCCCTTGCGATGTCATGTCCTCTTGACGGGCAAAGCAGCTTTCGCAGATGCAATCGAACGAAGCGTGCTGAAGGTCACTCTTAGATGGCGGCGGCAGATGTACAAAGCAGGCAACATCGATCGTCATCGACGAGGCAGCAGGGGGCGCCTGAAGGCGCGTGGCTTGAGTAAGCCGGTACAAAATGAGGGAGGGGGGAACTACAGGGAGCGAGAGGGGAGGGGAAGAGAGGAGATCCGGTACACCGCGCAACAGGGAGAGGGCAAGAAGAAGGGGGCTAAGTAGGCTAGGTGGGACCAACAAAGGCTTGGAAGGCGTACAGGATGGAGCACAGAGAGGGAGAACGGAGGCGGGTGCGACCAAGTGTGAAGCGAGGGTGTGGGGGCCGGAAAGAAGCGAGGGCTGCTCTTGCTCTACTTGCGCTCAGAGATAGTGGCGAGCGTGCCGGTGCGGGCGATCGCTCCCGAGTCGTGCTCGGCGTGCTCGACGAACTCGGACGTGCCCTCGTTCTTGTGCTTGAGCTCGTTGACACCGAGGATGGCCGCCTCGGCGTCGGTGCGCTCGATGCCGCCAAACAGGTTGTCCATGGCCTCGAGGGGCAGACCCTGAACAGATGGAGGAGAGAGGATCAGTGTCGAGATTTGACGCGAAGAATGCGCAGCGGAGGGCGGACGCACCTTGGTCTCCGGGATGAAGAAGTAGACGAAGATCGTCGACGAGAGGAAGATGGTGCCGAAGATGAAGTAGGTCCGGGTGGTGATGGTCCGGAGGGCGACGGGCATGATCCGGACGATCGAGAAGGTGCAGAGCCACTGCCAGGCGAGGCAGAGCGACATGCTGAGCAGCTTGAAGCGCATCGTGAAGATCTCGGAGATGAGGGTGAGCGGGACCGAGTTGTAGCCGAAGCAGTAGGCGGCGGCGTAGGCAAAGATGGCGATGATGGCAATGTAGTCGCCGGCGGTCCGGGTAGCGCCCTCAGGCTTGGGTCCGACGCCGGTCAGGTAGCCGCCGAGGAACATGAGGCAGAGGCCGCCGAAGATCGAGTTGAACATAAGCGGGCGCCGGCGGCCGATGCGGTCGACGACGAAGAACGAGAAGATGATGGTCGCGACAAACTTGACGGTGCCGTAGATGCCGGTGGCGAAGAGCGAGTTCTTGGTGCCAGAGAAGCCGAGCTGCTCAAAGATGATGGGCGAGTAGTAGTTGACGGCCTGGACGCCCGAGAACGTCTTGAAGAAGAGGAGGGCGAGGCCGAGGCCGAGCCGGGTGCGGTGGCCCTTGGACTTGAAGAGCTCCTTGGTGAGCGTCCAGTAGCCGGTGTCGCCGCGGACGAGGTTCTCGGCCTCGGCCGCCTCGCGGTTCTGGGTGAGCTCCCACTGCATGTACTCGTGGTCGACCGGAAGGCCGCGGAGGAGGCAGAGGTTCTTCTCGGCCTGCTCGTAGTTGCCCTTGGACATGAGGAACCGAGGCGTCTCGGGGACAAAGAGCATGCCGACGGCGAGGAGCGCGGCCGGGAACAGCTGGACGGCGACGGGGAATTGCCACTGGAACTTGTTGGCCGGGAGAGTCGCGGCGACGCCGTAGTTGATCCAGAAGCCGGCGAGGGTGCCGACCTGGATGCCCATGTCGTACATGCCGACGAGCCGGCCGCGAATCCGGGCGGGGGCAAACTCGGAGAGGTAGACGGGGATGGCAAGCGACGAGATACCGATGGCGAGGCCACCGAGGAAGCGGCCGGCCATAAAGAGACCAACGGAGCCGTTCTATAGCGGCAGAGGGATGAGCGTCAGTTTGGCTCAGCTGACGGCAGGATGGAAGGGTAGCCGGGCAGGCGACACTCACGGCAAAGACCTGGAGGAAGGACGAGGCGATGAAGATGACGTTGGAGACGACGATCGACCACTTGCGGCCGAACATCCTGGACTCAGTCATGGGGAGCTGGAGCAGGGCGCCGAAGAAGGAGCCGCCCTGGAAGAGCGAGACGAGGTTGGCCGAGATGGTCGGCTTGGTCGCCTTGGTGATGCCAAAGGCCTTCTGGAACGACTGGAGGGCGAGCGTGCCGCCAAAGAAGCCGGTGTCGTAGCCATAAGCGACGGCGCCCATGCAGAGGCAGATGCCGATGAAGTCTGCGTGATGGGAAAGGGTAAAAGGTGTTCAGTCGCTGATGTAAAAGCGCGCAGAGGACGGAGAGAAAGGGGCCGTACAGGTCCGGAAGTTCTCGATCGACTTGGGCGGGTCGGGCGCGTCCGAGCGGATCTCGGCGAGGACACGCGCGTGCGAGTTGGCGACCGAGCTCTTGGTGTAGGACCGCTTGGGCGGCGGAGCCGCGCCCTTCATGAACGACGTGTTGTCCGTCTCGACCTTGCGGAGGTGGTAGGTGGGGTCCGACATGGTCTTGGCGAGAGGGGGAGGGGTGGGCCTCCGGAGCGTACGACGAGGGTGTTGAGGAGGGTAAGCCTTGGTTAGGCTTGGGAGGTGTCGAAGGCGGTGAAGACGGAGGGGGGGGAAGGCGGGGGAGGCGGTGGTGGGGAAGAAAGCGAGCCAAGAGGGGTCCAACCGACGACCTGATATAGGACCCTGCCTTCGCACCGATGCGCCCTCTTGCAGAGAAGGGTCCGCGGAAGCGTGCAAGGGGCGCGGTCGTGCAAGGGGGGGCGGCGAGCCCGCCCTGGCCGCGGGCGCCTGCTGACCTGCGTCGCTCGCCCCGTTGGCCCTACCGGTCGATAGGGCCGAACCGAGCGGGCGCGAGTTTGGTCGGCACCTGTGTGCAGAGGTCGGCCTCGCCCCTGCACGCTCAGAGGCGCCCGGCTGGCCCAGCAGCAGCAGCACAGCAGCGTGGCGTGGTGGCTGAGACCCGGTCGGTGTCGGCGCCTTGGCGGGCCGAACGAGGCAAGGGGACCGATTCAGCCTGCAGGCAACAGCAGCCTTGTTGGCCCGTCGCCCGCTGGCTCGCTGCTGCTGCTGCTGTTGCTGTGCTGCTCGACGGTCCAGAACAGACGACGAGGCGTCCGGGATCAGGTTGGCTGATGAGCGGCTGCAGACGTCGTCAACATTGCAGCGAGTGGTCGAGGGACCCGCACGACCGGGCCAGGCAAGCTGCCTCCCTCGCCCTGCTCGAGCTCGGCTGTGCTGTGCCTTGCCCCCCCGACGATCCTGCTCTTCCTTCCGCGCGAAAGCCTGCTCCTGCTGCTGCTGCTGCTCCTCTCCTTGGAGCGCGCGCTTCCTGTCAGCGCCCACGATCGGCGACGAGGCCCGGCTAGAAGCGCTTACCGGCTGGTCTGAGCTCGACTCGGACGGATGGTGCACTGCCTCGCTCGCCCCGGCGCGATCGACCGCCTCCTTGCTCGCGGTTCCCGGCCAGCCAGGATGCACTGCCTCCCTCGTCCGCTGGCCGGCCTGGCTATTTCCGAATCCCCCTCGGCGAAATCTCTCTCGTCGACCCGAAAACGACGGACGAGATCTGTGAGCAGCCGCGAAAGCAAGGCAGGGAGGGCATCATCAGTTCGGCCCGCTCGGGCGGGAGGCGTTCTGGCCATAGTCGGTTCGACCTCTACTCGCCCTGGCCGGCTGACCTCGACCGCTCCCCCTGGGCTCTCACAGCCTCGTCGGGCTGCGAGTCAAGGCAAGGAGGGCAGAGGAGGCGCACTGACGAGACCTGAGTGCCTTCGAGGAGCGCGACGTCAGGCCTCGCATCGGGGCCGGTCGCTCGAGCTCGGCCTCGAGCCAGCCAGCCACCCAGCCAGGGAGCCGAATGGGAGCTGAGTATCAGTTGAGGAGGGCTCCGAGGTCGAGCAGGGAGTCGAGAGCAAGCGAGCAGGAGCGGTGCCTGAAGTGGTGGAGGATTGCAGGCGCGACGTCCCTTGTAGACGCCAGGGCCTGGCGCCTGGCTGCGGCGTGCTCTGCGTCCGTCGTCTCCTCGCTCGACGCCGCAGCGACCGCTACATCTTAGGGGGCCCAACCGAGGGCCCAGGCTCGCACGCATCACGAGGACGAGCAAGCCTGGCTCGACTCGAACGTGAGCAAGCTTGCGGCCACTGTAACTAGCGGCCATCGGTAGCAGGCTGCGGGGTAGATAGCAAGCTCGGGGGGAGCATTGACTCGGCTGCGCGCGGCGGCGGCGGCGGCGGCCAGGTGCCGGCTTGGTCGGAGGCGCGACGTCTCGCCGACCTGCTGCCTCTCGCACCGACCATCTCCTCCCCTTCGCTCGACAGCAGCAGCAGCAGCAGCAGCAGCAGCACACGCACGTCATCTAGCCATGTCGCTCAAGACGACCTCATCGACCGCCGTCCGGCGGCTCATGACCGAGTGCGTGTCATCGGTCGGGATCGGGAAGGCGTACGCTCGCGCCTGCCGCGACCTGTCTCGTCGAGGGCTGATCGGACCCTCCTCCGTGCCACTTCGCCCACCGCCGTGTCTGCTGCTCGTCTGGCCTGTACCTGGTTGGCGTGGCCGGCAGATACAAGCAGCTGACGTCGTCCGGTGTGTCTCTGGCGGCAACCCCTTGCCTTCACCTTTTTGGCGTGCCGCCCGCAAGATGGGCCGAAGCTGACCCCTCGTCTCCCCTCGCCCTCTCAACTGGACCTCGCTTCATGCTCGCTCGGAACCTCAGGCGCGCCAGAGGGCCTTTTCACGGCAGGTCGGTCTCTTGAGAGTTTGGAGTTGGCAAGCGACCGTCGGGCTCCATATCTTGGACCGGACTGGCCTGACACTGAGTCCTTGTCCTGCGTCGGAGGGCTGACGGATCGATCTCCCTCTGCCCCCTGCGACGATACGCACGGCCTCCAGGGCCGACGTCGGAAGTCAGTCCCGTCCTTCTTCCTCTTTGGAGACCGGGCTTTTTGCTTCGTTCAGCCCTCCGTTGCGCGGCAGCCCTTACCGCCTGCGCGTTAAGTTGACGCTCCCCGATCTGCGCCGCGCAGTCCAACTTTTTCGAGTGGGAGGCCCTCATCCAAGGGCCCGAGGAGACGCCGTTCGAGGGCGGTGTCTTTCTTGCAAAGCTCTCCTTCGTTGGTCCTCTTTCAAGGCCATCATTTAGCAAGCGGGCGGTCCTGCTGACCCGTCGTTCAACCTCGTTCGCCCCCCCCCCCCCCTCCGCCTCCGCAGCCAAGCGACTACCCGATGTCGCCCTTCAAGATGAAGTTTGATCCGCCGATCCTACATCCGAATGGTGTGTCTTTTTTTGCGAGCGGCAGACGGCGCAGGCTGGGTGGCTCCTTTGGTCTAAGCTGGAAATTGACAAGTGCGACGTGCCCTCCTGCGATGCGCCCCTCGTAGTGTGCGTGTGGCCCAGTGCTCAGAATCATAAGAAGGTAGTGGCTGCTGACGTTTTTGACTCGCGCACGACAGATACGCCAACGGCGAGGTATCTCCCATCCAAGACGAGCGTCAAGACCTTGCCCGTCTGCGAGGCTGACGCCGAGTGTTTTCATCACCGCTCCGTCAGGTGTGCATCAGCATCCTACACGCTCCAGGCGACGATCCGAATATGTACGAGACGTCGAGCGAGCGCTGGAGTCCAGTCCAGAGCGTCGAGAAGGTCCTGCTGTCCGTCATCTCGATGCTGGCCGGTCCGTCTTCTGACTTGGTCTCGTGCTTGATGCGGTCGTCCTTGGGTCGATTGGGCTGACGGTCTCGACCTGCTACCCTGATCTACACGCTCTGGGAAACAATCCTTGTCTTTGACGCCTGCAGAGCCCAATGTCGAGAGTGGCGCCAACATTGACTGCTGCAAGCTCTTCCGCGACGATCGCAAGGTGCGTCATGCGGCCCCGCCTCACTCTAACGCGACCCGTGCCGAGAGCCCGTCTCGCGTCTGAGGAGCTGACGGCGAGACCGCCGGACCACGCGCAGGAGTACGAGCGCCGCGTGCGCAAGTCGGTTGAAGAACAGCTCGGCCTTTGAGCAGGCCACAAGTCAGACCTCTGCGCTGAAACACCTCCTTGACGACCTTATGACCCCTTTCTACCTGTTCCTTTTCAGACACCTTTGAGAGTGCGCGCTACGACAAGCGTGCCTCTGGAGGATCCGCTGCGAACGCCTTGGGATCCACGAGCGTACTTTTGTCGAGCTGGAGGGTCCCGGAGTGCCCTTAGCTCCGCCTCTCGCCGCCATCGGCTGCGCCGTTCAGCTCGCCCCCAGCCGACTGCGACTGCTGCTGCTGCTGCTGGTCTCGTCTGTGGCCGTTGCTAGACCGCTCGCGGTGTGAATCGCCCCGGCCGTGCCGGCTGTGGCCGCCGTGCGAGTGCTCGCGCTCGAGCCGGTCACCCGACGCACCCGTGCCGCCTCGCGACGGGTGCGACTGGCGGTCGGCTCGCGGAAGAGGGCCGTCGGATGCTGGTCGGGCCGTCGACTGGATGAGGCTGCCGAGAGAAGGAGTAGCCGGGGAACGGGAGGGCCGGGTACAGTCAGCGGCGCGAGCGGCAGACAGTCAGCATCGGCCGAGTGGAGTGAGAGCACGCACTCGACATTCAGCTTGTAGTCGACCGTCGTGCTCGGCGGCAGGCTCAGCAGGCGGTATATCGTGTCCCTGGTGAGGGGCGTAGGGCGAAACCAGCGGTCAGCTTTTGGGGTCTCGGAGGGCACGTGAGCAGCCCGGCGAGGCGCGACTGGCTGGCCAGCGAAATCAATGACAGAGCGCAGGAGTGCAGAGCACTTCGCTCCTTCCCCACCCTGGGCGCGACCGCCAGCGTACGGAGAGGAGACGTACTTAACCCGAGCGCCGGAATCCGTATAGCTCCGCTCGGTCCAGACGCTAATGACGTCCTCCTGGGCGCGCACGCTGAGCACGACGCCCACGACTCCGTCCTGCTCCTCGAACTGGTCACCGACGGCTGCGAGGACGGCCGCCTCCCACAGCCTGTCAGAGAGCCCCTTCCGGAGCCGGATCGTGAACTTGGCCCCTTTAGGGACCTCCTCCCAGATCGGTCGGCGGATCTGGGAGGTGAACAGGAGAATGTCGGTCACCGGCGGAAGGGCCGAGGGCGAATGGAGGTGCGAGTAGATTGTCCAGAAGGACTCGATCTGCGTGGGCGACCAGGTGGGCAAGTACGAGGGTGGCAGGGAACGTGACGTGCGTGGAGCGAACGAAAGAGCAAAGAAGAAGCAAGTGTGAGGTAGGGGCAGACTGGTCAGCCGTTCAGCTCTTTGTCGGCTCGCGGGTGTTGAGGGGCCTCGGGAGAGCAACCTCCTAGGAGCCTTCACTCCTGGTCGGAGAAGAGCGCTGCGAACTGCGAGGAAGCTGGGACGCACCGAGGCAAAACCCCCGACCTTCTTGATGCTCTCCTCGTACTGGCTCGGTGAGGCGATCTTCTCGCCGACGTGCCGGTTCAGGAACCAGAAGACCCAGCTGCAAGTCCAGCGGGCGCACGCGAGCACACGGTCGGAAGAGAGACGTTGCGAGAGGGAGACGACCAGGTCGAGCGGATGGGGGAGCGACAAGGGCAGGACAAGAGGAGCTGACGCATCAGACAAAATCACCATACGCGGCGGCCTGTCGCCCGTGCGAGCTCTTGAGAGCCGACGGGCCGACGGCCGTACGCACCTGTGCTTCAAGGGGTGGAGGCCGGCCTCTTTCCCGGGCCCACCGGTGCCGTTGCCGCCCTGAGCAGCTGAGAGAGCCGCTTGGGTCTCGGCCGCCGACATGGAGAGCGAAAGCGTGCGCTTGCCGGCGTGCTGACCACTTGACGACAGGCCGTTCGTGCGAGGTGCGGCAGACATGAAAGGCGGGCGAGAGTGAGGGTTGCTGCGAGGAGGGGAGGCTGCTGGTCCGGAGGACGACGGGGATGGGAGGGGAAAACTGCGGGTGCTGGTGGGTCGGAACGCGGGCGGTCGGGCGGTTTGAAGATGTCGTGTGCAGGAGATGTCAGGTGCTGAGCTAAAGGCTGCTTCGTGTCTGTGCTGGAATGCCGAGTGCTGGAAGGAGTGTGACGGGTGCGATTGGGAGGTGCGGTAGAGCAGGTTTGGAGGGTCGAGCAGCTGGCGAGCTCTCTCTCTCGGGAGGGGGGGGAGCAGCTTGCGCGGGGGCGCGCGCGCGCGCTGGCCGGACGGGCTGCACCGGCGGCTGGAAAACGCACGCATGACCCATAGCGTGCCCCTCGACGACTCAGTCGCTCCCACTCCTAAGAGAAGTCGCTTCCGGAAGAGGGAGAGACAGAACAGAAAGAGAGGCAAGGGATCCTTTGTGATTCGTGAGCCCCCCAAAAAGGTGGTTGGTGGTACAAGAGATGGGTCGAGACTAGTAGCGCGGGGCCATGCCGCTGGGCGGGCCGCGCGGAGGCGATCTCGAGCGGTCGCGGCTGCAGGAACGAGGGGATGTCGGCCTTCAGCTAGGGGTCTGTCGGAAAGAGCATGATGAGAGGAAGCAAGAGAAGGCAGGGACGCACCTGAACCCACGGCTGCCGGACGGGGCGTAGCCTCCTGCGCTCCGCCGGTCCCGGTCGTCGTAACCCCGACCGCCACCGCTGCCGCCTCCATAACCCCCGGCACTACCGCCGCCGTACCGGTCCCCCGACCGCTCACGGTCGTAGGCCGATCCAGACGAGGGCGGCGGCGGGCCGTAGCCGCCAGCGCCGCTCGGCCCACTTGGCGGTGCGCCTGCCGGCGCCGAGGCCGGAGCCGGCGGAGGCGGAGGGTTTGCCCGCCGCTTCTGGCGCTCCTCATTGATGGTGACGAGCAGGTCGCGAAGCTCCTTGTAACCGAGGTGCATCTGCCGAATGACAAACGTTAGCGTCAGTAGACGTCCCAGCAGAGCGAAACCAAGGTCGACGCAAAAGACTGAGCGACAGAGACGGACCTTCCCGCCGAAGTGGTCGGCCAGTCGGCGGTCCGAGTCGAGGATCGAGAGGTAAGCACCGCAAGTTTCGCAGACGCGTAGCTTCTGGTGGCCCGACGCGCCCGACGTGTCGGTCAGGGCCTGGAGCTCCCTCTAACGTGCGGGCGTGGATAGGTAGTCGAATTCGGCCAAGTCAGTCGCCTACGGACGAAACGAGATGAAGAGCACGCGGGACGGACCTCCTTGTCGGCCTTCTCGACCTTGAGCGCCTCGACCGCCGCCAACCGCTGGATCGACTCGTCGACCTTTCCGGCCTCGCCTGCAAGTGAAAGAGGAGATCTGGTCAGTGAGCGTCCCGATTCGAGTAAGACGGGTTGAGGCGGGCCCAGAGCATGGCAACGGACCGAGCGTCTCAATCTCGGCCGTGCCGTCCTGGATAGAGATCTCGATCTCGCCGATTTCGCGCATCTGGCGGCGGATGAAAGGCACGGAAGGACAACATGTCAGCCGAAAAGGGTGGCCTGTCCAGGGGCGTCAAGCGTGTCGGCGCGACCGAGCCCTCTCGGCGCTGACGCTGGGCATGGGAGCAGTGCACGCACGAGCGCCGTCGTCTTTGCGTTCTCTTCGGGCGTCTTCTCGAGCCGCCGGTGGGCGGCAGCGATCCGCCGGTCGCAGTCATCGACGAAGCCAAAGAGGTTGGCGTGCCACTCTTGCTCGATGCGGCCGACGACGGGCGAGTTGGGCTCGGCGAGCTTGAGCATCTGGAACTCGATCTGGAGCTTCTCCTGATGCGCACGCGGGCAGGGACCGAGGTCCATTTTCTGCGACGGGCCCGTCGAAGGCGAAGGAGCGAGCGGAGATGGTCAGCAGTCGTCCTCAAGAAGGACCTGCTCCGAGCCAGTCCCGGCGGGGCGAAACCTCGCAATCTTCCGGCTTCGAGACCGGGAGCTCGACGCCGGACGACGGCTGGCCGGCCGGGTCCTAGGCCGCGGATGACAGGTTGAGGGGGGGAGCGTACCGTGTTCTGGAAAACGACATGGGGGCAGGTTCCGCAGAGATAGTTCTTGCAGACCTTCTCGTCCGTCATCGACAGCTGGACGGTGACGATACCCATCGACTCGGCGCCCATCATTTGCTAGAAGGTGGGCGGCAGGGCGAGGGCGAGGAGGACGGGGCGTCTCTGCGTCAGCGACTCCAGTCGGCGTCGAGGAACGCTGACACCATCACGCCGAGCAAAGGAGGGGACGCACCTCGAGCAGCTTACGCTGCGCCTCGGCAAGACGTCCCATGGCTGTAGCTTGGGAGGATGGAGAAGGCGGTACGGCAGGTGAAGGTTCGGGGCTCTCAGCTCGACCCCGGCCAGGCGGCGGAGAGCTCTCGGTCTGCACGCGCGGGCGCGCAGGCGGCCCTTCCCCCTGCGGCCGGCTCGAAAACGGCTGCTGGCCCGACGACCGCCTCCCCGACGCTCACTCCCCCAGCAACCCCAGCTCCAGCTAGCGTCATGTTTACAAAGTACGTGGCGAGAGGGAGGAAGGCGACGCTTGAATGCCGAGGTCGCTGATCCCTGCCGCCGTGCTTCAGGTTCAAGCCGAAAGAAGACATCAGCGGCCAGACGTCGATCAAGTCGTCGGTCCAGCGTCAGATCCGGACCAAGGTCGTCGAGCAGATGCCGCTGCTCGCCCAGGGCGAGGGGACCGAGGAAGGCAGCCTGCTCGACCAGATCTGGCCCAAGAAGGAGGGCCTGACGCTCATCAAGTGGTGCGTTCCCAAACCGAGCCCTCGGCCCGACTCGAGGTGCTGCCTTGGCTGGCTTGAGCGGGCACCCCTGTCTCCAGAAGAGCTGCTCTGAAGCAGTGCGCTCGAGTGTCTCTTGGCGACGTCTGCGTGAGCTTGATGAGCTCGATGTCTCCAGACAGCCTCTGCCAGCCTCGCAGCAACTGCCCTCCGAGACGCTTGCTGCTCGCATGCGTGCGTCCTCCTCCTCTGCCTCCACTAGTTCTGACGTCCCTTCCCCTCCGTCACACTGCCGAGACAGCCACAATCGGTGTTCGATCTACGCCCTCAACGGCGAGCCCCTGTTCTTCCAGCACTTTGACGAGGCCTACTTCCCGACGCTCCGCCTGCTCCAGCGGTACCCGGACCTCCTGCCGCACGTCAAGATCGACCGGGGCGCGATCCGTTTCCTGCTTGCTGTGCGTCTCGGCCTTCTCTTCCTCGCAAGACGTTCGCGCTCGGCTTTTGGCGCCTATCCAGCACGGCTCGGTGTACTGACCGCCACTCTCTCGTGCCCTGCAGGGCGCCAACATGATGTGCCCCGGCCTGACTTCGCCCGGTGGCTCGCTCCCGCCGGCGGCGCTCGCGCTCGAGAAGGGCACGCCGGTCGCCATCTTTGCCGAGGGCAAGCAGGCGCCGGTCGGCATGGGCACGCTCGAGATGGGGACCGAGGAGATCAAGAAGGTCAAGTGCGTAGCCCTCTTTGGTTGTTCTCCTTCTGTCGCACTCACGCAGGCGGGGAGGCGGGAAGGACGCAATGCTCCTCTGGCCCCTCGCTTGCTCTCTGTGTCGCTTGGATGACGCACGGCTGACCGCCCTCGCCCTCGCTCCGCCCCTCCTCGCAGCAAGGGCGTCGGTATCGAGCTCGCCCACTACCTCGGCGATGATTTGTGGAAGGCCGAGAAGTTTTAGAAGAGCCGCGGGCTCCCCCTTTAGCATACTGTAACAGAGGTCCGCGCGAGAGAGATACCTCATGTAGTTCCCGTTTCGAAAGATCTGACCTGTTGGTCGAAGGAAGAGCGCATGCCTCCTGTCGCCCAGCCAGCGAAGACGAGTCTCCTCTTAGGGCATGTTGCTGATCGATCGGCTGAGCCATCTGATCTAGCGGAAAGGCTGAAGGTCGGACGAGCGGGCTTACAGGGAGAGGCGTCCAGGTACCGGAATGAAGGGACGGCTTGGAAGTGAAGGATGACAACAAGCAGGGCGGAAGTTGGGACGCAATGCAAGGGCGATGAGAGTGAGCGTGTGCGAGGGTGACCGTAAAGTGAAGGAGCGTCAAGGAGGGCGTACGGACGTGGGCTGTCGTGCTGGAGGACCGAGAAGGAGAGGAGGGCGATCGAGGAGAGAGAAGGGCTACAGTCTGAAGGATAGGAGATAGGAGGCAGGCTTGGAAAGGTCGTGGCGCGAGGAAGCGGGCAGGTGTTCATGAGAAGGGGGAGAGAAAGACAGGTCAGGCCACGATCGGCCTCACCCAAAACTTCTTTCGTAAAGGCACGTAGACGACAAGCGGAAGGCTGCTTGAAACATGAGAGAGACAAAAGCGTCAACGAATGATCTCTACCCCCGGGGCAAGACAACATCAGGCTGGGCGTACGAGAGGGAGCGGACGCCCGCTCGAGCATCGCGCCGACACGCTCTGGCTCAGGGCCCTCGGCTGCCGAAGACCATGTGCCCAAAGCCCATCTGGAACTCTGGGGCGGCGTTCCCTTGAGCAGCGGCAGCGACAGCAGCGACGGCGGCCGCTCGTCGTCTGCTGGGCCGTCGGCGATGCGGGGGTGCCTGGACGTAAACCGCGTTCGGGCCCGCGGGTGAGTAGGGCGGCGGCGGGAACATGTCGGGCTCTAGCGAGCGCTCGGATGACATGTCTGTGCTCGTCGACAGCGTTGCCGAGAGCGTCGGCGACCGCGGCCTTGGACCGGGTGCCGACCAGGTTGATGAGTGCTCGGGTCCGTGAGCCACAGGCGTCGACGCCGACGGCCGAGAAGGACTGCCTCGCTCCCAGTTCGAGGGTCCCGCTACGGAAGGAAGGGAGTATTCCTCGGCGGCCTAGGAGAGCGCGGCAAGGCCGCCAGATGCTGACATCTCGGGATTGGCCGACTGGAGGATCGGGCGAGACGCGGGCGCAAGAATTGGCGGCCGAGGCAGAACCGGGCGGGAAACCGGCGGCCGTGAGGGAGCGTGGAAGAGAGCTGCCCTGCCAAAGGCGGGAGGGCCAGGCGAGGTCGGGAGCCCGGCGGTTGAGCACCTCCGCATGAGATCCTGCGCAAGGTCTTCGCTGCTGCTCCGGAAGCCCCGGGAGCGCGCCGCCACCTCGTACGGCGAGACATTCGACCTCGCCCTCTCACGCTCGGCAATGCGCCGGAAGGGCGACGATGCGCGCGCGGTGGACGCAGACGCTGGAGTGACCGCCGAGCTTGCGGTCTGGGTGCGGCGGCGGAGACCGAACGCTTGATTGTCGTGTGCGGCCCGAGATGTAGTCGCCGTTCGGCTGCTGCGAGAGGCTGTTGCGCCGATCGTCGGAGGGCGGGGTGCTGGAGGGATTTGGCTAGGCGACGACTCTGGCGAGGACTCGACCGAGTAGTAAGCCGTCGAGGCCGACGGCGAGATGACCCGCGCTCTTCGGGTTGGTCGGGGTGACTCCGAAGGCGAGCGCGACCGGGCGGGAGCCACACGCACGGCCGGGCTTGGAGACAAGGGGAGCTGCGGGGGGTCTTGCCGCCTGGTCGAGGGCCCGGCGTTCTCCGCCCCGACGACACGCTCCTCTTCCGGCCCGCCAGCCTTGACTTTCTTCCGAGGGCGTGAGCTGTTGGACATCCGTGGGCGAGCGGTCGACGGACCAGCGAGTGGCTCGTCGCTGACGTTTGGTACGCCTCGCGAGCCGTCCTCGGCCGCGCTCCGATGATGATCAACAGAGTCATCCCGTGGGGTGGTTAAGGCAGCCGGCCCCGCCTCCGCCATAGTTGTCCGGTCACTCATCGACGGCGAGGCCGCTGAGCCCGATGGCCCCTGCGTCCGGCGGGGAGCGACTGGGGTGCGGATGGCGAGCGACTGTGGCGCCGCACGCTGGTTGCGCCGGGCCGACGTATGTGTGCTGGGAGTGGTCGGCCGGACGGTTTCTAGCAATACGGCTGCAATGTTCTGTTGAGCTTCATGGACGTCTGCCTCGTTCAAGCAGCCTCCGGGTCCGACTGGCGAGTCGCCCTCATCTTCGCTGAGGCCGTCCAAGGTGGGAATCCAGATCCAGCGCCGGCTGTCGCCATCGGGTCGGGTGTTGTACAGCACGCCACGCTCGGCCAGGCCAGCGCCAACAAGCAGGTCCAAGGTCTCTTGGATATAGGGCGAGTGAGCTGCGGCTTGCGACAGCTGGGCGAGGTTGACGATCACCGAGCGGCCGTCCCATTCGATGCCGGCCGGAGGGGAGCGTTGCGAGGTGTCCGAGGCCGAGGACGGAGTCGACGGCACACCGAAGCGGCCTGACGGTCTCTGAGGGATAGCTGGTGGTGTCGTCGGCGTCGACAGGTCAGCGGCAGGCGTCCCGTCGACGGAGGCCGGGCCGAGCGGCGAGGCGGAGGCGTGCAGCAGGGGAGGGCTGCTGCGCATGTTGATGCTATGACGAGCAGTCGGTTTCGGTCAGCCCAGAGCTCCCATGGTCGAAAGTTGGGTCCGACAGGAGCACGTACTTGTCGTCTATGTGCTCATGGGATGAGACATCGGCAAGATCGACCGAGGACGGGCGCTCGGCAACGGCGGCGGTGACATCGGCGCCCGTCGCGGCGGGCTCCGTCGGCTGCAGCCGCTGGCCCCAAGCCATCACCTCCTCGACCGTTCGTCGAGTCCGGAGCCGGCCCATGAGCATGACGTCGACGAAGTGAGGGTCGAACCATCGCCGATGACCCAGTGGACAGATGTCGATGATGGCGAGCAGGATGGCTTGCTCAGCAGGCGACCACGGCTCTCCCGCCGGGTGACAGGGCGGTGGCTGCGACGGCGTTGTCGGCGCCAGGCCAGCGACCATCGCGTGGGCGGCAAGGCGGGAGGAACGACTTGAGGGAGAAAGGAGACGACGGCAGCCAACGAGCTCCCGTCAGCTCAGGTAGACCGTGACCAAAAGAGGACAAGTCGAGGTTGATGTTGACGCCGGCGGGCCGACCTGTCGGGCTGGGTTGGCTGGGGCTGAAGCCACTCACGCCGGCGCGTCGGAGAGCTCATTCACCTGCGTCCGACGGCCACTGCGCTCTCCTCCCTCTTGTGTCAGCAGCCGGCCCCGATGCCGACCTGGCGCAAGCTCCTCGACGATGCAGCCGACGACCTCGACGTCCGGCCGAGCAAGGCACGACCGAAGCGGACCGTCGCCGAGGCGCTGTCTTTCCATCGGGCTCAGGATGGGACGCACGCGCGCGAGCAGCGGACGCTGGCCAGGCTCACCGGCGGCGGTGGCTCGAGCGATGGCCAGGCGACGACCGTCCCGCCACAGCTGGCTGGCTTGCTTGGTATGGAAGGGGTGGGCGAGGCTGCCGTCACGCTCGCAGGCGGACGAGATCGATCGGCCGGCGTCGTCCGTCGGCCCCCTGGTCCACCACCGCCCAGGTCGTGGATGACGCCGGCCGCGCTCCTTCGTCGTGCAGTCAGAGGCAAGGAGCCGACGGACGAGCGACGCCTACCGGTCGAGCTGGATCACTTCACGACGGCCCATCTTGCCCCACCCTGGGCCGAGCTCCATCCGACGCGCTCGCGCCGGCCGTCGAGGCTGCTCCTCTCGGCCCTGCTCGTCCTGCTCCGGCAGCTCTCGTCGCCTACGATGGCGCCTGCGCAGGCAAGAGAAGCCGTCGCCAGCCTCCCGCGGCACCTGCGAGAGCTTGCTGTCTGGGCCATCCCGAACTGGATCGGGCGCGGGCTCCGGCCGGAGGAGGTCGACGCTTTGCTGTGGGACGTCAGGGATTGGGGCGAGGAGGACGACTACGACGGCGGAATAGATCATCCAGCCGAGCCAGACAAAGGCAACGAGGCTGGCGACGACTGGGATGTCGATTCTGCCGGCTCAGGCTCCTCGACACCTGACGGTCATCTTAGCGGCTCTGCAGCAAGCGGTTGGCCGACGCTTTACCTCCCATCGACTTCGCTGTCCCTCTCAACGCTCCGTCTCCTGCTCTCGCCTCTCATCGGTCAACAAAAGTCCGGCGCATCTGCTTCCGTCTCGCCCGTGACGCATCTTTCGCTTGCCTACGCCTGCCATCCGGTCGAACGCTTGCTCGCCCTCCCGCTCCCGGGCCATCTGCGGGCGCTCTCGCTCGCCGGCGTCCGGCTTGTACCGGAAGGGTACGAGCGAGGGCCCGGCGTCGGGCCGAGGGTCAAGGCCGTTCTCGTCCGACTCGCGAGGGCAACACCACTCCTCCAGGTGCGCCCTCTTCAGGCGATGTCATGCGTGCACCCTCCGAGACTGGCGAGGGCTGACCAGCCTGATCGATCCCGATGGCTTCCGCGTTCGATAGTATCTCGACCTCTCGTCAACCATCCCACCTCTGACGCCAGCCCTTCTCGCCGGTCCAGACGCCGTCGACTGGCGCGTCCAGTGGCGAGCGCTCGACGTGCTCGTCCTCCGCGGCTTCGAGCAGGGTCCAGACGAGGCCGGCAGCGACGACCGGCAACGCGCGCGGCCGAGCGAACGGGCGGCGCGCGAGCTCAAGCAGGCGATCGGATTCGGCCGGGGACGCAAGTGGCTCGAAGTCGTCGTCGAGTGAAGGGCTCGGAGGGTTCGGATCGGTCGACGTTGCTGGTCAGGTAAGGCGCCCACTCGGCTCACGGCGTCTGCTGTCGTCGGGGTCAATTGCAGCGCTGGGCGGGCGTCCCTTGATGCCTTGATCGTGCGGCTTGCCCCACTCGGATGCGTCAGGTCTTACTCTACCATGCACTCTCACCATCTTTTCTTTTCTGGCTAGACTTGTGGCTCGCACAAGCGAGAGGGTCGCTCGTCGTCGTCCTATGGCAAGCGACGCAGTGCAACGGGGTTGTCAGCTGCTGCGCGCCGCCTGGGCGGGCATCGGTCGAATCCGAGGCCGGGAGGCCGCGAGGCCGTCGCTGCCTCCCTGCCGGTGCCTCTCGACGACATCTTCAACCGACTCCTCCCTCTACTTTTCCTCCTCATCTGCCAGCCATCAGCAGCACCATGGACGACCTCATGAGGGTCATTGGCCAGCTCGAGCAGCACCCGCGCCTCGCCCTCCTCGGCGTCGTTCTCGGCCTGCTCGCCCTCGCCGTCCTCTACCGGCTTAAGGTTAAGACCTGGCTCTCGCCCTCGTGGGTGATCGATGGTCCGTCCGACCGCCGTCTTCCCTCGTTCGCTGCTTCTGCTGATCCTCTTGCTGTGCTGCTCGACCGGCTTGTGCTGCAGGACCAAAGCCCGACAACTGGCTCACCGGCAACCTGCCCTCCATCATCGCCGCCGAGCCAGGCGTGTGGCACGACGCGCAGAGCAAGAAGTTCGGCCGGTCCTTCCGCTACACTGCCTTTGGGGGCGAGTCGCGCATCTACTCGACCGACCCGCGCGCTTTCAACCACATCATGTCGAGCGCCAACGCCTACCGCTATCCCAAGCCAAAGCAGGTCAGGGGAGCGCTAGCAAAGATGCTCGGGGATGGGCTGCTCGTCACCGAAGGTCCGTCCCTCAGGCCTCAGTGCATCCCGCTTCGTCAAGCGAGCCCGCGCTGATCCGAGGTGACACGCCTCCTGCCGGCCTTGGATCTTGCCAGGCGATGTCCACAAGCGCCAGCGACGGGTCATCAGTCCGGCTTTCTCGGCCCTCTCCATCAAGCCGCTCGTGCCCATCTTGTGCGAGCATCATCCCCCGCTGCGCGACACAATGCTCCTTCTCGCGCACGCAGACTGATGACCGAAACTGCTCCTTTCCTACCGCGCTCTGTGCCTGCTTAGCCTCGCGAAGGCCGAGGAACTCCTGATGGTCTTGATGGCTCGCGTGGAGGAGCCCCCGGCCGGCGCTAGCAACGCTTCCACGGCGAAGGATGTCGAGTCTGAGCCGAAGGAGGCCGCCGCCGCCGACAAGCCCGAGGGTGATGGACTAGTCGACGTCATGGCCTGGCTGGGCAGGGCGACGCTCGACGTGATCGGCCTGGCCGGTACGTCCGCTCTTCCTCCTCAATCTCTAATCAGGCGCTACACGCGCTGACGATTGTTACCTCCGTCCCGCGCACAGGCTTCAACTACGATTTCGGCGCGCTCAAGCAGGAGGCCGACCAGAAGGAGAATGAGCTTGCCGACGCCTTCAAAAAGATGTTCAAGTCGACGACGCAGATCACCTTCCTCGGCATCCTCGCAAGCTTCGTCCCCTTCCCTTTCGCACTTATCCCGACCGAACCCAAGCGGAGGATCGAGGCCAGTTTGCGCGTCATGAACCGCGTCGGTGGCGGCATCATAGAAAAGGCCAAGGCGGCGATCGCGCGCGAGGTCGACGGTCAGGGCGAGAAGGCCGTCACCAAGTCGGACGTGGAGGGCCGGGACGTCATCAGCATGCTAAGTGCGTCCGCCTGACCATGGTCGAAGCTTCGCAGAGATTGACTGACATCTGCTCCCGTCTCTCGCCTGATGATAGTCCGGGCCAACATGGCGTCGGACGTTGCGGCTTCGCAGAAGCTGACGGACGCCGAGGTGCTTGCCCAGGTGACGACGTTCATGTGCGTCCCCTTCCACGCTTTTGGCGGTTGCGCTCGTTTTGACGTCCCTGCCTACCCCTCCTAGGCTGGCCGGCTACGAGACTTCCTCGACCGCTCTGACGTGGACGCTCCACCTCTTGGCTGAGCACCCCGAGATCCAAGACCGACTCCGGGCCGAGCTGCTCGCCATCTCCGAGAGCGAGCCCGAGATGGACGCCCTGAATGGCCTGCCTTACCTCGACGCCGTCGTCCGCGAGAGCCTCCGCGTCAACGCGCCCGTCTCAAATAGTCAGCCCGATTTAACCCGCATCGACCAGCCATCCTCTGCCACTGACGTCTGGACGACAACCGCTTCCGATCTTAATTTCGCAGCCGTTCGCGAGGCGGCAGAGGACGACGTTGTCCCGCTCAGCGAGCCCATCCTCGGCCGCGACGGCCGCGAGCACAAGGAGATCACCATCGGCAAGGGCGAGACCGTCTTCATCGGCATCCTCAACATGAACCGCGCGCCCGAGATCTGGGGCGCGGACGCAGCCGAGTTCAAGTGCGTTCCCCCGCTCTGCTGTCTACGCACCCTTTCCGTTCGTGCGGCCTGGGCGCGGCTGATGCACGCCACCCGTTCCATCTCGTCCGTCCCCCTTACCCCCCCCCCCCTCTGCGTTTCCCTTCGAAGGCCCGAGCGGTGGATCGACGGCGCGCTTCCCGAAACGGCCGCCAAGGGCATCGAGGCGCCCTGGGCTCACCTGGCAACCTTCCTAGCCGGCCCGCGAGGCTGCATAGGCTGGCGCTTTGCCCTCCTCGAGATCAAGGCCTTCCTCTTTGTCCTCCTCCGCAGCCTCAAGTTTGACAACCCAACGCCGGCCTTGACTTACGTCCATCGGACGGCGCTCGTCCAGCGGCCGCTCATCAAGGGCCGAGAGGACGAGGGCTACCAGATGCGGTTGAAGCTGTCCAAGATTTGAGCGGTTGCCCGCCCCCTTTGACACGCTCGCGACCGGGCCGCGCTCGCTTGATCACTGTCCTCGCGCTGCTCGTCAGCCTCCTGCGTGTACTTGTCTCACTCATTTCCAATCAGCCGCTCATAACGACCCACTGCCTGATCTCTCTCAACCCTCAACCCGAAGCCATGTCCGTCACCTGACGCACCCGGCCGCCGCGCCTGCGATCGGTGTACAACATAACGAAGCAGTCTTTTCGTGCTGTCCCAAGGCGCTGGCCGGACGAGGACGGCGCACGCGCAGAAGGAATCGGAAGGTAAAGATGGGAGGGAGGTCGTGAGGCGATGGACGGCTGTGCGAGGAACGAGGGGGGGGGGGCGGGGGGGCAAGGCGGCGTGAGGCGAGGAGAGCAGGAGGTCGAATGAGCGGTGGGAATGATGAGGCGGGTCTGGCCCGAGGTCAGCCTTCCGGCCCCGTTTTCACCGGAGGTGCGAGTCGGGAGGTCGCAAGGGACGACGAAGTCTAGAAGCCTATCGCTTGCGCCGACTGAGCTGGAGGAGACCACCGACTAGGACGCCGACGACGGCAACGGCACCACCAGCAATGGCCATGCCCTGGTAGGCTTCTGTTCGAAGCAGGCGAGTACCAGAAGGGCTCCTGAGCATCAGTCTTCCGCTGCCGGCAAGGCCGACCGGCAGGTCGCAAGGCTCTGCAACGAGGCGAGTCGGCAACATACCTTTCCGGAGGCCGTCGTCGATGAGCTGGTTGAGCGATTGGGCTTGGAGATTGGTCGGCTCCTTGCTCAGCAGCAGGTCTGATTTGAAAAGGACGAATATACCGGAAGGTGAGGGGTCAGTGGGCGCGGACGCTGCGCCGGCTGGAGGTCGAGCTGCGGAAGACCCCTCGCTCGCCTGCAGCCCGTTGTGGACCAGCGGACGACCGAGAGGACAGCGGCTGCTCGCCAGATCGAGACTGGACGACACGGACTGTTGAATCGCCTGGCGTGGTCCCAGTTGCCGAGCTTGAAGTAACCGAGCGCCAGGTAGTAGAGGCACTCGCGCCGGCGGAGCGGCTCGGCCGCGTAGATCTCTGCGGCGAGGCGGTGATGGATCGGTGTGGCGCGAGGCAGCGAGTTACTACGGAGATGTCGGCGCAAGAGGGAGCGGGCTCTGCGATGACCGCCTTCTCTCGGCGGCAAGGAGGGCCATGGTTGGGCCAGGTGGACGTACCCTGCAGGAGGGTGACGCCCTCCATCTGGAGGTCCTTGTTGCCGCTCTTGACGAGCCCCCAGGCAAAGTTGAAGCGCGTCTGACCGAGGTAGATCAACAGCAAGCGAGAGCGTCAGTACTTCCTGGGCCAATGCTTCTGCCGAACGTCGCTCAAGAGGAGGAGGTGGGGTCGGCGCCATAGGCGGAGGACGCCGCACCTGGACCGTGACGTGGCCGTTCGCCTGCTCCTTCTCAAACTGCCGCTTGAGGACGTCGAGCTCCTCGCGCGAAAGCGACTCTTCGGCATCCGCCGCGTAGGGTAGGTCGGAGGGCATTCGAGCGGGTTGGCAGAGCGATAGATGGTGGGAGGGGTTGGGCGAGCGGTGGTGGGTAGTGAAGGTTCGCAGGGAAGGCTAGGGGAGCGTGTGCGACGGTGCCGAAAGGAGGAAGCTGCCGCTCTGGCTGAGTTCACATGCCAGCATCTGTCGCCTTTAGCAACCTGCACTTCCGACACGGGCCTTCCAGAGCAGCGAAGCAAGAAGGAAAACTGCGACAGGCAGAGATCATCGAAGACAAAAAGTCGTGGGCTACAGAAAAAAGTACAAAGGAGAAAGTGGGGAGGTGTCCGCAAAGCCCTGAAGGAACGGGCCGGCCAGGATGTTCGGGTCCCCTTCGAAGAGGGAACCCTCCCAGGCCCATTCGACCTCAAGGCGACCTCTTTCCCTACGGCCATCCCGAGGGACGGGCGTGGCAAGTGAGTAGCGACGGTCCGAGCCCCGGCCCCGAGGGACCGACCCTCGAGGTTCTGTTGCCAGAGCCTCGAGGGACCCTCGCCGCCAAGACGGCGGCGTGGGAAAGGCAAGGAAGCGAGTCGATCTGGCGCAGTAATGACCCGAGCTGAGTCAATGCTCAACTGGTAGGCTGAGGGTGGCTCTGTGCCCTTTTGGAGCAACCGAGACGCGCGGGGGCGTCCCGGCGCAAAGGGCAGGGAGAGGTCCACCATGACAAAGGACTTAAGAGCTGCGCCGGCGGGGAAGAGGAGAGCGTGGGAAAGAGAGGAGAACAGACTAGACAGATGAAGGAGAAGGTGAAAAGGACCGGGACGGACCTGCGTTGTCCTTGCTGACCATCACCCAGGGCTAGACGAAAGCTGTTCAGCCCGTCGCCTCCGTCTCGCGCCCTTCGCCCATCGCCGCCGTCCGCCACCGCGGCCCGTCACAAAGAAAGTTGAAAGAGTCAGCACCCTGGTCCGAGGAGGATTCTGGTCCGGGGCTGATTGCCGGAGTAAGAGAGCGATGGCGGAGGGCAGGGTCGACGTCGTCGAAAAGACCGGCCGGCATTGTTTTCGGCGGAGTTTCGACGAGGCGCCCAGAGCCGGCGGTCGGGCCAGAGTCCGCCGGACTCCTGTATGCCGCCCCTCCCCCCCCCCTTCGACTGCGTATGGGGGTCGGTCCACTTGCGCCGCTCCATCCCGGTCGTCCTCCTCCTCTCTGCGATCGACTGCAATGCAGGGCATGAGGATAACTGACCAGAGGGGCCTCCGCATCGGGCCCCTTCACCCGGCCCTCAGATCTCGCCCTCCTCGAGGTCGGCTGCCGACGGCTCGCCCTTGGCCCGCTGCCAGTGCCGCGAAGCCCAGCCAGAAAAGGCGTCGTCAGCACCCGAGGTCGGTCCGCTGCTCAATCTGGCGGCGGAGGCCGTCGTAGTCTTCGTCGCAGTGGGAGAGCGGCGCACCTTGGCTTCGCGCTCGTCCGTCGGTCGATCGCGCTCGCGCTCGTCCCTGCTCTCACGCCGCGTTGAGCGGTCGCGCTCGTCATCGACGCCGCTCAATCGCGAACGGCTACCGCCCGTGCGGTCCGAGTAGTTGAGCTCGCGCGACGCGTGCCGCTCGCGCTCGCCAGAGCGGCTCCCATAGTCACGCTCGCGGCCGTATGAGCGGTGGTCGCGTGAAGATGACGAGGGCGTCTGGTCGCGCTCGCGGAGCTTCTCCTGGCAGCGGGGAAAAGACGGGTAGCGGAGAGGGTCAGCCACAGAGAACCGATCTCCGGACCAGGCAACCATCACATGCCGCACCTTCTGTCGTTGGACAAACTTGTTCCAGGCGGCCTTGCGATCGTCGACGGCCTCGACGGCCTTGAACTCCTTGAGTTTGGCGAGCGTCTTTTCGATCTGCAGAGGCGGCACAAGGACGAGAGCATCAGCCTCCGGCAGCCTTGCGAGCGGCACTGCCTGGAGAGACGCACCTCGTCGTACGAAGCGTCGAGCGGCAGGGGCGGCTCGACCTTGCGCATCGCGTAACGCAGGTCGTCAATCGCGTACTGCCGGTGCCGCTCGCGCCGGCGCTCCTCTTCGGCCGCCTTGGCGACGAGCCGGCCGTGCATCTGCGTGTCGCGGTGGAAAGAGCTGACGGTCAGTGTGGCATCTGTGAAGAGGAGGCGGTTCCCCAACGACGAAGCTGCGAAACACGAGGACGCACGAGCGCCCAGAGGTCCTCGCGGTCCTTTTCGTCGCCCTGATAATTGGCCTCGGCAAGCGCGCCGTCGAAGGCCGCTCGGTCCGTCTCGAGCGTGATCTTGAAGCCGATGGCTTCGAGTGAACCGACGACCACCTTGGCCTTGGTCTCGAGCGCGACGGTCAGGTCGTCGATGGCGTCGTGGAAGAGGTCGAGCGCGCTCGAGCCAGGCTTGCCAAGCAGCGCCCGATACTCGGCCGTCTCGCGCCAGAGCGGCAGGCAGGCTCGCCATTTGGATCGCCAGGTGAGCGTGCCGTCCTCGACATGCCGCTCGAGCAGAGCTCTGAAGGCCTCGCGGGCGTGTCGCGCGCTCCGCTTGGCCGCGAGCCGGTCCTTGACCCGCTCGGTCTCGAGCGCCTTTTCGGCGAGCGCGAGCCGGTCCTCGTACATATCGATGATCTCGACCGGGTCGAGCTCGGCCAGCAGCGGGTCCGCCGCAAACGTCGGGTGCTGCTGGAGCGCGGCTGAGAAGGCCGACCACCGCGTTTGGGGCGTGATCGAAAGCGCGTCAAAGACCGACTTGAGGACGGCTAGGTTGCGTGTGCGCAGGTCGCGCTGCTCGGCCTGCAGCAACATGCAGCAATAAGGTCAGACAAAGTCAGCAAACAGCGACACCGACTCCCGGGCGGGGACTACCACGCCGGAGACGCACCGCCTCTTTGGCTTTGAGCTCGCCAATGAACTCTTCCCAGAGTGCGCTCCGCTCGTCCTCCTTTGCGCTCTCCCAAATGGCGTTTCCGGCAAACTCGCGGCTCATCGTTCGGAAGGTCGAGAAAGGGTATACCTGGGGGTGACCATCGAGCAACTTGTGAAACTGCGGCCGGAGACGGTCGATCCGGGCCGCTCGCTCCTGGGCCTGCGACGCCTTGAGGTTGGCGATGTACTGCGGCGAGAAGAGCAAGGAGGTCAGACGAGACGAGGACGGCCGATCGCAACGTTTTGCCGACGCACCCGGTTGAAGACGACCTTCTTCTCGGCCAGCGTGTGGAGGCTCTTGTAGAGCGGATCGGTGATTATCGCCCGCATGGCAACGTCCCAAGTCCAGCTGGCTTCGACGTTGGCCTTCTGGAGGAGATACTCGAACGCTTCCTCGGCCTGCTCGAGCGTCTGCCAGCCTTTGTCGGGGATGACGTATCGGTCTCGCGGACCGTCGCGCCAGCCGCCGTCCCGCGCCTGCTGCTGGTGCGACGGCGGTCCCAAGGGTAGGTCGTGCGCCAGCGGCGGCTGGGGCGAGATGCGCGTGGTACCTGGCGACGGGTGGGACTCTGCCGGCGTACCGTGCGGGACGATCGCGAGCGAGTGGCCAGAGGTCGAGACGGGCCCGTCGGGCAGGCCGTGTCCGTGCGGCGTCTGAGGGAGACCTCCCGCGCCAGCAGGGACCGCAGGCGAGAGCGACATGGCGGCATCCTGCCTGAGGCCCCTAGGGCCCGTCGGAGGGGTCGCTCCTGCTGCTGCTGGTCGCGTCGGGGAGGCGACGGCCGCTGCTGCGAGCGCCGTTGCCGGCGGAGGGAAGAAGGGCTTCGTCGGCTCCTTCATCTCGACGTCGTCGCCGCCGCCGTGCTCGGCCTTGAGCTTGACGAGTTCTTCGGGCAGCTCCCACACGCTCTTCTTGGTCTCTGCGTGGACCCAGTAGTTTCGGCCGTTGCTCGTGTAGGCCTTCCACGGCGTCGAGGCCATGGCGCGCTCGAAGGCCGACTGGAGCGCCGCCGGCTTCTCCCAGTGCGACGTCTTGTTGACCGTGTCGTACCAGCTGCAGGGCAGGACCGTATCGCCTTGGGATCAGTACAGGTCGTTGGGACATGAGGACCGCAGGTCCAGGCGAACGATCGCGGGCAGAAACGGACTACTTGCGACCCTGAGGGTTGACGTGCTCCGTCTGCGCGTGTCGGAGGGGGAGGGAGGGTCAACTCGACCTCCCGGACGCACAAAGGGCCCTCGGAGGGCTCAGCCGAGACGTACGTACTGACCCGCCGTAGGCACGGGTTTGTCGATGTCCATGTCGCTCATCGTTGCTGGAGGAGAAGGTCGAGGTCGAGGGCTCGGCGACGGTCGACCCTTTCCGAGCCGCTTTCGGCCGCGACTCGTTGCCCCTGCGACCGTCATCTCGCCCCCCTTAGCTCCCTCTTCGCACCCACCCTTTCCACGTTTCTCTACTCGCAGACGGACTCACCATGTCGGACATGGACCTAGACTCCGAGCTGCTTGGCCTGATCGACGACGAGCCCTCGAAGCGGGCCTCATCGAGCGGCTCGGGCCAGAAGCAGCGGTCCGGCTCGTCCAAGCGGCGCAAGGCGTGCGTCCCTCTTGAGCCCTCCCGCCAGAGAGCTCGACACTAGCTGGCATGCTTTGCAAGAGGGGCCTCGCTGTCGTGGTAGGCTAGGTTCTCGGGCTGACCCCGCACTCGCGTCGCCTGCTCACCCTTTCAGGGCCGACACCGACGACTCGGCCTCGGACGACGGCGAGCCCGAGATTGAGAGCGAGGAGGAGGACGACGGCGTCATTCGGCACGCCTCATCGCGAGCTGCTGGAAGCGCCAACAGCTATCCGCTCGAGGGCCAATTCAAGGACGAGAAGGACAAAGCTCGGTACGTGAGCCTCCGGGTCGGCGCGGGCGGCTTCTCAGTCGACTAACGCGAGCTCGCACAACGTCCCCCCCCCCCCCAACCCGTCGGGCAGGATCATGGCCATGTCTGAGGTCGACCGCGAGGTCATTCTCTCTGAGCGGCTTGCAGAGAAGCAGAAGGATGTCGAGCGGCAGGCGCTCGATCTCATGTTCGCGTCGCAGAGGGGCAATGCCGGCGCGGGCGCGTCCGACAGCGTTGCGGGCGCAGCAAAGCGTGCGTTCCTGGGTAACCCGGCTCATGAGCGTGTGCACTGGGCCGTCCACGGCTGACACAGAGTGCCGTTGGCCTTCGTCTCCCCTCTATCAGGCAAGCACACGACGACCGGTGCGTCGAACGAGAAGAAGAAGAAGCTCGAGGAGCTCACAAAGAAGCGGAGCGAGAAGTCGAAGAAGGCCGGCGCCAAGGTACGGCCCGATCCAAATCGGCCCCCCCGGGCCTAGACACGACCTTCTCCAGCTGACCACCTCGGGCGATGCGAGAAACTTTTCTGTAGAAGCGGTCCGTTTCGCCCGGCCGGTCCGCCTCGTCGTCGAGCGGCGAGTCGTCAGACGAGGACGAGAAGCAGCGGCGCGACGTGGCTTCGACACTGCAGGCCGAGCGTGAGGCCGAAGAGGCCGAAAACATCTCGCTCGCCGACGTCCAAGGGGCGACGCTCCGGCGAGCTTACCTCCTGACGATGCTCAGCAGCCCGCACTTTGAAGAGTTTGTCACCGGCAGCTACGTCCGGATCGCTGCGCCGGCCTTGCCTGGTTCGGGCCAGACCAAGGGCGGTTATCTCGTCTGCGAGGTTCTTGGTGCGGCTCTACCTCTGCGTCTCGACTGGCATGATCAGAGCTGAACGCCCGCAGGCGCTTCCCTTCAGGCATCTCGACGGTCCCCAAGCCGTACTCGGTCGACCCGGAGAACCCGCACGTCAAGGACAACCGGCGACTGACGCTCAAGCACGGCGGGATGGAGAAGGCGCAGCCGATGAACCTCATCTCGTCGGGCGACATCACGCAGGTGCGATCCGCACTCGGACGACGCCTTACATACGACCACAGGGTCACTGATTGGTGTTTGCCCCTTTCCCCCTCGTTGGCATGGCAGGAGGAGATGGGGCTCTGGATGAGGGCGCTCGGGAAGGCTGAGGTCTTGGCCCCGCGTAAGTCAAAGCTCGCAAAGCAGCGGGTGAAGTGGGCGGAGATCAAGCGGCGCGCGGTCACAGACGTAAGTCCTCAAGCGGGGACCGAGGACAGCCAGCTCGTCCTGGCTACAACCGCTCACTCTCGACCCCTCTTCCTCTCCCTACATAGGCCGACATTACCGCCAACCTCCGGCGAAAGAAGGAGCTCGGACTCGTGCGCTCGCAGTACCAGGACCAGCAGATCACGCTCAACCGCCGGCGGGGCGAGTACAACATGGCGATCAAGCGGCAGGACTGGGACGCGGCCGACGCGCTCGCGGCGAGCATCGCCGAGCTCGAGGACCAGCTCGAGCTGAGCCGGCCGGCGAGCGGCCTCCAGACGCCGACGACCGCCGCCGGCGAGGACAGCAAGGCAAGCAGCAGCAGTGCGCTCGGAGCGGCCGGAGGCGACGCCATCTGGCGCATGAAGGAGCGCAACAAGGAGGTGCTGCGGCAAGCGCTCGAGGCGGCCAAGAAGGAAGCTGCGGCCGGCAACGCCGACAAGCAGCGCAAGAAGGCCAAGCTCGAGCCGACGAGCTCAGGCCAGCAGCTCGCGTCCGTGCTCTCCATCTCCTTGACCGGATGGACCTTTCGGTCCGGCTTCCCTCCGGCCAGTCTGCTAACGAACCTGCGCTTCACGCCGTGGCTTCCTTTAGGACCGACTCGCACGACGTCGACATGGAGGCTGCCGACGACGACCTCCCGGCTGACTGCTCCGCCGCGCGCGGCATCCCGCTTCCAGCTTGGAAGACGGACCGCTTTGGCTTCGGCCAGGTGACGAGCAAGCTCGTGCTCGACCTCGGCCCGGGCTTCTGAGCGTGACACCCATGCATGCATTCATGGCGCTTCCTGTTCGACCGGAAAAGCTCGGGCTACGCGTGTGCCAAGGCGATCAGGATGAAGGATCATTCTAGGCATTCCTGCCCCATCAATCGAGCTTGACCTTGTCCTTGTCGACCCCGCCGCCCGTCGACACCGGCACAGGGGGTACGGCAGCGGCGGCGGCGGCCCGGTTCGGCAGCCTCGCAGCGAGCGCGTCAATTTTGGCAAACTGCCAGGGGAAGCGGGCGGGGTAGAGGAACGGCCGGAGGTCGAACCCTGGCACGTGTGCGCGGTGGAGGAAGAGAGAACGAGGGTGGGGGGGACGTCAGCTGCCAAGCTCGGCTTTGCATAGGGGGGTTAACATTAGGGTAGGACGACTGACGGTTGTCGTCAGGCGAGTACGACTCCTGCAGAACGACGCGCACGCGAAGCTCGGTCAGTCCAAGATATACTTGTCTGGGAGAGAAAAGGGGAAGGGGGGGGGGCGGGGGGCAAACAAGCGGGAAACGCACCGCGTGGTACGAGGGCGTAATTGTCGTCATCTTGTGCCGGTTGCGGGCATATTCGAAGAAGAAAAGCTGGAGAGGGATGAAAGGATGTCAGGTCTGGGTTGTCTTGTCGTGTTGCTTTCCGAAGAGCCGTACCTTGACTTTGCTGGCGATCTGTCGTCGAGCGGGCCGGACGCGACGAAAGAAGAGATCAGCCCGATGCCCTTTTGACAGAAAGCAGGCAGCCGGTGCTCGACCCCGTTATGGCGAGAGGGCGGGAAGAAGGAAGGGGGGGAGGGTGGGAGAGAATCACACGCACGTCTTGAGGCGAGAGCCGGCTTCCCCACTGCTGGACGAGCTTGACAAACATCGAGTAGGGCCCGCAGTTTTGAATCTTGCGGAGCCGGCCGTAAATGGAGAGTTCATCGTACGACATGCCCATATCGACCTGCGAGGAGGCGGGGGCGGCGTTCGCGGGCGAGAAAGGGTGGTCAGCTGGAAGCCGGGAGCCGGGAGCCAGGAGGAACGGGGCGGGGGAGGAAGGGAGTGCAAAGGAGAGGAAAAGGGCACCGTACCTCGTCCGACTGGACGTAGTCGGCCGTGATGGGCTCAAGCTCAGCCGTCGGCGTAGCGTCGAGGAAACTAACCGACCCCCATGACAACAATCGTCAGCGCTGGCGGGCCCCTTTTAGGTAGAAAGCAACCGAACAGACGTCCGCAGGACGCGAGAGGGAAAGGAGGGGGGGCGCACTCTTCGAGGATGGGCAGCTGGAAGCGCTCGCGGCTGTAGGCAATGAAGCGCTTGAGGTCCGTCTTTGAGATGGACCCGATCGGGTTGATGTCTGCGCTCGAGCAGCTGATCCAGAGCATGAGGGTGGGGGTAGAACGGGGGAGGAAGGGCTTCAGTTCTGATCGGGCGGTATCTGAAAGAGAGCGCGCGCAATAGCTTGCTGCAGAGGATAGGGAGAAGGGGACGGAACTCGTATTTGGTCAGGTAGCCCCGGAGCGATTCGTCGACGTTTGCGCTCCCGAGGACGAGCAGGCCGCCCTGCCGGCCGCGGACGAACGGCAGGAGCTGGGCAAACATGTAGCTCATGACCATCCGGAGGCGGGCCTGCGGGGCCGGGGGAAAGAGTACGCGTCGACGTCAGCTGTCGGCGAGGCAGGAGGAGGCGGGGCAGGAGATGGCGGAGTGGCGTTGAGGGTTGAAGCGAAGGGAGACAGGAAGCAGTAGGAGGGGGGGGGGGGAAGGGGAGACGACAAAGAGGGGACAGGACCTGGATGTTCTGCAGCGCGAGGTTCTCGGCCTGCGAGCCGCCGTGGAGCTTGTAACGCGGCTTGACGCCCGTGATGAAGCCAAACAGGTCGCGGACGGCTGAGACGAGCGAGTCCATGTTCATGTCGACGTGGTAGCTGCCGGGCAAAAAGCGGGTCGGGCGGTGGATCGCACGGTCGTGGTGGGATGAAAGCGAGCGTCAGTCGCACGGCGACGTCTCGTTTTGCGAGCCCGTCCTGCGAGATGAGGGCAAGCATGAAAGGGAAGGGTAAGGGATGAACTGGGAAGGATCGAACGCACCTGCCAAGGTCGTGCGCGAGATTCTTTGCCCGCTGGCGCGTCTCGGCCGACGAGTTTTCCGTCCCCATGAACGACGTGTGGAAGAGACGACCGGCGAGCTCCCTCGGATCGGTCGGGACGTAGTCGCTCGCGTCGTCCTCGCCAACGATCCGGCGGACGTCGGCGAGGACCTGCTTGGCCGTCGCGCGCGCGTGATCGTTCGGAGTAGAGGAGGAGGATGAGGAGGAGGAGGAGGAGAAGGGGGATGGCGAGGAAGTGGGGTTGGAGGCTGCGCAGACGAGGACACACATCGAGTGGACGATGCAAGCCGTCGCGCACGAGTCGATGCCGCCGGAGAGCGGGAGGAAGTAGCCCTGGGTACGCGACCGGCGTAGGTAGTCCCACAGCCAGCAGGCGGGTCCGAGCCTGTGCCGTGCCGGGCCGGGAAAGAGGGGAGCGAACCAGTCGGCGTGAGCGCTCGAGAGCAAGATGGAGGGGTTTGAGTAGCGGGAGGGGTTTCAGGGGGATGAGGAAAGGGGGGGGGGGGGGGTAGACGTACGCGATCTCTTCCTCGGGCGCATGGACGTGCACCTCTCGCCCAGGCGTCTCCTCACCCAGCGTAATGTCCTCGCCTCCTTCCTGCGCCTCCTCGCCCTGGTCGCCGAGGTCCCACTCAGCCAAGATCCTCTGGTACCGCTCTGCCCCGGCCGCCTGCAAGCTCCTACTCGACCTCGCCCGATGGGCCCGGACCGAGCCGAGGTCGATCGTCGCGCTGACGACCTCGACGTCGGCGAGCGAGAACTGGGAGCCTTGGGCGAGGACGACGCCGTTCGAGACGATAAGGGCGCAGCCGTCATAGTAGAGCCGGTCGCCGTCGCAGCCTTGCTGGTTGGCGTAGAGGTAGACGCCGCCGAGCTGAGTGTCCGTCCATCCGAAACGAACGTGCGCGGTCGGGGTGCCATCCATGCAACGGGGTTAAGAAGGGGGGAAGGGGGAGGCGGTCCGAAAAAGGGGCGACCGTCAGTTCCAGGGTGAACGGCACGGGTAAGGCGAGGAAGCTCGTTCGTTCGGCGGCCTGCCGCTGCGCTGCGCTGCGCACCTTCAGCGTGGCCTCCTTGATGAGGTCGATTCTCGTCGTCAGCTTGCGGAGCTCGTGATGGCTCCCGCTCGAGTTGGTGAAGATTTCGACGCCATCGAGGCCCATGAGCACGTGCGGTCTACGAAAGAAAGGGGGAAGAAGGCAGGGTTCGGTCAGCTCCAAGGGGAAGTAGCGCAAGAGAGCGGCGACAACGACAACAACGATGACGACGAAATGGGACAAGGAGGGGAGGGGGGGGGGGAGGGGCTCACGCAG